>Ga0115567_10003173_pt1 | contig 16266 bp, 13 predicted proteins | sample COGITO_mtgs_1204_2_FD_88679 | JGI IMG/M metagenome (GOLD analysis project Ga0115567, IMG submission 88679) | Pelagic marine microbial communities from North Sea - COGITO_mtgs_120412 | ecosystem: Environmental > Aquatic > Marine > Epipelagic | place: Germany:Helgoland, sampling site Kabeltonne... | reverse complement strand
TTCTGCAGGAGACAATTCATACAAATCCTGATCCATCGGATCGCCGGGATGAATTTTATTTTTGATGCCGTCGAGACCCGCCATGAGCAGGGCCGTATAAGTCAAATAAGGATTGCCGGCCGGATCCGGGAAGCGGACTTCCAGGCGTTTGCCCTTAGGGCTGGCTGTCCAAGGGATACGAATAGAGGCAGATCGGTTGCGACTGGAATAAGCCAGCATAACAGGCGCTTCATAGCCAGGCACCAAACGCTTGTAAGAATTGGTTGAAGCATTGGCGAAAGCGTTAATGGCTTTGGCATGCTTGATGACACCGCCAATATAATGAAGGCAGGACTCTGAGAGGCCCGCATATTCGTCCCCCGCGAAGAGAGGTTTTTTGTCTTTCCAGATCGACATGTGAACATGCATGCCAGTGCCGTTATCCGCATACATCGGCTTTGGCATAAAGGTCGCCGTTTTGCCGTAGGCATGGGCGACATTGTGCACGAGATATTTATAGAGCTGCATATTGTCGGCCATTGTCAACAGAGTGTCGAACTGCATGCCAAGTTCATGTTGAGCCGGGGCGACTTCGTGATGGTGTTTTTCTGGACGAAGGCCAAGTTCTTCCATGACGGAAATCATCTCGGACCGCATATCTTGACAGGAATCGACAGGGGGAACCGGGAAGTAACCGCCTTTTGGTCCAGGACGATGACCCATATTGCCGCCTTGATATTGGGTTCCAGTATTTTCAGGAAATTCAGTTGAATCAATTGAATAACCGGTCACGTTTTTATCCGTGTTCCAACGAACGTCATCAAAAACAAAAAACTCCGCCTCTGGTCCAAAATAGACTTCGTCGCCGACATTAGCAGAACGCATATATTCTTCGGCGGCTTTGGCTGTTCCGCGCGGGTCGCGATTGTAAGCCTCACCTGTATCGGGTTCTAGAATGTCACAGAAAATGGCAAGCGTGTCCTGCTGATAAAATGGATCCATTTTGGCCGTCGACGCATCAGGCAAAAGCACCATGTCGGATTCATTGATAGACTTCCAACCCCCGATAGAAGACCCGTCAAACATCGTCCCGTCTGTGAAGAGATCTTCATCAACGAGGTCTGTGTGGAATGTGACATGTTGCATTTTCCCACGCGGATCCGTGAATCGCAAATCAACGAATTTGATATCCTCGTCTTTAATTTTTTTCAGAAGCTTTTCAGTATCGGACATAGTCCATTTTCCTTTTCGTAAAGGTTTTTAGAAGTTTTAGGCTTGGCAAGTTGAACAGTTTAAAGTGCAGCGTCACCGGATTCGCCTGTCCGGATACGGATAGCCTGACTGACATCAGAGACGAAAATTTTACCGTCCCCGATTTTGCCTGTCTTGGCCGCGGTCTGGATGGCTTCAAGCGCTGATTCGACTTGGTCGTCAGCCACGACGAGTTCGAGTTTCAGCTTGGGAAGGAAATCAACAACATATTCGGCTCCACGGTAAAGCTCTGTGTGACCTTTCTGACGGCCAAACCCTTTGGCTTCCACAACCGTCATGCCTTGCAGGCCAACGCCTTGCAGGGCCTCTTTGACTTCATCGAGTTTGAAAGGTTTGATAATGGCTTCAATTTTTTTCATGGCTTTCTCCTAAATACTGCCTTGCGGAGCGTCAGGGCAGTTGAAACTTAACTCACTTCTGAAATCTGATAGCCTCAGAGTCGAGTCACGCGAACGGACCAGTTTAACAGTTTTACTGGAGATTGAATTATTGCACTTCTATTGGGCGACAACAACGGGTCACGCCTTAATTTTAATCAACGGATCAAAATTTAATAGCAATTATGGGTAGGATTAAAAGGCAAACGGCGTTATGAGCCTGAAAATTTGTGTGATGCTGGAAATTGTATCAAGGCTTTCAGTGCAGCGTAAATTACGTCCAAGGGATAGAGCGAGAGATAAAAATGGCTAAACTCGAACCACGTCCGCCCAAACGGGCTTATATAACTGATCAGCAAGCATTGGATTTTCATTCAAAGCCTACCCCCGGTAAATTGGCGCTACAGCCAACAAAACCTATGGCAACGCAACGCGATTTAAGCTTGGCTTATTCTCCGGGCGTGGCTGTGCCTGTCGAAGCCATCGCGAAAGATAAGGACACGGTTTACGATTATACGTCCAAAGGAAATATGGTGGCGGTTATCTCCAACGGGACGGCCATCTTGGGACTCGGTAATTTGGGGGCTATGGCGTCCAAACCTGTGATGGAAGGAAAAGCGGTCCTTTTTAAACGATTCGCGGACATTGATAGTTTTGACATTGAAGTCGAAGAAGAGGACGCAGATAAATTTATCGAATGTGTCCAGCGCTTCGGCAACACCTTCGGTGGGATAAATCTTGAGGACATCAAGTCTCCAGAATGCTTTATTATTGAACAGGAGCTTCGGGATAAACTCGACATTCCCGTTTTTCATGACGATCAGCACGGCACAGCGATTATTGCGACGGCGGGACTCATAAATGCCTGCCATCTGACAAATCGGAAATTTGAAGACATTAAACTTGTGCTTTCCGGAGCTGGAGCCGCTGGGCTGTCTGTTCTTAATCTTGTCAAAGCGCTCGGCGTTAAAGATGAGAACGCTATCGTTGTCGACAGCCGAGGGGTCATTTATCAAGGCCGTCAAGAATATATGGACCAGTGGAAGTCACCCCATGCGATAAAAACCGATAAGCGCACTCTGGCGGAAGCCATGGACGGCGCGGATGTCTTCTTTGGCCTTTCCGTAGCGGGCGTTGTGACCAAGGATATGGTCAAATCGATGGCAAAAAATCCAATTATTTTTGCTATGGCCAATCCAGATCCGGAAATTTTACCTGAAGACATCAAAGAGGTCCGCGACGACGCGATTATCGCAACGGGTCGTTCTGACTATCCCAATCAAGTCAATAATGTCTTGGGCTTTCCCTATATCTTCCGCGGCGCCCTCGACGTGCGTGCCCGCAATGTGAATGAGGAAATGAAACTGGCTTGTGCCCGCGCACTGGCCGATTTGGCGCGTCAAGACGTGCCGGAAGAAGTGGCCGCAGCCTATCACGGTAAACGTCCCTCCTATGGTCCGGAATATATAATTCCTGCCCCGTTCGATCCGCGCCTGATTTCAGAAATTCCGCCTTATGTGGCCCAAGCCGCCATGGACACAGGTGTGGCGCGCAAACCCATTGAGGATATGGACGCGTATAAAAAGTCATTGGCCAGACGTCAGGATCCGACAGCCGCGATTTTGCAGGGCATTACGTCCTCCGTCCAGCAGGATCCGAAAACCATTATCTTTGCCGAGGGCGAAGAGCCCGCCGTTATCCGGGCCGCACAAGCGTTCCAGCAACGCGGTCTCGGGAAAGCCATTCTGATTGGGCGAGAAAAGCCAATCTATGACAATATGAAATTATTGGGCATTGAAAAACCGGACAGTCTGACCGTATTGAACGCCCGACTATTTGATCGAAATGCCGAATTTACCGATTATCTTTACTCCCGTTTGCAACGCAAAGGATTCTTGCGGCGCGATGCACAGCGTTTGGTAAATAATGACCGGAACGTATTTTCGGCCTTGATGCTGCATCATGAACTCGCGGACGGAATGGTAACGGGCGTGACCCGGAGTTACGACATTGCTTTGAGTGATGTGCGTCTCGTTTTAAATCATATTGAACATGAACGGACCATGGGTGTGAGTGTGGTTGTGAATAAAAACCGAACTTTATTCATCGCAGACACCAATATCACTGAGCTCCCGGAAGCTGTGGATTTGGCAGATATTGCGGAGACAACGGCGCATTTCGCCCGTCAGTTCGGTTTTGAACCTCGCGTTGCTTTCCTATCTTATTCGACATTCGGAAACCCAATCGGAGAGCGGATGCAGAAAGTCCGTAGAGCCGTGGAAATTTTGGATGAGCGGGATGTGAATTTTGAATATGAAGGGGATCTGGCGGCTGATGTGGCGCTCGATCCGCTTCATGTCCTGACTTATCCTTTTTCCCGTCTGACAGATGCCGCGAATGTCTTGGTCATGCCGGCTATTCATTCAGCGTCCATTTCAACGAAGTTACTGGACGCGTTGGGCGGAGCAACTGTCTTAGGGCCTTTCCTGACCGGCTTGGAAAAGCCGGTTCAAATTTGTTCGCTAGGAGCGACAGCGTCAGAGATTGCTCAAATGGCAACTTTGGCTGCCTTTGCCCCATCTCATAGAGATTATTGACGATTGACCGACGATAACAGACCTACGCCTGACGAAACGCTTGACGCCAAACTATCCGAAGTTCTGCCTGAGATCATTACACCGCCGATGGCGGCGGGAAAGGGGAAGGTTGATCTAACGGAAGGTCCTATTAAGGGACACATCTTTCGGATGTTGGGGCCGTTTGCGATTGCGGTTTTGGCCCTTTTATCGTCAGGGCTGATCGATACGATCTATCTCGGAAATTTGTCTGACGAAGCCCGTCCCGGTTTGGGTGTCATGGCTTTGGCGGCTGTTGGCTTTGCCTACCCTCTGACCTTTTTAGGAAACAGTGCTAATATCGGCCTAGGCGCGGGAACCATGAGCGCCATTAGCCGCGCGATTGGCAAAGGCGAAATTGACAAAGCTGCACGTCACGCGGCCGCGGCTATTCTCTTTGCCTTATTCGTCATGACGATATTGGTTTCGGTCATGTGGCTCTTCATTCCGTCGCTTCTGCCGATGATGGGAGCCGAGGGAGAGGTGGGGGTCATGGCGGCTCAATATCTCGCGATATCGCTTCCGGGGCTTGTGATTGTCTCCGTCGCCATGATTTCCAACAATATTTTACGAGCAGGCGGCGAAGCCGCTCTCCCGTCATCCATCATGATCTTAGGGGCACTATTGAATATTATTATTGATCCTTTTCTGATTTTCGGTTGGGGGCCTTTTCCCAGGCTTGAAGTGCAAGGCGCGGCAATGGCGACCGTTATCGGGAATACCGTGGCGGCTCTATTCGGATTTTATATCGTTCAGTTCCGCCGAAAAGCGGTTTCGTTTGCCGCCATGACATTTTCGTCCATCCGACATGCGTGGTGGACGGTCGGAAAAGTTGGATTGCCGGCTGCCGTCACCAATATTATTGTGCCGATCGGCACAGCTCTGGCAGTGTCTATAATCGGGAATAGCCTGACGGTCGAAGACGTGGCTGCTTTTACCCTGACAAGCCGGGCGGAACTGCTCTCCGTTGGCCTGTTATATGCGCTCTCTGCCTGTATTGGCGCGGTTACAGGACAAAATGGCGGGGCCGGTAAGTCTGATAGGGTTCGAGACGCATTTAAAATAAGCTATAAAGTCTGTCTCGTCTGGACCAGCGTTGCGGCCGTCATTCTGGCTATACTAGCCCGTCCTATTGCGGATGTTTTCACAAATGATCCCGTCGTGATGGATCTTGCGGTCAGCTATTTTTGGATCGTGCCTATTACCATATCTGGCTATGGATTTGTATTTGTCAGCGCGGCAGGCTTTAATGCTCTAGGCCGGCCTATATTTGGATTGGCCTATACCATTATGCGCTCCTTGTTCCTTTATGCGCCTTTGATCGGCTTAGGGGTGTATTTGGACGGTTTACGAGGCGCCTTTTTCGGAATCGCTGCTGCCAATGTCATCAGCGGCGGCATCGCATTTTACTGGTCAATGTATAAAGCACCTATGGTGGCAAAAGACGGTTGACGAAACGGGGGCGGACGGCTAATCCGCGCGCCTACTTACCACCTCTTCCAGAGGTGAGAGCATCGTGCGGGTGTGGCGGAATTGGTAGACGCGCCAGATTTAGGTTCTGGTATCGAGAGATGTGAAGGTTCAAGTCCTTTCACCCGTACCATTTGATAATAAAGCTCATCCAAAATTTGCAATGATCGTCGCGCCGTCTCGCTCCGCTACGCGGCAGATCCGGAGTCTGGCGGTTAGAGATAAATCTCTGTCCTTCGGCACATCGGCTAATCGTTCTGCTGGAGCGATTTCCACGATATGGGTCACGCCGATGATTAGAGCGTAATCAAATTTCCGGTTGCGAGCCAAGGGACGATGACCGCCAGGATGATACTGACGATAAGGCCAAAGAACAGCTTGCCCATATCCAGCAATACGTCCCGGACAGCTTTTTTCAGGGGTCGAAGATTGGCGACATAGCTGATGGCCAGTTCACGACCCGCGATCAACCCAAGGAACACCCAAGTGGTGGACATCGGGATATCGTTCATTCCTTTAAAATAATAGAGAATGAGCGCGAACATCAAATCAATCAGAGTGGCTGCCCGCACGTCTGTTGTATTCGTCTTTGAGAGAACGATTTCCTGAATTTTACCGCCGCGTGTTTTAAAAACCCAGCCGAGAAGTCCAACCATTACGATTGTCGCGAAGACCAAGGTTGGCAGATTAAATGAAACTTGTACGACCCCGTCAATTTCGGTTGTTGTCCGGGGGAGAAAGATAAAGATATTGGCAAAATCTTGGGCTAACCACTGCCACCAAAGAAACGCCGTCGAAGCCCATTGAATGAGCGTCCAATAATAGGGCAGGGGCACGTCCCGCGTATTGTTAATCCAGCGCGACCAAATTCTTGAAATCAAGGCATAGATCAAAATGCCAGTCCCGAAGGCAACAATATATCCTAGCCCTGATTTGATTAGCATTTTGCCTAAAACGCTTTCTGTTTCTGCCCCGCCCGTGAGAGCAAAGACCGTCAGAACCAAAAAGGTTGTCGAGACCGGAATGCCGAAACGGGTTAGAAATAAAAGAACGATGGGAGGCAGGACGTGATACCATTTCACACCGCCTTCGGGGAAAGGGAGTCGGTTTAAACGGCCAAAGGCGATATCTCCATTATTGGTGTAAAACCCATAAATCATGACGATAATGAGGACGGCCGCGGCGAATATCCACAACATCCACCAAGGCCGTTTGGAATTGGAAGATAAGAAAGTGCCAAGTGTTTGAATGGCATCATTCGCGACAACCGAATAAGACGCTATCAAAAAGCCCAATAAGGCCAGTATTTCTATGCCTAGAAAAGACATCCTGATCTCCTTCAAGTCATACTTGATTCAGTTTCAGGGCTTCTTCATGCGAGTTGTTACAAGCGTATTAAGGAAATTGAACAGTTTTGTGACAAATCTGAAGACATATGTTTTAATCAAAGAGAATTTGAAACTTTGAGACTCGTATTCTGAGATTCGACGCCTTCTAAAGACTGAGATTGTCACCAAACTGTCTTAAAAGTGAGAGATGAATGTCATTAATGATAGGCAGGCAGAGATCTTCGAATTTATCGGCGTTTCCGAACTGGTAAAATCTCGCTTTCGAGAGGTGGGTTATGAGATTTAGAGCAGTTTACAGCGTCGTTTTCGCTCTGACATTTGTGACAGGATGTCAGAACCCTGAACCGGGGGCAAATAAAGCAATATCCGGCGAAATTAGGGTCGTGGGATCTTCGACTGTTTATCCGTTTTCCACAAAGGTAGCGCAGGAATTCATGAATATTACCGGTTACAATGTCGTGGTCGAGTCTACAGGCTCCGGCGGGGGGCATAAGCTATTTTGTAGTGGATCCGGCCTGGGAACGCCGGATATTACAAATTCCTCGCGTCGGCAGAAGAAATCTGAATATGAGCTTTGTAAGAAAAATGGGGTCGAAAACATCGTTGAAGTCAAAATAGGCTATGACGGAATTGTTCTGGCAAATTCGCTTAGCGCCCCGGTTATGGATATGTCTTTAAAAGATATTTATCTGGCCTTCGCCAAAGACATACCCACATCTGAAACAGATTGTACATTGCGGCCTAACCCCCATACGAAATGGTCGCAAATCGAACCAAACTTGCCCGACACAACCATTGAAGCCTATGGTCCGCCCCCGACCTCTGGGACGCGTGACGCCTTTGTCGAAATAGCTATGGAAGGCGGCGCAAAGGAGGTCGAGTGTCTTTCAAAACTGTCAGCGTTGGATGAACACGCCTTTGAAATTGCGGCGCACACACTTCGGGAAGACGGCCATTGGATTGACGGCGGGGAAAATGACAACGCTCTCGTTCAAACCTTAGTGAATACGCCGACGGCTCTGGGGGTCTTCGGATTTTCGTTTCTGGATCAGAATATAGATAAAATTAAAGGGGCCAAGATTGAAGGGATAACCCCGGAATTCGAAAAAATTGCCGCGGGGGATTATAAAGTGTCGCGCTCCTTATATTTCTATCTGAAAAAGGATAATTTAGACGTGACGCCCGGCCTGAAAGCTTATGCTCTAGAGTTTACATCTGACCAAGCCGTGGGAGAAGGGGGCTATCTTGAAGAAATTGGCCTTGTCCCGCTTCCAGATGCGGAACGGGCTAAAACCCGTGCGGATGTCGAAGCCCTCACAACTTACAGTCAATGATTTTCTATCAGGCTTGGATATACTGTATCCGATTTACGGATTGTCACAAAACTATAGCATATTCGTCTTAAGCGGGCCGGGAACTTTTGGATAAAGGACTCCCTCTGTGGATCAGATAATACTCTATATTCTGATTCTTATGGTCGTTCTGACGGTCAGTGGGTATATTTATAATAAAAACCTGGCGTTTGACCGCTATCTTGCCAGCCGCGTAAAGGAAAACGCTCCGCCAAGCCTCCTTAAAGGATCAGGATGGCATTCCCAGGCCAGTTACCACGGATATTACACGGCATGGCTCGTGGGGTTTGTTTGCTTCATCCTCTTTGTTGCAGGCCTTTATTTTCGAAGTGGAAGTCAGCTTTACGACCTGAGTTGGCTGGCGCTTATACTTGTGGCGGGCACATCTATCGTCTTTCTACTGAACCGGAAAATAAGTCCGGATTTTGCGGCTCGAACCTGGGTCGAGCGCTTCATTCATATCTGCCTCATTATATTATCGGTTATCGCCGTTCTGACGACTTTCGGGATTGTGCTATCTCTTTTATTTGAAAGCCTCCGTTTCTTTTCAAAAGTGTCTTTCCTTGACTTTCTTTTTGGACTGCACTGGTCCCCTCAAACGGCTTTACGGGTTGATCAGGCCGGACAATCCGGAAGCTTTGGGGCCGTTCCCATTTTTGCCGGGACGTTTCTAATTATGTTTGTGGCCATGGCTATTGCCGGACCTGTCGGTTTGATGATTGCAATCTATCTTTCCGAATATGCCTCTGCGGCGACACGAAAATTTGTCAAGCCAATGATCGAAATTTTGGCGGGGGTTCCGACTGTGGTTTACGGGTTTTTTGCGCTGTTGACGGTGGGGCCAACCATTAGAAACTTTGCGGAAAGCTTAGGGTTTTCTGTTCCGACACAAAGCGCGCTATCCGCCGGTGTTGTGATGGGAGTCATGATTATTCCGTTGATTTCTTCGCTATCAGATGACGTCATTAATGCGGTCCCTCAATCTCTTCGCGACGGCTCTTATGCGTTAGGGGCGACGAAGTCTGAAACGATGAAACAGGTTGTTTTCAAAGGCGCTCTCCCCGGCATCATCGGCGCTTTTCTTCTCGCCATATCGCGGGCCATCGGCGAGACAATGATTGTTGTCATGGCGGCGGGACGGGCCGCTAATTTGACGGGTAACCCCTTCGAGGCCGTGACGACCGTGACGGTTCAAATTGTGGCCCTACTGACAGGGGATCAGGAGTTTGACAGTCCTAAAACGTTAGCGGCATTTGCTTTGGGCTTGGTCTTGTTTGTCATTACCCTCATTTTGAACATGATCGCCCTGTCCGTTGTCAGACATTATCGCGAAAGATACGACTGATGGCGACGCACTCCGATATCGAAGAGAATGACACGAAACGCGCGTCCCAATTGAGGGAGGAGCGGGCCCGTAAACATCTGAAATCCAGAAGAAACCGTGAGTGGCGTTTCCGGCTTTGGGGGCGCGCGGCGATTCTGTTTGCTTTATCCGCATTGGCGTGGCTGTTATTTAGCATCGTCGGAACGGGTTTCACGGCGTTTCAACAAAATTTCATGACGCTGGACGTCAAATTAGAAGCCTCGATCATCGCGCCGGACGGCACTCGAGATCCGCAGAAGCTGAGGGGTGCGAATTACCGACGAGTTTTGCAAGACACCATGTATGACCTTTTCCCCGACGTGACAGAACGCTTAGAGAAGCGAGAACTTTTTGCGCTGACCTCTGCTTCAGGAGCGACGCATCAAATTCGGCAAATGGTATATAAAAACCCCTCTCTTATTGGACAGACCGTGACAGTGACGGTCCCGACTTCGGATCAGGTGGATCAGCTCCTCAAAGGCTATATTGACCGAACCCAACCGGAATCCCGCCGTAAAGTTTCTGACCAACAAATTACTTGGATCGGCACGTTGAAAGAACGGGGAATCATCAAGAAAAAGTTCAATACAATTTTATTTACAAAACCGGATAGCCGTGATCCGGAACTGGCGGGCATTGCCGGGGCTGTGGTTGGCTCTATGATGATTGTCGTAATCGCCTTTCTCTTTGCCTTGCCTATAGGGGTAGGGTCAGCCCTTTATCTGGACGAGTTTGCTCCCAAAAACCGTTGGACTGATTTGATTGAAATAAACATCAATAATTTGGCCGCCGTGCCGTCCATCGTTTTCGGGCTTTTGGGGCTCGCCATTTTTATTAATTTCATGGGGCTTCATCGATCTATTCCTTTAGTCGGAGGGATGGTTTTGGCATTGCGGGCTTTTCCAACAATCGTCGTGGCAACCCGCGCGTCGCTACGTTCTGTCGGGCCGGGTATCGTCAATGGGGCTTTGTCTCTTGGGGCGTCTCACACGCAAGCGGTCTTCCAGCAAAAACTCCCTCTGGCGGCCCCTGGTATTCTTACGGGTTCTATCATAGCTATGGCGCAGGTTTTGGGCGAAACCGCGCCGCTTCTGATGATCGGCATGGTCGCCTTTGTCACCGAAGTCCCGCAGAGCGCAATGGATCCGTCGACCGCCCTCCCGGTGCAGATTTTCCTCTGGTCAGATAGTGCTGAGCGCGCTTGGTCGGAAAGAACAGCGGCGGCGATTATCGTCTTATTGCTAATATTGGTCGTGATGAACGGACTGGCAATCTGGCTCAGAAACCGTCTTGAGAAACGCAGATAGAGATCCTTCAGATTATGGATATAAAAAACCCGAAATTTGTCTGCCGTGATGTGCGTGTTCACTATGGTGATCTGGAAGCACTGCACGGTATTGATATTGATATTCCGGATAGAGGCGTTACGGCGTTTATCGGGCCGTCAGGCTGTGGGAAATCGACTTTTCTGCGGACCTTTAACCGCATGAATGATACGATAGACGGCGCCAAGGTGAGCGGACTGATCAATATGGATGGTCAGGATATTTATGACAAAAACTTGGATCCCGTATTGTTACGCGCCCGCGTTGGCATGGTGTTCCAAAAACCTAATCCCTTTCCGAAATCTATTTATGACAATGTGGCTTATGGGCCGAAAATTCACGGCCTGACGTCTGGCAAAGCAGAGATGGACGCTTTGGTTGAAAAGTCGCTGCGTCGTGCCGGACTTTGGGAAGAAGTGAAAGACCGTCTCAAAAGTCCCGGGACAGGATTATCCGGCGGGCAACAGCAACGTTTGGTCATTGCGCGTGCGATTGCGGTCAATCCTGAAGTCATACTGATGGATGAACCGGCTTCGGCGCTTGATCCGATTGCAACAGCGAGACTCGAAGCGTTGATACAAGAATTAAAAGAGCGTTATTGCATTATTATTGTCACCCATTCGATGGCGCAGGCGGCCCGTGTTTCTGACAACACCGCTTTTTTCTATATGGGCGAATTAATCGAATATGATGCGACAGAGAAGATATTCACCAATCCGGGCGACAGCCGAACTCAAGATTATATCACCGGACGGACGGGGTAGTTTTTGATTAAAGTACCCGATAACCAAGCAATTTCACATCAGAGCTGAGATAACCTTCCTTCACCAGCTCGACCTTCGTCAAATCGGTTGAGAGATATTTTTTACTGTCATCACAGAAGACCGTCGCCACTTTAGCGTCAGGGCCCAATTCTTGCTGAATCTTCAATGCGGCGATGAGATTGGCCCCAGCGGAAATACCGACACCCAAGCCTAGGTCAGAGCTTAGTTTTTGCGCCATGATGATCCCGTCGCCGTCATTGACGCAGATAACTTTGTCGAGTGTTTTTAAACAAACGATATCGGGGATGAAGTCATCAGAGACGCCCTGAATACGGTGTTTGCCGACTTTATAGCCTGTTGAAAGCGTCGGACTCTCTGTGGGTTCCATGGGATGGATTTTCGTTTTCGGACAAAGCGCGCGCAACGCTTTGCCGACGCCCATAACCGTGCCGCCTGTTCCGACCCCGGCGACAAAAGCATCTGGACACGCCTCCAATTGCCGCGCGATTTCAGGCCCGGTTGTGCCGCAATGCGCTTTGCAATTATCTTCATTGGAAAACTGACGTGGCAAGAAAACATCATTGCGAGACCGTGCAAGGTCTTCGGCCATTTGGATGGAGCCGACAAAGCCGCCTTCTTCGTGAGTGACGAGACGCACATCGGCGCCGTAGCTCTTCATGAGGGATATACGTTCCTGGCTCATCCAGTTCGGCATATAAATCCGTACTGGATGGCCCAAAGCCCGACCCAAAGCACAGAAAGCAATGCCGGCATTTCCGCTGGTCGCTTCGACAATCATATCGCCCGGACGCAATGCGCCAGTCTCGTAGGCGCAGCGCAGGACTTCCAACGCCATACGGTCTTTGATTGAACCAGACAGGTTGAAATATTCCAGCTTGGCATAGAGCGTGACGGGCGCGTCGCGATAGAGCATGTCCACGGCCACCATAGGGGTGTTGCCGACCAGTCGCTCAAGCGTTTTGAACATGGCCGGGAGGATGAAATCCACTTTTGGTGTCTCTTGCGTTTTCTCTATCGTCGGGGTCATAGCATCTCTTTCTTATTTAAGAAGAAACTACCGCGTCCCCGTCCGAAAGACTTCTACATTGGGGCGTTAAATCAGTAGTAAAATATAAAATATTTTTATATAATGGGGTTATGAAAGAAAAAATTACACATACTGACGTTAAAATTCTACAAATTTTACAATCTGACTCGACCCGATCGCTTGAGTCGATTGCCGAGGAAATCGGGGTCTCGCTGAATACGTGCTGGCGACGGGTGAGGGCGCTTGAAGAGTCTGGTGTGCTGGAGCGCCGCGTCGCCTTGCTTGATAATGAAAAGGTTGGATTGCCGCTAACGGTCTATGTGTCCGTTCGCACGGATGACCATTCCAAAGCGTGGTCCGAAGCTTTTGATAAAGCCGTGCGCGACATGCCCGAAATTGTCGAATTTTACCGTTTGGCGGGCGATGTGGATTATATCATGAAGATGCTGGTCGCGAGTGTCGCGCATTACGACACGGTCTATCAGCGTTTGATTGGTCGCGTGAGTCTGTCGGATGTCTCGGCGAGTTTTGCGATGGAGAAGTTGAAATTCACGACGGAATTACCTCTATCGCAAATAGAAGGCGGATGAAGAATCAGAATGGGCTAGGGGAAATGTATTCGACCCAAGCCCCGCCTGTGGGTTCTCTGAATTTCAGACTATGGGCGTGAAGGTGTAGCCTTTTGCTTTGTGTGAATATGTCTTCCGGCGCGTATAATCGGTCGCCAAGAATTGGATGCCCCAGACAGAGCATATGAAGGCGTAACTGATGAGACCGTCCCGTCTTTGGGTGGAGGCTAACGCGTGTCGTCGCCGCCTTAGTTTCCAAAACTGTCCAATCTGTGACAGCGGCACGTCCCTTTTCGTAATCAATTTTTTGTCGCGGACGGTGGGGCCAGTCCGTCCAAATCGGCAGGTTTATCCGCCCGCTTTCGGCGCAAGGCTTTCCGGCGATTTCCGCCAGATAGGATTTGACGGTTTGGCGTTTTTCAAACTGTAACCCCAGATGGCGTTGAGCATGTTTCGTCTTAGCAAAAATCATCAGGCCTGATGTGGCCATATCCAAACGGTGAATGGTCAAAGCGTCGGAACAATAGGACTGAACTCTTGCTTCCAGACAATCCGGCTCAGATTTGCCGGGGACACTCAAGAGTCCCGCGGGCTTATCAACTAAAAGATAGTCTTCCGTCTCCGCAATAAGCGAAAGCGGACTTTTTGGCGGCGTATAGTCAAAAGGTCGGTTATAGACCGGAAAGTCATACATTGAATTGCGTCAGGCCGTCCCGACAGGTTCAACGACGACATCGTCTCCGTCCAGTCGAAGGGCGAGTTTCCCTTCTAACAGCGCTAGAGCGTCCTCGCCGAAAATCTCCCGCCGCCAGCCTTTCAGCGCGTCGATATCAGCATCTTCCCCGAAAGCGGCAAGCTTGTTAATGTCGGAAGCATTTGCCACCATCCGCGTCGCCAGCCCAATAACTTCTGTTCGGAGCCGCAATAACGTCCGCAGCATTTCGACACGCGGCCCCAAATTGGGCGGCATATGTTGAACCTTGGGCGCGGGCGGGGCGTATTCTGCCGCATTATCCACGGCGGCCCCAATCGCGTCGAGAAGGGGTTGGGCGGATCGGGATTTCTCAAATCCGCGTGGCACCCCCCGCAAGCGCTCAAGCGCTTTGATATCCCGAGGTCTTTGTTGCGCCAGATCATACATGGCGTCGTCTTTGAGGACTCGCCGGCGTGGAATGTTTTTGGCAATCGCTTCGCGTTCCCGCCAAGCCGCTGCGGCTTTCAACGCGGCCAGATATTGTTTTTTTGGATTGCGGACTTTGAGACGTTGCCACGCTTCTTCCGGTTCAAATGTATAAAGATTTTCCTCCATTTGAGGGAGCATTTCTTCTTTTACCCATTTCAAGCGGTCACGGTCTTCCAGCTCTTTTATCATTCCCGGATAAAGATCGCGCAAATGGGTGACATCGCCGAGGGCGTAGCAAAGTTGTTTTTCGGACAGAGGCCGCCGGGACCAATCCGTAAAGCGCGCCCCTTTATCGAGATTTATATTGAGCCGTCCTTTCACGAGGGCGCCGTAACCGACACTATCGCCAAACCCCAGCGCCATGGCCGCAATTTGTGTATCGAAAATCGGGCCGGGTACCGCCTCACAGAGCTGATAAAAGATTTCCATGTCCTGTCGCGCCGCGTGGAGGACTTTGGTCACGCTCTCTTCCATCATCATTTCGCAAAAGGGTTTAAGGTCTATGTCCTCGGCAAGCGGGTCAACGATCACTTCGCGCTCAGCTGTCGCCATCTGAATGAGACAAAGGATAGAATAGAATGTGCTCTCGCGCATAAACTCTGTATCGACGCAGACAAAGTCTTGCGCTGAGGCATGCTCGCAAAATTCTGCGAGTTCTTCGGTGGTTGTAAGAATGTCCAAAATAAGTAGCGGCGCCTAGGCCGATTTAACTCCGTGATTGCCAAAGACTTCGCCTAAGAGATCCTGCGCCGCAAGTGTCGCCCGTCGCTCGCTGTCTGGATTATAATATAGGCCAAGCTCGGCGTTATCTGCTCCCGGCACCATGAAGGCGTGAGACGTATTCCCATATGCATGAAGTTGCCAGTCACATTCGGCGTCCGTCATCTCTTTTCCAACGCTGACAACATCTTCGGGTGGGGCCATAGGGTCATCCCAACCATGGGCGATTAAAACCTTGGCCTTAATTTTGTGCTTTGGCAGGTCCGGCGCGTCCAATAGGCCGTGGAAGGACACCGCGGCCTTTAAGTCTAGCCCGGCTCGCGCCATATCGAGTGTGCAGAGTCCGCCAAAACAAAACCCGATCGCCGCCATAGAGTGCTCATCTACTTCGCTCAGGGTCGCCGCCGCTTTATATCCGGCTTTCAGACGTTGCAAAAGTTTGGCGCGATCTTCTTTCAAGGGACCCATACGCCCCATTTTGTCTTCGGTGGTTTCAGGTTGATCGCCATTGCCGTAATTATCGAGACAAAAGCCGACATAACCAAGCGCCGCCATCTGAATAGCTTTATCTTGCGCGAAACTATCCAGCCCGCCCCAAGCATGATTGATTAAAATACAGGGTTTTGGGTCTGCAAAACTCTCATCCCACGCCAAATAGCCAACACAGTTGAGATCTCCGTCGTTATATTCAACGGGGCGCGTGGTGATCGTCATAGAAAACTCCTGCTTATAGTAAGCGCGGAGTTTTATCCTTCACACCGGCTTCGTCAACAGGTCAGACCTAAAACTGCATGAGATTAACGAAACATTAGTCATAAAATGCGAGTCTCTGCCTTAAAATGTGGAGGCAAAATATGATGAACCAGAAATTATGTGGTTT
>Ga0115567_10003172_pt1 | contig 16268 bp, 17 predicted proteins | sample COGITO_mtgs_1204_2_FD_88679 | JGI IMG/M metagenome (GOLD analysis project Ga0115567, IMG submission 88679) | Pelagic marine microbial communities from North Sea - COGITO_mtgs_120412 | ecosystem: Environmental > Aquatic > Marine > Epipelagic | place: Germany:Helgoland, sampling site Kabeltonne... | reverse complement strand
GTCGATCAGATCAAGGAACTGCTCGACACCCGCGTCCGCCCCGCCGTCGCCCAGGACGGCGGCGACATCACCTTCCACGGGTTCGAACGCGGCGTCGTCTATCTGCACATGCAAGGCGCCTGCGCCGGCTGTCCGTCCTCGACCCTGACGCTCAAGATGGGGATCGAGAACCTGCTGCGCCACTACATCCCCGAAGTGACCGAGGTGCGCCCCGTCGCCGCCTGATCGCCGCCGTGACGCAGCCGACGATCCTCGCCTTCGATACGGCCGCGCCCCGCTGCGCGGCCGCTTTGCTGTGCGGCGACACCATCGTCACCCGCATCGACGAGATGGCCCGCGGCCAGGCCGAGCACCTGATGCCCATGCTCGCCGAGATGCTCCGCGCGGCGGGCCTGACATGGCGCGACCTTGACGCCGTCGGCGTCGGTATCGGGCCCGGCAACTTCACCGGCATCCGCATCTCCGTCGCCGCCGCGCGCGGGCTGGCGCTCGGTCTCGGCGTGCCCGCCATCGGCGTCTCGACGCTTGAGGCGCAGGTCTGGGGCTTCGACACCGCCGTCGTCTCCTGCCTCGCCGCGCCGCAGGGCCGTGTCTACGCGCAATACGGTATACCCATCCGCCGCGACCCGCCGCGCCTGTGCGAAATGACGCGGGCGTCGCTGCCGCGATGTCCCGGCGGGGCGGAGGTTTCGGTGATTGGCGATGTCGCCGATGCGGTGGGCGAAATTCTCGATGCGCCGACGGCGACGGCCCGCGTTTCGGTGCCCGAGGGCATTGCCCGCATTGCCGCCGCCCGCCGGGCCGTCGGCGGGCCGATCCCACGCCCCGCGCCGCTCTATGTCCGGGCGCCCGATGCCGCCCCCCCGCGCGACGCGCCCCCCCGCGTCACGCCATGAACGCCGACGCGCTCGCCGCGCTGCACGCCGCCGCCGAGACCGTCGACCGCCCGTGGTCGGCTCGCGACTTCGACGACATCCTCGGTCGTCCGGGCGCACTTCTGATCGCGGACGGCGACACGTTCGCGCTCGGCCGGGTCACGCTGGACGAGGCCGAGCTGCTGATGATCGCGGCCCATCCGGATGTCCGTCGCCGGGGTCGTGCGACAGCCGCGCTCCGCGCGTTCCACGCGGCGGCCCGCGCCCGTGGCGCCGTCCGCGCGATCCTCGAGGTGGCCGAGGACAATGGCCCGGCCCGCGCGCTCTACGTCGCGCACGGCTACGTCGCCGACGGCTGTCGTCCCGGCTATTACCGACGCCGCGACCGGCCTCCCGTCGCCGCGATCGTGATGGCGCGCCCGCTGTCCTGACGCCCCGTCGCAGGGGGGCGATCCCAAGAATCGGTTGACCCCCGCCCCCGCCCATTGCCTTATCGGCGGCACAATCCGGCCCATCGCCGGGCCGGACCAAAGGGGGGCGACGATCCCCCGGCAACACCACCAGGGAGACCACGATGACCCTTACGAAAACGCTGCTTGGCGCCACCGCCGCCCTCGCCGTCACGGCGGGCGCCGCCCTGGCCAACCCCGCGATCATCTACGATCTCGGCGGAAAGTTCGACAAGTCGTTCAACGAGAGCGCGTTCAACGGCGCGCAGCGCTGGGCCGACGAGACCGGCGAGAGCTTCGTCGAGGTCGAGCTTCAGTCCGACGCCCAGCGCGAGCAGGCCCTGCGCCGCTTCGCCGAGGCCGGCAACGATCCGGTCGTCATGGCGGGCTTCTCCTTTGCCACGCCGCTGGCGGACGTCGCGGGCGATTATCCCGACACCACATTCGTCATCATTGATTCCGTGGTCGAGGCCGACAACGTCCGCTCCGTCGTCTTCAACGAACACGAGGGCTCCTACCTCGTGGGCGTGATGGCTGCGATGGCATCGGAAAGCGACACGGTCGGCTTCGTCGGCGGCATGGACATCCCGCTGATCCGCCGCTTCGGCTGCGGTTACGCGCAGGGCGTGCTCGCCGCCAATCCCGACGCGACCGTGATCGCCAACATGACCGGCACGACGCCCGCCGCCTGGGCCGACCCGGTCAAGGGGTCCGAGCTGACTCAGGCGCAGATCGCCCAGGGCGCCGACGTGGTGTTCCACGCTGCCGGCGCCACCGGCGTGGGTGTGCTCCAGACCGCCGCGGACGAGGGCATCCTCGGCATCGGCGTCGACGCCAACCAGAACTACCTGCATCCCGGTTCGGTTCTGACCTCGATGCTCAAGCGGGTCGACAACGCCGTTTACGATGCCTTTTCCGCCGGTGACGCGGTCGAAACCGGCGTCAACGTGATGGGCATCGGCAACGATGGCGTCGGCGTCGCGATGGACGAGAACAACGCCGACCTCGTCACCGCCGAGATGCAGGCCGCCGTCGACCAGGCCTCGGCCGATATCGAAAGCGGCGCGGTCGTCGTCCACGACTACATGTCCGACGAAAGCTGCCCCGCGATCAGTTTCTGATCGAGGCCACCCGACGACACGATGGGCCGCGCTGGAAACGGCGCGGCCCTTCTGCCAAGCTCATTCCATCCCAACGGCGACGGAGGCCGCATCATGTCCGACACCATCGCCGCCTTCTTCGCCGCATGGGGCGAGACCGACGACACTGCGCGCAAGCGCACGCTCGAACGCATCCTCGCGCCGCATTTCACCTATGCCGATCCGATGGGGTCCGAACGGATCGCCGGGGCCGCCGCGATGTCCGACTTCCTGCACGGCTTTACTGCCAAAACGCCGGATGCGGGCGTGCGGGTGGTGCGTGTCGACGCCCACCACCGCTTCGCGCGCGTCGCGGTGGATTTCTTGCGCGACGCCGACACCACGATGATGCGTGGCCAATATTTCATCGACACCGACGAGGACGGGCGCCTGACGCTCGCCGTCGGCTTTTCCGGGATGGGGGCGCCGGAATGACCGACACCCCGGCGATCGAGCTCAAGGGCATCTCGAAATCCTTCGGCCCGGTCCAGGCCAACAAGGACATCGACATCCGCGTCATGCCCGGCACCATCCACGGCATCATCGGCGAGAACGGCGCGGGCAAGTCGACGCTGATGTCGATCCTCTACGGCTTCTACAAGGCCGACGCGGGCGAAATCTACATCGCCGGCAAGCGCGTCGAGATCGGCGACAGCCAGGACGCCATCACCGCCGGGATCGGGATGGTGTTCCAGCACTTCAAGCTGGTCGAGAACTTCACCGTGCTCGAGAACATCGTGCTCGGCGCCGAGGACAGCGGGCTGCTGCGCCCCTCTCTCGCCCGCGCCCGGCGAGAGCTGAAGTCGCTGGCCGAGGAATACGAGCTCAACGTCGACCCCGATGCAAAGATCGAGGATATCGGCGTCGGCATGCAGCAGCGGGTCGAGATCCTCAAGGCGCTCTACCGCCGCGCCGACATCCTGATTCTGGACGAACCCACCGGCGTGTTGACCCCCGCCGAGGCCGACCACCTGTTCCGCATCCTCGAAAACCTGCGCGCCGAGGGCAAGACGATCGTCCTCATCACCCACAAGCTGCGCGAGATCATGGACATCACCGACACCGTGTCGGTCATGCGCCGGGGCGAAATGACGGCGACTGTCGCCACGTCCGGCACCAACCCCGCCGAACTGGCCGAGCTGATGGTCGGTCGAAAGGTTTTGCTGCGCGTCGACAAGGCGCCCGCCACTCCCGGCGAGGTCGTGCTCGAGGTGCGCGACCTCAACGTCACCGACGACAAGGGCGTGCACCGGATCAAGGGCATCTCCTTCGACGTCCGCGCGGGCGAGATCCTCGGCATCGCGGGGGTCGCGGGCAACGGCCAGTCCGAACTGCTCGAGGTGCTCGGCGGCTACGAGCGGGGCACCGGCACCGTGCGCCTGAACGGAGACGCGCTCGATCTGACCGGCGGCGCGTCCGACGGCCAGTCGCGCCGCGCGCGCGGAATCGCTCACGTGCCCGAGGACCGCCAGCGCGAGGGCCTCATCATGGACTATACCGCGTGGGAGAACGTCGCCTTCGGCTATCACGGCGACCCGGCCTACCGGCGCGGCCTTTTCATGGACAACGACGCGATCCGCCGCGACGCGGAGGGAAAGATCGAACGTTTCGACATCCGTCCCGCCAATTGCCACGCGACGGCCAAGAGCTTTTCCGGCGGCAACCAGCAAAAGATCGTCCTGGCGCGCGAGATAGAGCGCAATCCCGACCTTCTTCTTGTGGGTCAACCGACGCGCGGCGTCGATATCGGCGCCATCGAATTCATCCACCAGCAGATCGTCGCCCTGCGCGACCAGGGCAAGGCGATCCTGCTCGTTTCGGTCGAACTCGAGGAAATCCTCGGCCTCGCCGACCGGATTGCCGTGATGTTCGACGGTCGCCTGATGGGCGAACGTCTGCCGTCCGAGACCGACGAGCGCGAGCTTGGCATGATGATGGCCGGAATGAACGAGAGGGCCGCCTGATGCAGACCATGCCGCGCTGGGCGGATGTCCTTCTGATCCCGCTGATCTCGCTGCTGCTGGCCGCGTTCTTTTCGGCCCTCGTCATCCTCGCCATCGGCGAAAACCCGATCGAGGCGCTCAACATCATGGTGTCGGGCGCGCTCGGGTCGAAATATGCCTGGGGCTACACGCTCTATTACACCACCAACTTCATCTTCACCGGGCTGGCCGTCGCCGTCGCGTTCCACGCGCGGCTGTTCAACATCGGCGGCGAGGGGCAGGCGACTCTCGGAGGTCTGGGAGTAGCTCTGACGCTGATGTACCTGCCATGGCCACACTGGTCGCTGGCGCTGGTGGGCGCCGCGGCGGGGGCGGCGCTGTTCGGCGCTGCCTGGGCGCTGATCCCCGCGATCCTGCAGGCCAGGCGTGGCAGCCACATCGTCATCACCACGATCATGTTCAACTTCATCGCGGCGGCGCTGCTCAACTACCTGCTGGTCAACGCGCTCAAGCCGATGGGTCAGATGGAACCGGCGACGGGCAAGTTTCCCGAGCCGACCCATCTGCCCAACTTCGCGGAAATGCTGGCCCCGTTCGGCATCGAGTTCTCGCGCGGGGCACCCGCCAACGTGTCGTTCCTCGTCGCACTCGCGGCTTGCGTCGCGGTCTGGGCGCTGATCTGGCGCACCCGGCTGGGCTACGAGATCCGCGCCTTCGGCCATTCCGAACCCGCCGCACGCTATGCCGGTATCTCGCCGACGCGGATCATCGTCGTGACCATGGCGATCTCGGGCGGTCTCGCCGGGATGATGGCGCTCAACAACGTGATGGGAGAGGCCGAACGCCTGGTCCTGAACGCCACCGAAAACGCGGGCTTCATCGGTATCGCCGTCGCACTCATGGGCCGCTCGCACCCGTTCGGCATCCTGCTTGCCGCTCTGCTGTTCGGCTTCCTCTACCAGGGCGGCGCGATCCTGAGCCAGGACACCCCGATCCCGGTGCAGCTCATCCTGGTGATCCAGGCACTGGTGATCCTGTTCACCGGCGCGCTCGACGACATGGTCCGCAAGCCGCTCGAACGGCTCTTCGTCGCGCTGCGCGGCACCTCCGCCCGCCGCCCCGACCCCCGGGGCGACGCCGACGTCGTCGGTCCCGGCACGACGCCGACCGAGAATCCGCGCGCCTACGCAAACCGGACGGGGGACGACTGATGGATTACGCGACCCTCCTGCAAATCCTCGACGCCACCATCCGGCTGGCCACGCCGCTTCTGCTCGCCTGCCTCGCGGGGCTGTGGTCGGAACGCGCGGGCATCTTCGACATCGGGCTCGAGGGCAAGATGCTGATCGCCGCCTTCGCCGCCGCCGCGACGGCCGCGATCTATGGCTCTGCCTGGCTTGGCGTGCTGGCGGGCATCGCTGCGTCGCTCGTGCTCTCGGGCATCCACGGCCTTGCCTCGATCACCTTCCGCGGCAATCAGCTTATCTCGGGCGTGGCGCTCAACTTCCTCGCCTCCGGCCTGACGATTCTCGTGGCCGTCGGCCTGTTCCGCGAAAGCGGACGGACCCCGCCGCTGTCCGGTGCGGGCCGTTTCGACACCATCACGTTGCCGTTTGCGGATGCGGCCGCGTCCCTCCCGATCATCGGGCCGCTCTATGCCGAGGTTCTCTCCGGCCACTCGATCCTGGTCTATATCGGGCTCGCAATGGTCCCGCTGACCTGGTGGGTGATGTTCCGCACCCGTTTCGGCCTGCGCCTGCGCGCGGTGGGTGAGAACCCCGCCGCCGTCGATACCGCAGGGGTGTCCGTGATCGGCCTGCGCTGGGCCGCCGTGGCGATCTGCGGCGTGCTCTGCGGTCTCGCGGGCGCGTACCTGTCCACCGCGCTCCAGGCCGGGTTCACGCGCGAGATGACGGCCGGGCGCGGATACATCGCGCTCGCCGCCCTGATCTTCGCCAAGTGGCGGCCGTGGTACGCGCTCGGCTCCACCATGCTCTTCGGCTTTCTCCAGGCGATCGCCCTGCGGTCGGACGTGATAGAGAACCTGCTCGGCTTCCGCATCCAGATCCAGCTTCTCGACGCGATGCCCTATATCCTCGTCGTCGTCTTCGTCGCCTTCGTCGGTCGCGCCGTGCCGCCCCGCGCCGGCGGAGAGCCCTACGTCAAGGAGCGATGAGGCACGATTTGACACCCGCCCCGCGATAGCGTTCTTGGGCCGGACCCGCCCACAGTCACGCGGACACGCATCCGATGCAGATCTACCTTCCCATCGCCGAGATTTCGGCGGATGCCCTGCTCCTCCTGGGGATCGGCGGGATCGTGGGGATCCTGTCGGGTATGTTCGGGGTCGGCGGCGGCTTCCTCATCACGCCACTGCTGTTCATCGCGGGCATCCCGCCCGCGGTCGCCGTCGCGACCTCCGCCAACCAGATCGTCGCCTCGTCGTTCTCGGCCGTGCTCGCGCATATTCGCCGCCGCACGGTCGATTTCCGGATGGGATCGGTCCTGCTGATCGGTGGTCTGGTCGGCTCGGCGCTCGGCGTGATGCTGTTCAACCTGCTGTTGTCGCTCGGACAGGTCGATCTGCTGGTCAAGCTTTGCTACGTCGTCTTCCTCGGCACCGTCGGCGCGCTGATGTTCGTCGAGAGCGTCCGGGCCTTGCGCCGGTCCCGCCGCCCCGGCGCGCGCCCCGTCCGCAAGCGTCACACCTGGATCCAGTCGCTTCCCCTCAAGATCAAATTCCGGGTGTCCGGCCTCTATATATCGGTCATTCCGCCGCTGCTGGTCGGCGTATCGGTCGGCGTCCTTGCCGCGATCATGGGGGTCGGCGGCGGTTTCATCATGGTGCCCGCCATGATCTACCTTCTGGGCATGCCGACCAAGGTGGTGATCGGCACGTCGCTGTTCCAGATCATCTTCGTCACTGCCTTCACCACCATGCTCCATGCCGTGACCAACCAGACCGTCGACATCGTGCTGGCGCTGATCCTGATCGTCGGCGGCGTGGTCGGCGCGCAGATCGGCGCACGGCTGGGCGCGCGGCTGGGCGCGGAACAGCTGCGGATCCTGCTGGCGCTGCTCGTCCTCGCGGTCTGCGCGCAACTCGCCCTCAGCCTGCTGCTGCGTCCGGCGGAACTCTACAGCATCGCGTCGGGGTTCGGCGCGTGATCCGGGCGCTCGCTCTCCTGCTCGGCCTGGCGGCCGCGCCACTGGCGGCAGAGGAAATCGTGCTCGGCCTCAGCCAGGACGAAGTCGCGATCACGGCGACCTTCGACGGCGACGACATCCTCGTCTTCGGCGCGGTCAAGCGCAGCGCCCCCGATCCCGGCGGTCTCGACGTGGTCATCGCCGTTTCGGGACCACTCCTGCCCGCAACCGTCCGCGAGGCCGAGCGCCGTTTCGGCATCTGGATCAACACCGCGTCCGCGGCGATCGACGCGGCGCCGTCCTATTACGCCGTGGCGACCTCCGCCCCCCTCGCCGAGATCCTGAGCGAGACCGAGGACCTGCGCCAGTCCATCACCCTGCCGCGCGTCATCCGCTCGGTCGGCACCGGCGTCGACAGCCCGGCGGACTTTACCGATGCGCTGATCCGCATCCGCGCGGGAGAGGGGCTCTATTCGCTGACCGAGGGCGCCGTGGACTTCGAACAGGACACCCTGTTCCGCACCGGATTCGCCCTGCCCGCCAACCTGATCGAGGGCAACTACACGATCCGCATCTTCCTGCTGCGCGGCGGATCTGTCGTCGACCGCTACGACACCGTGCTCGCGGTGCAGAAGGTCGGCCTCGAACGCTGGCTCTACAACCTGTCGCAGGAACTTCCGGCCGCGTACGGTGTCTTGTCTCTCGCCCTGGCCATCGCCGCGGGGTGGCTCGCGTCTGCGGCCTTTGCGCGCACACGTCGCTAGACCCCCCCGAAATGGGGAGGCGATTTGCGCCAATACTTCCTTAAGTCCCCGCGTGCTATCCTCCGTGATTAACGAAGGCTTAACACTTGGGAGGAAAGGTTCGTATGGCACATGACTGGATGATCGACGTCCTCAACGATCTCGCCGCTTTCGCGCGGGACAACGATCTGTCCATACTTGCGGACGACATTGCAAAGACGACCGCCGTCGCCGCGCGGGAACTTCGCGGCGAAGGGCAACGGGGCGCGGCGTTCGGGCCGGGGAGAGAACTTGCTGGATCTCGGATCCTTTCTGGAACGGGTAGAACGTGCTGACGACCTGGACTCCGTCCAGGCGCTGATCGTCGAGCTGCGCGACCACTACCGCATCGCGCATATCGTCTATCACTGGGTCTCGGCCGACGGCGAACAATACGGTTGTGGCACCTATCCACTCGACTGGGTGCATCGCTATGTCGATCGCGACTACATCCGCATCGACCCGGTCGTGATCGGCTGTTTCCAGCGCTTCCACCCGGTCGACTGGAAAATGCTCGACTGGTCGTCGCGGCCCGCCCGCGCCATGCGCCGCGACGCGATCGCGCACGATATCGGCACGCAGGGCTTCACGATCCCGATCCGCGGCCCGAACGGACAATTCGCCCTGTTCAGCATCTCCGACGACCGGTCCGATGCCGCGTGGGACAGGTTCACGACTGACCACCAGCGCGAGCTGATCCTGATCGCCCACTACTTCAACCACAAGGCGCTCACCCTCGAGAAGGGGCGCCTGCCCGATCCCGCACGCCCCCTGTCGCCCCGCGAGATCGACGCGCTCACCTTCCTCGCCATGGGCTACGCCAGAAGCCAGACCGCCGAGATGCTGTCGATCTCCGAACATACCCTTCGCGCCTACATCGAAAGCGCGCGGTTCAAGCTCGGCGCCGCGAACACCACCCATGCCGTCGCCCGCGCCCTGGCTGAGGGGCTGATCGTCGTCGGCACCACCGCGCGCGCCGCCACCGGCGGCTGGCCCGGCCGCGAGGATGATTCGGGCGTTGCGTGATCGACCCGTCGTGCGAACGCTGCCATCGGACTTCGTTAACCATTCTTTGCGATACTGGTGTTGTCCCATCTCAGGAGGAGCCACATGCTTCGTTATATCCACGCCCGCGACCTGCACGCCTATCCCCGCCTGTCCGCGTCGATGTTCCGCGACCGCGCGGACCAGTTCGCGACCCGTCTCGGCTGGGACGTGACCGTCGACGCCGACGGCCTCGAACGCGACGGCTACGACGACATGGACCCGCTCTACGTCATCGCCGAGGGGCCGGAGGGTCTCCACCGCGGGTCCATGCGGTTCCTGCCCACGACCGGCGACACGATGATCCGCGACCATTTCTCCGACATCGCAGAGGCCGACATCTGCAGCCCCGCGATCTGGGAATGTACCCGCTTCTGCCTTGCACGGGGGGCCAGCCCGACGACCGCCGCCGCCCTGATGCTGGCGGGGGGCGAACTGATGCGGGCGTTCTCGCTGACGCATTTCGTCGGCGTGTTCGACGCGCGGATGATCCGCATCTATGCCCGCACCGGCGCCAGCCCCGAGGTGCTGGGCGTGCAGGGAACCGGGCGCGACGCGATCTCGGTCGGCCTGTGGTCCTTCGGGGACGAGGCGCGCGCGCGCCTGATCGAACGCTCCGGCATCCCGTCCGACCTGTCCGAACGCTGGTTCGCCGAGGCGTTCGGACATGCCGTCGAGGAAGGCCGCGCCGCGGCCTGACCCCGCTGGCATCCGGCCGGGGCCGGGGCTAGGGTCGCGCCATGGCGCGCGACCTCATCCTTTCAGACGATCAGGCCGCCGCCTGGGATACCGTCGCCGACACCCTCCGCTCGGCCGGGGTCGACCTCGCGGGCGACACCCTGACCCCGCCGCCCGACACCCGCGAGACCGCGCTTGCCGTGATCGGAAAGGCGGGTTCCGGCAAGACAATGCTGCTGGCCGAACTGACCAAGACCCTGCGCGAGGCTGGCGTCGACATCGTCTCCGGCGACTGGGAGGGGAAGAAGCGTGCGGGCCGCCGCACGCTCGCCGTCCTCGCGCCCACGAACAAGGCCGCGTCGGTCCTGCGGTCGCGCGGCGTGCCCGCGACGACGATCCACCGCATCATCTACACCCCCGTCTATGACCCCGAATACGAAAAGGTCGCCGAATGGCTCGCCGGTCAGGGCGAGCGTCCCGATATCGAGGGGCTGACCGACATCGCCCTCGACCGCGCCAAGGCGAGCTACGACATCCACGCCTCCGTGCCCGCGGCCCTCGCGGCGGCGGGCCTGCGCGGGTCCGACTTCATCACCGGATGGAAACGGCGCGAGGAACCGCTCGACATCGGCTTCGTCGACGAAAGCTCCATGCTCGACGCCAAGCAATTCGACGACCTGCGAGAGATCTTCCCGACCCTCGTCCTGTTCGGCGACCCGGCCCAGCTCCCGCCGGTGCAATCCTCCGGCGGCATGGTATTCGAGACGCTGCCAGAGACCCGTGTCCTGACGCTGCATCGCATCCACCGACAGGATGCCGACAACCCGATCCTCGATCTCGCCCATGCCCTTGCCGACCCGGCGCTCGACTTCCAGGCGTTCGAGGACATGATCTTCGATGCCGCCTCGCGCGACAGTCGCGTCGTCGTGGCCCAACGCGTCGAGGCCGACCTGATGGCCCGCTCGCCGGTCCTGGTCTGGCGCAACGCCACGCGCATCCGGCTGATCCACGCCTTCCGCGCCGCCTACGATGCCCCCGCCGACAGCCTCCTGCCGGGAGAGCCGCTGATCTGCGACGGGATCGAACTGCCGATCAAGCACCGCAAGAAACGCCTCGACCTCGAGGCGCGCGGCCTCATCAAGGGCGCGCAGGCGGTCTATCTCGGCCCCGGCAAGCGCCCCGGCTTCTCTCGCCTGCATCTTTTCGGCGCGGAGGAACCGCAGGTCTCCGCCGCGAGCATCGTCAAGATCGAGCTCGAGGGCGACGCGGAGCCGTTCATCCCCTTCGCCGCGCGCATGGGGGCCACGTTCCTGCACGGGGCCGCGGTCACGATCCACAAGGGTCAGGGCTCGCAATGGCCGACCGTCCAGGTCTTCGGCCCCGACATCGCCATCGCCGCCCGCATGGGGCGCATAGAGGCGGGTCAACCGTTGTGGAAACGTCTCGCCTACGTCGCCATCACCCGCGCCGAGACCGAATTGCGCTGGGTCGTCCGCTCGATGCTGGCCAAGCCCTCCGCCCCCTTGGGGATCGATGATCTGGCCAAGCCCGCGGCCCCCCTCGAACTCACCGGGGACGAGGCGTGATGCCCATCGCCGGAGTGACGATTCAATTAGTGTTGCGCCCGGCCCTTTAACTTTCGCGCTCGGGGCGCGCTTGCGTCATCGAAATGGTGCGCGATCGAGGCTGCATAGAACGCGATCAGGTCGCCCGCCCCCTGCGCGACACTGATGCCGCCCGCCTCCTCGACCACGAGCTTCCGCATCGCAAGCAGCGCCAGCGCGTCCTGCGTCACCGTCGCGGCATCGCGGCGCGGCAGCGGCGCGCCCGTCCCCGCCAGCGTGTCCAGCATCGCCGCGACGGCCACCTGCACCGCCGCGCGATCCGCGGCCCCCCCGATCAGCGCCCGCGCGACCAGCGGCACCGGCAGCACCGGAACCACCGCGCCAACACGGCCCATCAGCTCGGCGGCCAGCGCCTCCACCGTGCCATCGCCCGTCTGCGCGTGCCATGCGGCCAGCGACAGCGGCGTACCGAACCCGACCGACGCGGTGCCGAACTTGCGAAACCGCCACGTCACCCGCCGGAACAGGTGCCGCCCCAGATCGGACAGGATCGTCCAGATCGGCGGGCGAAACCTGCGGACCCCCGACTTGTCGGCGGCGACCAGGAACTTGTCCTCCAGCACCCGGTCGTAATTGACCGCGACCGGCACGAAGATCACATCGCGCCCCAACTCGGCGGTGTCCCCCGCGACATAGCTCAGGATGCCCAGCTTCGGCGCCGCGATCCGGCCCGTCAGGCTCAGCCCCCCCTCGGGAAAGAACGCCTGCGTCACGCCCCCCACCGTCGCCATCTGCACATACCGCGCCAGAACGCGACGGTAGAGCCCGCCGCGATTGCGCCGCCGGATGAAATAGGCGCCCATCGCGCGGATGATCGACGACAGCGGCCAGACCCGCGCCCATTCGCCCACCGCATACGACATCGCCGACGCCCGGCTGACCAGATGCGTGACCAGAACGTAATCCATATTGCTGCGGTGATTCATCACGAATACCACCGCCGCGCGATCGTCTATGCGGTCCAGCGCCGCCTGTTCGAAATCGCCCAGGCGAACGTGATAGAGCGATGTCGACAACCATCGCGCGAACCGCATTCCGATCGAGAAATAGGCCGTGGCGGAAAACGATGGCACGATCTCGCGGGCATAGTCGCGTGCCTTTTCGAAACCGACGTTTTCGGGAACGTCGTGTTCGCGCGCATAGGCGACAATTTCGCGTGTCACCTCCGGATCGTAGATCAGACGCTGGATCATGTCGTGCCGGCGCGCCAGCTTGAACGGTTCGATCGGGCGCTGAAGGCGGGTATTGATCCGCGCGACCACCCGTTCCATGCGCTTGCGAAAGAACCAGCGCACTGACGGAAACAGGAAATGCGACGCCAGCGTCACCGCAGCGAACAGCAGGATCAGGACAAAAAGCCAGACGGGAATGGTGACGGTACCGAACATCGCGCCACCCTGCCAGCGCCACGTCCCGCGCGCCAGTCCCGCCACGTCGAAAGGACGCGCTGTTGGAACCGATCGACGGAACGGTTCATTTGTCCGTAACCGTATCACGTCCAAGACCAGGAAATGGAACCGACATGTCACATCTGCACAGCCTCCTCGCGGCGACCGCTCTTGCCGCCATAGCCACCCCGCTCGCCGCTCAGACCGCGGCAGAACGGCTCGGTCTGCCCGCGCCGGATACCCGAGAGGGGGAGACGCTGTCGGTCGATGGTGCCGAAATCTTCGTCTCCGAGAGCGGCACCGGCCCCGCGCTCGTTCTGCTCCATGGATACCCGCTCTCGGGGGCGCTGTTCGAGGGCGTCCGCGACACACTCGACGACGCCTATCGGGTCGTCACGATCGACCATCGCGGCTACGGCAACTCGACGACACCCGGTGCGGTCGACAGCGTCGTGCCCTACGCGTCCGACGCGCTCGCCGTCCTGGAACAACTGGGCATCGAGAGCGCCGTGATCGGCGGCATGTCGATGGGCGGTCCGATCCTGTTCGAGATGTATCGCCAGGCCCCCGAGGTCTTCGACGGGGCGATCCTGATCGACACCAACCACCTGCCCGCCAACGAGATCGAACAGGGGATATGGAACGGCACGCTCGACACTCTGCGCGCCGATGGCGGGGCGGTCGGCGACATCGTCCCATTCCTGATGCCCAACATGCTTACCGGCGAAACCCGTCTCGTGACGTCACCCGCGCAGCCGGACTACCTGACGGCGGCGATGGAACAGGCCTCTCTCGACGGTGCGATCGGCGGCGCGATCGCGCTGCGTGACCGCCCCGACAGCAGCGGCACGGTCGCGTCTATGGACATTCCGGTCCTGGTCCTCGTCGGACAGGAGGATACGCTCTATCCGGTCGCGATCAGCCAGGCGATGGCGGACGCGGCACCCCAGGCCGAAATTGTGGTCATTCCCGGTGCCGCCCACGCCGCGATCTTCGAAAAGCCGGACGAAAGCGCGCAGGCGATCCTCGACTGGATGTCGGCGATGTAGTTCGCCAGATCCGCGGCGCCGATCCCATCGGCGCCGCACATTCCGGCGCTACGCTGCGAAGGTCGCCGAATGATCGGTCGGCGCCTTGTCGTTTCTGACGATTTCGTCTTGGCTAATTCTTCTTTTCGGGGTAATTCGAAATCCATCATTGAATGGAGACACCCATGGCGACCGATCTTGACAAGATGTCCAAAGACGAATTGATGAAACTTCGCAAGGATGTGGACCGCGCTCTCGACGGCGTTTCCGACCGCGAACGCAAAACGGCCCTCGATGCGGCCGAAAAGGCCGCACGAGACCACGGTTTCTCGCTTTCGGAATTGAGCGGACCTGCCACGAAGAAGGGAAAGACGAAATCCAAATCCCCGGCGAAGTTCCGCAATCCCGAGAATCCCGATCAGACGTGGTCCGGCCGCGGCCGTAAACCCGACTGGTTCAAATCCGCCGAGAACGCCGGCAAGGACGTTTCGAAATTCGCGATCTGACCCGACGGTCGATCGCAATCCGTCCTGTCTGACCGCGCCGCCGATGCGGCGGCGCGTCGAAAACGCGAGGCTCCCCATGTCCATCCATATCGGCGCCGAACCCGGCGCCATCGCCGAAACCGTCCTGATGCCCGGCGATCCCTACCGTGCGCGCTGGGTCGCCGAGACGTTCCTGACCGACCCTGTCTGCGTGAACGAGGTGCGCGGGATGCTCGGCTATAGCGGCACCTGGAACGGGCATCGCGTCACCGTCCACGGATCGGGCATGGGGATGCCGTCGCTGTCGATCTACGCCAACGAGCTGATGACCGAATACGGCGCGCAGACGCTGATCCGCATCGGTTCTTGCGGGGCGATGCAAAAGGACGTGAAGGTCCGCGACATCGTCGTCGCCATGACCGCGACCACCCTGTCCACCCCCTCGCGCGGCATCATGCGCGAACTGAATTTCGCCCCCTGCGCCGACTGGTCGCTCCTGCGGGCGGCCGTGACGGCGGCAGAGGCGACGGGCACCGCCACCCATGTCGGCGGCATCTATTCGTCGGACGTGTTCTACGACGAACGCCCCGATCTGACCGAACAGATGACCCGCCACGGCATCCTCGCCGTAGAGATGGAAGCCGCCGAGCTCTACACACTCGCCGCCCGCCACGGCCGCCGCGCGCTCGCCGTCCTGACGGTCAGCGACCATTTGCTGACCGGAGAGGCGCTGCCGTCCGCCGACCGCGAGCGCAGCTTCTCCGACATGGTCGAGATCGCCCTGCACGCCGCCTTCGACTAGCGACGGCCCTCAGGGCCCCGTCGATCCACCATGCGCGTCGAGCAGGAACATCGACCGGATCGGCCCGCAGGCCGCGCCCAGCGCGCGCGCCTCCGCACCGATGCTGCCCGCCTCGATCCGGGGCGGGATCAGGCCGCGGGTGTCCTGTGTCGTGACGTAGCGCCGCGTCCGGTCACACAGCTCGTCGCGGACATGCGCGGGGAACGCGCCGTCGATCAACACCGCCTCGAAATCGATGATCGAACAGGTCGACAGGCTGGCCTTGGCCAGTTCCTGCGCCGTCTGACCCAGCCACGGATCGACATAGCGCGACAGCCGCGCCCAGCTCTCGCTGTCCTCCCACAGCTGACGGGGATCGAGGTCGACCTCGATCAGGCGCGTCTCGAGCTGCCGGATCGACGCCATGTCGATCAACTGCATGCTTTCCCCGTTCGGCCCGATGCTTCGCAGCGACCCGAGCGCGCCGGCATTGCCCTGCCGCCCGACGAAGACCGAGTTGTTCAGAACGACCCCGCCGCCGATGAACGCGCCGACGAAGAAATAGGCATAGTCGCGGAACTCCTTCCCGCGGCCATAGGTATGCTCGGCCTGGCAGGCCGCGGTGGCGTCATTCAGCACCTGCACCGGCAGGGCCGAGAATCGCGCGATCTCCGTCGCGATGTCGAGGTCGCGCCAGGACAGCACAGTCCGCCCCTGCAAATCGCCCGGATCGGGCCAGTTCCACAGCTCGAACGGCGCGCCCACGCCGATGCCGCAGATCCGCCGCGCGGCCCCCGCACCCAGCCGCGCCGTCATCGCGGCGATCCCTTCTTCGAGAAACGCGAGTATCGCGTCCGGCATCGGTTGGTCGTAGGTGATCTTGCGCCGGTCGCGGGTGCCCCCC
>Ga0115567_10003170_pt1 | contig 16277 bp, 20 predicted proteins | sample COGITO_mtgs_1204_2_FD_88679 | JGI IMG/M metagenome (GOLD analysis project Ga0115567, IMG submission 88679) | Pelagic marine microbial communities from North Sea - COGITO_mtgs_120412 | ecosystem: Environmental > Aquatic > Marine > Epipelagic | place: Germany:Helgoland, sampling site Kabeltonne... | reverse complement strand
CAGGCCTGCACATCGGTGCCATCGCCTTCATTCACCGATTCGGCTCCAGCCTCAATGAACACGTCCACTTCCACGTTTGTGTGGTGGACGGGGTGTTTGAGGAAGTGGAGGGCGAGGGCGATGCTGATGCGACCCCTCGAATCTCATCGCCGGGTGTCATCTTTCACGCGGCCACCGGCATCGATGCGGCTACCGTGGCCCCAGTGCAGACCACACTGCAAAAACGCATCCTGCGCGCCTTCGTTGCTCGGGGCCTGCTGGAGAACTGTGACGCCAAAGACATGCTGGGCTACAAACACAGCGGCTTCTCGGTGGACGCCGGTGTCTGCATCGAAGCCCACGACCGCGCTGCGCTGGAGCGGCTGCTGCGCTATTGCGCGCGTCCACCGTTTTCCATGGAGCGCCTACGCAAAGAGGGAAGCAAACTGGTGTACCGCTGTGCCAAACAGCGCAGCGAGCCCACCAGTGACAAGCGTGGTGCCAAGGCAGATGAGCTGCACCTCACACCGCTGGAACTGATCGACCGCATCGCCGCGCTGGTGCCACCGCCACGCACCCACCGGCACCGCTACTTTGGTGTGCTGGCACCAAACTCGCCGCTGAGAGCGGCGGTAACGGCGCTGGCTCAGCCTGCTGCGTCGCAACCAGCCACGGTGGAGACTGCACAACCTGGCGCGGGCGTACCTGGGGTGGCGGCGCCGGGCAACGCGGCCACACCCACACCCGAACCTGAAGCACGCCCGAAGCGAGCGGCGCATTACTTGTGGGCGGTGCTGATTGCCCGCATCTACGAGGCATTTCCGCTGCTGTGCCCCATGTGCGGTGGGCAGATGCGCATCATTGCCTTCATCACCCACAGCGCCGAAATCCGCCACATCCTGAACCACATCGGGGTGGAGTCTGCCCCCCCGCACATCACCCCGGCACGCGGGCCACCGCTGTGGGAGGGCTGCGACGCGCCGGTGGATGATGGTGCGCAAGGCGAGCCGGATTGGGATCTGGCAGCTCAACCCGACGAGGTAGACCAGCGCGTCAATTGGTGACCCAGTGAAGCGGCGGTATCCATCGCTGCGGGGAAGCAGCTGCGCGCGCGCCAGGCCCAAATGCATACTGCCTCCCAAGCTCTTGCCATTGAGCGGCAAGCGAGCGCTCAACCTTCCTTGGCCGAACGTGTTTCGAGGCCCAAAACTCGTGCCATACTTGGCCTCATGCGGTTGAATTTCCTATCCGTCGATGACGTGCTCATCAATCTGGCGTCGGAGGAATACAACAAGGCGGCCCTGACCAAAGCCCTGAAGGCGCGCGTGATCACGCCGCAGTTCCGCGAGGAAAAAGACGGTAAGTTCAAGATCGTGAGCTTTTACGCGAAGAAGGCGCGTGGCCTGATGGCGGGGCACATCATCCGGCACCGCCTGACCGATCCGGCGCAGCTCAAGGCATTTGATGCCGAGGGCTATGCCTTCAATGCGTCGTTATCGAAGGGGGATACGTGGGTGTTCACGCGGCCCTGGCCTGTGCAGGGGTAAGCGCCGTCAGCCGCGCATCCGGCACCTTTCGTGCGGAGTCGCAGAAATAAAAAGGCACCGTAACAGGTGCCTTTTTATTTCCGATTCATTTTGTTTTCCCGATCCGCGTCGACAGGCCGGGCAGGGAGGTGGCGGCCATCAGGCGGCTTCGCGAACCGGTGTCTTGCTGTCGGCAGGGGCGGCGGCTTCGCGCTGCCATTCCGGCGGCATCCACAGGTGCTTCAGGCGGGCCAGCAGTCCGCCGCGCTGGCCCATGTCGCGGAACATGTCGGCATATTCATGCGTCCACGCTACGAACAGGTTGTTGGTGTTGACCGGACGGGTAATGCCATAGCGGATGGGCTCGTCGGCCTTTTCTTCGACAAAGGTGCCAAACAGGCGGTCGAAAATGATGAACACACCACCATAGTTGGTGTCGATGTAGCCGGTGTTGCTGGCATGGTGCACGCGGTGATGGTTGGGCGTGTTGAAGACGAATTCGATGGCCGGGTGCAGCTTGGTGACCAGCGTGGTGTGGATGAAGAACTGGTAGACCAGCGACAGCGCGAAGCACACGCCAATCCACACCGGGTTGAAGCCGATGAAGGCCAGCGGCACGTAGAAAATCCAGCCACCGTTGAAAATGTTGGTGGCGTTCTGGCGCATCGCGGTCGAAAAGTTCATGCGTTCCGAGGAGTGGTGGGTGACATGGGCACACCACAGCCAGCGCACACGGTGCGAAGCACGGTGGAACCAGTAGAAGACGAAATCGGTGAGCACCCAGAGCAGCAGGCCGGTCGCCCAGGTCAGCTCGATGTCCATCACGCGATGATGGTAGGCAAAGGCGTACAGCGGGAAGGCGATGATGCCGGCAAACAGCAATTCGGTGACCTGATAGCCCACGCCCAGCATGAAGTTGCGGACCGCTTCGCCGGTGTCCATGCGCACCGGATCATTCTTGATGCGCAGGTATTCCCACAGGGCCACGCCGATGAAGAAGGGCGTGGCCACCACGAAAATCATCTGGCGTTCGTCCAGCGCGAGCCAGGGAGCCACGAGGGCCCACAGTTCGGCCAGGCCACTGTCGGTCCAGACGTTGGTGATCATGTCGATGAGGCGCATGGCGGGTCCCCTCTGTGAGTGGTGTCCGGTAATAGGACCGGGTTGTCGATGGGGACATTCTTCCGCGCCTGAGCGGATTTATATTGACTAATGGTGTCTTAAAATTGACTATCCATGCCATAGCAGCAAAGGGATGACGGGAAGGAGGGAGATATGGCCAGTATTATCCGGGTGACCGGTGCCTGGACCCAGTTGCTGGCCGACTGGCTGGACAGTGAGCATCTCCCGGCACCGGATATCCGCGGCGCGCTGGCACGTTGGGCCGCAGACGACATTGTGCCCATCCCCGTATGGCGTGAGCTGCTGATGCGGGCGACAGCCTTGCGCCCCCAGTTGCGTGCCCCGGGGTTGGCGATCGGCGCCATGGTGCAGCCGCGTCATGTCGGCGTAATGGGCTATGTGGTTCTGGCCAGCACCAACCTGGGTGAGGCGATGCTGGCCTATCAGCGTTACGAGCGCCTGTTCTATGGTGCCGATCTGGCCGAAGTGAGCATGGATGGCCGTGATGTCGAAATCCGCTGGAAGCGCAGCAGTGCCGACATGGGGCAACTGGTGGATTCGGTGGGCATTGCCTCGCTCATTTCCTTCCTGCGCCGGCAAGTGGAAAATCCGCCCCCTCCGTCATTGATCACCTTTATCCATCCGGCGCCCGCTGAGGCGGCGGAAGTGGCTGCCTACGAAGCCTTTTTCGGGTGCCCGGTACTGTTTGGCGATACCTATACGCGGGTGCGCTTCCCGCTGGCCTATCTCACCATTCCCATGCCGCACAGCGATCCGGGCTTGAGGGCGCTGCTGGACCGCCAGGCGCAGGCCCTGTTGCTGGCCTTGCCGGATTCGGATGCGTTTGACCGTGCCTTGCAGCAAGTGATGCTGCGCCTGTTGCCGGAAAACAGCGCCACCCTGCAACGGGCGGCAGATGCCCTGCATGTGTCCGTGCGCACCTTGCAGCGACGCCTTGATGCCCGTGAGCTGACCTGGCAGCAGTTGCTTGACCGGACACGCGAGCAGTTGGCGCGTCAGTATCTTGCCGATCGTTCGTTGACACTGGGTGACATCGCGCTGTTGCTGGGGTTTTCGGAACAGAGTGCTTTCAATCGCGCGTTCCGCCGCTGGACCGGACAAACGCCGGCCCGGATCCGGCGGCAGCTGGCATCCTGATGGCGGTCTCCGGCAGCCGGAGATGACCTGCCCGGTCATAGAGTGGCCTGTGCTGTTTTGCTACGTTGACGCACGATTGAGGTGATCAGGGAGCATCCCGTGCAGTTGTCCGGAAAAACGGTTCTTGTGGTGGGCGCATCAAGCGGCATTGGCCGGCAGGTGGTATTGGCGCTCAGTCATCGGGGCAACAATCTGGTCATTACGGCGCGCAGGAAAAACCTGCTCGACGCGCTGGCGGCCGAGGTACGCGCCAACGGCAGTGAATGTCTGGCGGTGGCATCGGAGAAGGCCAAGCTCCAGGCCGAGGCGGCCGAGAAGCTGGCACAGCGAGCCGTCGAGCAGGACAAGGCCCAGGAGGCCACCGCGCAGCGCGTCGGTCGGCAGATGGCCGACCTCGTGCCCATCGAGCAGCCGACGCCCTACCTGCAAGCCAAAGGCATCCAGGCGCAGGCCGGCGTGATGACCGACCGCGAAGGCCAGAAGACCTACATCCCGGCCTTCGACGCAGAGGGCAAGCAATGGACGATGCAATACATCCAGGAGGACGGCACTAAGCGGTTCGCCAAGGACTCGAAGAAGGAAGGATGCTTCCACCCGGTCGGCGGCATGGACGCCCTGGCGGCCGCGCCGGCGCTGGTGATCTCGGAGGGCTACGCCACGGCGGCCCAGGTGGCCGAGGCCGTGGGCCACGCCACGGTCGCCGCCTTCGACAGCGGCAACCTTGAGGCCGTGGCGAAGGCGCTGCACGCCAAGTTCCCGGACAAGCCGGTCATCATCGCCGGCGACGACGACCGGCACCTGGTCATGACCCACGGCAACAACCCCGGCCGGGAGAAGGCCGAGGCGGCCGCCCAGGCCGTGGGCGGCAAGGCGATCTTCCCGATCTTCGCGCCGGCCGAGAACACCTACCCGCGCGACTTGCCCGCCATCACGCCCGACAGCTTCAAGACCCACCTGCGCGCCGAGCAGCGCCTTGCCGACGCCGCCGCCGGCAAGGTCGAGCTGGCCGGCGACGAGGCGGCCAAGCTCAAGGCGTCGATGTTGAGCGGCGCGCAGATCGCGGCGCTGTCCACGATGAAGCAGCACACCGACTTCAACGACTTGGCGCACAAGAGCGAGCTGGGCATCGAGGGCGTGAAGCGGCAGATCGGCGCGGCCATCAGCCAGGTGCAGCGCGACGAGCAGCAGCACCAGGAGCAGAAGCACGTCGAGAAAAAGCAACAGCAGATCGAGCAGCGCCCACGGCGGGCCGCTCGCATCGGATAAGTCGAAAAATCCGGCTAAAGTGGCCGAGCTGCACATCAGGCCGCGCGGTTTTCCTCCCTGATCGCCGGCGCGGTTTCTTCCTCCCTGAACCGCATGCAGACTTGCCGCCTCGGACACCCCGAGGCGGTTTTTTTTCGCCTCGCTCGGGGTCTCCTCGTTTTCAGTGCAATAAGTGACGGTACGCAAAGCTAGCACTGGCGCGGGGGTGGTCTGGGTAGACCGTTGATTTCATTGACTTTCCTGTTCGCTTTGTAAACGGGTATGGTGGCCTCCCACTTTTGAGGTTCACGATGCAGGGTTGGCACACAACGTTTTTGGGGATGCGTGGGCTACCGACGAGCTGCTGATGGTCTATGCCGGCATCATGGCCCACGGCACCAGTCTGACTGCGGTCGAATGCGCGCGCATGATTCCGCAATTGTCTGCCACCAGCATTCGCCAGGCCATGCGCTGGGCGCGGGACGAACGGCGTCTGAGCCAGGCCTGCCAGGCTGTGCTGGAATTCATGCAGCGACACCCGATTGCCGCCACCTGGGGGCGGTCCGATTTGGCATCTTCTGACATGATGAGCATGGAGACCACCAAACGGGTGCCCGTTTGCTTGGTTTTGATCTTTGCCCGCGGTTGAAGGAACTCAAACAGCGCCACCTCTTTGTGCCACGCGGCACCAAAGTGCCCGCAGAAATCGCTGCGGTGTGCGAAGCCAATGTCGACGTCGCTTTGATCGAAAAGCATTGGGATAGTCTGGTGCACCTGGCAGCCTCGGTCATGAGCGGACATGCCAGTGCGGTGGCAGCTCTTGCGCGGTTCGGTTCTGCCGCCCAGGGCGATCCAATCTATGAGGCTGGCGTGCAATTGGGGCGGTTGCTGCGTACGGCGTTTTTGGCTGACTACTTTGTCAAGGACGCTTTCAGGAACGAGTTGCGCCGGGTGCTCAATCGGGGCGAGGCTGTTAACGCCCTCAAGCGCGCCATTTATACCGGCCGGATCAGCCCGGCGCAGGCCAAACGTGTCGATGAAATGCAGGCTGTGGCCGATGCGTTGAGCCTGATGGCCAACATCGTGATGGCGTGGAATACCTCACAGATGCAGGCGGTCCTGGATCGCTGGTCGAACCGCCGCCAGGTCATTCCACCGGAACTGATCGGGAAGATTGCGCCCACCAGGCTGGAGAGCATCAACTTGCGGGGTGTGTTTCGCTTCCCGGTTGACCGCTATGCTGACCAAATCCTGCCTTCGCGGCCAAATGCATCGATAACTGGCACCAATGGATGAAACCGACCACGGTTTGACGCCACGAATCGCAGATTTGAAAGTGAACAGGAAAGTCAATGAAATCAACGATCTACCAACACCACCTCCGCGCCAGTGCTAGCTTTTCGTACCGTCACTTATTGCACTGAAAACGAGGAGACCCCTGTTCGCGTTGGCTTCCTATGGTCGGCGCGATCCCGCTTCCCTGGAACAGTTGCGCGCCACCTTTGCAAAGGAAGGCATTCCCCCGGAATTTCTGTCACATTACGAGGCTGATGGACCCTTTGCATGTCTTAGACAGAATGACGGGTTAAGTGACAAATTTTGACGACCAGAACTTTCCGGTGCACACTGTCACATAATCGAACGTATATGTGACAGGTACGACATGCTGATAGGCTACATGCGGGTATCGAAGGCGGACGGCTCCCAGGCTACCGATTTGCAGCGCGACGCGCTGATTGCCGCCGGGGTCGATCCAGTACATCTTTACGAGGACCAGGCATCCGGCATGCGCGAGGATCGGCCCGGCTTGACGAGCTGCCTGAAGGCGTTGCGAACTGGCGACACACTGGTCGTGTGGAAACTGGATCGGCTCGGACGCGACCTGCGACATCTCATCAACACCGTGCACGACCTGACTGGGCGCGGCATCGGCTTGAAGGTATTAACCGGGCACGGCGCGGCCATCGACACCACGACCGCCGCCGGCAAGCTGGTCTTTGGCATCTTCGCCGCCCTGGCCGAGTTCGAGCGCGAGTTGATCGCGGAGCGCACGATTGCCGGCCTAGCCTCGGCCCGCGCGCGCGGGCGGAAAGGCGGCCGGCCGTTCAAGATGACCGCCGCCAAGCTGCGGCTGGCGATGGCGGCAATGGGTCAGCCAGAGACCAAGGTCGGCGACCTGTGCCAGGAACTTGGCGTCACGCGGCAGACCCTGTATCGGCATGTTTCACCCAAGGGTGAGCTACGTCCAGATGGCGAGAAGCTACTCAGCCGAATTTGATGCCGGCATGAGGCAACGTAGCGACAGCGTGGTTTGTCTCAATGGGAAGCGCTCATGATCGATCTTTGAAGGCCCGCAGCAGTCGTGTCACAGACAGGACGAACAAACCGGTCAGCGTGAGGGCTGCGATACCCCAGTACTCTCCGATGAACGCGCCGGCCGTCGTGCCGGCCAGCACAATGGCGAGAATCGGCAAATGGCAGGGACAGGTGAGCACGGCCAGCGCGCCCCACAGGTAGCCGGTGATCGGTTTGTGCGTCTCGGACGGCAAGCGCTCGGGGCTGTTCATGGCAGACTCTCCGCGTGCTGTGCCGGCTCGGTCGGCATGGTGGCCAACTGCACCTCCAGATCGGCCAACGCTTCGCGCCGACGCTCGACGAACTGGCGCAGAACGGCAAGCTGCGCGGCCGCTTCATCGCCGTCCGCAGCATCCAGCGCCCGGCACAGCCGCGCCAGCGCGTCCAGGCCGATGCCCGCCTCGAAGGCCGCCCGCACGAAGCACAGCCGTTGCAAGGCGGCATCATCGAACAGGCCATAGCCGCCCGGGGTGCACGCCACCGGACGCAGCAATCCGCGCAGCAGGTAGTCGCGCACGATATGCACGCTCACCCCGGCATCAAGGGCCAGCCGGGACACGGTGTAGGCGCTCATTGAAAACCTCCTTTTTTTATCCAGCGCAGCAGGAAAGCTGCTTCACGTCCTTGTTGAAGGTCTGCGCCGCAAGCTTCAACCCCTCGACCATTGTCAGGTAGGGGAACAACTGGTCGGCCAGTTCCTGCACCGTCATGCGGTTGCGGATGGCGAGCACCGCCGTCTGGATCAGTTCGCCCGCTTCCGGGGCCACCGCCTGCACGCCGATGAGCCGTCCGCTACCTTCCTCGATGACCAGCTTGATGAAGCCGCGTGTGTCGAAGTTGGCAAGCGCTCGCGGAACGTTGTCGAGTGTCAGCGTGCGACTGTCGGTCTCGATGCCATCGTGGTGCGCTTCCGCCTCGCTGTAGCCCACGGTGGCGACTTGCGGGTCGGTGAACACCACTGCCGGCATCGCGGTCAGATTGAGGGCTGCGTCGCCGCCGGTCATGTTGATCGCGGCACGGGTGCCGGCGGCCGCTGCCACGTAGACGAACTGCGGCTGGTCGGTGCAGTCGCCGGCCGCGTAGATGTTCGGGTTGCTCGTGCGCATGCCTTGGTCGATAACGATGGCCCCTTGCGCATTGACAGTGACCCCCGCCGCGTCCAGCGCGAGGCTGCGCGTATTCGGTGCCCGACCGGTGGCAACCAGCAACTTGTCAGCGCGCAATTCACCGTGTCCGGTGGTCAGCACGAATTCGCCGTTCACATGGGCGACCTGGCTGGCTTGCGTGTGCTCCAGCACCTCGATGCCCTCGGCGCGGAAAGCGGCTGTCACGGCCTCGCCGATGGCCGGGTCTTCCCGGAAGAACAAGGTGCTGCGTGCCAGGATCGTGACCTGGCTGCCGAGCCGGGCAAAGGCTTGCGCCAGTTCCAACGCCACCACCGACGAACCGATCACGGCCAGGCGTGCGGGAATGGTGTCGCTGACAAGCGCTTCGGTGGAAGTCCAGTAGGGTGACTCTTTCAGGCCCGGAATCGGCGGCACGGCCGGACTGGCACCGGTGGCGACCAGGCAGCGGTCGAACGTTACCTCGCGCTCGCCACCCTCGTTCAAACGGACGACCAGGCTCTGGTCGTCCTTGAAACGCGCTTCACCGTGCAAAACGGTGATGGCTGGATTGCCGTCCAGGATGCCTTCGTATTTGGCGTGCCGCAGTTCATCGACACGGGCCTGCTGCTGGGCCAGCAGTTTGCTGCGGTCAATCGCAGGCACAGTTGCCGCAATACCGCCGTCGAACGGACTTTCCCGGCGCAGATGGGCAATATGGGCAGCGCGGATCATGATCTTGGACGGCACACAGCCGATATTGACGCAGGTGCCGCCGATGGTGCCGCGTTCGATCAGCGTGACCGTCGCGCCTTGCTCGACGGCCTTCAGCGCCGCCGCCATCGCGGCCCCGCCGCTGCCAATGATGGCGATATGCAAACCGGCGCCCTCAAGTGCATCACGGATTTTTGGTTCATCTTTGAAATCACCAACCCGGATCGAGCCTTGATAACCCAATGCGGCGATGGCGGCCAGCAGTTGGTTGTGGCTCACGGCGGTGTCTGCCATGACTTGCGCGCGGCTTTCTGGATAGGACACCACAGCGGCATTCACGCCGGGAATCTTTTCCAAAGCATCTTTGACATGGGTGGCGCAGGATGTGCAGGTCATGCCATTCACGGTGATTTCGGTCATTTTTTTACTCCATTGAATTTCGGGGTGCAGCAGGCATCGGCTTGGCGTTTTCGTTGGATGGCGTAGATGGTCAAGCCGATGAAAATCGCCAGCGCAGGCAGCAGCACATAGTCCAGATAGCCGGTCAGCGCGGACAAGCCGACCACACCGAGCAAAATGACCAGAACAGGGGTGAAGCAACACAGCGCCACGAGGGTTGTGCCAATGATGCTGACCCGCAGCAGTGTCTTCGGGTCTTTCATGATCAGTTCTTGACTGATGATGGGTAGCCCGCATCCTCGGTAGCCTTGGTCAGTTTCTGCACGCTGGTCTTGGCATCATCGAAGGTGACCACCGCTTCGCGCGTCTCGAAGGTCACGTCAACTTTACTGACGCCATCGACCTTGGAAATCGCCTTCTTGACAGTGATCGGACAGGCCGAGCAGGTCATGCCCGGTACGGACAGCGTAACGGTCTGGGTGGCGGCCCACACGGGGGCAACAACGGCAGCGAGGGCAAGGGCGGAAAGCAGCTTTTTCATGGTGAACTCCTGTGATCAATAGAAAAATGGCACGACGTAGGGAAATCCGAGCGCGACCAAAACCAGCACGGCCACGCCCCAGAAAATGAGCTTGTAAGTAGCTCGCACTTGGGGAATCGCGCAAACCTCACCCGGTTTGCAGGCGGCTGACGGCCGGTAGATGCGCCGCCAGGCGAAGAACAACGCCACCAGCGCCACGCCGATAAAGATGGGGCGATAGGGTTCCAACACCGTCAAGTTGCCGATCCAAGCGCCGCTGAACCCCAAGGCGATCAGAACCAGCGGCCCGAGGCAGCAAGCCGAGGCGAGGATGGCGGCCAGCCCGCCAGTGAAGAGCGCGCCGCGCCCGTTTTGAGGTTCAGACATACGTTTGTCCTTTCGAATCTGAATTGGATAGCTTAAGCTTACTTCCGTAGTTATGTACGGAGTCAAGCGATATGGAAAACAATTTGGAGAACCTGACCATTGGCGTTTTCGCCAGGACGGCCGGGGTCAATGTGGAGACCATCCGGTTCTATCAGCGCAAGGGCTTGCTCCCGGAACCGGACAAGCCTTACGGCAGCATTCGCCGCTATGGCGAGACGGATGTAACGCGGGTGCGCTTCGTGAAATCAGCCCAGCGGTTGGGCTTCAGCCTGGATGAGATCGCCGAGCTGCTGCGGCTGGAGGATGGCACCCATTGCGAGGAAGCCAGCAGCCTGGCCGAGCACAAGCTCAAGGACGTGCGCGAGAGGATGGCTGACCTGGCGCGCATGGAGGCCGTGCTGTCTGATTTGGTGTGCGCCTGCCATGCGCGGAAGGGGAACGTTTCCTGCCCGCTGATTGCGTCACTGCAAGGGAAGAAAGAACCGCGCAGTGCGGACGCGGTGTAGCCCGAGGGAACTACGCCTTAGCGTGCTTTATTTTCCGTTTTCTGAGGCGACTCCAACGTCAGAAAAGACCGTGCGGTCGACTTTTGATATTTCGTGCTGTCGCCTTCTGAAAGTGACAGATTCACCTGGATTCGCTGGCTATGACCTGTCGCATGTGTCTGTCGCGCAATGGCATGATGCTGCGACCATAACCTGCGACGACCAATCATGCGCGACGACAACGACCCTGGCACTCTCGACCTCATTACTGGCGGTCTCATGCTGGGCTATGCCCGTGTGAGCACCGACGATCAGGATCTAACCCTGCAACGCGATCACCTGCGCGCTGCAGGCTGCAATAAGCTATTTGCTGAGAAGGTATCCGGGGCTCGTCGAGTGCGCCCGGAGCTGGATCGAATGCTCGATCATCTTCGTCCTGGTGATGTGGTCACTGTCACTAGGTTGGATCGTCTGGCGCGCAGCACGCGCGACCTCCTGGATATCGCGGAGCGGATTCGCAACTGCGGTGCTGGATTGCGTAGCTTGGCTGAGCCGTGGGTAGATACAACCTCACCGGCAGGCCGCATGGTGATGACTGTGTTTGCAGGTATCGCCGAGTTTGAGCGCAGCTTGATCCTGGAACGTACCCGCACGGGCCGAGAAGCAGCTAAGGCGCGAGGTGTTCAGTTTGGTCCCCGCCCTGCTCTAACTAAGGCTCAGATCGACCACGCTCGTCGTCTAATCGATCAAGATGATTTCACCGTGAAAGCGGCTGCTGAGCTACTTGGCGTGCATCGCTCAACGCTCTATCGAGCGCTAGATAAAATGGTGGGCGGCGTGTGAGGAAACTTCAATCCATGCTTCGGTTACGAGGGCGTCTAACGACGCCCGTTATGAGCAAGCTTGAATCTCGACAAACCTACCACTAGGTGGTATGTTTTATCAAAAGGTAGAACGTATATAGATGCGGGTATTCAAAACGAAAATCTTTGCTGGAGCAGCAAAGAAAGCCGCCATCACAGATGCTGACCTCTGCGAAGCGGTGCAGGAAGTGATGAAAGGACAAGCTGTTGATTTAGGTGGAGGGGTTTGGAAAAAACGCCTCAATGAGAACCGCCACCGTTCGATCATTCTTGCCAAGGGCCGTGGCTATTGGGTGTACCAGTTCCTTTTTGCAAAGAGTGACCAAGACAACATCAGTAAAAAGGAGCTTTCTGCATTTAAGGATCTTGCTAAAGCCTATGAAGGCTTGAATCACGAGCAAATCCAGCTACTGCTAAAGAGAAAAGATTTTGTGGAGATATGTGATGACTAAAAAATTCAAAAGCGAGGCTTTCGAGTCGATTCACAGCTCGGCCAATGCACTGCTAGCAATTGGAGCTATCGACAAGGCGACCATGCGGAAATTCGACGAATCCTGCATTGCTGAGGTTCCTGTTGAAATCATGCCCGCTCAGATCAAGGAAATTCGTCAACGCAGCCACGTCAGTCAGCCGGTTTTTGCCAGGTATCTGAACACAAGCGCTTCGACAGTCAAGCAGTGGGAGTCCGGCGATAAGCGCCCTGGAGGGATGGCTCTTAAATTGCTCGCAGTCGTAGAAAAGCACGGCATTGAAATACTCGCCTAGCCCAGACTACGTTTGATTTGAGAACCGGCCTTAGCCGGTTTTTTTTCGTGAGCGCTCTGGTTTTTTCAGCTAAATCCCCGCTACCTCATAAAAATTGATAGCACCTAATGGATTGACAAAGGAACCGATTAAACAATAATGGTGATACGTTTTTAATATTAAAAAAGGTGCCTAGTGATAATTACCATAGGGAACACGAAGGGCGGTGTTGGGAAAACTACTCTGGCTGTGAATCTGGCGATTGCTCGTGCCCTGTCTGGCCGTGATGTGTGGCTAATCGACGGTGACCGCCAGGGTACTGCACAGACAGCTATCAGTATCCGTGCTGAGGCAGGACACCAGCCAGGGATTTCCTGTGCGACCTATCCAGATGGCCCGACCCTTCGTGCCCAGGTTCAGCAGCAGGCTGGAAAGTTTGACGACATCATCATTGACGCAGGCGGTCGGGATTCGACCGCTTTACGCGCAGCACTGGTGCTGTCAGATGTTCTCCTGATTCCTTTTCAGCCCCGTAGCTATGACGTATGGGCTTTGAATGACATTGCAGCATTGGTTGATGAAGCCCGCAGTGTCCGCGATGGATTGCGTGCTGTAGCCGTACTGAACTGCGCAGACTCCGGCGAGGCCTCGACGGACAATGCAGACGCAGCCGCTGCGGTCGCAGATGTTCCGCAGTTTGAGTATCTGGCAACTCCAATACGCCGCCGAAAGGCTTTTGCTAATGCTGCCGGAGCGGGCTTGTCTGTCTTAGAACTGAAGCCTGCAGACAAAAAGGCAATAGACGAGCTTAATGCACTTATTAGCGCATTATTTTAATATTAATTTAATACCTTATAAGTGTTGAGGATAACCGCTATGGCTATTACAAGACCTAAACCAAAAAGCACCCAAGAAGCTACGGATGCTTTCATTTCTGGTGCGCCTGATGCCGAGACGCGTCCGCGTGGCGTGAAGAAGGGCAACAAGCAACAGATCAGTCTGACTATTGCGCCTGCATTGCTTGTGAAAGTGGACGAGCTGGCTTCTGAGCTGGGCCAGTCTCGCGCAGCCATCATCAATATGGCGATCTATCGAGCCGTAGAGCACGGCCTAATAATCGATGGCCTCCGTAAAGATTGAGTCAGGAGGCAAAAGCAATGGATAAGCGAATTAGGGATAGCGCAAGACCCGGTGAAACTTACGAGCAAGTTACTGCCAGGCTTCGCCGTGAAGATGCCAAGACGGCCACCAGTACCATGCCAGCGTCATCAGTTCGCAAGCCTCCTAAAGGGGACGAGCAGGCTGATTTTTTTGTTCCGACGCTTTATGACGTGGGGGCTAGGGATAGCCGTAGCATCATGGACGTTGCTGTATTTCGCTTATCGAAGAAGGCGCGTCGTGCCGGCGAGGTTATCCGCTATGAGCTACCAGATGGCCATGTTCAGGTGTCAGCCGGCCCAGCCGGGATGGCTTCTGTGTGGGATTACGACCTAGTGCTGATGGCAGTTTCCCATCTGACCGAAGCTATGAATCGTTATCGCGACGGGAAAGGCGAAAAGCCGGGTCGCGTATTTCAGCCCCACCTAGCAGATGTTCTTAAGTTTTGCCGCCGTGCAGACGGTGGTAAGCAGAAGGACGATTTACTGAGTGCTCTACTCCGCCTCAACACCACGCATGTTGCTGTCGAGAGAGTGAAGAAGGGTAGTAATGGCGACGTGTATACGGTGTCAGAAGGCGAGCCTCTGATCAGCAGATACAAGGTCATTACGAACCAAGCCACACAAAAAGCAGAGAGTGTAGAAATTGAGGTGGCCAACTGGATGTATCAAGAAATCGCCAGCGGTGCTAATCCCCATGTACTGACAGTGCACCCGGACTATTTTCTGATTGATCCTGGCATCGGGCGGTTTGTGTATCGTCTTGCTAGGCGTGCTGCCGGCAAGGATGAAGCCAAGTGGTCTTTCCAGAAGATATACGAGCGTAGCGGTAGCATGGGCTCATTTAAGGAGTTCTGTCGCATTCTCCGGCGTGTAATCGCTGCTCGTGATCTACCTGAGTATCAGTTAGCTGAAGAGTCCGGCCAAGCAGGGCCGCTTTTGGTGATGACTTATCGTGGAAGCGACGCTGAAAAGCACACACTGCCTGGTGTGTAATGTACGGGCTTATGTAAAGCGATTTAGGTTTACATAGGCGGAGGTGGACAAAGGTAAGCAATAGCCAACAGAACGGCGCAAAATCTGTGGATAGCCCCGTACATTACCCACCGGATTCCGTACATTACCCACCGGATTCCGTACATTACCCACCGAAACCCGTACATTACCCACCGGGCAAATCTGCAAACCATTGAATCTAAAGGCTTTAAAGGCTATTTTTTTCTCTAAATCTTTTAAATCTATTTAAATCTCTTAAAACCGTTAGTGCCTGTGCATAACTTTCACAGCGAGCAAACGGAAAATTCGCAAAAAACGCGGCTCTGCCGGGGCACCCCTACGGTGTTCCCCCACCCTTCGGGCGGCTCCCCCTCCGGTCTAGCTATGTTGTGCCGCAAGCGGCACAGCTTCTGCCAGGCGCTTCGCGCCACCTGGCACAAAAATCTCATCCGAACACAGCACATCACCGGCGCAAAAAATCGAAGCCAAAACCGATATGCCTGGCCTTCGGCCAGAAACCTTTTTTGAAGAGCGCGACACTCAAACCGTGCCGGTACGCACTGCCCAGGCGGTATCAAATACGCAAAAGCGAGTAATCAGTGTTGGTGGGGCCTGGCCCTTCGTTGCCAACCAGGCTCCGATGCATGCACATCAAGCCCGCAGGGCGAAGTTTTGAATGCCTCTGCATTTCCTAAGGCCGCTAGGGCTCCAAAAAGCGTTCTGGCAGCGTTTTAGGGGGATAGCTTGGGATTGCCTGTCTTTACCATTAAAACGCACCCTGATGGCTTCTAGGTCGCCCAGGCGAGGTTTGTGATGGGATGCTGGGAGCGTTTATCGATCAAACGGTCTCGCGCTAGCGATTTCACACGGCACCAGAAATCAGCCCATATCCCAAATCATGATGCCCAGCTCGGCGTCGGGCGGGCATCTGGTTATTCGTTCCTGGAGCATTTCTGGCGTGTAGTGGGCCGATATTTTTGGCCTCTTCACCACTGGCAGAATGGGCAGCACGTCACAGGCTAGACCCCTGTACAGGCTTGGGAAGAAGTCAGCGCGCGTTTGTGTAAGCTTTCCGGCCGCAATCAGATCCTTGAAACCGTTCCAACTGTGTAGGGGACCTTCCCACGAAGCCAGGGTGTTTTCTGCATTGCGGTCATCTGCATCTGGATTCAGGTAGACCGTTATCCAGAAACTCACTCAGTACCCCCAGACACCAATCGTTTGAACGCCTCAGATCCTTGCCCGTCTTCCCCCAAAACTGCCAAACGTTCAGCAGGCCGGGTTAGGAAACTGTCGAGCAGTGAAAGTAGAGCAGCGCGCTTCTCAGTCGATTGTGTTTGCTGGTGAAGTACAGCCGCACCCACCAGAACTTTGACCCGATCATCAGCTTTCTTAGCTGTAGCGCGTTGTCGTGCTTCTGCCTGCTGAATACGTGCATTGAGTTGGTCGCGTTTGAGTTTGAGCGCTTCTAAATCAGCCATATGTGCTTTCCCTCTGCTGGTGTCTAATGGTGTCTGATTTTTT
>Ga0115567_10003169_pt1 | contig 16279 bp, 10 predicted proteins | sample COGITO_mtgs_1204_2_FD_88679 | JGI IMG/M metagenome (GOLD analysis project Ga0115567, IMG submission 88679) | Pelagic marine microbial communities from North Sea - COGITO_mtgs_120412 | ecosystem: Environmental > Aquatic > Marine > Epipelagic | place: Germany:Helgoland, sampling site Kabeltonne... | reverse complement strand
GACCGATCTCGTCGATGCAGCGCGATTGCAGCTCGCACTCGGAGCCATCCCAGGTCCACTCGTAGCTAAAGCGTGTATGTGCCATCGGCTCGGCGGTGCCGCGAATGTCGGCATCGGTCCAACTGCGACCGCCATCGGTAGAAATTTCGACGCGGCTTACACGACCCCCACCAGACCAGGCTAAGCCGCCGATCTCGTAGAAGCCCGCACCCGGTAGTTGCTGCCCGCCTGAGGGATAGGTGATAACCGATTTGGGGCCAATCTGATAACCCAGCGCGGCGTTCACCGGATCGCGCGTCAGGTGACCGAAGTCGTTGTAGGTCATGTAATACTCATCCACCACCTTGATGCGCCGCAGCCACTTCACGTTGAAGATGCCTTCGAAGCCAGGTGCCAGTAGTCGCAGTGGAAAGCCCTGTTGAGGACGTACCGGCTCGCCGTTCATGCCATAGCATAATAAGCAGTCGTCCATAGCCTTCGCCATGGGAATGCTGGACGCGCCTTTCACTTCCTCTACACCTTCCGCCACAACCCAGTCTGCATCGGCGTGCACGCCGGCTTCTTTCAATACCGTAGACAGCAGCACGCCAGTCCATTCGGCGTTGCTGGTCATGCCATGAGTTTCCTGGATAGTCGTGTGGCTGCTGCGGGAGCGATTGCCGGCGCACTCGATAAAATGCTTGCGCGTCACCGAGGGCATGCGCTTCAGGTCTTCCATACTAAATACTATGGGATTATCCACCATGCCGTGGACCATCAGCCTATGCTCGTCCGGGTCGATGTCCGGTACGAAGGAGCCGCGGGTAGTGCCCATATAATGGAGCGAGGAGGGGGTGATCTCACCCACCGAATCCTGCAGCGGTGTGGCGATATGGAAGTCGAGGCCAAAGGCATCGGGAGACTCGCGCCCGCCATGGGGAATACGCACCGAATTCACGAAGCGGGAACGGCTGCCATAGGCCGTCATTTCGTCAGAACCCCGGATAAAGGCCCCTGGCTCAGGCGCTACCGGTGTGTGTTCATGATCCTGGCCAAGAGCCGGCTTCGCCGCGCCCAGGCCCACAGCGCCCGCTAAGGCGGCGCTACGCTTGAGAAATTCCCGTCTATCAGTCTTTTTTTGACTCATTGTTCTCTCCTTGTTATTGCCTTCCATGGCAGTTTCAGATGAGGTTGATTGAGTGTCCCTCTAAGTTTGGTAAAAGTAAATCAGAATAGGATGCAGTGACACGGAAATACGGGATTTATAGGCTCAAAAATGCTCTGAAATAGGCGAAAGGCTGGGGCTTGATGAGAATAGGGGGCGAAGATGATGTGGGGAGAGATAACTATTTTGTATAGTAATATTACTTTGGCTTTGACGGTCTAGTTTGTGAAGTTGCTAAAATATCCTGCTTTTAGAATATCTGAGCTTGCGTTAAAAACACTTTCAAAGGGCGACTTATCTAGCGCATCTAGGGAAGTTTTTGGAACCAAGCCATAAAAAATGGCGCTCTAAATTGTGAGAAAGAACATGACGTCCTTTCTTCTTCCACATCAGTATTTGAGCCGTTGGCTCTAGCTGAAGAAGTCTATTGATTCAGTATTAATGAGTGGGAATGCAAGTGTGGTTGCGGAATTCTCCAGCCCAAGATGGTTGCGCAGTGCTTTTTGAATATGGGCTGGAACTAACTTGGTGCCACTAAAGCTGGATGTGCTAAATGTTCTTGTGTCGAGCCCGAGTGCGTTCTGCTCTTCGTCTGTCGCGCCAATAACACGATTAGTGTAAGTCGCATTCTTTTCCATCACCATGTAACTACCGATTGGCCAGTGATCCTTGCCTGCGCCTGAATTATAATAAGGAGTGCGCGAAAAATCAGAGCCCACAATCACTACTAAGCGATCGGCGAGGCCCAGCTGTTCAGCATAATCCCAAAGATAGTCCAGCCCATCTGTCAACTGGCCAAGAAGGTCTATTTGTTCTAAATCATTATCGTTGTGGCTATCGAAACCGCCAGCGTGCAGGTCCGCAGTTGCACTTACTCCGGACTTAAAGGCTAGTAGTGCAAAATGAGCCTGGCTGATAAGGCGATTGTCACCGCTAATCGCCTCCTCTTCCTGTCTGTTTGGTAGTGTGGTCGCAAACTCGGCAAGGGCCTCGTTGTTGGTCAGCGACTCCAGATAAGCAGCGCGCGCGCGCCGATTGCCAGCCACCAGTGTTTCATCCTCAAGCATGCTCTGCGCATCGCTCACATTAAGCTGCCTAATTAAGGCCCATATATCCGGATCGAGAATAGAATTACCATTGTTCGCATCGATATTCGGTTGCAAAAATCCCTGTAAATCACTAGTTGAATAAGGAAGCATCGTTGGTCGAAGTAGGTTGGCGGTTTTACTAAAGCCGCCAAATGATAGATAGGTCATCGGAAGCTGTGGGGCATAAACCGCGGAATAAAGTGCTGTTAACGTGGGAAAGCCAGCCGCAGTACGTCCGCTCCAATTCGCCGTTTCTCCAATCGAATGTGCGTTGGTCTGGGAGTCTACTCCGTTTATTATGAGGGTCTTATCATAATGACGCTCGAAGAAGGAGTTGTTGTTGGCGACGGGGGCATATCTCAAGTTGCCAGCGGATCTTGTTTCTTCGGTCTTGGACCAATTGGTAATAATGTCTGACCCAGATTGATTCTCCTTGGGGTCGCAGAAGTGGGTAACATCCCAGCCACCTTGAGCCTGCACAGTAATAACAAGCTTGCCTGTAAATGGCGAAGCACTCGCCGCGAAGACAAAGCTAGGGTGAGAGAGAGCGACACCTGATAATGAAAGCGCTTTTATAAATTGCCTACGGTTCTTCATTATCATCTACTCGTGTAAATAGTCGTAGTGGCTAAGCAGGTATGCGATAACGGCGATCCAGGCCCTTTTAGCGCCGGTGTTATCGGTTGTTATCTGGTTTGTCATTTCGCTCACATAATCCCAATCTATCTCGTAGTGATTTCCGTTCGGTGAAGGATAACGGGCCACTTCCAGTTGTTCAGGTGTGAGCAAGTCAGAAAAGAAATGGCCATCAACCCAGACATTACAATTATTTATATTGTTATTAGAACTTTGTAGCGCACTTGCCAGGGCGGTGACGTAGAGAGAATAGGTTTGCTGAACTTGCGTTGAGTCTATCGCGTATTGTTTGCCATGTAGTTTGGTGAATAGATCTATAATTTGTTGTTTGATAAGTAGTGCGTTACCGGTCTGGGCGGTTAGAATTTCTTCGCTGCTCAATACTTCTATTGAAGCCTGAACGGGTTGTTCTCTTGAGGGGGCCTGTTGCGCGGCCAGGTGAGCGATTATTTCGAAGTTATCCGTATTATCCAAGTCGAGGGACAGGGTCATAGTGCACTGGTTATAGAACGTTACGCTTGAATTTTCAATATAGCAGTGCTGGCCACTAATTTTCACCTCAGGTGCTGATTCTTCGAATCGCTGTTCTGAGCCACTGGCGTGTCGCAATGTCAGCGCATCAACATAGAGAACCCGCTGTTCTAGGCATTTTTCTCCGTTATAATCACACCACGGGTTAGTAAAACTTACTTTGATTTCCGCGCCATTGGCTGGAATTTGAGCGACTAACTTATGCTCTTGCCAGTCTGTCGAAGAGTTCGCGGTTACATCGGTAGTGGTGTAGGCAATAGATAAGGGGGTTATGGTTTCATCAACTTTTAAAAACAGGCGTCGTTCCGCAAGTGGCAGCGCCAAATTCTTGACCACTATTGGGCAGGCTGTTTCTGCTGCATGACTTTGGAGTATCGCGGTCATAGATGGTGTCAGCAGGTTGGCTCGCTCGGTAACCGCAATAGAATCTATACCTCCCAATAACACACTGAGTTCATCGTATTTAGAATGCGAAGTTCCATCGGGGCTTTCATTTGTGCGCCAATATACGCCAGTTAAGTTTTGGGTCTTGGCGGCTATTTGGCCAGGAGTTAGCAACTGCTCTGCTCCTAGGTCTGCCTCGAGCTGCACTGCCTGAAACTCATAATTTGTAGAGCTATGTGCGGAAAACCAGGGCGACATGATCATTTCGACAAGCATGTCCTTCGCGTTCAGACGTTGCGCCAATATGTTCGCAAACTCATCCATTGATGTTTGCTGAGCCAGGTAGGCCGCGTTTTTTTCGGCGAAGCCCTGGTCTGATTCAACGCTAGGAAGCTCTACGGGCTTCGTGCCGAAAATAGCAGGCCACCAAAATTGTGCTGCAGCCCTGACAAAGCCGGGCTCTTCGACTATGCGGCCTGCGAGTTCTCTAAGTGTATAGTCGCGGCTGGTAATAGCTGTCTCGAAGAGACCCGGTGCCAGCATGTCTCGATACCACAGGTCACCTTGTTGGTAGGGAGAATTCGAGCCGTCTTCTGGATGCTTATAAAACTGGTCGAGCGAATCGATACCGTTATTCTGACGATAATAATTGAAATCTGACCAATTTTGGAAAGCGCCTGCTACTGGATCCATTACGATGTGGCAGACGGTGCATGCCGGGTTATTTAGCGTCGGATTATTACGATCCGACAGTGCTGCTTCGTCGGTGGGGCGCTGCGAAGAGTTCTCAATGTCGATTCCAAGGAAATGGTACAGAGTCCAGCGCGCGCGAGCGCGGTTTCTGTTGGTTGCGGTTGTTGGATAGCGCGACAAGAACGCGAAGTCACTAAGTATTCCAGAGTGAGGGTAATCAGCCATCGGGGCGCCGATGATCGAAACGGTATAGCCCGCTACAGGGTGCTTTTCACTTTGTCTTAGCGCCGAACCCACGTAGTACTGTGTAATTCTAGCGGGGAGAAAATCAGAGTCGCCGGCATCCGTGGGGAATATCGCGGTTCCGCCGAGCAGCTCGTTAACCAATGGATTCATCATCATGTAGTTGGCGGTGAGTATCTCTGAGTAAGGCAACTCGTCGATGATAACGTGTGCGATGAGTTCGCCTGAGGCGCGTTTTGTAGCTACGTCTATGCGCCTGCCATAGCCTTGATACCATGCAAACTCTTCCTCATTAAGTTTAACTTCATAGGCGAGGTTTCTGAGTTTAGGGAAATTGCCGAAGTTGGCATTTATAGGCTCAACTTCGGTGCCCGCTGTTAACAGGCGATCGTTGCTTGCCCTTACGATAAATTCCCTGAATTGCGGCCCTGACATTAGTGAACGAAGCGAGTTGCGCAGCGTATTATCGCTGCCATCATGGACAGTCTTAAGTTCGGCAGCGGTAGGTGCTCTTCCGGCAAAAAGAATCATCGCTCGGCGCAGTGTCGCCTCTCGAGGTTCAAGTGTGACGGAGGAAAGCAGTGACTGGATACTGATGCCGGATTCGCCCTGCTGTCCAGAAATGAAGGAATAGGCGAGACCTGCGTTTGCCTCAACTTGTTCGAGCAACGCCAAGACCTGCGAGAGTTGGTTGTAGTCGTCGTCACCTTGGCTAATCTGCGGACCACCAGTATGGGAGTTGCCGCCGGTGGCCTTCGTTAAAAGTGTCTCTGCCGAATTGCCTTCAATATTCAAATAGGACTGCAGCATGCTCAGGTTGTTCAGCGCAGAGCCGGTCATGCTGCGCTGAAACTGCAAGGCAGAATTGCGGGCGAGTCCGCCAGTGACATGACATGCGGCGCAACGGGCCTGGATTAGCTCATCTTCCAGTTGGGCTTCGTAGATCGAGAGCGCTTCGTCTAAGAGGGGTGACTCGGTGGCTTCATTGAGTAAAAGGATGTGGGGGGTCGGCGTATAATCTAGAACAGCATCGTCTTCGACAGCGTAGGCGATGAAGATTTGGTATTCACCGGAGTTGTCCAACCGACCTGAGAGTAGGTCGAATTCAGTTTCTGCACTGAGCAGCATCTTCTCGGCGAAGGGGGCGAGGGTCGCCAGTTCTCCACTCCATATAGTGAAGCGACGATCAGGGCCGAGTAAGAAGAAGCTATTGTCTTTGACGAAGATTGCATAGATCGACCCGTAGCGACCAATGTCGGCAGGATCTGGTCTCAGTGTTAGAGAGATGTCTAGCACTTGTTGGGTCGTTAGCAAAGCAGTCGAAGCGTCAGAGGCTGCCCTAAGCGTAAAACTTGTGGATGTGGTGCCGCCATCGGTGGATGCGGCGGAGATTGTGGGAAGCGTGAGCGTGTCGGCCAGCACCGAGCTAGCGAGCATCCACTGTGTCAGCACTATTGTAATCAGGAGCGATAGGAATCGATGCGAAAAGAGCTTCATCATTTGATCTCAATGGCCCTTATTTTCGATCATAAAACAAGGAGTGTTAGGATTCAGAAGGGCAGTTTAGCAAGCTATTGCTCTCATGTATGCTATAGAGCCACGAAATTCAGGTATGGGTTAAAGGGACAGATTCATTCTCCTTGTGTGAGGCCGCGCCTATAGCTAGTTAAATAAGAATAGCCCCTTTCTCTCAAAAAAAGGGTTTGCTCATTGTTCCCAGAATTTGGTTTCAGTCAAAGTATGGGGTAGCCTAGTTAGAGTTTTTGGAAGTGACGATTCATGCTTTCCACGAATGAATTCAAGACTATAAGAGAAGGGTGCAGATTATGCCGAGTCAGAGATTAAGATTTAAAAAACCATTTGCTGTTCGCTTGTTGAGCGCGTTCGCTATGCTGTTGCTTTGGCAAGCCGCCTTCGCCCAGCAGCCGCCTCCACCTTCAGGCGCCTATGACGCCGCCCCCTATCTGGGGCAGATACGCAATACCTATGTCTACGGGGATATCTGGGAACGCCCCGGGCTGTCGGCTCGGGATCGCAGCATGATTACGGTTGCTGTGAATCAGGCGCTTTATGCTACCTACGAGCTGCGTCTGCATATGGGTAGGGCGCTGGATAACGGCGTCACTCAGGCCGAGATATCGGAGATCATTGCGCATACGCTATGGTACTCGGGCTTCCCAACTGGCGTTAATGCCGCCCGGGTAGCAGAACAGGTCTTCGCTGAGCGTGGCCTGCCCGCCAGCCCTCCTGGCGCATCTTCACGCCAACCACCGGTGGACCCTGAATTGGAATTCCCCGGTGCGTTTCAGCAGACACCCTACCTGCGCGACTTACTTAATCAGGTAGTCTATGCCGAAACCTGGAAGCGCGCAGAACTGTCGCCCCGCGATCGCAGTATGATTACAGTGGCCGTGGGTACCGCTATGTATGCGTCCAGCGAAGTGCGCTATCACGTGGGCAGGGCGCTGGATAATGGTGTGACTCAGGACGAGATCGCAGAAATAATCACTCACGTCACGTTCTACTCCGGCTTTCCTACCGGCGTAAATGCGGCGCGAGTAACCGCAGAGGTCTTGGAAGCTAGAGGCTTGCCACTGGGCGATGGGCGTTTCCCTGCCGCTCCCTATCTCGATGAGTTAATCGATGGCCTGGTCTATGGTGAGACCTGGACCCGTGAACAACTGTCGGCGCGTGACCGTAGCCTGGCAACTATAGCCGTGACCCTGTCGAATTATCAGACCGATCAGCTGCGGGTGCACTTGGCTCGGGGCTTGGACAACGGCCTGACCACACAGGAGATCTCGGAGCTGATCGCCCAGGTGACATTGTATGCTGGGTTTCCTTACGGGGTTAATGCTTCGAGAACCTTCGCAGAGGTGTTGCAGGAACGAGGCATGCCACTGCCTGATTAGACTAGCAATAAAAGGGGTAGTAAAAGGGGCCGGAGGGATTTAAATTTAATCCCTCCGGCCCCTTTTACTTATCGTGCGCTTTCTATGGCTCGCGCTTCTTCGGCTCTTGCGCCGCGCAGGATGTTCATCAAGCCATAGTTTCCCTCGTGGCAGGCATACTCATAGAGCAGTCCGTTCACCTTAGTCAGCGGAATGATTCCGGTTATCTTGTCCGTATAGGCCTGCGGGTCGTCGACGGTAAACTCGTAGGCTATGGAGTCATCGCCTAGCCGTGTAAACCGCTCGATGAGAAACTTGGTGTCCGACGTTCCCCCCGCGCCGAATGACTGCGTCAGGCCGTTAAAATTTCGGGATTCAACAACCAGGGTCTCACCATCCCAGTAGCCACGAGAATCACCAGACCATAGGCGTATGCTGGCATCGAGAGCGCCGCGCCCATCCAAAGGCACGATGCGCGCGTCATGCACCATCTCTATCATGATGACTACATGGTCTCGGCTCTGAACTATCTGTAGATTATTGTTGTAGAGGCTAGGACTAATAGGCGGGCCGGCATTGAAGCCTACTATGCAGCGTTCGCCCAGCCCTCTGTCTTCCGGGCCGTCGCTACCGATACCGCCGCCGGTAAACCTTACCGGACGTTCGCCGTCGATATCGGGGTCTAGCCGCCCCTGCACAACCACGGCTCCTTCGGCGTAGGGTGGCAGCCGGCCATTTTCTGGATAGACAATAATTGAGGTGCGCGCGACGTCTCCGATTCCTCCGGTTTCAACCCAGAAATCGTTGTAGGCCTCGTTTACCCCGCCATTGGGAATCGCTGCGTCTGACACGTCATCGCGGGCTGCTCTGCGCGCCCGAATCTCGGCAATCTCTTCTTCGGTTAAAAACTCTCGCTCACCGTATTGTGCAGGCCTCTGCATGGGTATGTCTGAGGAGAAATTCCACACGCCTTGCAGATCCGGTTGATTCCACTCAGTTCTTGGCGCCTGATAATCTTCAGCTGACCATGCGCTATTCCACAGCAGTAAGCTCGCGATTGTGGGTAGTAGAAGCCGTAGGTTCATAGCTTGATTCCTGAGAGTGTCTTTCGTGGTTAGTAGAGTCGACTGTCAAAAACTACTCCTTCTTAGCGGCATTTGCCAGAGCATTTGATCAGCAGTCGGTGTCAGGGTCAGAGAAAATAAGCAGAAGTTTTTGAACGCGTTGACAGAAAGCAAGGCTGCCAACACAAAAATACCCGACCAAAGAAGTGGTCGGGCTTGCGATTTAGCTTAGGGGGCGGGAGTTGAATGCCTAAATCAACTTATTGTTATATCAACAAATATGTTCTGATGATTCTGCAAATACCGAAAAATGCTTTGTCATCTCTGTCTTACTCAATAGTAAGCTATTGATCGTCAATTGCTTTCGACCCACCGGCCAGTCTGTAAACCCTGCTCTGTCGGGTAAGCTCCCTTCGTCGAGAATGGTTCCATCCGCACTCTATACATACTATTCTGGGCGAACGATTAGCTATTTCTGATAGTTACTAGCAGGAGATAAGAGAATGCGATTTAATTTGTTTGCCAGGATTTTACTTGTAACGAGCGCGCTAAGTCTGAGCTTTACCTCAGTCAATGTGGCAGCTCAAAGTGCAGCTGCTCTGGCAGAGCTGGGCAAAGTTCAACAACTTTCTCGGCGCCCAGATAGCACAATGGACAACCCCTTTGAGCTTGTCGAAAACTGGCCGACACTTCTTCCAGGTCAGGAATGGGGAGCAGCAATTGGATTGCTGCCAGATGACACCGGTGGCTTATGGATGTTGTTTCGGTCAGAGCCGCCAATAAACTACATCAATGCCGATGGCCAGATCACTAAAAGCTTTGGTGAAGGCATGATCGTTCAGGCCCATGGTTTCTGCATGGATAATGATGGCAATTTGTGGGCAGGAGACAGCGGTTCTTTTCGTGATGACCCATCCACTGTCGGTCGTGGCTTCCAAATCCATAAGTTCAGTCAGGAAGGCGAACATTTGTTGAGTCTTGGTAAAGCCGGCGTCTCTCTAGCTGGGGAAGACACGTTTATTGGCCCAACTGCCTGTGCCGTCACGCCCGAAGGCAATATCGTCATAGCCGACGGACATTGGCCGAGGCCCTCCAATGCGCAACAGGATGGTGACCGCTTGGTTGTCATTACTCCCGATGGTGAATTCATTAAGTCCGTAGGCAAGCTTGGTGCTGGCCCGGGTGAGTTCATGGGGCCGCATGCGCTGGCCTATGATGCCAACAATCGTCTCTTCGTCGCTGACCGCTCTAATAATCGCGTACAAATCTTTGATGAAGATCTTAATTTCCTCGATGATTGGCGCCACTTTGGCAGGCCTAGCGGAATCGCAATTCTTGAAGACGGCGCCATGATCGTTGCTGATTCCGAATCAGGTGCCGAGCTAGCCGGTCCATCAGTTGCACCGGAAGGTGGCCCCGGTGCAACTGCACGTAATCCGGGCTTTCAGGTCGGCATTCGAGTGGGGCGTGTGAATGGCTCTCTACAGTTTCTAATTCCGGGTACGCGACCAGAAGGGATGGGGGCAGATAATCTCGGAAACATATTTGCTGGGCTGACCGGTGGCTGTGATGTCAGCCCGTCCGGAGGCTGTCTGCAGAAATGGGTTAGAAAGTAATAAAGGGGCCAACTAAGGGGGTAGTAGGTATTTAAATTAAATCCCTACTACCCCCTTAGTTTGTATCAGAGGCTTTTTATTAGTTATAGGAACAATCATAGAGAAAAGCGTTCCCGTAAAAAATGAGCAACCCCATCCGCATGATTGTGCCCAATTACATCGCTTGCTAATTCTTTGATGGCCGTTTTCGCATTCTCTGGAGCATAACTTTCATCGGCAAGATTAAACATGCTTAAGTCGTTATCACTATCGCCAAAACAGATTACATTGGTTGCCCCTAATTGGTGTCTTAGGCTAGAAACAGCAACGCCTTTGTTAGCCAGGCGATGGTGCACATCTATCCAGCTAAATAGCCGGCCTTCTATGGCAGGCCCGGAATAAGCGACTAGGTTTGAATGTGTATTGAATTCGCGCCACATTGCAGCAACGGCATCGGCGGAACCTATCATACTAATATTAGTGACTTGGCTATCAGAAGAGAGCTCTTCTATCGGAAGAATTTTGGCTTGTATATCAAGATAGTGCCTGCTGATAAGTTCTTTTTCCACATCATGAAGCGGTGCTGCATGATAAATACAATGTTGATGATTATCGATAGCGTGAATGAAAGGCGTAATTCCATGAGCTTCTGCAATATTAATTACTTTTGAAATTTCAGTTTTACTGAGTAGGTTTTCAAGAGTTAGCTTCTGCTCAACAGGGTCCCATATCGTCACTCCATTATTGTAAATTTGAGGCAAGCTAAAAACATGCCCTTTCAGAATATTCTTTGCCGAGAGCATGGTGCGCCCTGTTGCTACGGTATAGGCAATGTTGTTTTTTCCTAACAGACTAAGTGTCTCTTTGGTAAAGGGCGATATTTCAGAGGCGCTATTTAGAAGAGTGCCATCTAGATCAAAGAAGATGAGATCCATAATAATATGTATACCCTGCGTTCACGACTAGAGACTAGTCTGTGCTTCAAAATTGGTAATCTAACGTCAGCATAGCTATTGTTCATCGGCTCTATTCATCACTAGCTTTAGATGGCTAAATTGCCGGGAAAGAAAGGTTAGAATCCAGCTGCGATAGAGTGTTCGTTTCAAGCCTTTAGTTAAGCGCTATGTCAGTCGGAGAGCAAAGTTTCTTATTCAAGAGCAGGTGCTCTCTGCGCGCACAGCATATAGTTCACGAGAGTGTTGCGGCTCAGCGACATGCTTCTGCGGAGGGGATTCACACTAACGCCGGTTAAGGATTGGGTTTCAAAATGGTCGCGCTGCAGATACGACAATATTTCTTTTGGCTTACGCAACATGCTATAGCTGTGTGTGCCCTTTGGCAGCCAGCGCAAGATATATTCGGCGCCCACAATAGCTACTAACCAAGCGATAGGATTTCGATTGATAGTTGCTATAAAGGTGGCCCCATTCGGTCTGACTAACTCATGGCAGGCAGACATGTATCTATCTAGGTTGGCGACATGCTCTACAACTTCCATATTGAATACAACGTCAAACTTCTGTTGCTTCAGGGCAAGAATTTCAGGGCTTGTTACCTGATAATTGATGGCTAGACCGGATTGGTTTGCGTGAGAGCGAGCTGTATGAATATTTTTATCCACCACGTCGATTCCCGTGACCTCGGCTCCGAGCCTGGCTACGGATTCGCTAAGAATGCCTCCTCCACACCCTACATCCAGTACTTTTAAGCCGGCGAGAGGTTGGTCGCTCTCGCTAGCCATGCCGAGCAGGGTAAGTTGTCGGACTATCCATTGAAGACGCAGTTTGTTTAATTGATGGAGTGGTCGAAAGGGCCCGTCCTGGTCCCACCATACCGCCGAGAGTCTGCGAAAGAAGGCTACTTCAGCTGGGTCGATACTTGAGTTATTAATTCTATTCATACAACAGGTTACGCTATCGCTCATTAATTAGACCACTTCTCTAACTGATTTGCGTTCAGAGTCTAGTTAGAAAAAATTGGCGCGGTGTTTAAGTTGGATAACATGCAGCCTAGCTCATCCAATCTGATCCTGAAAAATGCGCGTAGAGTATTCTATGTTCATAAATAATCCGAAAACTGACGAAATATATAGCTGGCTGCAGCGAGAGCTGCGTACCGATCACGCAGGAGAAACCGGAGCTATCGCGATTTACGATGGTATTCTGGCTATGTCTAGCTGCAAAAAAGTACGCGGCTTTGCGACGAGGCATCGGGAAACCGAAAAGCAACATTTACAGCGCATAGAATCACTATTGCCTGTTTCTCAGCGCAGCTTCCTATTGCCGGTTTGGCGAATTGCAGGATTTTTGACAGGTGCAATTCCAGCGTTGATTAGTTCTAGTATGGTTTTTGCGACCATCGCGGCTGTCGAAAGCTTCGTCGATTCGCACTACAGCCATCAAATAAACCGATTAAGCGATAAGCCGCTTTACTCGGATATTTCTGACATTCTGCAAGAATGTCGACAGGATGAGCTTGAGCACCGGGACGAGGCCATTAAGTTGCAGGTGCTAGAGCCTGGTGTGTTTGTACGGGGCTGGTGTTGGCTTGTTGGCTTTGGTTCTGTAATTAGTGTGTCTCTAGCACGCAGGGTATAGACAAAAGATGCCTGAAGGCCCGGAAATACGTCGCGCGGCAGACAAGATAGCTTCAGTGTTGGTTGGAAAGACCATAGAGACTGTAGAGTTTGGATTGCCCTGGTTGAAACACCATGAGGAGATGCTAAGCGGCAGTACTGTTGTTCGGATAGAGACCCGCGGCAAAGCACTGCTTACTCACTTCGATAATGGTCTATGTATTTATTCTCACAATCAGCTTTATGGCCGCTGGTGGGTGGTTAGGCGAGACAAATACCCCAATACGCGTCGCTCATTGAGATTGGCGTTGCATACAAATGATCACAGTGCGCTCTTATTCAGTGCTTCTACTATCGAAGTTTTGGATGAAGAAGGAATTTATAACCACAGTTTTCTCTCGAAGATAGGCCCCGATATTCTAAACAGCGAGCTTGTCTGGCGCGACGTCGCTGCGCGTTTGCTTGAACAGCGTTTCAAACGGCGCAGCATGGCGTCACTTTATCTTGATCAGTCTTTTCTCGCTGGCGTGGGTAACTATCTGCGGTCCGAAATTTTGTTCGATGCGGGCATCAATCCTCGCGCAAAACCTCAAGAGCTGGATCGGAAAATAAACAATAAGCTCGCTCGTAGCACCCTGTCGATAAGTCAGCGTGCCTATGAAACGGGGGGCATTACCAATCCCCCAAAGAGAGTGTTGGCCTTAAAGAGGGCAGGGTTGAAGCGTCATCAATTCAGACATGCTGTTTTCGGTAGGGAAAATAAAGCTTGTTACAACTGCGGCGAGGAAATCATCAAAGACTTAATCTCAACTCGCCGAATTTACTGGTGCCCTCTGTGTCAGTATTAGTAACGCAGGTTGTTACTGCGAGCTCGAGTAACCCAGGCTATAAGCTAAGCTAATTTTACTGAGCGTAATTTGCGGGCTCCTTTCGTAGACAAATTAAAGAAATTAAAGGGGTCGGAGGGATTTAATTTAAATCCCTCCGACCCCTTTAATTTTTTTACGTCGTATTCGTCTGCAAGGGCTTGTGAGATTGCGGTCTGCCGCTAGCGGCATTGACGATCATGTCGGCAGTTACCGGCACACGATTGAAGGTGTGTCCACCGAGCGCATCGGATATGGCGCAGAGTAAAGCCGCAGCGGCGCAGCCCAGAATTGGCTCGCCTATGCCCTTGGCGCCAACCGGATTCTCCGGGTCGGCCTTGTCGATGGCAGCCCAGCTCATATCGGTGGCTGCATCGAGATAGGTTGGCGGCTTGGCCTGATATAATCCGGTATTAGCCGGCAGACCGTTCTGCGGATCGTAGGCATGGCGCTCGAATCCGGCCATACCAAAACCCATGAAGGCCGCACTCTTGATTTGGTTGCCCAGTCCTAACGGATGCAGAACGGTGCCGCAGTCGGCCACGCCGACGTAATCGAGAATGTCGTATTTGCCGGTTTGAGTATCCAGCGCAATCTGTACAAAACCCGCAGCCAATGCCGGCACTGTCCCATCTTTTTCCAAGTTGTCCTTCGCCACGCCTATCAATCCCGTGCCAGCCAACGCCGCCACTGAATTGCGCGTCATCGAGTTAATGTCCTCCGGTGCTATCTGGCCGCTGTACTTGCCGCCTATCTCAACGGCGCGTGTTGCTGCCGCGGCGTAACTAATGGATACGGAAGGATCGCTCTTAAGAAATACCCTCTCTTCACCGATGTCGTAGTCGGCGGGTGAGCCGCCCAGATCCAGCGCGGCGATCTCCAGCAACTTCTCCAGAGCATCCATGGCGGCAACGTAATTGGTGCGCGTCATGGTGAACGAGGTATTACTGCCAAACTGTCCCAGATTCCAGGGTAGGTGACGGCGACTGTCGCCGCGCTCGACAATACAGTTCTCCCAGTTACACTTCAGTATTTCGGCGGCCACCCTCGAGGTCGCGGTATGGGAGTAGGTCCCCAGATTGCCGACCCCGGTATGGATATGTAGCTTGCCCTCTGGCGAGATTCGCACCAGTCCATCGAAGCCATTGCTGCCGGCGGAGTGATAAGCCTGGCCGACGCCGACGCCGATGATCTTGTTGCCTTTGCGTTGCCCGCTTAGCCTGCTTTTCTCCTGCCAGCCAAATTGCTCCGCACCCTTTGCCAGCGCTTCGGGCAGGTGTGCACTGGTGAGAGAGCTCTGGCTGCGGCCGTAGTGGTCGTCACTCTCTGGGGCGTTGATGCTGCGAATGGCAAGACGATCGATGCCCAACTCCCGCGCGGCCTTGTCCAGTAAGGGTTCGATAGCGGCATGAACCTGATTCTGCCCCGGACCGCGCTGTGCCCCCTTGAATGGAGTGTTGGTGAACACGGGTATTCCTCTGAAACGCATACTAAGCGGTTGATACACTAGAGAGACGGCGTCTCCGGCAGACAACCAATCGGAGAATCCTGCATTGGCGCCATTGTCCTGGACGATATACAGGTCGGCCGCGGTGATGCGGCCGTCTTCGCGGAAGCCCATCTTTATATGGCCCTGAAAACCATGCCGCGCCGAACCTATGTAGTATTCTTCCTCACGACTAATGCGCAGCATGACCGGCTGACCGATCAGACGTGACATGTGTGCAGGAATCGACATACTCGGATAGGCGCTGCCCTTGGAGCCGAAACCGCCGCCACAGAACTCGGCTACGAAAACCAGGTCTTCCGGGGCGATACCGATGTAGGCTGCGAGGCCAGGCACCGGGAAACTCTGGCTCTGACTCGAGCCGTACACGAAGCACTTGCCGTTTTCCCAGTAGGAAAGAACCGAGCGAGGCTCCATGGACAAGTGGGAGTGACTGGCGGTTACAAAGCTTTCATCGATGACGAAGGCGGCATCGTCGAAGCCCGATTCCAGATCGCCCACGCTCCATTCGACGGCAGCTTCTCCCTGGGGCAGGGTGTTCTCGCCAGCCGCAGCAAATTCTTCGTCGCTCCACTTGATGGAGCGTATGCCTTCTCTTATGGATGAGTTGCCTACATTTCCCTGTGTGCGTGCATCGGGCCCGTCGGGGCGCAGGCTGGTCAGGGGGTCTACGGTAAAAGGCAGGGGTTCGAATTCGAAGGTAATGGCTGCGATGGCATCTTCAGCGGTTTTCTCATCGACCGCCGCAACCGCCAGGATAGGATCGCCCACATAGGCAGGCTCGTTGGTCAGAATATGATTTGCAACACCCTCGGTGCTGGGCACGTCGTCGGCGGTAAGTACGGCTATAACGCCTTCCATGCGTAGCGCCGCACTAGTATCGATGCGCCGAATTCGCGCATGGGGAACCGGGCTGGTGAGCAGACGTGCATAGAGCATGCCCTCCGCCTTGAAATCCTCCGCGTACTTGGCTTTGCCTGTTACCTTGCCGTGTACATCCGGTGGCGTAAAATTCTTACCGATGAGTGAATAGGCCATGGTCGTTCCGCCGTATTGTCAGTG
>Ga0115567_10003164_pt1 | contig 16289 bp, 15 predicted proteins | sample COGITO_mtgs_1204_2_FD_88679 | JGI IMG/M metagenome (GOLD analysis project Ga0115567, IMG submission 88679) | Pelagic marine microbial communities from North Sea - COGITO_mtgs_120412 | ecosystem: Environmental > Aquatic > Marine > Epipelagic | place: Germany:Helgoland, sampling site Kabeltonne... | reverse complement strand
TTATTCATTGTCAGGGTTCCACCAGTTTTACCATGTCATTAGTGGCTGGCTTATTACCACAAGTTTCTACTGTGGTGAGTAACGCCGTTTCTTTGCATCCTGTGGTGCCTAGCTGGTCCAAATTTAAACTGTATTTTATGTTGCCTTTGGTAAATTTGATGACGGATTACCTCAATCCTCAATGGGGTATTAAGGCGCCCACTGTTGCTGCAAAGCTGATTAACGCTGCAGTCATGCTGACCCATCATGAGTGTGATAACTCTGTGTGCAAACAGGTCAGTTTTACCTACGGTAGTGGATGTCCGGCCTTGTGGTCTCACGCCAACCTAAATGAACCCACACACGATTGGCTGAGTAAAGAGTTTGCCGCTGTACCTTTGACTTTTTTCGAGCAAATAACCCGAAGTATTAAACATGGGAACTTAGTCTCGGTAGAGGGGGATATCGCCTTACCTAATGATTTTACTCAATATGCCCCTAAAACCTGCGCCCGCTTTGTGTTTTGTGCCGGTCAAAATAATCTGTGTTTTTTACCTGAGAGCCAGCAGCGAAGCTTTGAGTATTTTTCAGCGATGACGGCTGATTTTCATGTGTTAAAAATATTCCCAGACTACGGACACTTGGATGTATTTATAGGTGAAAATGCGGCCAACGATACCTTTCCCTTCATTATCGCTGAGCTGAATAAGGGTAACCCTCAATATAGTAAACATTATTCGGAGCGCGTATGAGTTTTATACCTAAACGCATTAAAGACACGATAGGTAAAAAGGCATTGGTGGATGGTATCCCTTTTACTTTGCCAGTCGGTGCGATTAATTCACCGGCTTTAATGGCTATATTTCCTTGTGATCTGCAACAAGCCAAACGTTTTTTGCCCCACGGCATTCATCCCTTATGTTTGTGGAAAAAGGCGTTGTTGGTGGTGACTGTGATTGATTATCGCGAAACCACAATCGGCAAATATGTGGAATACAGTATTGCTCTAGCCTGTACCTTTGGAAAAAAGCCCGCTCCCAGATTATTGCCTGCCTTGTTGCCAAGTTTATTCAAAACAGGTCAGTATGTGATTGATTTACCTGTGTCTTCAGAAATATCAGTAAAAGGCGGTAAAGGTATTTGGGGTATGCCTAAACACCAAGCTAGCCTTGACTTTAAGGTAACTGAGAATAAAGCCAGCAGTCAGTACGATTTAGACGGCAAGCTAGTCACCTATGTGGAAATAGACTTACCTAAAAGAGTCTGGTTTCCGGTTAAAGTTAAGGCCTCTAATTACTGTTCTTTTAGAGGCATGTTGATGCGATCGGATATTTTCTTAGACAACAAGGTTGGGTTCAATTTATTTGCTAAGGCCAAGGCGCGTTTTGTGATTGGCGACCATCCGAGGCTGCAATCGTTAAAACAATTGGATATTCAAGATTGCATGGCAACCGTGTATTTACCCTCTATTCATGGCATTTTGGACGATCATATTGAAAGCTGGTTTTTAACCCATGAACAATTACCTGAGATAGCACCACAAGGGTTAGAGTCGGTGGTGGATCTTAGCTTAAGTGAAGACTGGTTGGCACCGCCTTCGGCCGTGGTTCCCGATGAGTGATTGGTCCCATATTCCTCAAGGCGTTGCGCCTGTTGCAGCAGATGGCGTAAAACGTTCATTGATTATTCCTGGTGGTGGCTTGCGCTTGTCTTATGCGGCAGGCGTAATCAAAACGCTGTTTGATGCGGGTTTAACCTTCCAACATATGGATGGCACTTCGGGCGGTGCTTTGAACTTGGCTATGTTGTTGTCAGGCTTAAAAATTGACGATATCTGTCATCGTTGGGCAAGTTTAAATATGCACGACACAGTGGCCTTTTTACCCTTCAAACAAGCCATTAACTTAACCGAATTTACTGCCTCGGGCAGTGCAGAGGCGTTTCGAACTAAAGTCTTTGGTCATTTAGGCATAGATATACAAAAAATTAGGGCCGCTAAGGGACTTGAGGCAACGTTTAATGTAGGTAATTTTAGTCAAAAAATGAATCAGGTGATTGAGTATCAAGATATCTCTGAGGATTTTTTAATTGCTGGTATGTCATTACCTGGCGTATTTCCTCCCGTCACAATTGATGGACAAGTGTATTTAGATGCAGGATTTGTGCAAGACGCCAATCTACTGGAAGCGGTAAGACGGGGTGCCAACGAAATTTGGTTAATTTGGATTTTAGCGAATATTCCTCGTTATCGAACGGGGCTGTTGAACAGTTACGTACAGATGCTAGAAATGAGTGCTAATGCCGCACTACATAAAGAATTAGAACAAATCAACGATATCAATCAGCGTATTAAACATGGCGAGGCGGTATACGGACATGAACAACCCATTAGATTGCATTTAATTAAACCCGCCACGCCTTTACCCCTAGATCCCGATTTATATACAGGTCATGTTACTCATCAACAATTAATTGCTATGGGTAGCCAAGACGCCGAATTTTATTTAACCCACAAAACACAGGAGGGGGTTCCTTTTGAGCCTCATATTACCGTTATGACTGAAACAACACTGGGCATTCAATTTAAAGAAACCATGGCCGGAGGTTTTTGTTTAGGCACGCAGGAGCCTAAACAAGGCAGCAACTTAGGTAAACACAAGGGCTTCGAGCTGGCTATGCATGCTCAGGTGGATATTGATGATATACACAACTTTGTGGATGATCCTAATCACGCTGGACGTTTGTCTGGCAGCATAGATTTTACTCCTTTGGGCATTAACATGGTTGCCCATTCTGGGGTATTTAACTTGTTTTATCCCGACTCTGAGCCTGATATGAAGTTGATGGTTTACGAGCTAGGATTTAATCATCAAGGGCAAGAATATTATTTAGCGGGAAAAAAGGAGGTAAGGGATGACCCAGGATTTGACCTATGGGCAGACACCACCACGTTGCTAACGCAGTTACATCAGGGAACCGATAAAAGTGCACCTGTTATTGGTGCAGGTATCTTAAGTTTAGGGGTGAAGGACTTATTAAAATTGGTTTCTACCGTCACTGTGCTTAACGCTCAGTCCAGCACTGACAAAGCGACCGCTGTGGCTAAGTTTGGGAGGTTTTTTATGGGAGAGCTATGGGACAGCTATGTAAAAAGTAGTTAGTCGGTTAAGGATAGAGCAGGAGTTAACTATGCAGTTTGAATATGAAGCAATTGTTATTGGTAGTGGTTTTGGTGGCGCCATCAATGCCTGTAGGTTAGCCAAAAAATGGCCAGGAAGGGTATTAGTCTTAGAGCGCGGTAAACGTTACCCCATGGGCAGCTTTCCTCGAACCCCTCACGATATGTCGAACAACTTTTGGAATGTTGATAGTGATAATCAGCACAGTTCTAAAATTGCCGGCAGTAAAGAAATGTTTGGTTTGTTTGATATTCGTAGTTTTGAGAATATGGATGCTGTGGTCGGTGCAGGATTAGGCGGTGGCTCGCTCATATACGCCAATGTATTTATGGAGCCACCTGCGCATGTCTTTGATCACAATTGGCCTGCAAGCTGCAAAAAAGAGGTGTTGCAACCTTATTATCAAACGGCTAAATCGGTATTAGGTGCTAGGCCAATACCCGATCAGAATGCACCTCGACGAGAAATAGTGCGTACACAATTGTTTCAGCAGTTCGCTAAAAGCGAGGGGCGTGAGTCGGAGCTGGTGGATATTAATGTATTTTTTGGTAATGACTTCGAAAAGCCAACCGGTATTGGTGTACAGCAAAAAAACCGCTACGGAGCGCTGCAAACATCCTGTGTATATTGCGCCGAGTGTGATGTGGGCTGCAATACCCATTCTAAAAACACCACTGATTTAAATTACTTATTTGTGGCTGAAAATAACTATCAAGCACAAATTAACACTATGTCGCTGGTGGAAAAAATTATACCGCTAAATAGCTCAGGCGATGAAGACCCTCAGGCCGATGGGGAATTTGGTTACAAAGTAGAGTGGTTAGATTTAAATAACAATAAGCAACTAGTGGCGGCCACAAGTAAAAGAGTCATTGTTTCTGCAGGTACTTTAGGCACCAATGAATTGCTATTACGTTGTCGTGATGTGTTTAAAACCTTACCAAAAATCAATCAACACTTAGGGCGTAATTTTTCCGGTAATGGTGATTTTTTATCTTTTGTGATTGATGGTGAAAAGCCAGCAGATCCCAATTATGGCCCGGTGATCACTCAAAAAATTGACTACAACCTTTATTCAGATTTCAAATCTGGCCAAGCCTATATTTTAGAGGATGCGAGTTTTCCAAATTTTGCTTCTTGGTACGCCGAAGGATTAAAACCCGGTATATTGCATATCTCTGGTTTGTTGCGCACCTTAAAGGCACTGTTTAACCGTTTTGTGCGCGGCCTCAAAACAGGAAGAATTGGCTATACCTTTCGGGAGTTACTTAAAAATGATGCCCCCTACACGACTGCTGTGTTGTTATGCATGGGTATTGATAATAGCGCGGGTAAAATGAAATTAGATAAACAAGGTTTTCTGAATATTGAATGGCCTTATAAAGACAACCTGCCGCTATACAATGCGATTATGTGTATGGGCAAACGATTTACAAAATGGGCAAATGCTAAGGCATTTTTACCTATGCCCAACATTCTCTGGCCACTAAAAAGTAATGTCACTGTGCATTCTTTGGGTGGCTGTAAACTGGCTGATAGTCCAGAAAAAGGGGTGACCAGTGCAAGTGTAAAAAACTTTGGTCAGGTATTCGGTTATCAAGGCCTATACGTTGCTGATGGCGCGTTATTACCTACTGCCGTTGGTGCCAACCCTGTGGCGACAATCTCTGCGCTTTGTGAACGTGTAGCAGAAGGCATCACGGGTATTCAGCCTAATTCCAATGGGGATTTATAGGTAAATTGAACTAGCGTTTGCCTGGTCTTATATTGCAGCGTTTGAAAAGCTCTTGCCAAAATTGAATGTGTTGTTGCATCGCAGTTTGGTAATTCTTGAAGCCTTGTTGATTAAATTGTTGGATATAAGTTTTAAAGCTTGGTGATAAATCTGGGTGTGTGGTTAACCTTTCGAAAATGGGCCCGAGTTGGTATTGGTAGTGATTCATTTGACTGGCAACAGGTTGGATTTTTTCGATGAAAAACCGCTGAAACACATTACTTAAGTATTCTACTTTTTTATCTGACCTGTTACCAAAACACTCAAGGTTGCTTGTGTGTTGCTCAAGCCAAGCAGTTGAGCGATTTAAATACTCTGTTAATGTGAGTTGGCTTAACCATAATTTTGCTGGTAAGGGATTATTCATCACAGTTTTTAAATTTTGCTCTAGTTCTGCACTGTTAATCTGCTTTTTTTGGTTGATATAAAGTAGATAATTTAAGGCTTGTTTAGTTTGATTCAGGCCATCCTGTTGGTTGCCTTTAACCAATGCAAAATTCGCACTGAATCCTTGTTTTAATTCGCTACTTAACTGGATTAAGTCAGCCCAAACCATGGGTAACTGCTTAGTTTTAGTTAGATGCCAATTTGCTAATTGCTCTCGCAAATTTGGGTCTCTGGTATCAGTCAGACATTGTTGTAAAGCATCGATTAAATGTCTTTCGTAAATGTAACGAATTGAGGGTAGCTGTAAGTTGCCAAGGGAAGTGTTGCGCTGTGCAACGAGAGAATATAATTCACAGTGCTTAAGGGTATAGAACTCAAATAGTTTGATTGAAGTGGCAGGAATGTGCTGTTTTAATTCCAACAGTGCTGGGTAGGGCGGTAAACTTATGGTGATTCTGTCTTGGCTTTCAACATCCAAAACGTTAGCCATACGATCTTGGTATACTTGTAATTGATTTTGCAGAGAATGACTGCTATCACAACCCACAGCAAAAATTATTATCAGTAGAATTATCATTCTAAGATCCAAGAGACTAACCTTTTGTATATGAAGAAATACTGCGTCCCCCATCAACTGCAATAATTTGACCTGATACATATGACGCTTCAATCAAATACTTAATTGTATGAGCAATATCTTCCATGGACCCTAATCGTTGAGCGGGTACTTGGTTCAGTATTTGTTGTTTGTCAGCTTCGTTTATTTGCATTTCTGGCCATAAAATTGCCCCTGGGGCTACGCCATTAACACGTATTTCAGGCGCTAGTTCTAAGGCTAAAGATTGCGTCATGGTCACTAGGGCTGATTTTGCCATGCAGTAAAGAGTGTGGTCTTTTAATGGTCTGGCAGCATGAATATCCACCATGTTAATAATAACGCCGGTATTTTGTTTTAATGCTTGAGTGCAATATTGGGATAAAAATAGTGGTCCTTGCATATTGCTGCCAACAAGGCTTTGCCAGTCTTTTTCTGTGATGGTGCCTACGGGTGTTGGATAAAACGAAGATGCATTATTTATTAATACATCTAAATGACCGAATGAGTCGATGGCTTGTTGTCCGATACGCTCAATATTGGATAAATCGGACAAGTCGCCTTGTACCAGCATCGCGGATTTGGCTCTAGCTTGGTTTAGTTCGTTACATAAGGTTTCTGCCTCGAGCCTTGACTGGTTACAGTGAATAACTATGTTTGAGCCAAAAGAGTGCAGGTATTTTGCTGTATGTGCGCCAATTCTTTTGGCACCACCAGTAATCAGAGTGACTTTGTTTTGCATTTTACTCGAAATTTTTATATCAAAAGTTAAGGGTATACCTAAACCACCTTAAATTGCGAATTTTGAGATGGTTTGGGTATCTAACTGAACGGTGTTATACCTATCCCATTAAAGAGTAGGGCGAGGCGAACAGGAAAGATCAACAGACCCATACTTTTGCCTAAAAAATTAAGCGTCTAAGTTTTTAAGAATAATTTTTGCACTATCAATATAATGACCGCCAAAAAGTAGAGCATGGTTCAGTACATGATAAAGCTGATAAACAGGCTTTCGATATTGATAGTCAGTTTCAAGTGGCCAAACGTCTGCATAACCTTGATAAAAGCTTTCAGGAAATCGTCCAAATAATTCTGTCATGGCTAAATCTGTTTCACGATCACCAAAATAAAACGCTGGATCATATAAAACGGGCTGATTTTTATGAAAACCCGTGTTGCCTTGCCAAAGATCACCATGGAGCATAGATGGCACGGGGTTGTGGCCTGAAAGCAAGCTTTTAATCGATTCTACTACTGCGTCTATGTTGGCTAGGGCATGGCCTTTTTCATATAACAATTGCAGCATAAATCCAATACGTTGTTCAGCAAAAAAACAACTCCATTTCTTTTGCCAGCGATTGGGTTGTGGTGTCAAACCAATAAAATTATCCTCCTGCCAACCATATCTTTGTTGATTGTGATTCGTATGTAGTTTTGCTAACGCTTGGCCAAATTGCAACCAGGTTGCTTCGCTTCCTTGGCTCATAGCGATATGCTCTAAGACCAAGAAACTATGACCCGACACCAAACCAGAACAAATAACATGTGGTACTTTAAATAGTTGAGTGTTACTTAAGTGTTCTAAACCTTGACGTTCAGCCTCAAAATTTGCGAGGTGAATTTTTTCATTGGTTTTGACAAAAAAACGCTGTTTTCCATCTGATATTTTATAGGCTATGTGACTATTTCCAGCCTTGATTTCACGAATGTCGTCACAAATAAAATCTTGTTGAATACAATTACTAATTTGTTCACTAATAAAATGCCACATGTTCAAACCTTGTTCGGTAAGCCATTGGCTAATTATGGTGTAACTATGAAAGTTGTATGGTTGATTAAGTTATTTATAAAGAGGTTTTTATACTAATTTGTAATTTTGACGGGCTGATATTTGTTTAACAAAATGACTTTGTTTAAATTTTGAAAGGTTTGAAACATAGAGCTAATAAGTTCTTTGTTTGCAATAAACGTAGGTAGATTGCCACCTGGACTGCCACCTCCCGTGTAGGTAATTTCGCTTTTACCACTTTCTAATTGTTTCGCTTTCCACAATCCATGCATATTTTGCATACGTACATAATCAGGGTGATGGGCTATTGAATTACCTCTGTCAGTTATTTCAATTTGAACACTGTTGTCATACACAGTGGTATTAGACAATGTCACCATATCGCGATCTTTTACTGGCCAAGGTGCAGAAAAAAAAGTGTTCACTAAACGTTTTGTAGGAGAGACCTCCTCGAGTATTTTTACCTCTAGACAATTATGTATCCACTGGGAAGAAAACGTCACATCGTCTAACAACAAAACTAACGCATGGGGATCTGTATCAACGGTGGTTTTAACTAATATCTTTTTATAACCAGAATCAGTCGGTTTGCTATAAATACTCACATTGTTTTTTTGTTTTTCGAGCTTCCACTCATTCGCCCAGCCTTTATGACTGAGTAACATGGCTGTTAAAATTAGAAAGCAAACAGCAGTTTTTATTGCTTGGCATTGCATCGTTAAACTTTATCTCGGTATAATAGAGGGATTGCTTTGATGGTAGCAGAGCATCTTTTTTTTAAGCACCCTTTTTTGGGTGTTTTTTATTTTTATCAATCGGTTCAGGTATTTATACTCACAATCATTGGAATGGCACTGTGGCGGCGAATGAGTATAGCCAACCAAGGTGCAGTTTCAAAGATGAGGGGATTAAAGCCGACTCTCAACATTCGCATGTGGCGCTTGGTAGGTGTCACCACTGCATAAGGATTTTCATATGCCCGTAATTACTCTTCCCGATGGCAGCCAACGCCAATTTGAAAATGCAGTATCAGTATTTGATGTAGCCAGTGATATTGGTCCCGGTCTAGCGAAAGCCACCATAGCGGGCAAAGTGGATGGGGTGCGTATTGATGCGCATGACTTAATTGAGCGTGATGCTCAGCTACAAATTATTACCGCCAAAGATGACGATGGTTTAGAAATCATCCGTCACTCATGTGCCCATTTAATCGGCCATGCTATTAAACAATTATATCCAGACGCAAAAATGGCGATTGGTCCTACTATTGATAACGGCTTCTACTACGACATTGACATGGAGCATTCATTAAATGATGAAGACCTTGTCAAAATCGAAAAACGTATGTTGGAATTGGCAAAAACTAATTATGATGTTGTGAAAAAAGTGGGGACTTGGCAAGAAGCCAGAGACACTTTTGAAGCACGTGGAGAGTCTTACAAAATACAGATCCTAGATGAAAACATCGCTAAGGATGACAAGCCCGCCTTGTACCATCATGACGAATATATTGATATGTGCCGCGGTCCTCACGTGCCTAATATGCGTTTTTGTCAGCACTTTAAATTGATGAAAGTAGCGGGTGCCTATTGGCGTGGTGATAGCGATAACAAAATGTTGCAACGCGTTTATGGCACAGCTTGGGCTGATAAGAAGCAACTTAAAGCTTATTTGAATCGATTAGAAGAAGCGGAAAAGCGTGACCACCGCAAAATTGGTAAAGCCTTAGATTTATTCCATTGGCAAGAAGAAGCACCGGGTATGGTGTTTTGGCATAACGATGGCTGGAGCATTTACACTGAACTTGAAAAATTTATCCGTGGCAAATTGCGCGAATATGATTATCAAGAAGTGAAAGCCCCGTTAATGATGGATCGTACCTTATGGGAAAAGTCTGGTCATTGGGATAAATATGCCGAGAACATGTTCACCACAACGTCAGAAAAACGCGAATATGCGATTAAACCTATGAACTGCCCAGGTCACGTGCAGATTTTCAACCAAGGTTTAAAGTCTTATCGTGATTTACCTTTACGTATGGCTGAATTTGGCTGTTGCCACAGAAACGAACCTTCAGGTGCATTACACGGCTTAATGCGTGTCCGTGGGTTTACTCAAGATGATGCGCACATTTTCTGTACTGAAGAACAAGTGTTGGCTGAAGTGGGTGGGTGTATCGATTCAGTTTACGAAATCTATAAGATTTTTGGTTTCGAAAGTATTTCAGTAAAACTCTCTACACGACCAGAGAAACGTGTAGGTAGTGACGAAGTTTGGGACAAAGCCGAAAAAGAATTAGCTGAAGCCTTAACCTCTAAAGGTATCGATTTTCAGTACTTGCCTGGTGAAGGGGCTTTCTATGGTCCTAAAATTGAATTTACTCTACATGATTGCTTAGATAGAGCATGGCAATGTGGCACAGTTCAACTCGATTTCTCAATGCCAGGACGTCTAGGTTCAACATATGTAGCTGAAGATGGAGAGCGTAAAGTACCGGTGATGATCCACAGAGCCATTTTAGGTTCTTTAGAGCGTTTTATTGGTATTTTAATCGAAGAATATTCTGGGCTGTTTCCACTTTGGTTGGCACCGACTCAAGCCATTGTGATGAATATTACCGACAAACAGGCCGATTATTCGAATAAAGTAGTGAAAAAGCTAAAAGAAAGTGGAATTAGAGTCAAGTCGGACTTGAGAAATGAGAAGATAGGCTTTAAGATCCGCGAGCACACGCTTAAGCGTGTCCCATATTTGCTTGTTGTTGGCGATAAAGAGATGGAAAGTGGGGAAATTGCTGTGCGTTCACGCAAAGGTGATGACCTCGGAAAAATGTCTATACAGGCATTTATCGATAAAACCATGTCGGAAGTTGACAACAAACATATCTGATTAATTTTGCGGAGGAACAACATATTAAAAGCGCTAACATGAAGGCTAAAGATTCGAACAAAGCTCGGATCAACGAAGAAATTACTTTAAATGAAGTACGTTTGGTAGGAAAAGAGGGTGAACCGTTAGGCGTAGTGTCTATCAGTGAAGCCATGGAAATTGCTGAACAAGCAAGTTTAGATTTGGTTGAAATTAGCCCTAATGCTGAACCGCCAGTATGTAAAGTAATGGATTACGGTAAGTTCTTGTTTGAAAAAAGCAAGACACTTAAAGAGCAAAAGAAAAAACAGAAGCAAATTCAGGTCAAGGAGATTAAATTTCGCCCTGGCACTGATGAAGGCGATTACCAGGTAAAACTGCGCAACCTGCGTCGCTTTTTAGAAGCGGGAGACAAGGCCAAAGTAACGATACGTTTTCGTGGACGTGAAATGGCACACCAAGAGATTGGCATTGAACAACTTAAACGCGTTCGCGCGGATTTGGAAGACATTGCCAACTGCGAATCCTTCCCTCATAGGGTAGAGGGTCGTCAGATGATCATGGTACTTGCCCCCATTAAGAAGTAGTTAAGGTCTACAAGTAGTTCGGATTCTGCCCCCGTTCTCACCTTGCTGCTAAACATGTAACTTAAACTTTGAGTGTCTGCAACACGATAAGTTATTAACAATGCGGAGTTTTAGCAATGCCTAAAATAAAATCACACCGTGGAGCTGCGAAACGTTTTATAAAAACGGCTTCGGGTCGCTTCAAGAGCAAACAGTCTCACTTGCGTCATATTTTGACCAAGAAGAGTTCTAAGCGTAAACGTCACTTACGTGGCAAAAAACTGGTCCATGTGGCCGACACTGCGTTGATTCAACGCATGTTACCTTACGTTTAAAACAGGAGACTAGAATATGGCAAGAGTAAAACGTGGTGTTGTTGCACGTGCCCGTCACAAAAAGGTACTAAAACAAGCCAAAGGTTATTATGGAGCTCGTAGTCGAGTTTATCGCGTTGCTGTTCAAGCAGTAACAAAAGCTGGTCAATATGCTTATCGTGACCGTCGCAACAAAAAACGTACATTCCGTCAGTTATGGATTGCACGTATAAATGCTGCTTCACGTCAAAATGGTTTGTCTTATAGCCGTTTCATCAATGGTTTGAAAAAAGCCTCTGTTGAAATTGATCGTAAGATTTTAGCCGATATAGCGGTACACGATAAAAATGCATTTGTTGCATTAGTAGATGCAGCAAAAGGTGCATTAGCTTAATTTTTTAGCTTTTTTAGCTAGATTTTTTAATAAATAGTCTTAAGTTCTTTCAGGAAACGGCGAGCATGATGCTCGCCGTTTTTCTTTCCCAAGTTAAAAGTCTGAAATAAGTCATTACCCAATAATGGATTCAGAAGATTTTCCTCTTTCATTCATTTTCAAATTCAACCACCATTCTTTTTGTCATTAACCCTAATAAAATTCGCTGTTTGGATCTTGTTCAGCGAAACTCAAATTAGTCCGCTCATTATATCGATGATGCTTTCATCTGATATTTAGGGCAAATAAGTGTTATTTCAATATTTTTGAGAAGAAAATCGTTAAATATGCAGACTTTGTGGCAATTGCACCTAGCCTCAAAGTATCGCTTTCGTGTAGAATTGCCGGCTATTTTGAAATCGCCTTAAACATAGACCAAGTTATTGAATAAAGGCCATATTTTTATATCCAAATTCGGGGACACTATGGATCTTGATGCCATAATTAGTGAAGCAGAAAAACAAATCAATGCTGCAGGGGATAACCATATTCTTGATACCGTGCGCGTAGATTTTATGGGCAAAAAAGGACGGATGACCGAACTACTTAAAGGGTTAGGTAAACTGTCCAATGAAGAACGCCCTGCTGCGGGTCAAAAAATCAATCTGGCCAAACAGAAAATTCAACAATTGATCCATGCTAGGGGGCAGTTATTACAAACCCAAGAGCTTAATCAGAAATTGGCTGGTGAGAGCATAGATGTGACGTTGCCAGGACGCGGACAGAGTCGTGGTGGATTACATCCGGTAACTCGTACAATTAATCGTATCGAAAGCTTTTTTAATGAATTGGGTTTTAGTGTTAAAACTGGACCGGAGATAGAAGATGGTTTTCATAACTTCGATGCATTAAATATTCCGGCTAATCATCCCGCTCGTGCCGACCACGATACCTTTTATTTTAATCCCGATGTGATGTTGCGTACGCAAACATCGGGCGTGCAAATTCGCACTATGGAAGTGGAACAACCGCCACTTAGGATTATTTCGCCCGGCCGTGTGTATCGTAATGATTATGATCAAACTCATACCCCTATGTTTCATCAGGTTGAAGGTTTGATGGTCGACAAAAATGTCAGTTTTGCTGAACTAAAAGGCATTTTGCACGATTTCTTAAACAACTTTTTTGAACAAGACCTACAGGTACGTTTTAGACCTTCGTATTTCCCCTTTACAGAACCATCTGCAGAAGTCGATGTGATGGGCAAAAATGGTAAATGGTTGGAAGTTCTAGGTTGCGGCATGGTACATCCTAATGTGCTTAAGGCGGTAAACATTGATCCTGAAATCTACACAGGTTTTGCCTTTGGTATGGGCGTAGAGCGCTTAACTATGTTGCGCTACGAAGTGAATGATTTACGTGCCTTCTTTGAAAACGATCTTCGTTTCCTTAAGCAATTTAATTAGGTCGGGTTAAGAAAATGAAATTTAGTGAAAAGTGGTTAAGAGAATGGGTCAACCCTAATGTGTCAACAGATGAGTTATCAGACCAACTGAGTATGGCCGGTTTAGAAGTCGACGGTGTTGAAGCGGTAGCCGGTGAATTTTCAGGTGTGGTTGTGGGCGAAGTAGTGGAATGTGGCCAACACCCTGATGCAGATAAACTACAAGTGACAAAAATCAATGTAGGCGATGATGAGCTGCTTGACATAGTGTGCGGCGCGCCCAATTGTCGTCAAGGTATTAAGGTAGCTGTAGCCAAAATAGGTGCGGTGTTACCAGGCAACTTCAAAATTAAAAAGGCAAAGCTACGTGGACAACCTTCGTTTGGCATGTTGTGCAGCTTTTCTGAATTAGGTATTTCTGATGACCATGATGGTATTTTGGAACTGCCAGCAGATGCACCTATTGGTCAAGATATAAGAGACTACTTACAGCTTGATGATGTAACAATTGAAGTCGATTTAACCCCTAATCGTGCAGATTGTTTAGGTATTAAAGGCCTAGCTCGTGAAGTGGGGGTCCTTAATCAAACCTCAGTTAACGAACTCGAAGTACCAACGATAACGGAAAAAACCACCGATAGTCGTAACATTCAACTGCTAGCTCCCGAAGCTTGTCCTCGTTATTTAGGCCGAGTAATTAAGAATATTAATTTGAATGTTAACACTCCTTTATGGATGGTGGAAAAACTTAGACGTTCTGGGGTTAGAAGTATTGATCCTGTGGTAGATGTCACTAATTATGTGTTGTTAGAGCTTGGGCATCCTATGCATGCATTTGACAACAATAAGCTTGAAGGTGATGTCATTGTTCGTTTCGCAAAGCAAGATGAACAACTCACCTTGCTTGATGGCAATCAGATAACACTCCAAGACAACACCTTAGTGATCGCCGATTCTAAAAAAGCCCTAGCTATGGCCGGTATATTTGGTGGACTTGACTCAGGGGTGACTAAGCAAAGTAACGATATTTTTCTTGAAAGCGCTTTTTTTGCTCCCGACGCCATTATGGGTAAAGCCCGTCAGTATGGCTTGCATACTGATGCTTCTCATCGTTATGAACGAGGTGTAGACCCACAGTTACAACAGATTGCTATGCAGCGAGCCACACAGTTGTTACTTGATATTGTAGGTGGTGAAGCCGGCCCAGTAGTTGAAGCGGTAGATTCGGCTTTTGTTCCAAAACATCGTTCAGTCACCTTAAGGCACAGTCGTTTATCGAAGGTATTAGGTATTGACATTGCTGGGGATACCGTCACAGATATTTTTAAACGTTTAGGTTTTAGTGTTTCTTTTGAAAATGAAGTATGGCGCATCAGTGTACCGCCATATCGTTTTGATATTAGTATTGAAGAAGACTTAATAGAAGAAGTGGCAAGGGTATACGGCTATAACCAAATACCTGATATTGCACCTGTTGCAAGTTTGAAAATGTCGAAACATCAAGAGCAAAGAATACCGTTAAATCAACTAAAAAATATTTTGGTGGAAAATGATTACCAAGAAGCTATTACGTATTCATTTGTCGATCCTAAAATACAATCTTTATTGTTCCCAGATATGCAAGGTTTACAGTTACCTCATCCCATCTCTTCTGAAATGTCGACTATGCGAGTCAGTTTGTGGACGGGGTTATTACAGGCTGTATCCTATAATCAAAAACGCCAACAGGGTCGGGTCCGATTGTTTGAGTCTGGTCTGCGTTTTATTCCTCAGAAGAGTGAAAAAACGGGTGTTAAACAAGAGCTTGTCATCAGTGGAGTGGTTTGTGGTTTAGTTGCGGATGAAAACTGGGATAACACAACCCGAACAATCGACTTTTTTGATGTAAAGGCTGATGTTGAAAATCTACTTAATTGTGCTGGTGTCGAGGGTTATCACTTCGTTAGCGCAAATCACAGTGCATTACATCCTGGCCAATGTGCTGAAATTTTAGTTGACAATATTTCCATAGGATACATTGGAGCAGTGCACCCACAATTTGAAAAGTCCCTAGGGTTAAATGGACGAAGCTTTGTGTTTGAATTGGAAATTAATGCTTTAGGGTTAAAAAAACTCCCTAAAGCCCAAGAAATTTCAAAATATCCTGCAAATCGACGTGACATTGCAATCGTAGTAGACGATGATAAAGTAGTTGGCGATATCTTGAATTGCATAGAAAAATTTGGCGAAAATCAATTAGTTGGCCTAAACTTGTTCGATGTGTACAGAGGGAAGGGAATTGCACATGGAAAGAAAAGCCTCGCGATTTCACTTATTTTGCAAGATAAAACCAAAACATTACAAGAAAACGACATTCAGGCAACAGTTGATGGTATTTTAGCTAGGTTGTCGCAAAAGTTTCAAGCATCTTTGAGGGATTGACGGTATGGCGTTAACCAAAGCCGAAATGGCGGAACATTTATTTGAAAAACTTGGGATCAACAAGCGTGATGCTAAGGATCTGGTGGAAACTTTTTTTGAAGAAGTGCGCGAAGCCTTAGAGTCTGGAGAGCAAGTTAAATTATCTGGTTTTGGTAATTTTGATTTGAGGCAGAAAAATGAACGCCCCGGTAGAAATCCTAAAACCGGTGAAGATATTCCAATTAAGGCGAGGCGAGTAGTGACATTTAGACCCGGTCAAAAACTTAAAAGTAGGGTCGAAAGCTCGAAACCAATAGATTAATAATAGCTATTAATAAAAAACCCGGTAAATACCGGGTTTTTTAATGGAAAACCAAACGTTAGATAACTGACACTAATGCTTTGGCCAATGTATCAACGTTGGTTTTGCTAATGCCAGCAATGTTTACTCTGCTAGAGCCAACAAAATAAACACTATGTTGGTCGCGCACAGCTTGCACTTGTTCTGGGGTGATACACAAAAATGAAAACATGCCTTTTTGCTTTTTAACAAATTCAAAATCTTTACTTGAACCATATTCATTCATTTTTGATACCAGTAACGAACGCAGGTTTTGCATA
>Ga0115567_10003161_pt1 | contig 16297 bp, 13 predicted proteins | sample COGITO_mtgs_1204_2_FD_88679 | JGI IMG/M metagenome (GOLD analysis project Ga0115567, IMG submission 88679) | Pelagic marine microbial communities from North Sea - COGITO_mtgs_120412 | ecosystem: Environmental > Aquatic > Marine > Epipelagic | place: Germany:Helgoland, sampling site Kabeltonne... | reverse complement strand
CCGGTAAACTCACCCGTGTGAATAGACTTCATTGACCTTCCTGACGGGTCAGCCATTGCTTTAAAGCTTTCGTCCCACTCTACGGCCTCAACTGTGCTACAAGCAATTGACTTTCCACCCGGTACGCATTTAGCGGCACTTTCTTGGGGGAAAAATTGCTCGAATACTGTGCGGTAGTAATACCCTTCTTTAGTGTCAGGCGTATTGATAGGAAATCTAAACCCAGCAGTGGCAAGCTGCTGGTCTGACACTTCTTCTCCTACAAATTCACGAATTGAATCAATCCATGAATAACCTACACCATCGCCAAACTGTTCTTTTTGACGCCACAGTACTTCTGCGGGCAAGTATGTGTCATCGTCAAACGCTTTTCGTAAAATCCACTTTTCCATTCTGCCATCAATGCACATTTTGTCTTGAGGATTCAAGCGCATAGCAACGTCAAGAAAGTTTTTGTCTAGAAATGGTACGCGGGCTTCAACTCCCCATGCAGAGGTTGCTTTATTAGCGCGGGCGCAATCGAACATATATAAGCGGTCTAACTTGCGTACAGTTTCTTCATGCAGTTCTTTAGCATTAGGCGCTTTGTGGAAATATAAGTAACCACCAAAAATTTCGTCAGCGCCTTCACCCGAAAGAACCATTTTAATGCCCATTGCTTTTATCTTTCGGCTCATTAAATACATAGGGGTAGCGGCGCGAATGGTGGTGGTGTCGAAGGTTTCTAAATGATAAATAACATCACGAATAGCGTCTAGACCTTCTTGAATCGTAAAGTGGATCTCGTGGTGCACGGTGCCTATCATGTTGGCTACTTTCTTTGCCGCAATTAAGTCGGGTGCGCCTTCAAGGCCTACTGCAAAGCTGTGCAAGCGAGGCCACCAAGCATCGCTTTGGTCTCCATCTTCAACACGTTTGGCCACGTAGCGAGCTGCTACTGCTGACACTAGTGACGAATCTAAACCGCCTGATAATAGCACCGCATAAGGTACATCAGACATAAGGTGCGACTTAACTGCTTTTTCGAAGGCCTCTTTTAAGTCCTCTAAGTTAGTGGTGTTATTTTTAACATTTTCGTATTGCATCCAGTCGCGCTCATAATACTTGACTAAATTGCCATTTAACATGTAGTGGCCAGGAGGAAACTCTTGAACGGTTTTACAAATAGGGACTAAGGCTTTCATTTCAGAAGCCACATAAAAATTGCCGAATTCATCAAAGCCGGTATATAAAGGGATAATACCTAAGTGGTCCCTAGCAATTAAGTAGTCACCGCTTTTATTGTCATACAAAATAAAGGCGAACATTCCCTCAAGCTTGTCTATAAAATTGGCACCGTACTTTTGGTACAAAGGCAAGATAACTTCACAGTCGGAGCGCGTAGCGAATGAGTAATCGTTGCATTCTTTACTCGAAAGCTCTTTATGATTATAAATTTCACCATTAACCGCCAACACTTGATGGCCGTTATCACTTAATAGAGGCTGTGCGCCTGTATCAACATCGACTATTGCTAACCGTTCGTGACATAAAATAGTGCGATCGTCTTGCCATATACCCGACCAATCTGGTCCTCGATGACGCAATAATTTTGATAATTCGAGCGCTTTTGGTCTTAGCTCGTTAACATCTGATTTGATATCTAGGATACCGAAAATACCACACATAAAAAGGCTTGCCTCTGTTATTTATTTAAAGAGAGTGTTCAAAATTTCTGTCGTTTCATATCTGTCGTTTTGCATAAACTGAACGTGGCAATAACGACTCAATGCTAATCGTCAAACGCGCCGCAGCAGGCAGAAACTAGGCAAAAGCCTTACCGCACTGAGTTAACCCCAACTCGGAATATTTATTACTATAAGTAAAAATAACTATCCAGTGCGTGAATTTGCCATGATAGGAAAAAATTGCAAGTGTTTATTTGTTATATAAAAAAACCGCTGGTAATGAAAGCAGCGGTTTTAGCGATTAATTTTATTATCTATGGACGCTGAAACTCACTGGTTTCGTTCCATTTGGGCCACCTTGTTGTACTTGATAACTGGTAGCCAACATCAAATAACAATTGCGTATCTTCAACAATGCCCATCATATTCCAGTTTTTTCTATATTGGTCACATACTTGATGATAACAGCCTGTCACAATTACATTCATACGCTTTCGATAATCCGCTGTTGCTTCATCGATAGGTTGTGAGCCGCCCTTAGCGTACAAGGCCGGAACCCCAAACTTTGCAAAACTAAAGTGATCCGAACGATAGTAATATCCCGCCTGGGGCTTACTTTCTTGAGTGAGTACTCTATTTTGTTTTGTAGCAGCCGTTTCTAGATAAGTTTCTAACTCAGATTTACCCATACCAATTACCGCAATGTCTTTTGTTTGTCCTAATATATTCATCGCATCCATATTAATATTTGCTACTGTTTTGTTCAACGGAACGATAGGGTTTTCCGCATAATATTTTGAACCCAACAAACCTTGTTCTTCGGCAGTAACCACTAACATCGTGATTGAACGTTTAGGCTTATTGTCTAAAGAACCAAATGCTTTCGCCATAGATAAAATAGCCGCAACGCCTGTCGCATTATCATGAGCACCGTTATATATTTTGTCGCCTTCTTTGCTAGCGTCGGTGCCTAAATGATCCCAATGCGCGGTATAAATAATATGCTCATCAGGAAATTGTGCACCAGGCAGGGTAGCGATAACATTATAGCTTTGTGATTTAACTATATTATTTTGTACGGTAATAGACGCTTTTGTGTTTAGAGCCTTTGCATAAGGACCCTTAAGCGCATTGGTTTTCTCTTTCTCAAAGTCTAGACCCGCTTCTTTAAACACGTTAACTGCCGCGTCATAAGACAACCAACCTTCTACTGCTACTCTGCCCGCGCCGCCGTCGCTAGAAACGAGTCCATATTGGGGGCCGCTCCAACTGTTAGCTACAACAGACCATCCGTAAGAGGCTGGTGCAGATTCATGCACTATAAACACGGCTTCTGCTCCTTGACGGCTGGCCTCCTCAAACTTGTAGCTCCAGCGGCCATAATAGGTCATTGTTTCGCCTTCGAATTTATCGCCTTCTGGGTTTGCAAAGCCGGGATCGTTTACCAACACAATGACGGTTTTCCCTTTTACATCGGCCATGTCGTAATCATTCCAATCATATTCTGGGGCATTAACACCGTAGCCTAAAAACACGATATCGGACGCATTTACCTCTATCTCGCTTACTTCGCGTTTTGAACCCGCCACCATATTTTCTTTATAAGCAAAAGTTTGTGTTCCCATTTCTAAGATCATATTTGAATCGGCGGTAATTTGCATTAAATCAACTTTTTGTAAAAAACTACTCCCATTTCCCGGTGAGAAACCCGCTTCAGCAAGTTCGCTGCTCACATAATCAAGCGTCAGCTTTTCGCCTTCTGTAGCGGGTGCTCGTCCACCAAATTCATTAGACGCAAGGACTTGAATATGGCTGCTTATATCGTCTTTACTAATATTATCGTAAACAGCCTGAAAATTTGTTGGCAGTGGCGCTTCTGGCAATGGTACTTCAAGCATTGGTGCTCCAGCTAGGGGTACTGCGGGCACTGGTGTTGTTGATGTGGAAGTATCGTTAGGTGCGGATTTGCTTGCTGGTTGCTCTTTACAGCCACCTATAGTCAACAGCATAATACTTAATAGTACTACTGCACTTGTAACGTTTTGGGCTCGAGATAACGATATTGGGTTTTTAATCATTGTTATATCCTATAAAATCGAAATGCACTCTACATAAAATACAGTTTACATATGAGAGAAAACAAAAGTTGACTATGAGTATAAGCGATCCACAAATTGACACAAGCGCAGCATCGGCAAAAAACAGCATGTTGAGTTTGTTTGATATGCGAGAGAAAAAGCCTTTCGATGGGCTTATCGAGTTTATTGAGTCTAATATAGCATTACCACACTTACCTATGCGGAATTTAAATGACAATGTGTACTACCTAAATATCCTTAACGACGCTTTACGCAGTTCTGCCGGTCACTCATCGAATTACGTATCAAAAAGCGCCTCGAGTAATTCAACAAGCTCCAAGTTTGCAGATCAACAATTATTTAAAAGCGACTCACGTTATTATGAGCAAATAATATTCAAGACAAAACAGGTTCCTACACGGTCTAATTGGCATGATTTCTTTAATGGTGTGATTTGGTGTCAATTTCCAAAAACAAAACAGACGTTCAATGCGCTTCATATTGCTGAAATTGGCTTGCAAGGGTCTACAAAAAGGACATCTGTCAGAGACAAGCTAACGCATTTCGATGAATGTGGAGTAGTCTTATTTACTACCCAAAGCGATGTTAAAGCGCAAATGGAAAATCATCAATGGCGAGCGCTTTTTGTAGAAAACGCAGGTAGTTGGCACCAGCAAACACTTCCCGTGATTTTTGGTCATGCTCTTTGGGAGATGCTACTAAAACCGTTTATTGGTTTAACCGCAAAGGCGACTGTAATAGAAGTGACTCAAGATACACTATTTAGTTTGCAGTCGCAGTTATACAAGCCTGAATTTTACGCACAATGTGACGAATTATTGAACGATCATATTAATGCAAAGCAACTTGCCAGCCTCAAAAAGCCGTGGTTACCTTTACCCTTGCTGGGTATACCGCATTGGTCACCATTCCCGCAAACAGAGTTATTTTATCAAAATCAACAGTATTTTATGCCCAAAAAATCTTAACGCTTGTTTGGGCGCCATTAAAATTTACTAATTCCGATTCTGGATAAATAGTATTACTACGACGCTAAGACCACTAAAATCAAGCAAAGCCAATACACGGCGGCGGGTATAATGGCAATCACAATTGCCTTTTTAGCGCTAAAGTGTGTCCATGACTTTATGCATACGAAGCCAAGCCAAATCGACCAAATTACGTCTATTCGCAAGTCGACTAAAAGACTAAACCATGGAGATGCCATATCAATACCCAAAATAAAGGCAAGTGATAGGGGCGCAAGTATGGCGCCTGAAACTTGTGCGCCTGGCGCTTGCAGAGTCAACAGTATTAACGATATTAAAGCATTGACTAGCATTGGCATAGCTATCCACCACATGGCGCCGTACCAATCAGTAAAACCTTGCACACTTTTTTCGTCGTTACGGGTGGTCATTGAAAAATAGAATGCCTTTATGGCATAAATAAGGATAAATAGTAACGACGATGTAAGCCCTGCGGTAAGCTGCATTTGAGTAGGACTATATTGCGCTAACATATTTTCTTGCTGTGAGGGCGGCAGTTCAGCAAGGCTTGGCATCATAGCAACGTCTAGCCACCATTGGAAATCCACTAAGCCGAAGTACAAATACGGGGGAATAAAAAGAATAACAAGCAGCAACAAAAACGGGATCCACGACCAGTTATCCCTTACACTCAGTGCATTAAAAACAGCCATTGGCTTGTAAAAAATGTCGCTTGCCGCTTGGATAGGGTTGGTTACGGCCAGCGTCGTTTTATGGTCATTTTCGTGCATGCGGTACTCCTTTTGTTAGTAGTATGTTGCGAAATGCCGCGGTAAACAAGAATTAATATAGGATTGAAATACTTCGAAACAATTTGCTAGGGACAGTTTTTATGATTAACACTCGCAAAGTTGAAGCTGTTCACATAAGATTGCGAAATGAATAAGAGTTGGACTCTATGTGTATTATTGTAGTGTTCTGCTAGCCTGTCAATAAACATGGAATGCGTGAATGATAGTAATAAAAGAGCTCGCTAAGAAGTTTAAAGTTGAAAACCCGAAAAAATTAAGTGAGCAAGATAAAAAGGATCCTAGGTTAGAAGGACGATTTTTTCATTCTGTAAAAGATGTCAGTTTGCGCTGTGAAACAGGTCAAGTGTTAGGTTTATTAGGGCCAAATGGTGCCGGCAAAACAACTACCCTACGAATGCTATCTACCGCACTTAGGCCCGACAGCGGTTCAATTATGATTGACGACGTAGACGTCGTTGCCTCGCCAGTGCTTGCCAGAAAAAAGATAGGGTTCTTGTCTGGTACAACGGGTTTGTATGGCCGATTAACGGGTCGTGAAAATATCGAATATTTTGGTCGTCTAAACGGCATGAATGAACAAGCGATTAAAGCAAGAATTAATGACATAGCCGACCAGCTCGACATGCATTCATTTTTAGACCGCAGAAGCGAAAATTTCTCAACGGGTATGAAGCAAAAGACCTCAATAGCGCGGGCCGTTATACATTCACCCGATGTTGTCGTGTTAGACGAGCCCACTACCGGTCTTGATATAATGGCGGCAAAAACAGTTATAGACTTTATTCGAGATTTAAAACAAAAAGGCGTGCCGGTTATTTTTTCCACTCACCATTTAGATGAAGTCACCGAGTTGTGTGATCATATTACCGTAATCGACCACGGACTAACTACATTCGACGGCTCGCTTGCCGACTTTGTTGCCTTGTCACCAAATAATTTGCATGAAGCGTTCATGAATACACTGCATAGGAGTGAGGGCTAATGTGGTTAATTTTCAGAAAAGAGTTATTAGAATTAGTACGCGACCGCAAAACACTGTTTTTCATGATCGCTTTGCCGTTGTTAATATTTCCGTTAATTTTTGGTGGTATGTTTTATTTTACCGCAAAAGCAGTCACTGACTCGCAAACTAAAACCTTAACTTACGCGGTGAGTGGAGCTGAATATGCACCTGAATTAATTGCCGCATTAATGCAGGTTGAAAGTTTGGAATTGAAGCAAGTAGAGGGCGATTTATCAGATAGCAAGAGAGTTGAGGAGGTTATTAAAGCCGCAGACGTCGACTTTGTTTTACAAATCCCCAGCAATTTTAGTAACGATGTGCGCGCAAATGGTCAGTTAATACTAAAATTAGTGCTAAATGACGCACAGTTAAACAGCGTAAGGTCGCGCATACGAGATGTAACAGATGAAATAGAAAAAGTTAACCAGCGTAATGCGTTTGCTAGTCTTAATATTAGTGAGTCAATTCAAGAAGCCATGCTAGATCCTATCTTGATAGAGAAAGTTAATTTAGCCGATAAACGAGAGCAAGCAGGCGCGCAATTTGGCGGCTTAATTCCTTATTTTATGTTTATACTTTGCTTACAAGGCGCAATGCTGCCAGCAGCAGATATTGGCGCTGGTGAAAAAGAACGAGGTACGCTTGAAACCTTATTACTTTCACCAATTGAAAGGCACAAAATAGTCCTCGCAAAATTTTTAACAATCGCCACCGCTGGTGTCACATCTGCACTAATTACGGTACTCAGTATGGCGCTGTGGACATTGGTGGTGAGTATTAACATGCCCATGGGGCCGCTTGTTGAATTTATATCCACTATAGATTGGGTCGATTTTATTTTAGTCTTTTTGATGTTAGTGCCCGTGGTCGCAACATTCGCTTCATTGTTGCTAACGCTTTCAATATATGCACGGTCATTTAAGGAAGCCCAGGGCTATATGAGCCCTTTAATGATATTTGTATTTGTGCCGGTAATTGTCACGCTCATACCGGGTATTGAACTAAAAGGTATATGGGCTTGGATACCGCTGACCAATGTTGCGCTTGCCATTAAAGAACTTGTAAAAGGTACTATGGATTACGTGCAGTTAGTAGGCATTTTCGGTTCCTCTGTGTTGTTGGCCGGACTATTATTAGCATTTTGCGTATATTGGTTTAAGCAAGAAAAAGTGCTATTCAGATAGTTCTTTTTACCTTTAATTGAGGCTAAAGACACGTCTTTGGCCTTTTTTGTTTATTAACATTATAGTCGGACTATGTATTGTGAATTCAGGTTTTTGTAAATTTTTATGAGGTCTACAGCTTCTAGCCATCCGCCTGCTTTGAATAAGCAACTCTCGACCAAAGTGTCCGATTTTTTTGCCGAATATGGGCCGCTTTCAAGTGTGCTGTCAGGTTATCAGGTCCGACAACAACAGCTCGATTTGTCGGTGGCAATAGAGCAGGCCATAGCCACGAAAACCGCGCTCATTGCTGAGGCCGGGACTGGCACGGGAAAAACATTCGCATATTTAGTTCCAGCTATTCAAAGCAAACAAAAGGTGATTATTTCCACAGGTACAAAGAATCTGCAAGAGCAGTTATTTAAACGTGATTTACCCTTAGTAAAAGAGTTGATTAATAAGCAAAAAGATACCGCCTTGTTAAAGGGGCGCAGCAATTATTTATGTTTACACCGATTAAAGCTAAACGAAATATCTCATCGCGGGATTGAAAAAGAAACACTGCAAGAATTTAGAACGGTTCAAAAATGGTCTGTAGGCACAAAAACAGGCGATATGAGTGACCTTAAAAACTTAAAAGAAGATGCGAAAGTATTACCCTTAGTCACCTCCACAATAGATAACTGCTTAGGCAAAGATTGCTCGTATTACGACGACTGTTTTATGGTAAAAGCACGGCAAAAAGCCATGCAGGCCGATGTGGTAATTGTTAATCATCATTTGTTTTTTGCCGATCTAGCGCTGAAAGAACAGGGTTTTGGCGAGCTTATCCCTGCCGTAGACAGCATTATTTTCGATGAAGCTCACTTGGTTCCCGATATTGCTAGCGAATATTTTGGCGAAAATTTTTCAACTAGGCAGCTAAACGACCAACTAAAAGACCTTGTTAAAATTCAAAAAGTGAGTGTTAAAGACGCTAACCAGCTATCGGAGTTTGCAGAGAAGTGCCAGTATGCGGTGTCTGACTTGCGCATGCAGTTTGCGAGTGACAGTGAACGCGGCAATTGGTTAGGCGCAATGAAACGGAAACCTGTTGCCGATCAAATAACGGAGCTGCTAAATTTTTTAGGTAACTTAGTGGAAGTGGGCAAGATTCACGATGGTCGCGATAAAGACTTAGACGCCTTACTAGAAAAAATAAATACGAATGCAGAACGCTTGCGCTTATTTACCTTCGACGATCATAAAGACGTGAGTTTGTGGTTCGAAACGACAAAGTATCACCTTACGCTTCATTTAACGCCGCTGAGCATAGCCAAGCAATTTTCAAAAGTGATGAACGACCGCGAAGCGAGCTGGGTGTTTACGTCTGCAACGCTTGCTATAGACGGTCAGTTTGACCATTTTCAACGCCTAATGGGGCTGCAAGATGCAGACAGCTTATGTTTTGATAGTCCATTCGATTATCAAAAACAAGCTATGCTGTGCGTGCCAAGATACTTACCAGAACCGAATAACCCGAAGATTAAAGCCGCGCTAGTAAATACTGCAATATCTCTGATAGAAGCGGCTAAAGGTCGTAGTTTCATTCTATTTACCAGCCATTACATGATGCGAGAAGTGTCGTCATTGGTAAAAGAGCGTATTGAAAATGAAGTTTATGTTCAGGGCGAACGTTCAAAAGCCGCAATTTTGGAAGATTACTTAGCCGACTCGACAAGCGTACTGTTTGCTACAGGCGCATTTTGGGAGGGAGTCGACGTGAAAGGAGACGATCTTTTGTGCGTTATGATTGATAAACTGCCTTTTGCGTCACCCGACGACCCCTTATTAAAAGCAAGGTTAGATGATTGTCAAAAGCAAGGTGGATCGCCATTCTTCGATATCCAAATTCCTCAAGCGGTTATTGCCTTAAAGCAAGGGGCTGGTAGATTAATAAGAGATTTTGAAGACAGAGGTGTGCTGGTTATTTGCGATAATCGATTAGTGACTAAGCCCTATGCGAGTACGTTTTTAGCAAGTTTGCCAAATATGCGCAAAACGCGCGACCTAAAAAATGTGCAAGACTTCCTATCGTCTATTTCATAAGCTGGATATAATTACGTCAGAAAGACAACACGAATCATTATTACAATCACTGGATATCAGACGAAAATATGAAAATACTCGCGATTGATACGGCCACAGAAGCATGTAGTGTAGCCTTATTAGATACCGCCGCTTTGCTAGAGGGCGCCTTGCTACTAGACTCTACATCGCGATTAAATCAGGCATCATTAGGAGCTCAGCAAAATGATGACATTTATCAAGGCGTAGACAGTATCTTCGAAATCTGTCCCCAACAGCACAGTCAACAAATATTGCCTATGATCGATAAACTGTTGGTACGCAATAGTTGTAAATTATCAGATTTGGACGCCATAGCATACGGGCGCGGGCCGGGCAGTTTTACCGGTGTTAGAATAGCCGCAAGCACGGTACAAGGTTTAGCTTTTGGTGCTAATTTGCCGGTCGTTCAGGTCTCTACCCTAGCTGCTATGGCTAGGCAAGTTTATGCTCAAACGGGTATTGAAGAGCACCTAGTGTTAATTGATGCACGCATGAAAGAAGTGTATATGGGTCACTTTAAAGTCATAAATGGTGTGGCAATTGAACAAATTGAAGAGTCGGTAGTTTCCCCTGAAGATGCGCTTTGCTATTTAGAAAGTTTGCCAACAGGAATCGGCTTGGCTGGGACAGGGTACATTACCTATGCTGAAACATTTGCTCAAACATTGCAAAGTTTTGCCTTAGAAGTACACTATCCTAGTGCAGCTTTTATGTTACCGTCAGCGATTTACGCGATGGATCAAGGCACTAGTATTGCGGTTGAAGAAATCAACCCAATATATGTACGTGACAAAGTTACGTGGCAGAAATTACCGCATAAAAGGTAGTAAATGTCGTATTGTATTATCCCACGGTCAGGTTAGTTCAGGGTAAATTAAGATGCCAACAATCTATCCATTAGCACAAACAGTTTTTGTTAATAAGCAAGGGCAATCTGTTCGTGGGCCTCAAACGAGTATTGCTAATACTGAGTTGACTAAGCCCGTTACAAAAGCGACAGTATTTGAAGGCGAGTTTATTAAAACGGGCGATTCGACTAATTTCACGCATGCCCGTGATATATTTGAGCGAGCCAATCAATTTGCCCTACTAACAAACAACGCACAAAATGGTTTACAGTCTTATACGTTTAGCGATACGCAAGATAAACGTGAAGCCCTGAGGCATTTGATGGGTGTCGATTTGTATGCTTAAATGATGTTTAGGCTTTGCCAGTTAGTCGTTATTGTTTCAAGGGAACTTAACTGAACGTAGCTGGTCGTACCTTTATAATAGCGTAGAGCTAAGGTGTAAAAAATGAATTCGATAAACCAAATCAAATTGCTGGTAGGCTTATTGGTAATTAGCGCGGTCACAGGCTGTGCTATTGTGCCAAATGAAATAGATGTGGCAAAAAATACTAATTTAGTTCCTTTTGAAAAAGTGTCTAATAATACTGTGTCGGTTGGACCAAACACCGCTGCTCCAATGAGCGCTTCAAGTAAGGGCAAGAAAGCACGTTGGGGCGGTAAAATCGTTTCTGTCGAAAACAAAAAAGACGTATCAGAAATAGAGGTCGTATTTTTTCCCGAAAATAGTTATGGCAAACCAAGAACCAGCATGGCAAGTGCTGGCCGCTTCAAAGCCGTTGTCGATGGTTTTGTTGATCCTTTAGTGTTTGAACAAGGTCGCCTCATTACTGTGGTTGGTGAAGTAGGTGATGGTCAATCAGGTATTATTGGTGAACAAGATTATACTTATCCTACTTTAAATGCTATGGGTTATTATATGTGGAAAGAGTCAAGCGATGTGAGGGTTGAACTTGATACTTTTGGTTTCTCGAGCTTTGGTTTCAGAAGCGGTTTTCACAATAGTTTTTTCAATCCCTGGTATGATCCTTGGTATCATAGACATCAACGGGGACGCATACGTATTGAAAAATACAACGGTCATAGTCAAGGTGGAACCGTAAGGCGGTCTTCACAGCCTAGACAAACAAATCCAACCAATACGCGTAGTCAAGCATCACGTTCGTCCAACCAAAATGTAGGGCAGAGTCCAAACATACAACGAAAATAATATTGATCTAAATGACGCTTGAGTAGTTTATGTTAAATGAACTGAAAATTCGGTTGCCCCACATTACGCTTGCGGCGCTTTCGAATACTGCTTCCATTGATGCAGAAAAGCCTACGCTAGTGTTTCTACATGGTTTTTTAGATAATGCCAATAGCTTCGAACATTTAGTATCTGAACTGAGTCACTTTCAGTGCATTGCCGTTGACATGGCGGGCCACGGACATTCCGAACATAGAAGTGCAGGGGCTCATTATCACCTTAGCGATTACGCATATGACCTTCATCAAATTATCAAGGTGTTACAGCTAGAGCAGGTAATACTAGTTGGTCATTCACTAGGCGCTATTGTGTGTAGTATTTTCGCAGCAACGCAAGCGAAGGAATTGCGTGGTTTTATTGCTATTGAGTCTTGTGGACCGTTGTCTGCGCCAGACGAAACCACTAGCGAGCAACTTAACACATGCTTTGTTAGCCGCGATAAAGCACAGTCTCCCATCAAACATCCAAAAAATATGGCGAGTATAGTGAAGGCAAGATGCTTAATTAGTGACCTAACAAATGCACAAGCTACGTCAATATTAACTCGTAATATCCAAACAGATGAAAGTGGGCAATTACGCTGGCGAACCGATAAGCAATTGCGCACTGCATCAGCATTTCGAATGACCGAGCCTCAAGCCAATAATATTTTGAAAAATATTAGGTGTCCACGTCTTTTAATTCTTGGAAATCAAGGCTTTGAAAAAGTAAAGAAAGGACTTGAAGCTAGGAAAGAAGCATTTCATAAGGTACCAGTTGTGAGATTTGAGGGCGGGCATCATGTGCACATGAGCGCAAACAAAGCTATTTCATCAACCATATTAGAATACATTCCTGCGTTTATTTCTGGCTAATTTTCTGAGGCGTATCCATATCATTGTTTCTTTTTTATGACAGGTACATTAGTATTACGCTGGTCTAACAAGTAGGGAATTATTGACGTGGAAAAAGTATGGGTAGCGCACTACGATAAAAATATTGCTGCAGAAATTAATGCAGACATAGTGCCGTCGTTGCTAGACGTTTTTGAAAATTCCGCGAGGATGTTTGCCAGTAAAACCGCTTTTATTAATATGGGAAAATCACTAACATTCGAAGAGTTAGACATGCTTTCAGCGAAGTTTGCTGCCTATTTGCAAAACTCTGGCCTTAAAAAAGGCGACTCAGTTGCCATTATGATGCCCAACCTGTTGCAATACCCTATAGCGCTTTTCGGTGTACTTCGCGCCGGTATGGTGGTAGTTAACGTAAATCCTCAGTACACGCCACGTGAGCTTGAGCATCAATTAAAAGATGCGAAGGTGAGCACAATTATTATTATTGATAATTTTGCTAATACCCTAGATAAAATAATACATAACACCTGTGTCACGAAGGTGATATTAACCTCTATTGGCGACATGCTCTCAATTCCGAAGAAATGGATAGTGAATTTTGCGGTTAAGTACATCAAAAAGATGGTGCCATCTCATACCTTATCAAAAACCGTTTCATTCGATGAGGTGCTTCGTCAAGGATCGCAACTTTCCTACTCAAGGCCTGAAGTACTTGGCAGCGATATTGCCTTTTTGCAATACACCGGAGGAACCACCGGTGTTTCTAAAGGCGCAATACTGTCGCATAGAAACATGGTCGCTAATTTAGAACAAGTATCTGCTAATTTGACCGTAGCTGTTAAGCAAGGCGACATGATAGTTACTGCATTGCCGCTGTATCATATTTTCGCGTTAACGAGTAATTGCTTAACTTTTATCAAGGAAGGTAGTCCAAACTTACTAATTACTGATCCGCGCAATATGAAGGCTTTTGTTGCTGAGCTTAAAAAGTACCCCTTTGCAGTCATTACTGGCGTTAACACCTTGTTCAATGGTTTACTCAATACACCCGGGTTCGCTGAATTAGATTTCAGTCATTTTCTGTTTGGCCTAGGCGGCGGCATGGCCGTACAAAAGCCAGTGGCAGAAAAATGGCAAAAAGTGACAGGCAAAATATTAATAGAAGGTTATGGACTCACAGAGTGTTCACCAGTAGTGTCGGTGAATCCATTTAATTCAACACAGTACAAGGGATCAATAGGCTTACCTTTGCCCTCTACCGACGTAAAGCTTATTGACGATGATGGAAACGAGCTTGGGTTTGGAGAATCAGGTGAACTTTTCGTAAAAGGCCCTCAAGTAATGGTAGGATATCTTAATAGAGAGGAAGCTACGGTTGAAGCTTTGAAAGATGGCTGGTTAGCCACAGGCGACATTGCAAAAATGGACGAAGACGGTTTTCTGTATATTGTTGATCGCAAGAAAGACATGATTTTGGTGTCTGGTTTTAATGTGTTCCCGAATGAAATTGAAGAAGTTGCTGCAATGCATGAAGGTATTTTGGAGGCGGCAGCGATAGGTGTTCCTAGTAAATCATCGGGTGAAGTGGTTAAGTTGTTTGTTGTTAAAAAAGACTCAAAACTTACCAAGGAAGAGGTAATGAAGCACTGTAAGTCTTTATTGACCGGTTATAAGGTGCCAAAAACAGTTGAGTTTAGAAAAGAACTTCCTAAATCCAATGTTGGCAAAATTTTACGTAAAGACTTGCGTGACAACTAAAGATCGCGTGACAACTAAAAATTGAGATATTTTGCATCCATATAATAAAACATATCAATATTTATATATCGACACGTCTTCTCAGCTCGACGAACTTTGTGCGCATTACGCAAGTTTAGATTTGCTATCAATTGACACTGAGTTTGTTCGCACCCAGACCCTTACACCTATGTTGGGGCTGATTCAGGTGTTTGATAAAGAAAACGTTGCGCTAATTGACCCAGTAGCAATAAAAGACTTATCGGCATTTTCGGCTATTTTAGAAAATGAAAATATTGTTAAAGTTGTCCATTCTTGCTCTGAAGATCTTGAAGCGCTTTGGCATCATTTAAGGGTATTACCGGCGCCAGTTTTCGATACTCAATTTGCAGCTGGAATGCTCGATATGGGTTCGTCGGTAGGCTACGCTAATTTGGTCGAACAACTTTTTAGTGTGCAAGTAGACAAGGGCGAGTCGAGAACCGATTGGATTAACCGTCCGTTGAGCGAAGCACAGTGTGCTTATGCCAGCGCTGATGTTACTCACTTAATGGCATTGTATGAACACATAGCCCCTCTTATTGAAGCAAAGAACATGACAGCTTGGGTGTATGACGAAATTCATCAATTAGGGCTAAAAAAGTCAAGCGTATTTCCTGCGCACTTAGCCTACTTTAATGTCAAAAATAATTGGAAACTAAGAGGTAAGCAACTGGCTGCGTTACAAATGTTAGCCAGATGGCGCTTAGAAGTTGCGAGGGAAGAAAATAAGTCTGTCAATTTTGTCATCAAAGAAGCTGCCTTATTTGAAATCGCCAGCACGCTTCCAACTACTATCCAAGCCCTATTTGATTGTCACAACTTATATTCAAAGCAGGCCCGCTTATATAAAGACGTGCTGCTGACAATGTGCAAAACAGCCAATGCCATGGGGCAAGAAGACATGCCGCCAAGAGTCCAGCGCTTGGTTGAATTTTCAGGTTATAAACCTTGTTTAGCGATCCTGAAAGACCTAGTCGACAAAATAGCACTTGAACAAGACATACCGGTTGCCGTTTTAGCGAGTAAAAAGCAAATGAATCAAATATTAAAGTGGTGCTGGTTCGATTTTGATGAATTAGCTTCTCAAGGCCAAAAGCCTGATCTCTTAACTGGTTGGCGAGGCGCTTTAATGAGCGGCTACACTAACGGTACTCATAAAATCAATAGTGCCTCTTTAGAAACATTAATAGCAGGACATCATGAAATTAAGCGCAGTTTATAGATCGCCAAAAAAAATAGACACGTATTTGTATGTGTCTAAAAAAGACGATTTTTCCAAGGTACCATCGGCGCTAATGACTCAGTTTGGTCGGCCGCAGTTTGTGATGATGGTCATAGCTACGAAGCGCGAAACTATTGCAGGAATAGACTCTGGCGATTTTATTGCGAAACTTGAGAAAGAAGGTTTTTACTTGCAGTTACCACCGAAGGTAAATAGTTTGTTACAGGCGCATCTTGAGGCGCAGAAAGTAAGCGCTTCTAAGCGATAATTGACAGGTGATTTATGAGTAGTGCTAAAACAAATTCGCCATATACTAAAGAACTCATAAAGTCTGCGTTTTGGCGTGATAAATCATTAGACGAAATGACGAGATCTGAATGGGAAGCTATTTGTGATGGCTGCGCACGATGCTGCCTACATAAGTTTATAGACGATGAAACATCAGGCGAAGAGTTCGCACCTACTGACCACATAAAGCAGGGCGAAGAGATACTTTATACAAGTATTAACTGTTATTTGTTGAACGATAAGACCTGTGCTTG
>Ga0115567_10003158_pt1 | contig 16299 bp, 16 predicted proteins | sample COGITO_mtgs_1204_2_FD_88679 | JGI IMG/M metagenome (GOLD analysis project Ga0115567, IMG submission 88679) | Pelagic marine microbial communities from North Sea - COGITO_mtgs_120412 | ecosystem: Environmental > Aquatic > Marine > Epipelagic | place: Germany:Helgoland, sampling site Kabeltonne... | reverse complement strand
GCTCGACAGCAGAGCAAGAACGCCTTCCGCACCTGTGAATAGCGGTTCCGCATCATTGAGTGTTTCCGGATTCATCTTCTGTAACAAATGCGTCGCCGGATAAGGGGTGTTGTTGGGATGAGAGACTAGATTGATGCCGATTCCAAACAGCAGAGCCTCGGCTTCGCGCTCGATCATGATGCCGCTAATTTTGGCCCCGCCAACCAGAACATCATTCGGCCATTTCAACGTGACGGGTTGTTGCAACGCGTAAGCACCGAGCGTGTCGACAATCGCGAGCGAGGCCGCAAACCCGTGCAATGCGGACTGCGATGGATCGCTATCATTGGGCATTAGCAGCGTCGCGAACAAATTTCCGGATGGGCTAACCCACTCGCGGTTACGCCGTCCGCGTCCTTTGGTTTGGCTATTGGCTCGCACCCAGACGGGTCCGCGCTCTCCGGATTGATAGAGCGAACGCGCCTCGTCCTGCGTCGAGCCGACGCGATCCAGATGGATAAATTTCAACGGCTAGAACAGCGCCGACGCGGCGCTCTCAAGCAGGCTTTGCGCTGGGATCAGCACGAACGGCATCAGGAACAGGAGCAGGACAGCCAGCGCAGACGCCGTCGTGATCCAGCGCAGCTCACGAGGGGCTTCGACAAAATCCTGAGCGGGTTCGTCGAACCAAATCGTTTTGATAATGCGCAGATAATAGAACGCGCCGATGACCGAGGCGACGAGCGCCGCAACAACCAACCACCACAGACCCGCATCGACGGCTGGCCAGAAAGCAAACAGCTTACCGAAAAAGCCCATCAACGGCGGAATTCCCATCAGTGAGAAGAAGAAAATCGTCAGCACAAGGGCCATGGGGCGATTGGTCGAAGATAGACCGGACAGGTCGGAAATCTGCTCAACCATACCATTGCGGATGCGCATTTGCAGGATCGCCGCGAAAATACCAATCGACGTAATGACGTAAAGTGTCATGAAGATCAGCATACCTTTAAGACCAAACATCGTGCCCGCGGCAAGCGGGACCAACGCGTAACCCATATTGGCGATGGAGGAGTAGGCCATCAGGCGCTTAATATTGGTCTGGCTGAGCGCGCCGATAGCGCCCACAAACATGGAAACCAATGCAAGCGATGCCACAATTTGCTGCCACTGATCGAACAAGCCTTCCAGAGGCCCAAATAGCAAGCGTGCGATCAATGCCATCGCCGCAAATTTCGGGGCTGACGCAAAGAAACCCGTGATCGGCGTTGGAGAGCCCTCGTAAACGTCCGGCGTCCACATGTGGAATGGCGCGGCGGAAATCTTGAATGCGAGGCCGCACATCATGAAGACCATACCGCCAACGAGGCCGCCATTAACGCCGCTAGTTTGGATGGCGCTCGCAATGCTGGCAAAATCGAGATGGCCCGTGAAGCCATAAATCAGCGACATGCCGTATAGCAGAAGACCAGACGACAGAGCGCCAAGCACAAAATACTTCAGGCCGGCTTCGGAGGACCGCAAGCTGTCGCGGTTAAACGCCGCCATGATGTAAAGCGAGAGCGCCTGCAATTCGAGGCCAATATAAAGCGCGAGCAGATTGTTGGCGCTGACCATGATCGACATGCCGAGAACGGCATAAATCATGATCACGGAGAATTCGAAACGATCTAGCTTTTCGGCTTTGAAATAGGACTGCGTAAAGATCAGCGCGAGCGCGGCCGTCAAGCCGATAACGAGTTTTGCGTAATGGCCGAAATCATCGACTTTCAGCAGACCGTTGAAAGCGAGACCTTGCGGGCGGCCCAAAACGAAACCGATCAGTGCGAAGGCGATCAGCATCACAATCGCAATCCAGCGCATCACGTCGGCTTGTTTCTCGCCTTTGACGAGGAGGCTCATCACCACCACGATGATGGTTTGCGCCGCAAGCAACAGCTCCGGCGCCATGAGGGACACAGCTTCCATCTTAGTTCCCCTCCGCCACGACAGGCACGGCGATATCCGCCTGGAAGTCATTTATGAGTTGCAAAACGCTAGCTTCCGTAATGTCGGTCACGAGCGCTGGATAAACACCGAGTAGGATGGTGAATGCCGCTAACAAGCCAAGGATCAACCATTCGCGCAATGTCACGTCAGTGATAACGTCGAGCTTTTCATTGACCTGCTCGCCAAAAATGGTCTCGCGATACAAATGCAGAGCATACATGGCCGATAGAATCATGCCGAGAGCGGCGCCTGCTGCAATCCACGGGCTGACCTGATAGGCGCCGACCATCGTCAGGATTTCACCGACAAAACCGGACGTGCCCGGAAGGCCGACATTCGCCATGGTAAACAGCAGGAAGAAGGCCGCGAAGATCGGCATACGCTTCACCAGACCGCCATAAAAGGCGATGTCGCGCGTGTGCATACGATCGTAAATCACGCCGACACAGAAGAAGAGCGCACCGGAAACGAGGCCGTGGCTGATCATCTGAAAGATCCCGCCCTGGACACCCTGTAGGTTGAAAGTGAATATCCCCATCGTCACGAAACCCATATGAGCGACGGAGCTGTAAGCGATCAGCTTCTTCATGTCCGTCTGTCGATAGGCGACCAGTGAGGTATAGATAATCGCAATCACCGATAGGGAGAATATGAGCGGCGCAAACTGCACAGAGGCGTCCGGAAAATAAGGTAGCGAGAAGCGCAGGAAGCCATAGCCGCCCAATTTCAACAAAATGCCTGCCAGTATGACGGACCCCGCCGTCGGCGCCTGAACGTGTGCGTCAGGCAGCCAAGTATGCACGGGCCACATCGGCATCTTGACCGCAAATGAGGCGAAGAAGGCGAGCCACAGCCATGTCTGCGCACTGCCAGGGATATCAAGATCCTTGAGCGCGCGCATGTCGGTTGTTGCTTGATCAAACTGAACGCCGCTTTGAGCATAGAGCCACAGGATTGCCGCGAGCATCAGCACCGAGCCGAGCAATGTGTAGAGGAAGAACTTATAGGAGGCATAAACCCGGTTCGCGCCGCCCCAAACGCCGATGATAATAAACATCGGGATCAGAACCGCTTCGAAGAAGATGTAGAACAGCACCAAATCAAGCGCGCAGAACACACCGATCATCAGGCTTTCCAGCAGCAGAAACGCGATCATGTAATCGGCCATGCGGTCTTTGATCGAGGTCGCGGACGCCAGAATGCAGAGCGGCGTCAGGAAAGCCGTCAGAACAATAAACAACACCGAAATTCCGTCGACGCCCATACGGAAGTCGATACCGCCGCCGAGCCATGGCGATTCATCTAGGAATTGATAGCCGGCATTTGACGCATCAAAGTCAATCACAAGAACGACGGACAGTAGCAGCACAATCAAGCTGACCAGCAGCGCAGTCCGAGGGGCATTGCGCTCATTCTGTTCACGGCCTTCTGCGCGGGACAGACGGGAGAACATCGCCAGGAAAAGCGCGCCGATCAATGGGATCGCGACCAATAGCGGAAGAATGGGAAGGTCTGCAAACATGGCCTTAACCTCCCAATCCGCGGATACCGACGATCACGAGGACAGCAACGCCGATCAACATGACAAAGGCATAGTGAAAGAGTTTCCCGGATTGCAGTCGTGACAGACGCCGCGATGCCCCGGCTGTAAAGCTGGCAATCCCGTTCGGACCAAAGCGGTCAATGATCCCGACATCGATGACTTTCCAGAAGAAGTCGCCCAGCTTGCGAGCCCCGCGCACAAGGGTGACATCGTAGAGCTCGTCAACATACCACTTATTGAGTAGAAAACGGTAAAGCGGCGATCCGCCTGTATCCGACGCATGGGCGATGCGGCGTTCTGTTCCGCCATTTCGGTACATGAAGAAGGCCAGCAAGAAGCCGAGCGCCGAGACAATCAGCGGTGAGAAGAGAACCCAAAGCGGGAAATGATGGCCACCGCCATGGTCCTGGCCCGCGCTTTCATAGCCTTCAGCGGCTGCATAGAGATTGGTCGGAGCCAGGGCGGCATGCTCTCCGCCTTCCACCGGCAACGCGCCGTGCCAGAAGCCGCCAGCGCCATACATAAAGCTCTGGTAGAAAATCGCGCCCGCAAAGATCGCGCCGATTGACAGCACGATCAGCGGAATCCGCATGGACCATGGGCTCTCATGCGCATGTTCCAGCGTGTGGTGGTCGCTACGGTAACGGCCGTGAAATGTCATGAAGATGAGACGCCAGCTATAGAAGCTTGTCATGAACGCAGCAATGAGGCCCATCCAGAACGCAAACACAGCCGCATTGTTTCCGCCGCCTGCACCGACCGCGTAAGCCGCTTCGATAATCGCGTCTTTGGAGAAGAAACCCGCAAAACCCCATCCAAGCAACGGCATACCGATACCTGTCAGTGCTAGCGTGCCGATAATCATGCCCGCATAAGTCCACGGAACCTTGCGCCAAATACCGCCCATTTTGCGCATGTCTTGCTCATGGTGCAGCGCATGGATGACGGAGCCCGCACCGAGGAACAAGAGCGCCTTGAAAAATGCGTGGGTGAAGAGGTGGAACATCGCGGCATTATAGGCACCGACACCCGCGGCAAAGAACATGTAGCCGAGCTGCGAACAGGTCGAATAGGCAATGACGCGCTTGATGTCGTTCTGAACCAAGCCAACCGTCGCGGCGAAGAACGCTGTAAACGCGCCAAGCGCCGTGATGAAACCGGCCGTGATCGGCGCAGCGTCGTAGATCGGAAACGCCCGACAGACGAGAAAGACACCCGCCGTCACCATGGTCGCGGCGTGGATGAGCGCGGAGACCGGCGTCGGGCCTTCCATCGCATCTGGCAGCCAGACGTGAAGAACAAACTGCGCCGATTTCCCCATTGCGCCAATAAAGAGCAGCATAGCGATCAGCTCGATCGCATTCAGATTGAGGCCGAGAAAGTCGAGACGGCGGTCACTATTCTCCGCAATCGCAGAGAAAACCACATCAAATTCGACCGAGCCGAAAACGAGGAAAATCGTCATGACGCCCAGCGCCAAACCAACATCGCCGACGCGGTTCGTCACGAAGGCCTTAATCGCCGCAGCATTGGCGGACGGTTTCTTATAATAGTAACCGATCAGCAAATAGGAGGCGAGACCCACGCCTTCCCAGCCGAAGAAAAGCTGGATGAAATTATCGCTGGTGACGAGCATCAGCATCGCGAATGTAAAGAGCGACAAATAAGCAAAGAAACGCGGCTTATAGTGGTCGTCCTCCATATAGCCCCAGCTATAGAGGTGAACGAGCGCCGAAACGGTGGTGACGACAATCAGCATCACAGCGGTCAGTGTATCGATCTTGAGCGCCCAATTGGCTTTCAGACCGCCAATATCCATCCAGCGCAATATCGTCAGCGTCGTGTCCGGCGCGTCACCGAATGCAATGCCCATAAAGGCCAGCCATGACAAAGCTGCCGAGAGGAACAAAAGTCCCGTGGTCAGAACCATGCTGGCTTTTTCAGGCAGGCGCGATCCGCCAAAGCCCGTTCCGGCCAGTCCGGCAATAATAGCTCCGAAAAGCGGAGCAAAAACGATTGTCAGGTATAACAAGGCTATTATCCCCTCATCAGGTCAGCATCTTCGACCTGAATATTGCCGCGATTGCGGAAGTAGACGACTAGGATGGCGAGGCCGATAGCGGCTTCGGCGGCGGCGACAGTCAGGATGAACAGGCTGAACACCTGTCCGTCGATCGGATTTACGCCTGCTGCCACTGGCATATGCGCCGAGAAGGCAACAAAGTTGATGTTCACGGCCAGCAGGATCAGCTCGACGCACATCAGAATGACAATGACATTCTTGCGGTTCACGAAAATGCCAAACACGCCGATGATAAACAGCATCGCTGCAACGATCAGGTAATGTGATAATCCGATGACCATGATTTCCCTCCTAGCCGGACGCGGCTAACCGAGCCCCTGCCCGGGTTCGATGTCGACGAGTTCGACACCGGTCTCGCGGGTCCGTGCCATTTGCGCATTAGCATCCTGGCGACGAACACCATCGCGCTCACGCAGTGTCAGGACAATCGCCCCAATCATCGCGACCAACAAGATAAAGCCAGCGGCTTCGAACGCGCCCGCATATTTTGTGTAAAGAACAGCGCCAAAGGCTTCGAGATTATTCATGACGCCATCAGAGGCGACGAGCGGGCGTCCGCCATCAGAGAAATAGGCCGCGCCCAACGTAATCATTTCAAGAAGCAGAATCCCGGCGATAATCGCGCCAATAGGAGCATAGGACAGAAAGCCCTTCTTAAGCTCCACAAAGTCCACATCCAGCATCATGACGACGAACAGGAACAGCACGGCAACTGCGCCAACATACACCATCACAAGAAGCAGAGCGAGAAACTCTGCGCCCATCAGAATGAATAGCCCCGCTGCACTGAAAAACGTCAGGATGAGGAACATCACTGAATGCACGGGGTTACGCGACGCAACCACCATGACGGCAGCCGCGATAGCGACGGTTGATAAGATGTAGAATGCGATGGCCGCGATCACGTCAGCTCTCTTCTCTTTCCTCCGCATCGGTGGCCGATGCGGATTCGCGCCCCCTTAACGGTAGGGCGCGTCCATTTCTAGGTTCTTGGCGATTTCAGTTTCCCATCTGTCCCCATTTGCGAGCAGCTTTTCCTTGTCATAGTAAAGCTCTTCGCGGGTTTCAGTGGCAAATTCGTAATTAGGGCCTTCGACAATGGCGTCGACGGGGCAAGCTTCTTGGCACAGGCCGCAATAGATACATTTGACCATGTCGATGTCGTAGCGCGTTGTGCGGCGCGAGCCATCGGGGCGTGGTTCTGCTTCAATAACAATGGCTTGCGCAGGACAGATCGCTTCACATAGCTTGCACGCGATGCAGCGTTCTTCGCCGCTGGCGTAACGGCGAAGCGCATGCTCGCCGCGAAAACGTGGGCTGAGCGGACCTTTCTCAAACGGGTAATTGAGGGTCACTTTGGGGCGGAAGAAGAACTTCATGGCGAGGCCGAAAGCGCTGATAAATTCCAGCAGCAGAGCCGCGCGAAGGAGTTGTTTGAAGCGAGACATTAGGAAGCTCCCGCAAAGACGACGACGCCAGACACAATCATCACAGCGATAAGCGCGGTTGGCAGAAACACTTTCCAACCCAAACGCATCAACTGATCATAGCGATAACGCGGCACAATCGCTTTCACCATCGCGAACATGAAGAAGATGAAGGCCGTTTTCAGGACAAACCAGAAAATTCCCGGCAGGAACTGAAAACCAATATCAATCGGCGCATGCCAACCGCCCAGGAACAAGATCACCATCATCGCCGAGAGCAGCATGATATTCACATATTCAGCAAAGAAGAACATCAAGAACGGTGTTGAGGAATACTCAACCTGATAACCCGCAACCAGTTCGGATTCCGCTTCCGGCAGATCGAATGGCGGACGGTTCGTCTCGGCCAGCGCGCTGATGAAGAACAGAACGCCCATATAGAACAAGATCGGCGTCAGAATATAATTGGCGAGTCCAAACTCACTGGATGGATTGAGGCGGAACATATTCCAGTTCCAAAAGCCGCCAGACTGATAATTGACGATTTCTGTCAGGTTCATTGACCCCGTAATGAAGATCACGGTCAGGATGATAAATCCGATTGAAACCTCATAAGAGACCATCTGCGCGGCTGATCGCAACGCGCCCATGAATGGATATTTCGAATTTGACGCCCAGCCCCCAATCATGATGCCGTACACACCCAGCGAACTGATCGCCAGAACATAGAGAACGCCGACATTAATGTCGGAAATAACCCACCCCTGCGCGACAGGTATCACGGCCCAAGCGAGAAACGCCATAACCAGCGCCAGGACGGGCGCCAGAATGAACAGAAACTTGTCTGAGCCAGCAGGAACGACAATCTCTTTGAAGAAAAACTTCAGCGCATCCGCCATCGTCTGTAGCAAACCGAAAGCGCCGACCACGTTCGGCCCCCGGCGCATCTGCACAGCCGCCCAGATTTTGCGGTCTGCCAGCACAAGCGCCGCCACCAGCAGCGCCAAAACCAACACAAACCCCAACGTTTGCAACGCTTTAAGCGCAGCCCAAATAGCCCAGCTCGAGGTGCCGCCATCAGCGGCAGCTTGCAGGATCGGAAGGTGTATTAGGTCGATCATTCTGCGGCCTCCGAGAACGTCGGGGCGGCCAGCGTCGCGGAACATTCGGCCATAACGTTGGATGCCCGCGCAATCGCGTTGGTCATGTAAAAGTCAGTAATTGGGCTCCGGAGCGGGTCATTCGATAGCGAGCCTTCAGACCCCAACTGGGTCAGATCAAATTCAGCCGCGCTCATCGCGCCGGGCGCATAGCCGAGCGCGCCAAAGCTTGGGTATTTCTCTATCATCTGGTCGCGCAAAGCGGCCAGACTATCGAATGGAAGAACGCGGCCCAGCGACGCCGACAAAGCGCGGATGATCGCCCAATCTTCCTTCGCCATGCCTTTTGGCGGCACAGCGCGCAGACCCATTTGCACACGGCCTTCCGTGTTGACGTAAAGACCGTCTTTTTCAGTGTAGGCGCAGCCCGGCAGGATGATATCGGCGACATGCGCGCCCGCATCGCCGTGATGACCCTGATAGATGACGAAAGCATTTTTCAGTCGCTCCGCATCGAACTCGTCAGCGCCAAGTAGGTAAATCGTTTCGATGTCGCCCGCTTCCGCGCCAGACAGGATCGCGTCCGTTGCCATGCCGCCCTCGCCCGGCACAAACCCTAGATCCAGACCGCCGACCCTCGCCGCCGCTGTATGCAGCACGTTAAACGCATTCCAGCCTTCGCGTACAAATTTCGGGCCGCTCATCATGTTTGCCAAGGCTGACAACAGCGCCAGTCCCGCATCGCCGACAAGCGCGCCAGCGCCGACGATAACCATCGGGTTTTCGGCTTTCTTGAAGATTGGCGCAAAGCCTTTGCGCGCCCGGCTAAATGTCGACAAATCTGCGGCATTTGTGCCGACATGATGATAATCATAGGTCAGGTCGGCAGCTTCGCCGATCATACCCACCTCAAGCTCGCCAGTGATCCAGCGCTTGCGAATGCGCGCATTGATGATCGGCGCTTCTAGGCGTGGGTTTGTGCCGATGAACAGAATCGCATCCGCCTCATCAATACCTGCAATCGAGGAGTTGAACAGATAGCCTTCGCGCGCCCCTGTTCCGATGAGGCTGCCATCCTGCCGGCAGTCAATATTCTTGACGCCGAGAGAACCCATCAGCTCTTTAAGCGCAAACATAGATTCCGCATCGCAGAGATCGCCTGCAATCGCGGCAAGTTTCGCCGGATCACCTTTTAACTTTTCAGCTGCGAGACCGAGCGCTTCGTCCCAGCTCGCCTGACGCAACTTACCAGCCTCACGAATGAACGGACGGTCCAGACGCTGCCGCGCCAGCCCGTCCCAGACAAAGCGGGTTTTATCGCTGATCCATTCTTCGTTCACGTCGTCGTTCACGACGGGTAGAATCCGCAGGACGGCGTCGCGGCGACTATCGACACGGATGTTAGAACCGACAGCGTCCATCACATCGACACTCTCAACTTTATCCAGCTCCCATGGACGCGCATTGAAGGCGTAAGGCTTGGATGTCAGCGCACCGACCGGACACAGATCGATCACATTGCCGGACAGTTCCGACGTCAGTGATTTTTCCAAATATGTTGTGATTTCAGCGTTCTCGCCGCGATTGACGAGACCGATTTCCTGAACGCCGGCAACTTCGGTCACGAAACGAACGCACCGCGTACATTGGATACACCGCGTCATGATTGTATTGACGAGCGGACCCATATGTTTGTCGTCAACCGCGCGTTTATTCTCTTCAAAACGAGAGAAGTCGCGGCCGTAGGCCATCGCTTGATCCTGAAGATCACATTCACCGCCTTGGTCGCAAATCGGACAATCCAGCGGGTGATTGATCAGCAGAAATTCCATCACCCCTTCGCGGGCTTTCTTCACCAGCGGAGAATTCGTTTTAATATGCGCAGGCGTACCGTCGCGGTTCGGACGCAGATCTTTGACCTGCAACGCGCAGGAGGCTTGCGGTTTCGGCGCGCCTTCCCATTCGACGAGGCACATGCGGCAGTTACCGGCGATCGAGAGGCGTTCATGGTAGCAAAAGCGCGGAATTTCCGCGTTCGCATATTCCTCACACGCCTGCATCAGCGTGTAATCCGCTGGCACCTCATGCTCGACACCGTCGATTTTTACTTTGCGAAGATCAGTCATGATTTCGGCCCCTTAAAAGGCTCGTTGTTTTCACGAAACACGTCATCGACGAGACCGGCACGGCTTTCCAACCGTTCAACTCGTTCATCAAAACGATCCATACGGCGTTGTAGACCAACGACTGATTGCTCAACAGCGGTCATTCTCACCTTCAAATCGTGTACATCGTCAAGAACTCGATCCAACTTCCCGTCGATGCGACGCAAATAGACATGAGTAATGTTATCAGGATCAAAGCTAGTCACGTTCTATTCTGCCGCCTGTACAAACACGGGTTTGTTCTCGCGATAAAGGTTGATCCGGTCTTCGATCTCGTGACGGAAGTGGCGGATCAGGCCTTGGATTGGCCAGGCCGCCGCGTCGCCAAGCGCGCAGATCGTGTGGCCCTCAACCTGTTTTGTCACGTCGAGAAGCATATCAATCTCGGCTGTTTCGGCCTCGCCGCGAACCATGCGTTCCATCACACGCCACATCCAGCCCGTGCCTTCGCGGCAAGGCGTACATTGCCCGCAGCTCTCATGCTTGTAGAAGTAAGCCAGCCGCGCGATCGCTTTCACCACGTCAGTGCTTTGATCCATCACGATCACCGCGGCCGTGCCCAGGCCGGATTTATGTTCGCGTAGAGCGTCAAAATCCATCAGAACCGTATCGCAAATTTCCTTTGGCAATAACGGCACAGAGGAACCACCGGGAATAATCGCCTTGAGGTTATCCCAACCACCGCGAACGCCGCCCGCATGGGTCTCAATCAATGTTTTCAACGGGATAGAGAGCGCTTCTTCAACATTGCACGGCGTATTGACGTGACCGGAGATCGAGAAGACCTTTGTGCCTTTATTATTGTCACGACCAAAGCTCGCGAACCAGTCCGCGCCTTTGCGCAAGATCGTCGGTACAACCGCAATGGATTCGACATTATTGACGGTCGACGGGCAGCCATAAAGGCCAGCATTGGCCGGAAATGGCGGCTTGAGGCGCGGTTGCCCCTTCTTGCCCTCAAGGCTTTCAAGCAGGGCCGTTTCTTCGCCGCAAATATAGGCGCCCGCACCGTGATGGACATAGACGTCAAAATCCCAACCGGAGCCGCACGCATTCTTGCCGATCAAACCGGCTGCGTAAGCCTGCTCAACAGCGGCTTGTAGGCGATGGCGTTCGAATGTGTATTCGCCGCGCAGATAAATATAAGCCGCATGCGCCTGCATCGCAAAACTAGCCACCAAGCAGCCCTCGATCAGCAAATGCGGATCGTGGCGCATCATTTCCCGGTCCTTGCACGTGCCGGGCTCGGACTCATCGGCATTGACGATAAGGTAGTGCGGGCGTTCGCCCACTTCCTTGGGCATGAAGGACCATTTCAGCCCCGTCGGGAAGCCCGCGCCGCCGCGGCCGCGAAGGCCGGAGGCTTTGACCTGATCGATGATCCAGTCCTTGCCCTGCGCCAACATCGCGCCGGTCCCTTCCCACGCGCCGCGTTGCCGCGCACCGTCCAGACCCCAGTCCTGCGTGCCGTAAAGATTCTTGAAGATACGATCTTCGTCTTTGAGAAGCTGCGCCATCACGATTCTCCCACGGTCCGCTGTGACGCCTTGCGCTCACGAAAATAAGCTGCCCAAAAGAATGTGGCTCCAGCCGCAAACGCTGCGATCACAGCCATGTAAAGCCACGGCAAACCGTCTTCCTTAGGCGTCAGAATCAAAGCCGCCATCCATGCCAAACAGGCAAATGTGTTCAACAACGCTGAGAGGAGATTACGACGGCTCATGACGAGGACTTTGCCAGCGCTTTGGCTTGTTTGACCCACTGATCACGCTTGATGCGGCCAGGAAACTTCTTTGTCACGGCCTCTACGTCCTGAATATCTTTGGCTTTCCACGCTGCAATCTGGCGATAATAATAAACACCCTTTGCATTGAGGTCCGACTCGAATTTAGGACCGATGCCTTTAATTTTCTTCAGATCGTCTGGTGCGCCGTCGGTTGGGCCATCGGTATAGAGAACTTTCGGCGCGCCCATTTTCTTCGCGGCATCTTTCGTCACGCGTTCAGGCTTGCCTGCATAAGGTTCTTTTTCAAGCTGACGCGGCGCCGCGCCTTCTTCGGTCGCCCGCTTTTCTTTCGGATCGTTGTGCAACTTGCTATCGGACTTTTTGGCCTTGCTCTTGCGCCCTGTCGTCGCAGCTGGCTTGCCCTTTTTATCATCCGCGTGGCGGAGGACCGGAGCCTTCTTGTCTTGATTGGGCAGCTTCGTCAGCTTGCGCGCCCGTTTGTACAAATCCTTGGAATTCAATGTCTTGGGACCACCTTCTGGTGCGGAATTAATGCGGTCGTTTTGCGGGCCGCGCTCAGGCGTTTTACCGGTCGCGTAATCATCAAGGATGGCCTCAAGCGACTCGGCGGTCAGATCTTCGAAATAGGGGTCTTCATCCACATCCGTGGAAACTTGCATCATCGGCGCGTTGGCGCAAGCACCCAGACATTCGACTTCCAGCCAGCTAAACTTCCCGTCTGCACTGACCGTATTTTGCGGCCCAACGCGGCGCGCCAAAACTTCCTTCAGCGCATCGGACCCCCGCAGCCAGCACGGCGTCGTACCGCAGAGCTGGATATGAAATTCACCGACAGGTTCAAGATTGAACATGGTGTAGAATGTCGCGACTTCCAACACGCGGATATAAGCCATACCCAGACGGTCGCCGACGGCCCGCAAAATCGCTTCGGGCAGCCACCCACCCGCATCCTTTTGCGCAATCCACAGCGCCGGAATCAGCGCAGAACGCTGACGCCCTTCGGGATATTTCTTCGTCCACACATCGATCTTATCCAGCGCGTCTGACGACAAGGAGACATCGACAGGCTGCATCGCAGCCGGAGCAAGACGGCGGGCACTCATCGGTCGATCTCCCCGAACACGACATCAAGCGAACCGATAATGGCGGACACGTCAGCGAGCATGTGACCCTTGTTCAAATAATCCATCGCCGCGAGATGCGGAAAGCCCGGCGCGCGAATTTTACAGCGGTAAGGCTGGTTGGTGCCGTCAGCGACGAGGTAGACTCCAAATTCGCCCTTCGGACATTCCACAGCGGCATAAACCTCGCCGGCGGGAACTTTCAAGCCCTCCGTGTAGTGTTTGAAGTGATGAATCAGGGCTTCCATCGATTGCTTCATCTCGGCACGGCGCGGCGGCACAAATTTGTTGTCGCGCGTCATTACTTCGCCCTGAGGCATCATTTCCAGCGCCTGCTTCATGATCTTCACAGATTCGTACATCTCGTCGACGCGGCAGAGATAACGATCATAGCAATCGCCATTCTTGCCGAGCGGAATTTTGAAGTCGAGCTCGTTATAGACTTCATAGGGTTGGTTGCGGCGCAAATCCCACGGGATGCCGGACCCGCGCACCATCACACCTGTGAAGCCAAGGTCGTAACAATCCTGCTTTGACACGATCCCGATATCGACATTGCGCTGTTTGAAGATCCGGTTCTCGGTGAGCAGCGTTTCAATTTCTTCGAGCTTCTTGGGGAATTGATCACACCAAACGAGCAAGTCGTTAACAAGCGCAGGCGGCAAATCCTGATGCACGCCGCCAGGGCGGAAATAGTTGGCGTGCATGCGTGATCCGCAGGCCCGCTCATAGAACACCATCAGCTTTTCGCGTTCCTCAAAACCCCACAGCGGCGGCGTCAACGCGCCGACATCCATCGCCTGCGTCGTGACGTTCAGAAGGTGCGAGAGGATACGGCCAATCTCGCAATAAATCACGCGGATAAACTGGCCGCGGCGCGGCACGTCGATACCCGCCAGCCGCTCAATCGCGAGGCAGAAAGCATGCTCCTGATTCATCGGCGCAACATAGTCGAGACGGTCGAAATAGGGGATCGCCTGCAGATAGGTCTTATGCTCGATCAGCTTTTCCGTTCCGCGGTGCAGCAAGCCAATATGCGGATCAACCCGCTCCACAATCTCGCCTTCCAACTCGAGCACAAGACGCAAAACGCCGTGTGCAGCCGGGTGCTGCGGTCCGAAATTAATCGTGAAACGACGATCTTGTTCGTCAGTGATGAGGGCTTCAGTGGTGGCCATTACTCTGCTGCCTCGCTTTTCTCATCACCCGGCAGGATATACTTCGCGCCTTCCCATGGTGAGAGGAAATCGAAATTTCGGTATTCCTGTTGGAGTGTCACGGGCTCGTAAATCACTTCCTTGCGCTCTTCATCATAGCGGACTTCGACAAAGCCCGTCAGCGGGAAGTCTTTGCGGAGCGGATACCCCTCAAAGCCGTAATCGGTGAGGATACGGCGCAAATCCGGATGCTGATCGAAGACAATGCCATACATATCAAAGGCTTCGCGCTCATACCAATCGGCATTCGGGAACAGCGAGACGATGGACATGACTGGCGTCTCCTCGTCAGTCGTGCATTTCACGCGAATGCGGGTATTATGCGCCATGCTGAGCAGGTGATAGACCACCTCGAAACGCCGTGCATTCTCGGGATAATCGACGCCGCACAGATCAATCAGCTGATTGAATTTACAGATCGGATCATCGCGCAGAAAACCGATAATCGTCAGAATTGCGGCGCGGCGGACCGTAATCGTCAACTCGCCATGCGCCACGGACATATCCCGCACATCCTCGGGATGGTGCGCCTCAATATGATCGCGAATGTCGGCCCACATATCATCAGAGGTCTCGCTCATCGGATGATGCTCCCCTCGCGGCGGATTTTCTTTTGGAGTTGCAAAATGCCGTAGACCAACGCTTCAGCGGTCGGCGGACAGCCCGGCACGTAAACATCGACAGGAACGATCCGGTCACAACCGCGCACGACGGAATAGCTATAATGATAATAACCGCCGCCATTGGCGCAGGAACCCATGGATATGACGTAGCGCGGGTTCGGCATCTGGTCGTAAACCTTGCGCAGTGCCGGCGCCATTTTATTGGTCAGCGTGCCCGCAACGATCATCACGTCGGACTGGCGGGGGGACGCGCGCGGCGCAAAGCCGAACCGCTCCAGATCATAACGCGGCATCGATGCCTGCATCATTTCAACGGCGCAGCACGCCAGACCAAAGGTCATCCACATGAGCGAGCCTGTGCGCGCCCATGTGATCAAGTCATCGGACGCCGCCGTGATAAAGCCTTTATCAGCCAGCTGGTCGGACAGGCCGTCAAATCCTGCGTCATGAATACCCGGCTGATAGCTCGGCGAGCCAAGATCGCGGGCGGAGGTGCCGTAGGGGTTTAGAATATCAACCATCTCTCTACTCCCAGTCTAGCGCGCCGATCTTCCATGCGTAAACAAGCCCCGCGAGGAGCTCGAGCAGGAAGAGCATCATGATGATCCAGCCATAAACCCCGACCACGTCAAGGCTGACGGCGATGGGGAAGAGGAAGGCGACTTCGATATCGAAAATAATGAATAAGATTGCGACCAAGTAGAAACGAACATCAAACTTCATGCGCGAATCATCAAACGCCTCGAAGCCACACTCATAGGTCGAGACCTTCTCCGCATCCGGATCGGACGGCGCGATAATCGCCGGAACGACGAGAAAGGCGAGAGACAGGACGAGAGCGATGGAGAACATCATCACAACGGGGAGATATTCGATCACGAGATCGGGCATTCGAACCTCAAAGGCTTTTGATGGGCAATCGCGGATCGACATGACTCGCGCGGGCCCTGAAATCGGTCGGAACCTAGTTTGGGCGCATCATCATTGCAACGGCGTAATCAGGGTAAATCCACGCTCTTTACTGCGGCGTTTCGGCCCCTTGTGGACTGAAAAGGCTCAATCTCTTCAAAATGATGCGCAACTGCAAATCGTTCGCAAAAAGAGAGCGGATTTATGATTCCCAGCCGGGTTCGCCAGGCCAAACTGTGATGCGCGCCATCAGCTCGTCTTCGTTCAACCCAACCTCGCTAACCGTCGCATTTTGAACACTCATACCCGCCTCGTGGATTGACTCGCGAGAACCCGTGCGAAGGTGATGCCATTCCGGCAGTCCCTGCCCTTCGGACAGGCGGCGATAGGCACACG
>Ga0115567_10003154_pt1 | contig 16312 bp, 14 predicted proteins | sample COGITO_mtgs_1204_2_FD_88679 | JGI IMG/M metagenome (GOLD analysis project Ga0115567, IMG submission 88679) | Pelagic marine microbial communities from North Sea - COGITO_mtgs_120412 | ecosystem: Environmental > Aquatic > Marine > Epipelagic | place: Germany:Helgoland, sampling site Kabeltonne... | reverse complement strand
TTGCCGCCGGTTCATGGTGGTTCCCCGTCGCCATCAGATGGGCAAAGCTGAACCCCGACCCGGGCACCGCCTTGAACCCGCCGTAACACCAGCCACAATCAATAAACAAACCCTCCGTATCGGTTTTGTCGATAATCGGACTGCCATCAGGCGTCATGTCCATGATCCCACCCCAACTGCGCAAAACCTTGGACTTGCCGATCATTGGCATCAGGGTCATGCCCGCTTCCATCACATGCTCCATCATCGGCATGTTGCCGCGGCTGGCATAGGACGCGTAAAAATCCAGATCGCCACCAAAAACCAGCCCCCCCTTGTCGGATTGAGACATATAGAAATGTCCCATGCCGAAACTGACCACATGGTCAATCACAGGCTTGAGGCCCTCGGTCACAAACGCCTGCAGAACGTGGCTCTCGATCGGCAAGCGCATCCCCGCCATCGCCGCCACCTGACCGGAACGACCCGCGACGACAATCCCGACTTTCTTGGCCCGGATCGCCCCGCGCGTCGTCTGGACGCCGCGAACGACACCGTTTTCGATATCGATCCCCGTGACTTCACATTGCTGGATAAGATCCACGCCACGTTGATCCGCCCCGCGCGCATAGCCCCAAGCCACGGCGTCATGCCGCGCCGTGCCACCACGCGGATGCAGCAGCCCACCGTAGATCGGGAACCGGGTGTTGTCGAAATCCAAGTAGGGCAAATGCTTGCGCACGCCTTCTCGATCCAGCAGCACCGCATCATCGCCTTGGTTGACCATCGCATTGCCACGGCGCGCGAACGCATCCCGCTGCCCATCAGAATGGCACAGCATGATCACGCCCCGTTGCGAATGCATGACATTGTAGTTCAGATCTTCTTCCAACCCCTCCCAAAGCTTGAGCGAATGGGAGTAAAACTGCGAATTGCCCTCAAGGAAGTAGTTGGCACGAACGATCGTTGTATTGCGCCCGATATTGCCACCGCCCAGATACCCCTTTTCAAGCACTGCGATGTTGGTCAGCCCGTGTTCCTTGGCGAGATAATACGCCGTGCTCAGACCATGTCCGCCACCGCCAATGATGATGGCATCGTATTCCGCCTTTGGCTCAGGGGTGCGCCAATGGGGCGTCCAACCCTTGTTGCCGGTCAGACCTTCGCGCAAAACGCGCAATCCAGAAAACCGCATGTGACACTCCCGCAATGCTCGCGCTGACCATAAGACCACCAGACCAGCACTATCAAGACCGCGCGCCCTCGCTGGCCCCCATAGCGACACGGAAAGGTCAGTGTGGGACGACTGTGTCCAAATACCGGGCGATCAATGGGACATGAGAACCGGAAACCTTATCCTCAGAACCATAGAGTCCAACCATTGCTGTCCGCCTGTCTTCGGGCGTCTATTTAGTTCATTCGGAAAAAGTACAAAAGTACCCGTCATCGACCCGGCCTTGTATCGCCAAACGCTTGAAGGCCTGCTTGTTGCCATCCTTGCTAACCCTTGGATACGCATCCAGCACTTTGACCCGGCGTCCCTGTCGCTGAGAAATATTTAGAACAACATTGGCGAGACGGTTCAGTGCGCGCGCGTTGGAATAAGAATATCCCGGCCCGTCGCGGATCGTCAAAAAGCCATCCGGACCGTTGACGTTGCAAACCATCGTATTCTGTTGCGGAAAGGTCGTCGCGGTCCCGCCATCGCGGGCTAGTCCCGTCAGGCGAACAGATTGGTAGATCGCCCGTTCCGCAGCAAGCCCGTGCAGCCAGCAGAAACAGGGCGATGAACGCCCTGCCGCCTGCAAGCCACCTTGTTGTCAGAGGCCCTTGGCGCGGTAGCTTTGCGCGACCTTGCCGATGGACACCAGATACGCCGCGGTGCGCAGATCGCTCACATCATCGCGGCTATGCCAGACTGCGGCCATGGACCGGTATGCATCGCTCATCGTGTCATCAAGGCCAGATCGCACCAACTCAAGCTCGCCCGCGCCGCGCAGATACTTTTCCTTGAAGTTCGGGCTGAGCGTCCAGTTGATCGAAGTATCGCGGCTGATCCGCTCCAGTTCGTCCACGATCAACTGGTGACGTGTCTCTTCCTGGCGCCGCTGCATCCGACCAAAGCGAATGTGGCTGAGGTTCTTGACCCACTCGAAGTAGGATACCGTCACGCCACCTGCGTTGGCGAACATGTCCGGGATGATCACCGTCCCCTTATCACGCAGGATATCATCGGCACCGGCCGTGACCGGCCCGTTCGCCGCTTCAACGATCAGGGGTGCCTTGATCCGTCCAGCATTGCTTAGATTGATTACCGCCTCAAGCGCTGCGGGGATAAGGATATCGCATTCCTCTTCCAACAGCGTCGCGCCTTCGCTGGTAAACGTCGCACCGGGGAAACCTTTAGGACTTCCGTTGGTGGTGATGTACTGCTTGAGCGCTTCGATATTGAGACCGTTCTCTTTATAGACCGCGCCGTTATATTCGATCACAGCGATCACCTTGCAGCCGTCTTCTTCGCTTAGAAACTTGGCCGCGTGATAGCCCACGTTGCCGAGCCCCTGAACGATCACCCGCTTGCCATCCAGCCCGCCGGTCAGATTGGCCTTGGCCAGCCCTTCCTTGTCGCGAAAGAACGCATGCAGTGCATATTGGACACCGCGACCCGTCGCCTCTGTCCGGCCCTGAATACCACCCGCATTGATCGGTTTGCCGGTGACGCAGGCGTTGCCGTTCAGCTCTGTGGTGTTCATCCGCTTGTACTGGTCCGCGATCCACGCCATTTCCCGCTCGCCCGTGCCCATATCGGGGGCCGGGACATTCTGCGCCGGGTTGATCAGGTCGCGTTTGATCAGCTCGTAAGCGAAACGGCGCGTGATCAGCTCCAGTTCATACTCATCGTATTCCCGAGGATCGATGCACAGCCCCCCTTTGGAACCGCCAAAAGGGGCTTCCACCAGAGAACATTTGTATGTCATCAGCGCCGCCAGCGCCTCGACCTCGTCCTGATTGACACCCAGCGAATACCGGATACCGCCCTTGACAGGTTCCATATGTTCGGAATGCACGGACCGATAACCGGTGAATGTCTGGATCTTGCCGCACAGGCGCACGCCAAAACGCACGGTGTAGGTCGCATTGCAAACCCTGATCTTTTCCTCCAGCCCCGGTGGCAAATCCATCAGGGCGACCGCCCTGTTGAACATGATGTCCACGCTTTCGCGAAAGCTTGGTTCCTGTGCGTTGGGGGTCATCGGCACTGTCCTTGTCCTGAATTCTTCATGATGCGTCGCAATGGCGACTCGGTATAGCCAGCGTCACTGTCAGACACTCGCGCGACGATGTCTACATCTGCATATATTTTGATCATTTTCGAAAACGTTTCATCCGCGCCGACTCGTCTAAACTTTGTGTAACATCAAGATGACCAAACAATTGACGATTGAAAACGGTCAGGAAACAGCACCCGCGATAACGGTCTACTTTTGCTAAAATGCCTGTAAAACAGGGGTTTTCGACCCCCTATCGCCCCAATTGCGCCACTTTTTCAGGGCATACCATACCAAAGGTTTAACTCTATTCAGGACACCTTCGTCCTGTTCCGGGGATGAAAGGTTTTATCATGACTAAATTGTACAGCACGTCGCGCCGCCAGAAGGCCAAGCTCGACGCCGTCCTGCGCAATTTCGCGCGTGAAGAGGATGGCCTCGTTACCGTTCTGGCCTGTTTCATGATCTTAATGATGCTGCTTGTGGGCGGTATCGGTGTCGATCTCATGCTCAACGAGATGGAGCGCGTGCGTGTCCAGAACATCTCCGACCGCGCGGTTCTCGCGGCCGCAGACCTCGATCAGGAACTGGGTTCCGAACCGGTCGTTGAGGACTATTTCAGGAAATCAAGCCCGCTGGCGACGGTCAATTCCGTCACCGTGGACAAAGGCTTGAATTACCGCACCGTGTGCGTAAATGCTGACAGCTCGACGCCGACGCGCTTCATGAAGGCGATGGGCGTGGCTGAACTGCCCGTCCCCGGCAGATCCTGCGCCGAAGAGCGGATCAACAAGGTCGAGATCTCGCTCGTCGTGGACATCTCCGGCTCAATGGGCCGCAACAGCAAGATGGAAAACCTTCAGGATGCGGCCAAGGTGTTTATCGACACCGTGATCCGTCCCGAAACGCAGGACCAGATCTCCGTGTCGCTGATCCCCTATTCCGAACATGTGAACGCTGGTCCGGACATCATGGACCACCTGAACATGAATATGTTCCATAACTGGTCCAACTGCGTGGAATTTGACAACAGCGACTTCAACTCAGTCCGCATTGATCGCTCAAAGACCTATGATCAGGTGCAGCACTTCCAATGGACGGACCAAGGGCGCTATGCCACCAACGAGACCGTGTGCCCGCGCTTTGAGTTTGAGCGGATCACCCCGTTCAGCCAAAACGCACAGGCCCTCAAGGACCAGATCGATTCCCTTAGACCTCGCGTGCAGACATCCATCTTTCTGGGCATGAAATGGGCTGTCGGCCTGCTGGATCCTGATTTCCAGAACATTACGTCCAGCCTTTCCAACAACGGTGTTGTCGATAGCGTGTTTTCGGCCCGCCCGTCCTCATATGAAGACAAAGATACGCTCAAGACCGTTATCCTTATGACGGACGGTCAGAACACCGACAGCCAGCGTATCGCCGACAGCGTCTACAACAGCAACAGCGAAATCACGTTCTGGGACAACAACAACTTCGGCTGGTATCTCAAATACCGGGTCAGCTCCCGCTACCGGGACGGCTGGTACTGGGAGAAGTATTCCGGCTCCGAAGGAGACTCCCTGCTTGCCAACATCTGTGACGCGGCCAAGGAAAAGCGCATCGTCGTCTGGACCATCGGCTTTGAGGTCACAACCCACAGTGCGAACGTGATGCGAGACTGTGCCTCATCACCCAGCCATTTCTTCGAGGTCGCGGGGATCGAACTGACAGAAGCGTTTGAAGCGATCGCCCGCCAGATCAACCAGCTAAGGCTCATCCAATGATCGCGCTCGCACGCTTCCTTCGCCGGTTCCGCAAGGACGAAGCCGGGTCCGTCACGATGATCGAATTCGTCATCATGGTCCCGCTGATCTTTGCCGCCTTCATGATGTCGGTCGAAATGGGGATCTACTCCATGCGGCAGATGTTCCTGGATCGCGGGCTTGATATGACGGTGCGTTTCGTTCGGCTGAATACCCAAACGCCGATGACGCATGATCTGCTCAAAACCATGATCTGCACCAATGCGGGCTTTATTCCGGACTGCGCTACACAGCTAAAGCTGGAGATGAAGCCACTGAACCCGCGCAATTTTGCGGCCTTTGATCAGATCGCCGATTGCGTCGATACCTCCGCAGCGGTGGACCCGGTCCGTGGTTTCGAATTGGGTCAGGAGCATGAATTGATGATCCTCAGAGCGTGCTACAGGTTCAAACCGGTCTTTCCGACATCGGGCCTCGGTTTTGCCTTTGATCAGAATGACCCGTCAGGGTCGGGCAAAAAGGCCAAGATGATTTCGATCAACGCCTTCGTACAGGAGCCAGGTTAATGCTTCGGCATCACCTGAAATCCTTCCTGTGCGCTAATTTCACGCGGCGCGAAGACGGAACCGTCGCCATCGAAACGGTGATCATTCTGCCGATGATGTTCTGGGCCTTCCTGTCAATGTTTTCGATCTTCGACGCGTTCCGCCAGTACAGCATCAACCAAAAGGCCGCCTATACGATTGGCGACATGATCAGCCGCGAAACCTTGCCGATCAACAACGCCTATCTCGACGGTGCACAAGATCTGTTCGACTATCTGACCCGCTCCCGTGAGGGCAGCGCGATACGCGTAAGTTCGTTGAAATGGGACAATGACAACAGAATATTCATGCGTGACTGGTCCAAGGCCCGCGGATGGGTCAGCCCGTTGAGCAATAGCAATGTCAGTGGCTGGATCGACCGGTTGCCCATCATGCGCCACAACGAACGTATCGTGGTGGTCGAGACCTGGTCGAAATATGATCCACCGTTCAACACCGGGCTTGAGGATCGCGAAATCCGCAACTTCACCTTTACGCGCCCGCGCTATGCGCCGAGCGTGTTATGGACAGACGAGATCTGATCACTTCTTTATCTGATCACTTCTTTGAGATCGAACGAAAACCCCGGCTACTCACGCAGACCGGGGCTTTGCTTTTTCTACCCAAGCGACTTTGAAAAGACGACCCTGCCGTCCCCGTCAGCCCAGAAGTCACGCATCCGCGCCTTCTCACTATAGCGGTTCTTGCCTTAGAACGCGCTGATGCCTCCGTCGCCGAGGTGTCCGCAATCTCGGTGTGCGCGCCGGGTCACCGCAGAATATTCTCGGGCACTCGCGTCATGGCACTCTGCACCGGAGGTAGCGCCGCGAGGGCGAGCATGTTCCAAGCCCCCTCCGCAAGCGGCTCAGGGACCGCATCTCACAAGCCTATGGCCACGCCGTCCACCTCGTTGGTCAACCAGATTTCCTCTGGCTGTGTGGTCTCAAAGACCCCGAGGTCATACCCGTTACCACATATCTCGGAAACGGGTAAGTCCTATCAAGTACCGCTTGAAAAGATTGAGTATCGGCGCGCGTTGTTGGTCGTGAATTCATTGTTGGTCACCTTTCGCAAAACCCCCGAAACGGCGGCGCAGTTCTTGCTTGCTAAAATTCAACTAGGGTGCGAACGGTTCAGAAACAGATGCTGGTCGCAAAATGGGACAGCTTCATTTTTGCGTGTAGTCGAGAGCGTCAAGACTAAGCGGTTTCCCGCAATCGTAGACATACTTGCTCGGGCAGTGAAGGGTAGCACCCGCGATGCCCGCCTCTGGATCCAAATCCGAAACTGGATCAGTTAAATCCCGTCCCGCAGCGCCAGTTTGACAGCGATGATCTCGGAAATCATCTTGGTTTGCCCTGCAGGCGTCATACCCCCGACCCCGACACGCTTGCCGACGCGCCACCAAAGGCCCGGACGCCACGTCCGTTCGTCGCTGCCGTTGGTGCGCAACAAAAAGCCGTTGGACGGCTTGAACGCAAAAAACCCACGATCCATGGCCGCGATATCCGCGATCCGCGCAATCACTGTACCATCGCTGTCGCGCAATTCAGTCTCGGTCAGTTCGATCCGCGAGGATGTCGCACGACGCATCTTGTCGGCCAACATTATCGCAACGACCCCCACGGCCAGCAAGAATACGCGCCATTCGATCTCTGGCGTGCTGGCAAGAGCAATATAGATCAGCATGACGCCAAGAAAGCCAAGTGAACCCATCCCAATCACCCGCCGCCCCGTCGACGCTTGCGCGAACGCCAGTATCTCTTCGCTATTTTCGGTCATAATGGGGCCTTTCATTCGCCGCGCATCCGTACCCTGCGCGCGCCCACTCGGCAAGGCAAGCGATGCAGCGGAAGAGATAGTTGGCAAATCACGAGCTAAAACAGAGTTTTCTTCAATGTAACAAAAGATTAAAGGATCAACTTCAACTAAACACCCCCTCTGCGCGGTACGACCTCGTAGCCGCGCTCCTCTGGCTCGTCATCGACAAGTTCCCGTGGAAAACCATCTGCCAAAATACGCAGGCCTGTCGCCTCCTCCAGTCGCTCTATCATGCGGTCCGATTGCGCCCGCACACCAAAACGGCGCTGCCCGTCCGACATCATCTCGATCATCAGCGGCGACAGCTCCAGCGGGACACCGTGATCATCCGCAAGTTTTTGGAAAAGCCCGATATCCTTCTGGACTAGGTCCATCGTAAAGTTCACATCCCGCGAGCCGGACAGGATCAGCTGACTCTCGGTTTCATGCACAAAACTGGTGCCAGAGGACATAGCGATCGCTTCATAGGTCATGCCTAAATCCATGCCTGACGCTTTCATCACTGTCAGCGCCTCGCAAACCGACAGCAGGTTCATCGTCGCCAAATAGTTGGTCATTACCTTGAGAACACTGGCATTTCCCAATTCTCCGACGTGCAGCACCCGCCGACCCATCAGCGTCAGAAGCGGCAGCACCCGGTTGAAACTCGCCCGATCGCAGCCCGCATAAATACTGATGTTGCCGGTATCAGCACGGTGACATCCCCCCGACACCGGACAATCCACGGCTTCCCCGCCAGCGGCTTTGACCCGTGCGCCGAGCCGCTTGACCTCGTCCGCGTCGGTTGTCGACATTTCCATCCAGATTTTGCCGGGACCGACCTCAGGCAACATTTGTTCCACCACCGCCGCTGAGGCCGCAGGCGACGGCAGGCAAGTGATTACGGCATCACAGGTCGCCATCATCGCCGCCGGGCTCTGCCCATCCGTTGCCCCATGCGTTACCTTGTTTGCAACTAATTCCTTATTCAGATCATGGACATACAACTTCACCCCATTTCGCAACAAACTTCCCGACAACTTGCCACCAACATTGCCAAGTCCGACAAATCCTACTTTCATTTCTCAACTCTCCCTTTATTCCGAAAGATCTTTTCCGGCCCGCGCGATACCGTCGCGCCTGAATACGACCCGTCGGTGCCCAACTGACACCACATTTCTGATCGTAATTCTTGGCAAGCCCACTTGGAGATCCAGCATGCCCTTCTCTAAACTGATCGTCCTCGCCCTTGGTATTGAGCCCTCTTCAGGCATTGCCGGCCCCGGTCTCAGTGCTGATTTTATGTTTACGGCAATCTTTCCTGCGCGACTGTCGGTGCCTGCGTACGCACCGCCGGTGATGCGATCAACGCTGAGGAGTTTGCAGCGCAGCACTCATAAAGTACCGACAGCTATATCTCCTACATCACAGGCGAAAGCGCTGACACGACGGCGCAGGTTTTATGCTACGAGATCAACGGCAGGCGCGGCAAAGTGATGGCTTAAATCACGGTCGCTGGCGTGCGCGCCTGCCCCATTACCGAAAACCTCTTTGACGCAATGCGTGTTCCGCAGAGTTGACTTTGACAACGGGCGGGTGGCGTTTCATCCTGCGTGGATGACCTGTCCCGCCAACCACCCCGTTCCACGCGAACATGATGCCGCGGCCGGCATCGAAATCACCGATGATTTTGAACGCTTCACCCATCGCAATGATATTTTCACGCGCGCGTTCTGGGATCCTGACATTCGCAGCGCCAAGACCGATGCCTTTTTTGCCTCCTACCGGATGGAAGCGACACCCCGGCGCGGCGACGGCTTTAGCCAGCGTGATTTCGCCCTGCGCAACGCCAGTTGGCTGATATCCGACCTGATCTCGAACCGGGGCAACGATGCCGGCAAACGTGAGGGGTTTCAGGCGGCCATCGCAAATGACACCCCTGTCGCCCCGATGCGGGCGAACGTCGACGATCCTGCGAAGATGTCCAAGGAAATCAAGCGTGTCGCAAGGTTTTTTGGCGCTGATCTGTGTGGCATTACCGAAATGGACGACAGGTTTATCTATGCCTCGCGCGTGGACACCCGCGATCTGTCAGAGGCCCCCAATGACTTGCCGCCGGAAATGACGTCTGTCATTGTGATGGGCCACCAGATGGAAGAAGATCTCGTTGCTACCTACCCTTCCGCCCTTGCCGGCGCGGCGACGGGGCGCGAATACAGCCATGAGGCTGCCATAGTGATGCAACTGGCCGCCTATATCCGCAACCTCGGCTACGAGGCGACGGCGAGCATGAATGGCACTGGCCTCGTAATTCCTTTCGCGATCAAGGCGGGCCTTAGCGAGTATGCCCGCAATCAAATGGTGATCACGCCGGAATTCGGTCCCCGCCTGCGGTTTTCCAAAATCTTCACCAACTTGCCTCTGACCCATGACACGCCCAGACCCCGCGGCGTGCGCGCATTCTGCGATATCTGCACGAAATGCGCGGACGCATGTCCTGTCAAAGCGCTGCCCTTTGGTCCGCCGCAGGTCAGCACGGACACTTCCGCCATCAAAGGCGTGCGCAAATGGACGTCGGACGCGGCCAAGTGCTTTGGCTTCTGGGCCAAGCTGTCGTCGGATTGTGCGATTTGCATGCGGGTCTGCCCATTCAATCGGGATTTTTCCAAACGCCGCCACCGGTTCTGGCTTAATCTGGCGACTTCACGCTTTCGCAAATTCGCGCTGTGGCTGGATAAGGGACGAGGCGGCCGCGTCAAACCGGGCGTTTGGTGGGGAAAATCGGATGCGTGAGATACCGCAGGAACTGGGAGGAGCATGTAAATGCACATCTTCCTGACGGGCGGCACTGGCATTATCGGCAGTGCCGTTCTGGCGTGTGCACTTAAAGAAGGTCACACCGTCACCGCTCTAGCACGCACCACTGAGACTGCCGCACAACTTGAAAGCCGTGGCGCGCAGGCGCTGGCAGGCGACATCACCCAGCCCGAAAAATGGGTAGATCACGCCGCCAGTGCAGATTGTTTCATTCACCTCGCGTCCAGTTTCGATGCGTCCATGGCCCAAACCGATCCCCTGCTGATCGACCAGCTTGCCACTGCCACACGGCCACGTGCGACGCCGCTGAGATTTCTCTATACGGGCGGATGTTGGCTTTTTGGTGCAACACATAACGCCATCGCCCATGAGGAGAGCCCGCTCAACAGCATCGCCGCTTTCGACTGGGCGGCCGCGTGCATCGCGCAACTGAAAGCCCTACCGCATCTCAGCACCGCAATACTCCATCCTGGGATGGTCTATGACGGCGGCGGCGGTGTGTTCAGCCGTTACATCAGGGCGCTGCGGCAAGGCAGACCCCCCTCAATCTGGGGCGACGCAAAGACCCGCTGGCCTCTGGTCCACCGCGATGACGCAGCGGCGGCCTATGTGCTGTTGGCTGGCCTTGCCGATACCGGCACCTTTAACGTCGTCACACAGCAGGGCGTCAGCCAGAATGACATTACCGACGTGCTGAGGGATCAGGCTGGGATCAAGGCACCCGCCGCCGTCATGCCGCATAAGTGGGTCCTGTCACGGCATGGCCGCATGGGCGAAGGACCGATGCTGGATCAACAAATGAGTGGCGCGCGGCTGCTCACGCTCGGCTGGCAACCCGACTATCCCGATTTCAGCGCCCTGCACTACGAGGTCTGAGCTTTTTCGCACAGCCTATCTGCGCGAACGGTGATTGCCGCACATCACTTGCGCCCCTATCTCGGAGCAAACCAACCAAAAAAGGGAACCGTCATGTCCATCCGGCCAACGATTGAAACCCGCCGCGCCAGCGCAACGATGGAAGGTGCCGGTGTTAAGCTGCACCGCGCTTTCGGCTTTACGGATCCGTCGGAACTGGATCCTTTTCTGTTATTCGACGATTTTCGCAATGACGTCCCGCAGGATTTCGAGAAAGGCTTCCCTTGGCATCCCCATCGCGGGATCGAGACAATTACGTACGTCCTCGAAGGCACGGTGGAACATTCCGACAGTCTCGGAAACACCGGCACGCTGGGCGCGGGCGATGTCCAATGGATGACTGCTGGCTCCGGCATCCTGCATCAGGAGATGCCGCACGGAAATGTGCGCGGCCAAATGCACGGATTCCAGCTATGGGGCAATTTGCCCGCCAGTCAAAAGATGACCGCGCCGCGGTATCAGGACATAACGGCGGCAGATATCCCGGTGGTTACAGATGATGACGGGACGATTGTTCGCGTGATCACCGGTGATTTCTGGGGGCAAACCGGCCCGGTGGACGGTATCGCCGCGGATCCGCAATACCTCGATATCTCCATCCCGGCAGGCGTGACAAAGCGTTTCACCATCGACACCTACCGACGCGCGTTCGCCTATGTCTTTCAGGGTGCAGGCGCGTTTGCAGATGCTGGCGCGCCGGGTGGTGTTTTGCTGGAAAAAGAGGTTGCTGGCCAAGAACTCAACATCCGTGACCTGTCGGGCGACCGCACATTGGTGCGATTTGGCTCCGGTGACGAGGTCGTCGTTCAGGCAGGTGCGGAGGGCATGCGTTTTCTGCTGATCTCGGGCGCACCGATAGATGAGCCTGTCGCGTGGCATGGCCCCATAGTGATGAACACCCGCGCCGAATTGCAGAAGGCGATGCAGGACCTCAACAATGGGACATTTATCCAGCCCGCTCACTGACCCCAGCGGACCGCGAAACCATGTCCCGATAGCGCGCAGTGACTTCCTCTAAGGAGAGCCTCCCGTCGTCGCGGAACCATGTGTTCACCCCCGTTAGCATCGCGATGATCGCAAGCGTGCTGATCTTGGTATCCGGCAAATCAAAGGCACCCGTCGCCACCCCGTCGCGCAATATCGCTTCCAACCGGTCTTCATAGGCGCGGCGCAGTGCTTCGATGCAGGCAAAATTCTGCGGTTCCAGATTGCGCAGTTCCATTGAAGAAATCACGACAGCGTCGCGCCGAACAGTATGAAACGCGATGTGAAACTGCACGAAATGATGCAACCGCGCCGTCGGACTGGCGGCAGGATTATCGACAAACGCATCCATCAACTCTGACATATGGCTTTGCAGCAGGTCAAAAAGCAGCGACTGCTTGTCGGGTGTGTAGTTATAAAGCGCACCGACCTGCACGCCGACTTCTGTCGCAATTGCACGCATGCTGACGGCAGCGTATCCACCTTGCGCAAAAAGCCGCATTGCTGCGGCACGCACGCGCGGACCAGTGATATCTGAATGGGAACCTGCTGTTCGCGCCATCCTCTGGACGTAACTGAACAGATGTTCAAAATCAAACCCCGCCTTGCGCGAGACCCCGTCATGATGCACAAAAGCGCCATGATATCGCGCCTGACTTTTCTGCCTTTTGCGGTGGCGCTCACCGCGCTAGCTGGCTGCACGCAGTTTCCGGCGCTTGACCGGACGATTACCCCTGCACTCGAGGCGGCAGATTATCCTACGCTGGAACCTTTGGAGCCGCTGTTGGCGCGCACAACAGCACGCCGCGCCGATTCCGGATTGGTGCAGGCGCAGCTGAATGCCCGTGTTGTCGCCTTGCAAGCGCGCGCCGCCCGGCTGCGAGGCAGTGTCCTGTCAGGACGCGAGCGGCAACGACTGTCAAACGGGTTGCAATAGCACACCGTTGCGCCGCACCCGCGAACCGGCTACATCGCGGCAAAGTCAATGCGCAGAGGATCATCGCCATGTCACAGCCACTTCGCCTTGGGATTGCAGGCTTGGGAACGGTCGGCATGGGCGTTATCGCAATCATCCGCCAGCAGGCGGCCCTGCTGGAGGCGCGCACGGGCCGCGCGGTTGTCATCACTGCCGTTTCTGCCCGCGACCGCGCCAAGGATCGCGGGTTGTCCCTGTCGTCCTACGCGTGGGAGGACGATCCCGTCGTGCTCGCCCGCCGCGATGATGTCGATATTTTCATCGAACTTGTCGGCGGCGAGGATGGCCCCGCCAAGAACGCAGTCGAGGCCGCCATCGCTGCTGGAAAGCATGTGGTGACCGCCAACAAAGCGATGCTCGCCATGCACGGTCATGCCCTCGCCGAAGCGGCTGAGACCAAAAACGTCCAATTGCGCTATGAAGCGGCAGTGGCGGGCGGCATTCCCGTGATCAAGACCTTGACAGAAGGGCTTGCTGCTAACGAGATTACCCGCGTGATGGGCGTCATGAACGGATCATGCAACTATATCCTGACGCGCATGGAAGACGCAGGCCTTCCGTACGCGGACGTCTTCGCCGAAGCAGACGGCCTTGGTTATCTTGAGGCAGATCCAGCGCTTGATGTGGGCGGCATCGATGCGGCGCATAAACTTGCGATCCTGTCCTCGCTGGCCTTTGGCACGCGCGTCGATTTCGCGGGAATCGAGCTTGAGGGTATTGAGCGTATCTCTATCGAAGACATCCACGCTGCGGCCGACATGGGCTATAAGATCAAACTGCTGGGCGTCGCCCAAATGACCCGGCGCGGGTTGGAACAGCGGATGCAACCGTGCCTTGTGCCGGATAGTTCCCCACTCGGCCAGCTCTCGGGTGGGACGAACATGATCGTCCTTGAAGGTGATGCCGTGGGCCAGATCGTCCTGCGCGGTGCCGGGGCCGGTGCCGGACCCACAGCCAGCGCCGTGATGGCCGATGTCTGTGATATCGCGCGTGGCCACTGCGTCGCGGTTTTTGGCAAACCCGCAGCCAGTCTGACCGAGGCCACCCCCGCGCTTAGCCAGCGTCCTGCCGCGTACTACCTGCGCATGGCGCTCAAAGACAAGCCGGGTGCGCTGGCCAAAGTGGCAAGCGTGCTGGGGGATGCAGGCGTATCTATCGACCGGATGCGGCAATATGGTCATGTTGATGACAATGCACCTGTGTTGATCGTGACGCACAAGACGACGCGCGCGGATCTTGATCATGCGCTCGGTGCGATGGGTAGGACCGGCGTGGTCTATGGTGATCCCGTGGCGCTGCGCATCGAAGAGGTCTGAACAGAAGACTGGGGAATGGCGTGAGCTATCTGGACGTTGAGCAATCGTTGACCGGACGGCGCTGGGTCGGTCCCGGTGCCGAAGTCACGCGCACAGCTGAGGCGCTAGCCCAACAGACCGGTCTGCCTGCTGCCGTGGCGCAGGTTCTGGCGCAGCGTGGTATCGCCGCGACCGACGCTGAGGCATTTCTGGCCCCTTCCCTGCGCGATCTTCTGCCAGACCCGCGCAGCCTCAAGGACATGGAAAGAGCCGCAGCGCGGTTCCTGCAAGCCGTTCACAACGGCCAGAAGATCGCCGTGTTTGCCGATTATGACGTCGATGGCGGATCCTCTGCTGCCTTGCTGCTTGTGTGGCTGCGTGGGATGGGCCGCGATGCGACGTTGTATGTTCCCGACCGGATCGACGAAGGGTATGGTCCGAACGATGAGGCGATGGCGATGCTGGCAGCGGCCCATGACTTAATTGTCTGCGTTGATTGCGGTACCGTGTCACACGGACCAATTGCGGCTGCCAAGGGCGCTGAGGTGATTGTGCTCGACCACCATTTGGGCGGCGAAGATCTGCCCCCCGCCTTTGCCGTGATCAATCCCAACCGCCAGGACGAGGACGGCGCGCTTGCGCATCTGTGCGCCGCCGGTGTGGTTTTCCTGATGCTGGTTGAAGCGGGTCGTCAACTGCGCGAGGCAGGCACCAAAGGTCCCGACCTGATGGCGCTTCTGGATCTTGTGGCGCTGGCAACTGTCGCCGATGTTGCCCCGCTCATTGGCATCAACCGCGCGTTTGTCCGTCAGGGTCTGCGCGTCATGGCGCGGCGCGAACGCCCCGGGCTTGCAGCACTGGCAGACGTCGCGGGCATGGACACGACGCCAGCGGCGTATCACTTGGGCTTCATGCTGGGACCACGCATCAATGCCGGCGGGCGCGTCGGCAAGGCCGATCTTGGCGCGCGCCTTCTGGCATGCAGCGATCCCCATGAGGCGGCGGCGCTGTCAGAAAAACTCGACGCCCTGAACACCGAACGCCGCGAGGTCGAAAACGCCGTCCGCGCAGCAGCACTGGCGCAGGCCGAAACCCGCGACACCGATGGACCGCTTGTCTGGGCGGCAGGCGCAGGCTGGCACCCCGGCGTCGTCGGCATCGTGGCCGCACGCCTCAAGGAAGCCACGGGCCGTCCGGCAATCGTCATCGGGCTGGAAGACGGCATCGGCAAGGGCTCTGGCCGCTCGGTCTCGGGCATTGACCTTGGCGCACCGATCCAGCGGCTGGCGAGCGAGGGCCTGCTGCTGAAAGGTGGCGGTCACAAGATGGCGGCGGGCCTCACGGTAGAGGAACCCAAGCTGGAAGCTGCAATGGCGCGCCTCTCCGAGTTGCTTGAAAAACAGGGCGCGCATCTGCTGGGGCCTTCCGATCTGCGCCTTGACGGCATGCTGATGCCCGGTGCCGCGACGGTCGAACTATCCGAACAGATCGAAGCAGCGGGTCCTTTTGGGGCCGGTGCCCCTGCCCCACGTTTTGCGTTTGCGGATATGCGCATCCATTCCGCCCGCCGCGTTGGCGAGACGCATCTCAAGGTCAGCTTTGGCGACGGCATCGCGGCGCGGATGGATGCAATCTGCTTTGGCGCATACGACACGCCGCTTGGTGCAGCATTGGAACAGCACGGCGGCGCGCATTTCCATCTGGCAGGGCGGCTTGATATCAACACTTGGCGCGGGCGGCAGACAGTTCAGCTTCGACTGGAGGACGCCGCAGCCGCCTGATCAGCAACTACAGGAAAAAACCCGGCATCGCGGCAATTTCTGCTTGCACCACGCCCGCAGATTGCCTAATTAGCCGCTCACGGCATAGTGGCCCGTTCGTCTATCGGTTAGGACGTCAGGTTTTCAACCTGAAAAGAGGGGTTCGACTCCCCTACGGGCTGCCACTT
>Ga0115567_10003149_pt1 | contig 16331 bp, 15 predicted proteins | sample COGITO_mtgs_1204_2_FD_88679 | JGI IMG/M metagenome (GOLD analysis project Ga0115567, IMG submission 88679) | Pelagic marine microbial communities from North Sea - COGITO_mtgs_120412 | ecosystem: Environmental > Aquatic > Marine > Epipelagic | place: Germany:Helgoland, sampling site Kabeltonne... | reverse complement strand
CATACTTCTAATAAATCTTTTGATAGTAGTCTATTTTTCTATATCCACAGTCAAAAATGGCGTGCCCAGCGAGATTCGAACTCACGACCCCCAGATTAGGAATCTGGTGCTCTATCCAACTGAGCTACGGGCGCGTCGTCACCGGGTCATTATATCATAAAAAGAATGTGAGGAGGATTACAGGCGGTGAATTATGCCGCTTAATTCCCGAAAATCTTATTGATCGGGTAGGAGTAATTAATCGAGAGGGTTTCTTGTCCGGGGTTGCTATTGCTAACGCTGGCATTGGACATATGCGATATGGAGAAACCGAGCCGTGATCGATTGTCAAACCGATAGGCCAATTCAAATTGGGATCGAATTTCAAAATGGTGTCCGAGATCGATACCTTTGCCATTTTCGTAGTACCCGGGTGCGACACTGACGCTGGTGACCCAACGTCGGCCCCAAAACAAATCCAACCAAATACCGGCGTAAACAAAGTAACCTTTGTCTGATGTGCCGGTGACACCACCAAATGGCTTGAACCCTAAAAATTTGTAATCTGAATGATATTCGAGTCGCGCTTCAGCCGCGGTGTTATCTTGTTTGTTAAAATCAAAATACCCGGCACCAAAAACCAAAAATGCAGGATCATCGTTCTTCGTTTGAGCATCGGCAGGAGATGCAACAACAAGCATCAATGCAAAAAGCCCGGCTAAGCAGCCGCGATAAAAAACGGTGGCTAATCGCTTGGATAGGTCCTTTGCGATCACGCGTCTCTCCCCAAATTCATGATTTGATAAAACATATCAAGAGCATCGGCATCTTACGGGTTCCGCACACTGTTTCAAGTAATTTAGGGCGGTGAGGTTAGAAATCCGGCCAAATATTGCCCTTGTTTTCAATATCTTATACCCAAGCAGGGGTTATTATAGGCTTCGAAAGGTTTCCGTGGCTTCGATCAGGGCCGAGCGAATGCCCGGTTCGAGGGCAGAATGACCCGCATCGGGAATGATGGCATAGTCAGCTTCCGGCCAAACGCGGCTTAATTCGTCAGCGCTGGTGATCGGGCAAACCACATCATAGCGGCCTTGGATAATGAATCCGGGCTTGGACCTAATTTTATGAATTTGATCCAGGGGAATACCGTCTTCAAAAAACATGTTGTGTTTAAAATAATGAGCTTCAATTCGGGATAACGCGAGAGAACCTTGCCCACCGCCGCCACTGCCAGATTGAACGATAAGATTGGAACACGAATTTTCATATCGGCTCCAGGATTGTGCTGCCGGAATATGAACTTCCGGGTCGGGGTCAATCAAGCGGGCATAATATGAATTGAGAACATCCTCTCTTTCTGACGCAGGCAAAAACTCCCGGAATGTTCGCCATGCCTCCGGGAAGATCATTTGCATGCCGCCAAGGAACCAATCGAGTTCTTTGCGCCGTGCCAGGAAGATACCGCGAAAAATAAAGCCCCGGCACCGTTCGGGATGTTCAAGGCCGTAGGCCAACCCGAGGGCTGTACCCCAGGATCCACCGAATATCAGCCATTCATCAACACCTAAATGTTGCCGCAATTGCTCGATATCGTCGATCAAATGTTGCGTGGTGTTATTGGTCAAATCAGCAAATGGGCGAGAGCGACCGGCGCCACGTTGATCGAAACAAATGATGCGATAATGATGAGGATCAAAAAACCGGCGATGAATAGGACTCACACCGGCACCGGGACCGCCATGCAAGAAAACGACAGGCTCGCCCGTTGGATTGCCCGATTGTTCCCAGTACATATGATGCTGGCCGTCCAAAACCAACATGCCTCGATCATAGGGTTCTATGCTGGGGAAAAGTTCACGGCGATTAATAGAAGCGTCCATATTAAACTTGGTGTTTATGAGTTAGCGAATAGTTGAATGAGCAATATGCCATTATAATGTTTGCGGGGCGAAAGGACAGGGTGAAAGTTGGTCCAAAATTAGCCAATAAATTAATAGGAAAGGATAAGAACTTGAAGCGATCCGTGTTTCGTTTGCTACTGTGTGTCGTTTGGTGTGGCGCACTTTTTAACAGTGTATCTGTTGATGCCAAAATAAGGTCTTCGGTAAACCGACTGGTTGAAGGCGGTAAGATTATCGTTAAAGACGTTATCGATGGCGATACCGTCCGATTAAAAAAACCGGTCAATTCATCACGTGAAATTCGCCTGGTCGGTATTCAAGCGCCGAAGCTTCCCCTGGGGCGGAAAGGATTTAAGGCCTGGCCTTTAGCTAAAGAATCAAAGAAGGCTTTGGAAAAACTCATCAAAAGAAAAAAACTAAAGATTAAGTACGGCGGTCGTCGTCAGGACCGACATCGCCGGTTGTTGGCACATTTGTATGACCAAGATAATAAGTGGATACAGGGGGAGTTACTCCGCCTTGGTATGGCACGGGTTTATAGTTTTCCGGACAATCGGTCCCAGGTTGCGAAGATGCTTAAAATTGAACGCAAGGCACGCAAAGCCAAACGCGGTATATGGGATCATTCCTTTTATGAAATTCGCACCGATGAAGAGACGTCTGAGCACATTGGCACCTTCCAATTGGTGCGAGGCAAGATTTCTAACGCCGCAAAAGTACGGACACGTGTTTATTTAAATTTTGGAAAAAATTGGCGCGAGGATTTCACTATTATGTTACGCCCTCGGGCGCGCCGATATTTTAAAAAAGCGGGTATTAATCCCTTGGAAATGAAAGGTGAAACTGTGCTGGTTCGCGGGTGGCTCCGTAAGCGTAACGGCCCCATGATCGAGGTGACACACCCGGAGCAAATTGAGGTGATTAAGGAGAAAGATGGATCATGATGAAGAATTTGCGCGCACGCCGTTTTTTATATCGGGTTGTTTTGGTCCTTCCCATATTTGCGCTGCCATCGTGTACGATGAATCCAGCGACAGGACAAAGTAGTTTCACGGCATTTATGTCGCCGCAGGAAGAAATTCAAGTTGGCCGTAAAGAGCATCCGAAAATTATCAAAGAGTTTGGCGGTGAATATCGGGACGCTCAATTCAATACTTATGTGCGCAGTGTCGGACTCAAACTTGCCAAAGTTTCTGACATGCCGAACCTTAAGTTCACGATCACGGTTCTCAATGATTCCAAAGTGAATGCATTCGCTTTGCCAGGTGGATTTGTTTATATCACCCGGGGATTGCTTGCGTTGGCCGAGAACGAAGCTGAAATGGCGGGCGTCTTGGCGCATGAAATTGGTCATGTGACGGCGCGCCACACTGCCGAGCGGTATAGTCAGGCGATGGCGACCAACATTGGGCTTACAATGTTAGGCGTTTTAACCAGCGGATCGGGTGCGGGTGGATCTATTAATCAAATCGCCGGCCTTGGCGCACAACTTTATTTACAAGGTTATTCCCGGGAACAGGAATTAGAGTCTGATCTTTTGGCGATTAAATATATGAGCCGGGCCGGGTATGATCCAAAAGCTTTACAAAGTTTTTTTCAGAAAATGCAAGCCCACACACGTCTCGATGCGAAGATGGCAGGGCGTAGTGCCAGCGAAGCCGACCAATTTAGCTTCTTTTCAACACACCCCCGAACGGCAGATCGAATTGCTCAGGCCGCCCGGCTTGCAAAAACAGCACCGGTTCGCAATCCGCGTATTGAACGGGTTTCTTTTCTTTCGAGGCTAAACGGCCTTACGTTTGGTGATGATAGGGCGCAGGGTGTTCGCCGCGGCAGAACGTTTTCACATCCAGATTTGCGTTTTGAATTTATCGTGCCGCCGAATTTTTCGATGTTTAACAAGCCGGACAAAGTCTTAGCCCGTGGTCCAAAAGGCTCGGCGATCATCTTTGATATGGTGCCGCGGAAACAATCAAAACAAATTCACAATTTGCAAAATTTTGTTGTTTCGCAATGGGGCAGTAATTTAGGCATCCGTCAAGCCGAGCGACTTGTGATTAATGGTCAGGAAGCTTTCACGGGTGCGAGTCGGGTGCAATCGGATTTCGGCATGAAAGATGTTCGGCTTGTGGCAATACGAGGGCGTGATGGAACAATTTTTCGTTTTGCCTTTTTGTCACCACCAAGCATGACCGCCTCCCTATCAACCGTTTATCGGCATACGACCTATAGCTTTCGTCGGCTTAGTGAGGCTGAAGCAGCGGCCATCCGCCCAATTCAAATTAAAGTTAAGGCGGTTAAGTCGAGTGATACGGTGCAATCGTTATCATCACGCCAACCACTAGAAAAATTTAAGTTGGAATGGTTCACGCTCATCAACGGTCTTTCACCGAATCAGGGTTTGCGTGCGGGCCAATTAATTAAGGTGATTTCAGAATAAATATCTAACAAATGTAAAAGGCTCAGCAGGTTATGCTGGGCCTTTTTCTGTTTCAGTCTTTGGGAGATTACTACCCGATAATATTTCTTCCATTTTCTCAGTCGCTTTTTCGATATCGACTTTTTCGATTGTGCCGAGTTCAAGAGCGAGGCGGTCACGGGCGGATTCATAAATTTGGCGTTCACTGAAGGATTGATCCGGTTGACCGGTGTTGCGGTGTAAGTCGCGCACCACTTCGGCAATAGCAATGGGGTCGCCGGAATTAATTTTGGCTTCGTATTCCAGGGCCCGCCGACTCCACATAGTCCGTTTGGTCCGAGCGCGTCCTTTTAAGGTTGTCAGTGCTTTATCGATCATTTTGCGGGTACTGAGTCGACGCAAGCCTGATGTATGAGCTTTTGCGACAGGGACCCGGAGTGTCATACGGTCGCGCTCAAATTCAATGACGAACAATTTTAATTCATGACCGGCAACGGTACGCGTTTCAACATCTGTCACTTTGCCGACACCATGGGTTGGGTAAACGACGAAGTCGTCAGGCTTAAAATCAATCGGTTTACCAATCGGCGGTCTTGGATAAATCGGCGCACCGTGATGTGGACGATGTCCTGTTGGTGCCGCCGATGGTGCCGGCGTTGCTGGCGCAGCAGCAGGTGCGGCGACTGGTTTTTCAACAGGTTTGGGTTCTGGTTTTTTCGCTGGCTTGGCCACAGCTTTAGCAGCTGGTTTAGGGGTTTTGGCTACGGTTTTGGCGGCTTTCTTTGCCACTGTTTTTGTTGTTTTTTTGGCAGCCTTCGTTTTGCTTTTTACAGCCTTATCGGTTGTCGTGGCTTTCGTTTTTTTAGCCATTTTCTTTGCCACTGTTTTTGTTGTTTTTTTGGCAGCCTTCGTTTTGCTTTTTACAGCCTTATCGGTTGTCGTGGCTTTCGTTTTTTTAGCCATGGTTTACTTCCCTCATCAGAGCAGTCTGTACTCATTGAAAACACGTAAAAAGCCCTCCCCCCTTCTTAACCAGAAAGGTCGCAGGGCCTTGTAATTATGTAGTGCTGACCAATGAGGCTTTAGAGGGGGCCTCCCCCCTCAGATGGTTTTCCTCAAAAAATCGGATGGAAAATATAAAACCATCAGCAAAAAATCGCTGAATTCAGCCAGCAAAATCGAATATACCACAAAATCATCACAAAAGGTACCCCAACGGCGATGCGTTGAGGTTACCTAATCGAAATCATGTGATGATTTAAGAGCCGGCGCCCGGAGTCTCGCTTAAATGCTCTAATTTCCCGGTTTTGTCTTTCCACTCTTCCCAATCGGCCGGCGGCTCGCCCTTGCGCGTGATTACGGGCCATTTTTCGGCGAATTTGGCGTTGAGTTCTAACCATTTTGTTAGATCGGGCTCGGTATCGGGAATGATGGCTTCTACCGGACATTCCGGCTCGCAGACGCCGCAATCGATGCATTCGTCTGGGTGGATCACCAACATATTTTCGCCCTCATAAAAGCAGTCTACGGGGCAAACCTCGACGCAATCTTGCAATTTACATTTGATGCAACTTTCTGTGACGACGTAAGTCATAGTCTTCTCCGTTTGGTTCTTGTCCTAAAACGCCTTTTAACAATCTTGTATCAAAGGGCGTCGGCGTGGTTGCTATCCCGTTTTTCGCGAACCCGTCTGTGGGCTTCGCCACTTTCCCGATCCGGCACATATATTAAGCCAGCAATGCGCCGAATCAAGTTTGTCTCCAAATGATGGAGGCGGCCATCTGTGTAAGCTACCTCCCAAAGCATTTCAATCATTTGAATGCGTTCGTCCTGATCAAAATGATCCTTTATGATCCGTGTAACACCATAAAGTTGGGTCGAATCGGCTGCCGCCTTCTCGCCCGTTTCCACGAGTTCTGCCACTTCTTCACTAGAAAGCTCAAAATAATCAGCTAACAGCGTTTTAATGACGTCTAATTCAGCCGTCTCGAGGGTCCCGTCCTTCATAGCCGCTTCAATCAACAAAGTCGCTGTTGCGAGGCGGAGAGCTTCTTCAGGGTGCTTTTGGCCAGATTGTGAATCTGTCGAAGATCCGGAAGAAGTCGCTGTCAGAAAGGCTTTAAGGCGTTGAATCATAACTTTGCCTATCACAGCCCTGAGGGTGGGACAAGCCCGGGCATAAACAAGAATTTAAGCTTGTAAAACGGCATTGTTGGGCCTTGCGATCATGCCCTCTCGGGGGTCCCTCTGAACAATGAATAACAATCACCAAGATAACCGGCTCTATGCCGCCGCGGTTCGGCGGAATCGTGAACCCATCTTTGATGTTCTCAAACAGTTTCTGCCGGCAACGGGATTGGTTCTCGAAGTTGCCAGCGGCACTGGCGAGCATGGCGCCTATTTTTCATCACGGTTGCCGACGTTAACCTGGCAGCCCAGCGATCCCAATACAGACATGTATCAAAGCATCTTGGCATGGTCTCAAGCTGAAGCATCAACGATGAATCCGCCATTAGAATTAAATGCTCAATCGGCGTCATGGCCGATCGATCAAGCTGCTGCCATTGTGTGCATCAATATGATTCATATTTCGCCTTGGGCATCGTGCCTTGGCTTGATGGCCGGTGCCGGGCGAATTCTGCCGAATGGCGGCACCTTATTTTTGTATGGTCCTTTTAAAATCAAAAATAGACATACGGCAGAAAGCAACGCCGCATTCGACCAAAGCTTGCAATCGCAAAACCCCGAATGGGGTGTTCGCAATCTGGAAGACGTTGTGAAGGTTGCCGCTGCTGAGGGGCTACAATTTCATCAAACAGTAAATATGCCCGCCAATAACGTATCGGTGATCTTCATCAAAAACGGCGGCTAAGCTCTAATATTTAAGGATCTTGTTTAAGACGATCAATGGCCCGGCGGTCGGCTTTCGTCGGCCGGCCAGCGCCGGGTTCGCGCGCGGCAACAGTTGATAATATTTTTTCTTTTCGAGCGACCGGCGGTTGGAGGTCTTCATATAACGCTTGAGCCTCTGGAGCCGGTCCGCGGCGGGTGGCGAGGGCAACAATTTTAATAACGCGAACATGCGACCCTTTTGGAAACGTAAGAATATCGCCAACCTTAATCATGTGATGAGGCTTGATGCCGGTTTCGTCGTTCACGCGCAAGCGGTGCCCGGTGCATTGTTTTCCAGCTAATGTCCGGCTTTTAAAAAAACGGGCATACCAAAGCCATTTATCGACTCGTAACCCCGCAGCATCATTATTCTGAGTTGTTTGTGTCATCCCTTGGTTTTAAGCGTATTTAATTTTGCAAAAGGTGAATGGTTGGTTTGTTTTGGCGGCCGTCGTGTTTGGGGTGTTTTTAATTTTCGGTATAGGCGAGGGGTCCGGCTAAACAAAAAGTGGTCTTCTTGTTTGTCACGCCGATAACCGAGTGCCACGACGATTTCGCTTAAGGTTTCGAAATTGCAACCGGACATCGTTTGAATGTCGACCGGTAATTCAGCCGGGCTTTTTTGAGTGAGTGCCCAAATTTTTTCTGCCAGCCGTTCGAGGACATCAACACGGATGGCGATGGTTTTAAAGGGGCGGTAGCCAATGGCTTCGAAATACGCCGGTTGGATCGACTCGGATCGCATCAGCGAAACCCGGCCTGGGTGGGGTAGCGCGGGTCTGAGGCGTGATCGATGAAAGGCGAGCCAAAGTTGGCGGCGCATTTTAACGGCCGCCGGTTTTAAGAGCGCCGATAAATATAAGCTATGGCGACCAATCGTGAGGCCGAGTTTGCGAAGTGTTTTGCGGTCTTGTGGTTTAAGGGCCTGAATTTGTTCATGGGCTGATACGCGGGGCAAGGAACCCAAACCTTCAGCCAGCTGGAAAACGAGGCCGCGGGCAGCTCCAGAGAGACCTGCCTGACCGTTAGGCTGTAATCTGATTAAGGGTGCAAGATGGTGCGTTATTTGTGTGCTCAGCCATTCGAGGAGAGAGCGGCGAAGCCGCTGCAGCTGCTCTGCGTCAAGCAGATCCGTTGGTAGTGGTTCGATGGCCGGTTTCAAGATAGCGCTGCCCTGAGTCAATCGACCGATCGAATGGCCGTGCCATTGGATGAGTCCATCATCGGTTAAAGTTAGGGACTCAGCAGGTGTCGTTTCCAGCGCACGGAGGCGCCGGGGGATTTCACTGCGGAGTGCTTTAACCGCCGCCGTGCTAACAGCTTTGGCAGCGGCGCCGACGCCGTCGGTATCGGTGGCAAATTTAAATCCTTTAAGGTGCCCGACCGCGTGCCCTTCGACGATAACTTCACCCGATGATTTCACCGCGGCCAACAGATCGAGGCCGTCTTTAAGGCGGCTGACGAGATGCGCGGAGCGGCGATCGACAAACCGTTGTGTCAGTTTGTCATGTAAAGCATCTGAAAGTTTATCTTCAGCTTGGCGTGTGCGAGCTTGCCAATGGGCGGCGTCGTCAAGCCAATCAGCGCGGTGGGCAATATAGGTCCAGGTCCGAATGTTGGCGATGCGTTGAACCAGCGTTTCGATATCACCGTCGGCGCGTTCGGTTCTGCTGACTTGTGTGGCGATCCAGTCATGGGGAAGACGGCCTATACCGGCGCCGTCCGCCATCAAGTAACGATACAGACGCGCGAGCAAGCGGGCATGAGCATCGGACAAGACACCACCAAAATCGGGAATCTGACAGACCTCCCATAATAAGCGTACCGTATCAGGTTGTGTTGTCATGTTGGCGATGTCCGGATCGCCGGCAAGATTTTGTAAGATGATTTCATCATCACCTTTACGTGACTTAACGAGTCCCTTGATGTCGGGTCGCCAGCTTAGGCTTTTCTGCAAGGCTTCGATCGAATTGAAATTTAATCGTGGATTGCGCCAGTGAATTTGATCAAGCGGCTCAAAATCATGGTTTTCAATCTGCTCGATGGTTTCGGCGTCCAATAAATTAATATCGGCGGCTGTCCCAAAGGTGCCATTGTTCATGTGTCGTCCCGCGCGCCCGGCAATTTGAGCGAGTTCCGCTGGCTGCAAATGGCGAACATGACGGCCGTCAAATTTTCGGGTCTCGGCAAAGGAGACATGGTCAACATCCATATTGAGACCCATGCCAATCGCATCCGTTGCGACCAAGTAGTCAACATCGCCATTTTGGTAGAGCTCAACCTGAGCGTTCCGGGTGCGCGGGCTCAAGGCGCCGAGTACGACGGCGGCGCCGCCCCGTTGGCGCCGGATCAGCTCAGCGATGGTATAAACTTCGGCCGTAGAAAACGCGACGACGGCACTTCGGGGTGGCAGCCGGGTAATTTTTTTAGCACCTGTATAGGTCAGTGTTGAAAACCGTGGCCGTGATAAAAACTCCGCCTCCGGCACCAACTGCTTGATTAGCGGTTTAATGGTTTCAGCGCCCATGAAGATTGTTTCCGCCGTGCCACGCGCATGAAGTAGGCGATCCGTAAACACATGGCCACGGTCGGGATCAGCACACATCTGAACTTCATCGATCCCGAGAAACGCAACGATGCGATCTTGTGGCATCGATTCGACAGTGCAGAGGAAATATTTTGCGCCCGCCGGAATGATTTTTTCTTCACCCGTAATCAAGGCAACCTGGCCGGCTCCTTTCAGCCGAACGGCGCGGTCGTAGTTTTCCCGTGCTAGTAGCCGAAGCGGGAATCCAATCATGCCGGAGGCATGCCCGAGCATACGCTCCATCGCAAAATGGGTCTTGCCCGTGTTGGTCGGTCCGAGCACGGCAAGGATCCGACGATTTTGTGTCGAAATTTGCATGGACCTAGAGTCGCGCTGCGGCGGCAAAATGGCAAGGGATTGCATCACAACCCTTTAAAATACACCTCAATTCACTAGAAAAGTTGAGGAGTTTAGCCATTTTTTTAATCTCCTGGATCAGGGGTTGCGCAGAGTCACGTCATGACACATATCAATCGCAATTATACGAATCCACAACAGGCGATCGAAAATCATGACCAAAGAAACGTTCACATTTGAAACCGAGGTCGGCAAGCTCCTCGATATCGTCGCTCGCTCGCTGTATTCCCACAAAGAAATTTTTCTGCGTGAGTTGATTTCCAATGCATCCGATGCTTGTGATCGATTGCGCTACGCGGCATTAACCGAACCGGACCTCATCGAAGGTGATGGTGAGTTCAAGATTACGCTCGAAGCAGATACCGAAAAAAGAGTCCTCAGTGTGTCCGATAACGGTATCGGTATGAACCGCGATGATTTAACGGCAACCCTCGGCACGATTGCCCGATCCGGCACGCAAGCCTTTGTCGATCAGCTGGGTGAGGGGGGTGACGATAAAGATAAGAACCTCGCGATGATCGGACAATTCGGCGTCGGCTTTTATTCCGCCTTTATGGTCGCTGATAAAGTCGAGGTGCTCACCCGCAAGGCCGGTGAAGATAAGGCCTGGTTGTGGTCATCCGATGGCAGAGGTGAGTACACCATTGAGGAAGCCGAGCGTGACGCCCGTGGCACGACGGTTACAGTTCATCTTATTGAGGATGAAAAAGAATTCGTCGATCCCGAACGGGTTCGTCATATCGTAAATTCTCATTCCGATCACGTCGAGATTCCCGTGATGCTGGCAGGTCCAGAAAAAGAAGAGAAACTCAATTCGGCTTCAGCGTTATGGACGCGTTCAAAAAGCGAGATCAAAGACGAACAGTACAAAGAGTTTTATCATCACGTTTCACATAGTTTTGATGAACCCTGGCTCACGATTCACAATCAAGTCGAAGGTGTTTTATCGTACACCAACCTCCTTTTCATTCCATCGATGCGGCCGATTGATCTCTTTAGCCCTGAACGCAAAATGCATGTGAAGCTTTACGTGAAACGCGTTTTTATCACGGACGATTCAGAAGGCATCATCCCAGCCTATTTACGATTTTTGCGTGGTGTTGTGGATTCAGAAGACCTCTCTCTCAATATCAGCCGCGAAACGTTTCAGCATGATCCAAAGATCACAAAAATCCGGTCCGGGCTGGTGAAACGCGTTCTCAGTGAGCTTAAGAAAAAAGCTGACAAAGCGCCGGATGAATACAAAATCTTCTGGGAAAACTTTGGCGCCGTGTTGAAGGAAGGGCTTTATGAAGATACCGCCAACCGCGATGCTATCTTGCCGATGTGTCGGTTTCATTCGACCCGTGGTGATGATCTGATCAGCCTTGATGACTACATTGCCGGGATGAAGGATGGCCAAGAGGCGATCTATACAATCAGCGGCGATAACTTAGACAGCATCCGACAAAGCCCGCAGCTCGAAGGTTTTAAAGCGAAGGGTATCGAGGTCCTGCTGCTTGATGATTCGGTTGATGATTTTTGGATTCCGGCCATTGGCCAGTATCAAGACAAGCCTTTTAAGTCAGTCACCCAGGGTGGTGCAGATCTGAGCAACATTAAAGATGAGTCTGATAAGCCAGAACAAGACAAACCCAATGCTGCTGATGATACAGAGATTGATGCATTGATTGCAGCCCTTAAAGTAGCGCTCGGTGATCAGGTGAAAGACGTTCGTTCATCGGAGCGATTAACCGATAGCGCAGTTTGCCTTGTTGCCGATGAGGGTGATCTCGATATTCGCTTGGAACAGATGTTGCGGCAGCATAACCAGCTCCAAGAAGGCATGGGATCGAAACGAATTCTCGAGATCAATCCATCACATCCTACAATCAAACGTATGGCAACGTTTGCAAAACAAGACGGCCAGGCCATTGATGCCTTAGAAGACACCGCACATCTACTGTTCGATCAAGCGCGCTTGCTTGAAGGCGAAACCATCGATGATGCCGCAGCATTTGCACGGCGTCTGTCTTCGGTGATTGAAAAAGGTCTCGGTTAAGCCGGCCGCTTTAGCTGGCGTGATCGAGGCGAACTTGAGCGGCGCCGAGTATGCGTCCGGTTCGTACCGACTGAATAAAGACGGCACAGGCACTGCGCCCCGTGCTCATTGCCCCTGTGAGGGGCACCTTGAGAGAAAATGTATCACCGGACCATGTGCCAACTTGTTTCATTGCGCGAACAACATTGTAGTAACTCAATTTCTGCCCGCCATTCTCACCGCGCCTAACCGACGTTGAATGTTTGTCATCAAACGCGACAAGAAAAACCTTTGCGGTCTCTTTAATATTTGAAGCCGGAATGGAGATGCTCAGTTGGCCGTCTTTGCGATGAGTTAAATGAACGGGTACTTGCGTCAGCTTTTTTGTTTTGCTGATCGCTCGATTAACATCCATGCGATCCGAACCGACGGCGCTGGCTGCGCCTTGGACCACCATTTGTGGTGTGAAAATATTTCGTAAGCCGAGATTGCTCGAATGCTGGCGTTGCCGCGTGGTGTTTTGAGGCAGGGCAAAAGGATCTTTCCAGCCGATATAATCCCAATAGTCGATATGAAAGGTGAGGCCGAGAATGTCTTTGCGTTTGCTTAATTCACCCATGTATTTGTCGGCAGGCGGGCACGACGAACAGCCTTGAGATGTATAAAGCTCGACGACAACCGGCGGTTGATCACCCGCCGCCGCTATTGTCATCCCAATGAGCGGCGCGGCCGCGAAGGCCAGTGCAAATAAAACAGTGCGCATTAAATTCATCATGGTGAAGAGCATATTCTATCGATTCCTCTAAATCCAATCACATGCAGGTGAGGATATAGTGAGGTGGCGGTCAATGTCCTAAATACAGGCAAGGCAATCATATCTTAAAAGTTGGCGGAATGCCCCGCCGTATAACGAGGTTTGCGAGTACGCTAACGCATCGCGGCAGTTTGACTTGTCTTGACTAAACAGGGTGTGCTCTTTACTGGGCTCATTCCCCTCACGCTTTGGAGCCCCAGAATGTCCGACTCAATTTTGCCCTGGCTGGTTATGCTTGGCTATGGCCTGTTGGTATGGTGGATGGCGCCGCGCTCGGCGACACCAGGAGGTTTTTTTGGTGGTGGCAGCAATGAAGGCCGGGCCCCTGGACTATGGTTATTAATCGCAAGTGCGGCCATCTCATGGATATTTGCTAAATCAATCGCCAATTCGGCGGGACTTGCATATGCGTTCGGACTGACAGGCTCAATTGGGTATGCAATTTACTACCTGAGTTTTTTGACTGCCGGTATTGCCATCTACCTCATCCGAACCCGCGCCGGCGATGCCTCGTTACCGGCTTTTCTTGTACGCAAATATGGCCCCCTCTGTGCCAAGTTGTTTATCGCTGCGATCGCTATTCGATTGTTCAACGAAGTGTGGTCGAACACCAAAGTTGCCGGGTTGTATTTTGGCGCCGAGGGCAGCGAGGCTTATTGGGCAGCTGTTTTGGTTGTTACCTTATTTACTGTTTTCTACACCTGGCGAACCGGCTTGCGCGGCAGCTTGCTAACGGACGGTGCGCAAATGATTTTAGCCGCGATTTTGCTCGGCGGTGTGATGTGGTTTGTCATGCCTGATGTTGTGCAAAAAGGCATTCCACAGGTGCCCGAGTCGATGCATTGGGCTGGCCTGACATTTTGTGGCCTCGCCCTGGTACAGGTCTTGAGTTATCCGTTTCACGATCCGGTGCTGACCGACCGTGGCTTTATCACCTCCCCGAAAGTCATGCTGAAAGGGTTTATTCTCGCCGGGTTCATTGCCGGCAGTTTCATTTTCTTGTTCGGTTTTGTTGGTCTTTATGCGCTCGGAAATGATTTACAAGGCAATCCTACCTTGTCGGTGCCGGCCCAACTTGGGTTGCCGCTTTTGTTGATGACCAATGCCATTATGTTGACGAGCGCAGGCTCGACGCTTGATTCGACATTTGCCAGTACGGCAAAACTATTTGCGCGCGATCTGCCAAATAAAACGGAAACACCAACCGATCAACATGTGCGTTGGGGACGCTATGGCATGATTGCCATTGCTGTATTGGGCAATATTCCATTGTTGGGTATCTACTGGGGAGATCACATTGGCCCGGCGATTATCGCCGCAACGACGATTTCCGGCACCATGGTCATGGGATTGGCACCGATCTTTTTATTGTCCTTTGTTTCAGGTGCAGGACCAGTGAGTTTTCACCTCGCTTTTTGGCCAGGCCTTGTTCTGGGTATTTTGGTCACGGTTGAAGGGGTGACCGGGGCAGCGATTTTCCCGGCATGGGTCGATATCGGCAGCGGTAAATATGCCGATGATCTTGGCATTAATCTTTATGGTTTGATGATATGCACCGCTGGCTTTTTGGCGGGTTGCCTTGTGAATAAAAGCCGGTAACTGCTCCATAGTAGCCTGTAGTGCCTTGGTTTTTAGGCCAAAAAAAAGTTCCTCTCAGGCATAAAATTGCCACAATTCGTTCCTATATTTTCAATATGTAGAACTTCCTGATCTACATACCCAGAGACTCCCCTCTCTGGTCCCCAAGATCGGCTTTATGCCGAAACTTAGCCGGGCACCATATGGCGCCCGGCTTTTTTTCGTTTTGGCCAGGGCTCTTTGGAGTGCTTTTGAGGATGCTCTAGGGGATTAAATCTAAAAATTAACGAAGTGATGAAGGTAGGGCGATGATCACGTCCTTACGGCCTTGGTGCCGAATGCCGAGTAGCCGGAGCATGCCCGAAATAAATTGACGAAATTCTCTCATTTATTTTTTCTCTTTAAATGCGTTCTTACATGCTGCGCTTAAAGCGCGATGATTCCACTTTGAAAAAACAGTCCAACAAGGGTCGTTGCATAGACTGCCGCTGCCATGCCAATGACAGCAAATACCCGTGCCAGAATTCGAAGCGGATAAGTTTTCTTACGCCGCGGTAATTGACGGGCAACCTGCACCGCTTTGCAAATTGATTGTTCGTTTGAGACTAAACTTTGATCTAGGGTCCGAATAAACATCAAGCATCTCCCAACCTGTGATCCCTTTGTAGAGGGGTTGAGGCAGGGCGTCTGTGACGTTGGTCACGACCCTAGAATTTTTTTAATTTATGTGGGTTTGGCGCAATTCAAAGAGGTCAAACGAGAAAGCTAAAATTTGCTTTTGTTTTCAGTCGAGTGCCTTAATGATTGAACTCACAATATCTTTGAGGGTTTGAGGGTCCTGATTGGCTTTGCCGACCACTTGTAGGCCGTTCATGCTGGAGACTAAGAATCGGCCTAAGGCTTTGGCATCACGGTCGCTGGGAATTGTCCCTTCTTTTTGGCCCCGTTCCACGGCTTTAGTGAAAGCTTCTTCGGCACGATGGAAATAGCCGACGACTTTTTCTTTTGCCGGTTCGCAATCGGGGGCTAATTCGGCAGCGCTATTGCTGAGGAAACACCCCATGGGCTCGGCATTGGTTATAAAGCGATTGGCAGTGTTTAGAAAAACCTGAGCGATGACTTCTCGGCCCGGCATATCTGATTCAAGAGCAGCGACCATATCTTCCAAGGCTGTCGTGGCATAGTGGTCAATACTTGAAAGAAAGAGATCTTGTTTGTTGCCAAAGGTTTCGTAAAAACTACTCTTACTGATACCCATGGCTTCGATGAGGTCGTTCAGGGATGTTGCTTCAAAGCCTTTAACCCAGAAAACGTGGGTGGCTTTGTCGAGCACCTCAGTGGTATCGAATTCGCGTGGTCGTCCCATACTCAGTCTCTTGTTTGGTTGAACTTTGGTAATACAGGGTTATGGAGCGTCTCGTCTCATCAAATAATTGTGAGATCCCTACATATACTCCTTGAATGACCTGAACCTGAACGCCGTCACTTTTAAATGGTTTAATAGTGCTAAAGTCGGGAATACTTCATTTTCTCCATGAGATCGTCTACGGTCGGCTCGTTTTAATAATTTGACTTGGTTAAAGGCGTCGATGGTTCAATTCACCGGTTCCCAGCTCCATTGTATCCGCGGCGAGCGTATCGTGTTTTCTGGCCTCGATTTTAAAATCGAGGCAGGTCAAGCCCTCGTGCTGCAAGGGGCAAATGGCAGTGGAAAATCCAGCTTACTCCGGTTGATGGCCGGACTCCTCACGCCGGAGTCAGGCTCACTTCTTTGGGATGGT
>Ga0115567_10003148_pt1 | contig 16333 bp, 22 predicted proteins | sample COGITO_mtgs_1204_2_FD_88679 | JGI IMG/M metagenome (GOLD analysis project Ga0115567, IMG submission 88679) | Pelagic marine microbial communities from North Sea - COGITO_mtgs_120412 | ecosystem: Environmental > Aquatic > Marine > Epipelagic | place: Germany:Helgoland, sampling site Kabeltonne... | reverse complement strand
CCAATTCCCCCTTTCTTTCAATTCCCCACACTCGACAAACACACCCGCCGAAGAATTTTCAAGCAGAGCGGGTCAACCGAGTCCCGTACAAAGATGATACCAGCACGGTGAACTGCGAAGCCTCCATATCAACCTCCCCCGTTTCCCCCAGTCCCCACAGTTTCAAGCTGTGTGTAACCAAATGAAAATAGTGTTGTTTCCATACAGCCTGTCCCCGTAACTTCTCCCCGACTTGTGACAAGGCGCACTTCACAGCCTGAGCCCACCGCACGCGCATTTCCTGCGCACCCGGCAGGGCTGAGAGCACAGCTCTTGCTGTAGGGGGCTTTAACTGCGGCGGGCTGCGACTGAACCGCCCTCATTGAGAAGGAACAGTTCCACGTAGCGATCACCCATGTGGTGGCGGTCCTTCTCGCGAACAGCGCGACGCGCATCCTCAAGCCGAGCAAATGACACCCACGCTTCGCCGCTTGGCCTACCATCCGAGTTCACCCCAAAGGTCACGTGCTGCTCAGTAATCCCAAATCCACGAAAGAAGTTAAGAACGTCATTGATGTTGGCGCCGTATGGAAGGCCCCGCAGCTTCACCTTGGCAGCAGTGGTCGCTGCTGCCTTGGCACCCCCCATCGCCGCCGCGTCAATGCGCTTGGGCTCAGATGCCTTGCCCACAGTGCCGCCACTGGCGCCACTCCCCGCGCCGCCAGACATCGAGCCTTGCCCCACAATCTTACCACCGGGGCCGGCCTTGCCATCCTGCACATCCTCCACAGGTTAGCGATGCAAACACTTCGGCACTTCTCGACCCGCGCGGCGCGTCGCATTCTCTGCGCGCTCAGACCCAAGCGTGGGAGAGGGGAAAATCTCCGGGTGCGGGTTACACCTGGCGCTTGGAGTCGCGCTTGTCCCCATCCGTCATGGGGGCCGGGGCCGGGCGAGGCGGTGCCGCCTGGCCCCCAACCACCGACGAGAACTTGACCGCGGTCTGCGGCTGTCCCGGAGCCGACTGCGGCATAGGAACCCCCGGAATGTTCCCACCCGCGCTAGAATCACCCCCAGGTGCCGGAACCGAGCGAGGCGGTGCCGCCTGCCCACCCACCACCGACGAAAACTTGACTGCGGGCTGCGGCTGCCCCGGAGTCTGCTGCGGCGCGGGGATCCCCGAATTTCCTTTAGGCGCGCCCGGCCCAACGCCAGAGCCCCCAACTGCAGAGCCTGCAGACATTCCACCCGAAGGTCCGCCCTGTCCGCCACCGGACGTGTTTTCGCCGCCAGACGCATCCCCGGCGCTGGCTTCCCCTGCTTTGGGCATCATGAACGCGCCCGCGAAGCGCGACGTGTCCGCGGCGGGGTCCACAAGGTCGAACGAAGCGACCGGGTTCGAATTCCACGTGATACCCGAGCCCCCCAGCCCAGGCGGTGCCCCGTCGAGTGCGAGACCGGCCAGAACTGCGGCCTCATCCGAGTCGATCGGTGCTCCGCTTGCGCCGAAGCTCCACGCCCCCGCCGCACTGAAGCCACCTGGCCCACCCCAAGCCCCCCCAGCAACCCCTGCGCCCATACCATCTAGACTAGGCTTGCCCCACGCCCCCGCACCGACGGAGGGCACGGACGGCCAACCCCCGAGGACACCATTGCCACCGGGCAGAGCGTCTCCAACAAACGCGGCATGTGCCGCACTTTCCCCATTCGGCCGACCAAAAGGTCCCGCCCCCCCCAATGACTCCTCTCCCTTCCGACGCTCCTCTTGACGGACGGCATCCAGGAGCCGCAGCGCGCGCTCTTTACTCTGACCCTGAACGTGCTCAGACAGAAAGGAGCGCAGCTCATCGAACGAAGTCATTGCTGCGTATTCGGCCGCGAGCAGAACACCCACAGGCCCCCCAAAACCTCCTCCGTAGCCACGGATGACCTCAAAGCTTCCACTGAGGGTCTGAACGCGAGAAAAGGACTCTGCAGCGGCAAGCGCGAGGCGCCGCAGTAACAGGGCCCGCTGGGAGCTCTGCAAGGTTTTGCTCGAGAGGCTCGTCACTACTAGTTGGCTAACCCGGTTGATTCAACCGTTTTTGATTGAATGTCAATCGAAATGTTTACTTTCGGCGATTGACAGGCCCGCCTCGTAGCAAATCTCCCTCCTCGAGAAATGCGGCGCCTGCGTCTAGGGTGTGCGCTGCTTCTCGGAGCCGTGGGGCTCACGGCTGCAAGTTCCACCCCGAACCTTTCTTTCGGGCAATGGAAACTGGCACATTTCGGGATAGGAGGCGGCGTTGAACGGAAGATCTCGGTTATGCGGGTGCACGGGACCCTGCGTGGCGGTGGAATGGAAGACGAGGAAGGTGAGGATGCGGGGGCTGATGGAGCCCTGGCCAGGGCCGCTCAGGCGCTCGACAAGATGGGTGGAGATTTCCCGCCGGAGCTGGTTGGAGACGCTTGTCTGCTGCTGCGTGCTGTTTGGATGGGAGAAACCGAGGTCGTCGAGTCGCTTCTGCAAAGCGACGAGGGGCGCGCTCTCCTGCACAACATCGTGCCCGACGGCGGGGTTCTCTCTGGACACAACGCGCTGCAGCTCGCGACGGTCAAGGGGCTGACAGATGTTGTCGCGATGCTAGTTGAACACGGAGGGCTCAAGCTCATTGAGGCGACACACCCAATGGCTGGTTACAACGCCTTGCACGCTGCGGCTTTGGTCGGTAACGCGAATATCGTACAGCTCCTTGGGAAGAAAGGCGGGGAGCCGCTCTTAATGTCCAAGCAAGTCAAGTCTGCAATGGCTGACGAGCAATGGGAAGGTGCCAAGGTTCTGTCGTTCTTCAATCACTATGTGCCGGTGAAACAGCGGGTGTTCCTGCTTCGCTCAGCCTGATGCTGATGTGGTCCTGTGGGTTGCAGGACGGAGACACGGTTCTCCATCTTGCAGCGGGGGCAGGCCACACACGTGTGTGCGAGCTTTTGTTAGATATGGCGCCAGCGCTGGCAACTGTGAAAGACAAGTTCGGGAGGACACCGAGTCAGGTGGTGTCCCAGAGACCATGTCATCTTTCGGTGGGCCGATACGGTGAAATTGATAGGAGCTGGGTGCTGCCAGGTGGCGTGTGTGGAAGGCCACATGGAAGCTGCTGACGCGATGGAGGCGATCTGCGCTACCAACGATGTTGGTTTCCGCATGAAAGACGGCACTACGGTCGTTCACGTGATGGACCCAAAGATTGAGGTTGCGTCTCCGCCCTGCCACACCTGGTTTGCCTGCACAAAGCAGCACAATTAGCTGTCAGCATGACCAGTATGACCTTGCGGCGGACGCCACTGTGCGAGCCTGATCTACTGTGCGACGCAGCTCAAGGCAATGACAGCAAAGCACGTGATTCAGAAGTTCGAGTATCTCGACAAACGCTTCCCAACCGTCGCGAGCGTGTTGCGCGCGCAGGCCAAAAACAAGGAGCTTCGTGACCCTGCTCTCATGAGCAAAATGAAAAGGCGCCGCCGTATGACCACCACGTAAGACATTTCGATTCCCATCCCCAAGCTCTTACCCCTGCAAAGCTGGACGGCACTGTAAAGCGTGTTGGTGCAGATATAACAACTGGCTTAAGCGCAAGCACGACCCCGAGACGGGCAAGTATGCGAGCGCTGAAGCCCGCGCCAAGGTTCGTGCCGAGTGTGTCCCGAGTCCGGCTGCGCTCTTCAATGTCTCTGTTTCTTTACGCGAGCGCTGAAACCGGTGCCGGGACCAGGCCGCGAAGGCAGCGGCTGAGGAAAAGAAAGCTTCGGCTGAAAAGGCGAAGGCAGCTGTCGCGAAGGAGCAGACGATCGAAACAAAAGGCTGAAAGTTAGGGTGCGCATCGTGGGACAGCGCCGTGGGCGGCCAAGCCTATGAGCCCGCACTGCAGTGCCTGCCGGGATTGACGGCCGCTTCTTGATGGTTTCAATTAGGCTCTCAGCACCCGTTTCCCATCTAGGAATTTTGAGCCGTCGGGTTGTGGCTAGTGATTTGCTTCCAAAGGTGGTCTGTGATTGAATTCAGCAGCAGTAGACTGACTTAAACTCTTCATGATGACAATATTTGCTCACTAGTGAAGGTGCTAGCAGCCCGGCGTCGATTCCGGCTCGCGTGGTGCCAGGCGCTGCCTTAAATGAAGGTATTCCATGATGTGATCAGCACCTCCTGGTGTGACGAGCAACACGGTTGGTTCAGATTGCGCGGTACATGGCTTCGAGTCCGCAGGAGGGAAGTGGCCGAATATATCGCACTGTGCAGCCAATCAGCAGCGCGACGCTGAGATAGATTAGGATAGGCTTCAGGGAGATCAGGCAGCACTTCAAAGTTTTTTCGAGAAGGAGCACGTGCCTGACATGGTGTCCGTGCGCGGCTCAAACATCACAGCTTCCTCCGATGACGGTGGTCCCCATACGATGCCCCCCGAGCCCTCCCTGCCGTCATTCACACCGGCCCGCACCCGCCACAGGTGAATAACCCAGACATCTCTGCTGCAGTTGAAGGACGGCTCATACTGCGGAAAAGCAGCACGGAAAAGCAGCATGCTTAACAGCGCAAGCAAGGCTGGTGCACACCTCGAGTCTTGCAAAACGCTGCGCATGCCCTCAGATGCAGCAGCAAATCCACCTGCACCCACCCCCGTCCCAGCGATGGCCGCTTCCTCCCTCGCACCGTGTGCCCCTTTTTCCGCACACCCAACGCCACCAACCGGCTCAGCATGACCTCCTTCCACTCCTGTTCGGGTTTCCCTCCCTGCGGGGCAGGTCTCGGCGTTAGCAACGTTGCCCCCGCTTCGTCGGTTAAGGAAGATGTACCTTCTGCTATACGTGCCGCCATGCCACCGATGATACCGCCTCCCGACGCAACCGCCCCAACGGATACTCCTGAGCTGTCAAGATTGTGTGCCTGCCGCGCCTCTGGGGTTCGAGATGGTGGCGCGTGTCCCGGAAATGTGGGGAAGTTTGCTGTTGCCGGCGCGCTGCGGTGTATCGCTGGCACTGTAAAGACGCAGCAGCTTAGCCACGACCAATACTGCATCATCACAGGAGGGAAGTAGTAGCAAAACTGTTGCTGCGTATCGCACAACGCGCGGGTTGGACTCCGTCACGATGACCTTTCCATCGTCACTATTTTTCTGGCCACGGAAGTACCTTGTTGCCCGCGCGGCATGGCAGCAGGGAGAGGTGCCGTGCCGTACATCTTTGGTACCACAGTCAGCCCCTCCTGAATCTCTCCGCGGATGGAGTTCAGCTCCATCAGCCCACGGCGTACATCCTGCTGCCTGCGTTGCAGGCACCCGGCGAATCGTGAGCGCTGCTGTTTCTCTGTGCGAAGATTTATCATGAAAAGGCACGCCGCACTGAGGGTTATCTTGGAAAGCGTACAAGTGCAGAAGCTCGTTCTGTGTGGCAAAACTGTCCATCCCGCTGCGCGTCTTGCGCACGAACACCATGAACTTCCCTGCGTACTGCCCACCCATGCGGGCTATCCGAGGCAAATCCTTGGGACCATACCTGCGGATCGCTCCGCAGTGAGAGAGGCGTGGCTCTTGTAGAATCGTGCAGCTGACTGAGACGCAAATGCATGTTGGGTTAGTTTGCGATGGGAGGCGCACAGGAGGAGGCCGACTCCGCCCAGAAGGGCAAGCTCTCCCCAGGAGATGAACATTCGTAAGAACACACTGTCCCCACCGCGAGTGTACTCCCAGTGCCCCGAGTAAGGCTATGGGCGAAAACAAAGGCACGCTATGGCGGCCACAGCTCCCTGCCTGGAGCTCACGGGACCTACACCCTCGGCGCAAGGCAGCCGCGCGCCTTGCTGGTCCAAAAAAAGTCACTCCCTCGTCAAATCGGGATTGACCGAGACACCAAGACCGTGGATGTGGCAGCCACGTGTTTCATCTGTGTAAGCGCTCGTCTGCTAATGGCCTCCACGTAGCTTTCATTCCCAGCGATGATGACGGAAGAAGTGGGAAGCGGGTCGCACTTTTGGGTGCAGCTGCTCAACGTGATCGCAGCGAACTGGGTCCTGACTGAGTTGCTTCTGAAAAATCCCAACCGTGTTGGTTTTGTGGGCGGCGGTTCGTACTCTGCACCTCAGCGGCGCGCGGCTGCAGGAGGTGTAGTTCTCCTGTGTTTCAATGTGGTTGTCAGCATCGGATCAAGCTTTCGCGCAACAGCAAGAAGCGTGTTGGTCTCGATTTCTGCACTCTCTCTTTTGATGTGCTGCGTAGTTGCTGTGATGCGAAGACGCACTGCGACCACAAAAGCAAAACATCAAATTCGTGCGATATGTACCGCGTCAGTGGTGCTAGGCGTTGGGCATTGGGTTGCAGAGGTGCACGCCGGGACGATCTGGTCTGAGGCGCTCCGGGTAGCAGTGGTCTGCCACGCGCCCTAAGCATGCATAAGCTCATACTCGAGCGTAATGGCAAAATCCTCACCATCTCACAATGCCGCGCCCTTTCAATCGCATGGTCCAGGTCGCGGCGTGTTTTGCAGCGTTGGCGTATGTGGATGCTTGTGTTGGCAGAGAACCCCCGCCGGAGGGAGAATTCGCTGCCGCCCTGGCCAACGCTGCCGCAAAGGTCCAGCCGCTGTTTGCGTCCTGTGACGCTGTCGCACTTATCCTGAAAAGATTAACAACGGGTCTTTGTGGCACGCAGGCGGTGTGTCTCGTGCCATGGCTGGCTGTTGCGGTCGCTTCTGCCTTTGTTGCCCTCGACTCCGCCTTGCGGCTCCTCGGAGTCGCCGACGGCTGGCTGAATTCACCAATCTATCTCTGCGTGGTCTACGGGTCGGCCCTTGGCTCTTAGCCTCACACATTCTCATTGCTTCGCATGGCACGTTGCAGGCACGAGGGCTGTGCGGGGAGCTCAATCACTAATCGCCTGCGTGCTCGTTCGCAGGCCTTTTGCCTCTGTGTACTGGCTCCTCAAACGCCAGCTTCTTCGAAGCCGCGAAAGTGCCTGTACCGGTGCCACATTGCCTGTCTGAACACGGGTTCTGGTGTCATATAGATCGTCCCGCGTGCTCGCCGTGCTGGTTTCGGGTGTAAGCTTCATGACAATTCCAAACTGCCAGGGCGAGCGAGCCCTGACCAGAATCCTCACGACGCGGGAGGAGGGAGCATCCACGCCATCCGTTCGCGGCCACCACCAGATGCCTCTCCAACTGATTCGCCTCCTCGGCCGCTGCGCTGCTCATTTGTCTCTGCACTGTCTGCATGCACAAGCTCTTCAAGTGTCGCCCCGTGGACCGCGTCATCCGCGCCGCCGGCGCCTTCCTGAAGCGGAAGTTGTACCACCACTGGTGCATCTTCTTCGCGCAAAAAGATTGCATTTAGATCTCCCTCGGTCCTTGCAAACGAAAGTCCTGCGGCGCTCGGGACAAGGTGAGCCCTGCAGCAAGCGACGATGATTGGGGCGTACTGGAACGCGTTGGAGTACACTGCAAGAACAGCCTCCCACCGTGCGCATACTCTGCGCTCAAAAGCACGCTGCGTCGCAAGCGCTTGTGCCCCACGATTGGAACAGGGTACAACCAAATCGCTGGCCGAGCACCGCAGTAAGGCGTCCAACCCGCCGGCTAAGGAGCTCCGCATCCGCTGCGCGCGGCGCGGCGCCCGTTGCACGCGTCGCCTTCACCGCGGCCGTGGCCTCCTCTACCAAATTCGCAAGCGCGGGTCCTGCGGGGCACGCAAGAGACGAGTCACGCACGAGACGAAACAGAGGCGTCAGCTCGGGGCAGATCCACCGAGAAAGTTTGCAGAAGAGAGCTCGTCTCGAAAGAAGTCTTCGGGCACGTGCTCCAGCTGCCGCCGGAGCACTCGCACGAACTCGGCCATCCCCGCTGGACGCTACACCCCCACTTTTCATTCAGCTATGAGCGATATCAGGCTGAATCACAACAGGCCGAAAGACAAGTGCGAGAAAGATGCGACAATACCTGGGCCATGAGCCTGCCGCTGGAGGCAAGAAGAGAAACCGCGCCTTTCCAGGCTTCGAGAGCGTCGAGCGACGCTAACAGCAGAAAGAGCAGAAACGCCACCTGGCCACCGCACTGCTTCACGCGCCATGCTTCTATGTGGTGCGAGTAGCATCTCAAATTTCAGCACACACAGGTCGCGCAGTGCTGATTCAGCTAGTGCCTGCATCTCCGCGAGCATCTCGTTCCACTCTCCTCCAAAGCGAGAGCCCAGCAACGCCTCAACCCTTTCGCTCCCATCGAGATTGTACTCGCTCACCTGCCCAGCCGCCACCGACACCTCATGGTGCGGAATATTATGCACATACTCGTTGTCCTACAGTCCATATCTGCACGGAGCTTCACCTCGTCGGCGTTCATCCCTCTCGTGCGCCGCTGCTGCCCTGGACCGTCACGGAACCCGAATGCTGGGCGCACCGGAGCTTCATCAAACACTTCCGAACCGTCCTGCGCGCCAGCTGAAGTCTTCTTGTGCGCTGGAATGCTGCATCGCTGCAGCGTCGCAGGCGTGATTAGGTTTGCCACTCGCGGCCAGGTTATCTGGTTCTCAGTTGGACACATGCCCAGCTCTCCGTCGAACGCGTAGCTTCTCACTGCATGCACCAGTCGTTCCTGCTCCTCACCATGTTCAAGTAACATGAGATCCTCCATTTCCTGCCGAGCCATTTCTCCCATTTCGTCAGGGATTGCATGAGCATGGGGCTTTGCAGCAGTGCTTTTTGCAATTGAAGCACGCGAGCACTCAGGCGCTCACCTCGCTCCAGCGCCACACCACGACACCGGAACATTCGAAGTTCAGAAACGTGGCGTGGCGATCGCGCCCTGCGTCCCAGCACAGTAGATGCAGCCCAGGTGGAATCATCTTTATGCCGCGGAACTTGTGTCCAATCACGAGTGAGGAGAGATCAAATGTCATCTCTGTGCCCGCAGGGACGCCCATGCAAAGAAGCGTCCCACCCGCATCCACGCAGCGTCGAGCCTCCTCGGGATCCATTATCTCTCTTAACTGCGAGGAAAATGCGTCAGGAGGGGTGCAGCACCACGCCGGGATGCCAGCCAGCGAACGAATTCCTTTTTCCTCTCCGAGACAGAAAGCAAAGCGACTCGGTTTGGGATTTTGTGCCACGTTCTCTGTTTTGGCGACATGGACGAGTATCAGCGGTTGGACGAGAGCAGCTTCGACGTGATCATCGTTGGCACTGGGCTCACTGAATCGGTGCACACTCTCCCAATCTAAAGCCTCCTGAAAGAGACTTCTGCTCAGGCTGCGACACAGCAATCATGAGCCCCCACTTTGTGGAGAGTGTACGAGCAAATGTGCGAACCGTCCGAAAACCAGCACCCCAGCTTCTTAGTGGTTTCATGGCACGCAAACAGGTGGTGGCAGCTGCGATGGCTCGTGTAGGAAAGCGGGTGCTACACCTTGATGCTCTGCCATTCTACGGGGGATCGCACGCGACCCTGCCTCTTTCATCGTTTCGGGACTGGCTGGGGCTGTAAGTCACCTCATCCTAACGTAGCTCCAGCCTGACGCTTCATGCGCAAATGCTGAGCGCATCGCTACAATGTTTGCACCACGCTCAACACCGTCCTGCTTCAGGCTTGGAGGGGAGGATGAACAAGATGGACAAAGCGCTTCAGAGGCAGGACTCGCTTCCGTAAACGAGCCGGCAGTTGAAGCGGCACGGCGCTGTAGCGCGGGAGAGTCATGGGCACGTGATGCCATCGGTCGCCTGGTCATACACGATGGAAGTAGTCGTGGGGCGCCCCCCGTCGTTGACGCGGTCCGTGCACGCACGAGGCCTGCCCTGTTTGCAGATGTGAGCTACGACGAGCGCCTTCCGCCCGTGTCCCCCCCGCCACAGCCGCCATCGCCGCCGTCAAAGGTCGATATGGAAAAGGCGAGCGAAATTAATAGCCTGGACACCTCAACGCCGGTTGCGGCGGGCGAGCATGCCGAAGCACCTGGGCCAGCTGCCATTAATGTGAGTGGTGCGTGCGAAGAAGCTGACAATTCGGTGAAAGAGAACGATGAGGGCTGGGAGGCCCTGCGAAGCATCGGGCGACGGTGCAACCTTGACTTCACGCCGAAATTGCACCTCTCGGCGGGCACCCTCGTCCAGACGCTGGTATCTTCGGGCGTCGGGCGCTACCTCGAGTTTGTGCCACTCCAGGCGACCCTCATGCATGCGGCTGGGGCAGACGCGGGGGTCGGCACTCTTGAGCGGGTGCCGATGAGCAAGGCGGAGGTCTTCCAGGCCAAGAGCATTGCGCCGCTGGAGAAACGCCTACTGATGAAGTTCATGCAGGCAATGGTGGCGCGGGACGGCGTTGCGGAGGCGAAGCGAGGCGGATGGGCTGTGCAAGGCGTCGGAGGTTCTGAGCAGGAGCAGCTTGGGTTCAAGCGGGCGGTCGGGCATATCAGCACCCCGGCGGGGGATGATGGAAGCGCAGGGGGCGCGGAGGTTGAGGAGGACTTGGAGGGCAAGACGCTTGCAGACCTGCTGCGCGAAGCGCGCCTGCCGCCACGTGTTGCGGCCCTGGTGGCCCACGGCTTGTTGGCAGCCACTCCGGAGACCCCAGCCAAGGAGGCGGTGCGACGCTTCGGTGTGTATGTGCGCTCGCTTGGTCGCTATGCCGACTCCGCAATGCTTGCCTCATTTTACGGCCTCGCTGAGGAGCTCTCCCGCCCCGCTCCCCACACCACACCACTGCTTGCTCTTGCCTCGCTGGCTACATGCCTGTATCCATGGCCTAACTCGAGGCCGGGGGCTGGTCTGAGTTAGAGAGAGTTATGAGAGAGTGTCCACAGGTCCCGCAAGGCTTCTGCCGTATGTGCGCAGTCTACGGAGGCACGTATGTGCTTCGCCGTGCACCGGCCTACTTTCTCTTTAACCCAGCTCGCCAAGGTACCGATGATCACGCACCCCGACGCAGATACGGCTCGGTCGGTGCTCCACGCCTGTATCTCACGCTGCAGTGAACCGAGTCCGTCGCAGGGCGATTTGACGGAATCATCTGCTCCGAGGGGCAACGGTTTTCTGCTCCTGTGCTCGTCTGTTCGCACGCATACCTGCCGCCCTCACTTCTCGAAAAGGATTCAAGCGCCTCTGACGCCCATACGGCCTCAAAAGAGCTCGGCGTGCGGCACTGTGTGTGCATCACGTCTGGTTCCGCTGGCGCGGAGGGCGTGGCACTGTCCGTGCTGCCCCCTGGTACCTGCGACAACTCCTGCACCATCCACGTCCTGCAGGCAGACCCCTTCTGCTTCCCGCCACGCCACCCTCTTCCCTCTTCCCTTCCTCCGTGTGCCCCTACCGCCCCAGTCGCCCCTTTCCGACTGCGCTGTTGGCTCTTGACACTTTCGGCACCGCAGCTCGACGCTTCGGCGCAGGCGACCCCGCCGGGGTCTGGCAAGGTGGTCTGGCACCTGTGGGCCGCCGCTCCGGGTCCGTGCGACTTGCGGGCGGCGGTTAACCTTCTCCGCCGCCTCTCACCAGCAACGGCCGTGCACTGGTCGATTCCGGAGTCCCGCACGCCGCGCTCCGTGTCACCCCACAGCGAGCTTGCGTAACGGCGCCCCGCTCACGGCCTCTGGCAGGGCCGCATACTACACCGCGCTGGGCTCTCCGTTGGGCGCGAGCGGCGACGGCCCGGATGCGGGCGCGGGGGCTCGAGAGGTCCGCCCCGGGCTGTGGACTGTGCCACCGCCGACAACAGAGGTGGACTCGGGGGACGCGGTCGCGGCGGGCGAGGCGCTGTTCCGCGCGCTCTGCGGCGAGGAGCCGCCCTTCCTCCCGGCGATGCCGGAACCGAGCGACAACGAAGACCCAGACTCCCACGCAGGCGAGCGGCACCTGGCCCTCGTCCTGGCCCGCGGCCAACTGATCGCAAGGCAGCGGGGCGGCGCCTGAGCGGCTCGGCCTTGGTGCAGGTGTGGTGCTGGAGGAGCCGTCAGAGCAACATGAAGCTGACCTTTTTGGGGAGCAGTGGCGCCCGGCAGAAGAGGAAACGGTAGGCGCTGGGAGCGAGGCCATCGATCCGCCGCCGTCGCACAGCAGCTGAGAGTAGCTGCGCACGCAGGGGCAGCGGGGCTGAGCACGCGCTCGAAAAGAGTAAACACGCGGCTCTCAGCCGACCGTCTCTGAGTGTTTGCATCGCAGCGACTTTGCAAGCGTGCTGCAGCCGGGCCCGCGACTGCGCCCGAGAGATGCAGGTGGTCCATGCTGGAGGCAGAGCTTTTGGCCTATGCCGGCCTGTTCACGCATGCGTGAGCACGCCACGCCGCAGCGTGCTCGTCTCAGCGAACCCGCACCCTTCCTTCACGCCTGCCTCTCAGCGCTGCACAGGCACCAGCCGCATGGCCCAAACGACACTTTATAACGCATTGCTCGCTGCTGACGCCCACTCAGGCACTTGTCTCGTAATTCAGGCCCCACGGGGGCTGGGTACAACCGCCTCCGCTCGAGACTCCTTTGTTCGCGGCGAGCTGGGGCTGGATGGGAGCCTCGTAGCTGAGCGCCCACGGCGCGCAGCAGCCGACCTCGCTTCCCCGGTGTCCCCGCCCAGCGCGCGAATTGGCGCGCCCCTCCTCCTGTGCCGACATCGTCTCCCGCGCCGCGGCCGTTGGCGGCGGGGAGTGCGCGCGCGGCACAGGCGCGGCCTCGCAGTGCGCCAGCTCCACCTTGGACGACGGCGCCGCGATGGACCTCCGGCCAGTGCGCGGGCGCCTGCCGCCGGCAACCCGCGCGTGTCAAAAGTGGCGCCGCTGCGGCACCCAGCACGCGCGGGACGGGCGCGGAGAGGGTCAGCACTCTGACGTAGAACCAGCGCTATGGACAAACAGCGACAGGGGCTGGGCTCCGCTCGGAGCGCGCTTGCGCCGGTCTGGCTGGTGCCACGTCACCTGCCCCGTCGATGCCATTTGCATCTATGTCAGCGCCCCGGAATGTGTGCGGTGTGAGCGCCGCTCTCATGCCAAGAGGTTTCTGGCAAGGCGAGCAGGTGGCTGGCTGGGCGCCAGGGCGGGAAACAGGGCGAGACGTTTCCGAAGCCGTCGACCACGATAGTGGCGGGCAGGTCTTGAGAGGCGCTCGAGGCGCGGCGCTCCGGGAAGCTCCGGCGCGTGCTCCACGGCACCTCCGCTGTCCCTGCACCTGCCGGCACAAGCAATCGCACCCGCGGTCAGGGGGCTTGGGGGCGAGCACGAGCACTGACAGGAGAGGGACGCACGGCGTTCATATGCCGAGGCATTTTACTCCGGGACGAGGAACCCACCAGCAAGGAATGCATTAATGTGTGCGGTCTCGCAGCATTCCTTTGCTGTAAGAGACAGCTCGGCCAGCTGCGGCGGATTCGCAGCACCAGCAGGAGCGCTCTCGCCGCTTGGCCCAAAGATGTGCTCTCGACCGTGGTCCCGCGCCGCGGCCAAGCCCGCCTGTTTGCCGCGTGGTAGCGGAGGAGCATCTGCAGGCACACACATCTGTCCCGGCTCCATCATGCCGCCAGATTCAATCGGCCTGCAGGTCGCGGAATCAAGAACGAGTCAACCACGCCGTTGGGACGACCATTTTTACTGTTGAGTCGCAGGATCACAAATGATTCAACGTCGCTGTTGGTACTTTCGTGGGAGAAGCTGACGAATAAAATCGGTTGCAAAAGTGGGGAGAGACGGTTGCCTGCGCCAACGACGGCCATGGTGATTCTCTTCCGTGCCAGCCAGTCCAAGTGTGCCAGGTTGCATGTGATCAACCCAGCTGCTCCCTGTCGCCACCTTCCTGCGAGTGCTACCACGCGGCTGCGAAAACAGAATACAACGGTGACCAAACGCACATTCCATCACACTTCGTCCGCCCAGGGGGTTCATTCTGTTCTCAATCAACATAGCGCAATTAGATCAGGTATCCACTGATGCAGAAGGGCGAGAAGAAGCTCTCACACCTCCGAGTGGCCGAACTGTTCCATCGATGGAACCTTGGCACCAGCCAGGGCACGAGATGGCTCCCAGGGGTTATGATTCAGGACACCCCGCATGCCGCCCTCAGTGCTGGGCATCGCTTGGGTTTGAAGCCTTCAAACTCATACATTGACTTTGTGTGTACCAAGATCGAACTAAGTCATTTTTGCGCGCAGCAAAAATGGTGACCAAGCCTTCCCTCCGTGCCACTTGCTGTGCCATCTGTGGTAGACGTGCCGCAAAACACCCTGCGTTTGGGCTTCTGTAGCTACATCTCTTGGTTCGGGGAAGTTTTTTGCGTTACGCAGGAGGTCAGTTTTTTGGTGCTCGGTAGTCCCAAATCGGGAGGCTCCCTGCGGAGCGTCGCACTGAGGGGGCACATGCGCCAGCACAGTGATGCGCATGATCGGCCGGAACCTTGACGCTGTTTGAACACTCTTCCGTTTACATAGTCCACGCTTTGCTGTGGTCGTGTTGTCTTTGTAGGAGACTGTGCGATGGTCTCCGTTGCTGTTCCATCGAAATCTGGCGTGCCCCGAGTTGCATTCCGAGCCATGCAGGGCACCAACTGAATTCGATCGCAACAGCAGTCGGCGCCAATGGGCGCGATGGATGAACGCGAAGAACTTCTCCGGGCCCAGGTGCCGTCCCGCTCTTCCCGGGCCCCCACGCCGACTGAAGCGCGCTTGACCGGGTTGGTTGAGCTCCTCCGCCGCTCATCGCGGCGAAACTTGAGCGCAGAACGTGCGACTGGTTGACCATCCCGACTATAGACCCCCGCGCTTAACAGCGACATGGTGTCAAATGCTACCTCGGTGCGTGCCCTTGTCCATCCCATCACTCTTCCCTCCCCCCATCCTCGCGGCAAGCGAGGATGGGGCAAGATGTGGCGCACAGAAAGCCGTGCAGGCGCACTGCGCCCCCCCCCATTCGCTTCTTGTTTGACCAAGTGACCGCGAAATTGGCGCCTATGTGATGAGTGCCACACGGTGCAGAATGATGGTGGGCTGCGTGTGCTTGCTCGCAATCCTGGTGCCGATGGTGATGGTCGTGTGGTCGATTGTCTCCAATGCACCCGGAGACCCGCTGCACCGGCACGCCCACGCACATCCGTTGCATGGTGGGTTTCCCCGCGTCTTCCTGGTGCAGCTGCGTTGTGTCCTGTTTTTCCTGAACGGCTCCTTCGATCAGAGTGTCGTCTGGGCGGGCACTGCTTTTTCAAAAGGGCACAAATAATGATTGACGCGTATTTCTTGTCATGCTCGCAGGATCTCCCGCTGGACAAGGACCGCCCCCTGCAAGAAACAGCACGGGATCTGATGGATCTCCAGCCAGCAATCCATTTGCTTGGGTCAGCGCGGTCTGTGTCCCGCAGTCCCGGATCGATGCTGCTTTCAAGCGAGTACACAGGGTCGATGTCGCACAGTGTACTGAATGCTATTCGTTTTGGCTTTCGCTGGCAGGTGATTGCGAGCAGGCCGAAAACTTGAGCGGTCGTGTGCGCCTTGAGTACGAGCCCTAGAGGGCCTTCGCGAGGATGGTGAGGTTCGGTAGAGCGGCAAAATTTAGGCCGAAACTGCGAGTGCGGGACGGTTGACAAGGAGCGGGTTGTGGCATTATCAATACATGCGTTTGAGTTGGGAGTTCTCGCCCAGCTCCCGGATGGATGCTTCCGCCCTCTGGTTCCAGATTCGCTCCATTCTGCGAAGAGGAAGTTCGCTTGCGTCGACAACGTGATTACGGTAAACTTATCGACTCTTTCACCGAAGACTGGCGCATAACACGCTCGGGCTACATTTCCGTCCGTACACGATGGAGACCCGCAACTCGCATGTTCGACAAGCTCCTTTTGCCGTCGCTCCTCTCTGGAGAAGTTTCGTGTGAAGTCGCAAGAAACTCTTGCAAGAAACTCTGTCTAGTCAGCGGACGCGATCACTATTCCCCGAGCAGGGGAATCGCCATCCGACGCGGTTTTCAGTTCCTGTTTTAGGACTTACATCGGGCAGAGAAGTTCCTTCAGTCTGTAACGAGAGGACATAGTGTGCCGCGTGGCAAAGCCAGCCGGCGATGGGGCGAATCTGACCTTCTGATAACGCGTGTGATTGACACAAGACTGCGCGCCGCGAACGCGCACTGTGGATTATGCGATATGTCGCTTTGAATGGGCCGATGATTGTGGCAGCAGCACTGGTAGCATCGAGTCGCGGAACTGTTGCCCTTCAGCTACCGCTGGGAAGAATGTTCGACCTCAAAAGCCGCTCGTACAGCCCGATGCCAATGGTGATTGGGCACCGTGGCGCCAAGGAGATCGCCCCCGAGAACACCATCGCAGCAATTCGCGCGGCCAAGGCCGTGGGGGCTACTTGCGTCGAGGTCGACGTGATGCTTACCAAGGACGGT
>Ga0115567_10003145_pt1 | contig 16337 bp, 14 predicted proteins | sample COGITO_mtgs_1204_2_FD_88679 | JGI IMG/M metagenome (GOLD analysis project Ga0115567, IMG submission 88679) | Pelagic marine microbial communities from North Sea - COGITO_mtgs_120412 | ecosystem: Environmental > Aquatic > Marine > Epipelagic | place: Germany:Helgoland, sampling site Kabeltonne... | reverse complement strand
TTGTGTCTCCTTTTATAAACAATAGGATTAACAGTTTCTTATTTTTAGAGTACCATAAATTTTATGAGACCAGCGTTAATCAAAAACCACCCGACCAAACCAGAGTTATGGCAAGACTTGCCTTTAGGGGAAGAGCTTAGATGTTTGATTGAAACGGAGATATTGGAAGCAAGTCGCAAATTTTTTGGTTATCATTTGGTACGTTTAGGTCATTTAAGTAGCCAAATTGAACTCGCGGCTTGCCCCATAAAACATCAGATCAATATCACATCCAATACCCAAACTTATACTAGCTTAGTCGCGGTGCCCGATGACCTGCCGGTCAGTGAAAACAGTGTTGACGCATTTCTGTTGGCTCACGAGCTAGATTTTTCCAGAGACCCTCATCAAATATTAAGAGAAGTAGACAGAACGATTATGCCTAATGGCTATCTGGTTATTACTGGCTTTAACCCTCTTAGTCTATGTGGCTTATTTAAATATTTACCCATTAACAAAGGCAGCGTGTTGCACAACGCCCGGTTTTTTAGCTGCGCCAGAGTAAAAGACTGGTTGCAGTTATTAGGTTTTGAAATAGTCGATGTCAAACACTTATTATTTAATGAATTATTTTTACAACGAAAACTTAAAGCCTCTTCAAAATGGAACCAGTGGTGTAATCAATACTTATCTATGTTGACCTCTATGTATGTGATAGTCGCTAGAAAGCGCGAAATTCCGTTGTCATTGATCAAACCCAAATGGCAAGCCAAAACTAAATTTTCAACTGTAGGTGCCAGTGTCAGAAGTGGTGCTATGCAAGTAGAAACACCTTGGCAAAAGAAGCTTTGATATTGGCTCTTAGTTTAACTTTATAAGCCCAAATCACTCAGACTTGGATGGTTGTCTGGGCGCCTACCTTGGGGCCATAAAAATTTTCGGTTAGATTTGTTTATGGGTAAATCATTGATACTGGCAAAACGTTTGGTCATTAAACCCTGTTGATTGAATTCCCAGTTTTCGTTGCCATAAGAGCGATAATACTGACCTGATTCGTCATGCCATTCGTACGCAAAGCGCACCGCAATTCGGTTTTCAGTATACGCCCAAAGCTCTTTTATGAGACGGTATTCGTGCTCTGTAGCCCATTTTTGGCTAAGAAACTGATGTGCTTGTTCACGGCCAACAGGGAAGTCGGCGCGATTACGCCAAACTGTATCTTCACTGTAGGCCAATACTACTTTATCTGGATCTCGACCATTCCAGCCATCCTCCGCCATGCGCACTTTTTGGATGGCTGTTTCTAGAGTAAAAGGCGGCAGAGGGAGGCGTGGTTGGCTAATCATAACAAAGGACCTATAGGTAAGTGATTATATGTTGATTTGCGTAGACAAGTCTGTCTACACAAACAAGACTACCTTTTGTAGACAGACTTGTCTACAATGCTCGAATGCTAACTTATTCAACATCGCAAAATCTCAATGCGAGAGATCGTATATTACGTACAGCCCACGACTTATTTTATTCTGTTGGTATTCGCGCAACAGGAGTAGACCGTTTGATTGCCGAAGCAGGAGTGACAAAAACGACTTTCTACCGCCATTTTCCTAGCAAGAATCAGTTGATTTTGGCGTTCCTAGATTATCGACATGAGATTTGGATTGAGTGGTTCAAAACGTCTGTGGCAAAACACAAGGATTTAGCTGACAGTTTGTCCTCGGCTATGGAAGAGTGGTTTGTTAAAGAAGATTTTAGAGGTTGTGCTTTTATTAATAGTTTAAGCGAGATGGCTAAGGATATACCCAAAGTCAGCGACATAGTAAGCCAACACAAAAGTGAAATTGCTGCTGTACTTCAATCGAGACTACCAAAAACGCCAAACTCAAAGCAACAGTCACAAGCGATTGTGATGGCGATGGACGGTGCGATTATTCGAGTACAATATTCTGGAGAAATTGAACTCACGATAGCTTTGTTAAATAAAACTATCGCAAGCTTACTCAAGTGACGACCAATCGAAAACGATTTACTTAACTTTCATTCCAGCTTGTGCGCCTTCGTGAGGCTGTAATATCCAAAGATCTTCGCCTCCAGGACCTGCGGCTAATACCATGCCTTCTGACATGCCAAAACGCATTTTACGGGGCGCTAAGTTAGCGACCATTACCGTCAGTTTTCCTTCAAGATCTTCCGGTTTATAAGCGGATTTAATGCCTGCAAACACTTGACGGGTTTCGCCGCCTAAATCTAATTCTAGACGTAATAACTTATCAGCTTTTTCTACATGTTCTGCTTTAGCAATACGGGCAATGCGCAAATCGATTTTTGCAAAGTCTTCAAAGCTGATCGTTTCTGCTATGGGATCTTTTGCTAACGGACTATTTGGATCAAGTTTTACACTTGGCGCTAAGTTTTCTTTTGAATCTTCAACCATGGCATTCACTTTATCCATATCTACCCTTTGCATCAGGGCTTTAAATTTGTTGATAGGGTGATCAGATAATACACTTTGTGAACTTTCCCAACTTAGTTGGTCGTTTAGGAAGGTTTCTGATTGCGCTGCTAAAGTGGGCACCACAGGTTTTAAATACACCACTAAAATACGAAACAGGTTGATACCTAACGAACAGACATCGTGAGTAAACTGCTGTTTGTTTTCGTCTTTAATGGTTACCCAAGGGGCGTTTGCATCAATAAACTGATTAGCTTTGTCGGCTAAGGCCATGATTTCACGTATAGCTTTGTGGTATTGACGTTTTTCAAAAGCATCGGCGATACTGCCTTGTGCTTGATGAAACTCTGCGACTAGCTCCGGTTCAAGTACATTGCTAGATAACTTGCCGTCAAATCGTTTGGTGATAAAACTAGCGCAGCGGCTGGCGATGTTCACCACTTTGCCAACTAAGTCTGAATTGACTTTTTGGGCGAAGTCTTCAAAATTAAGGTCAATATCCGATACGGCATCACCGAGTTTTGAGGCAAAGTAATAGCGTAAATATTCAGGATTAAGATGATCTAAATAAGTACGACCTTTAATAAACGTACCTTTTGATTTAGACATTTTGGCACCGTTAACCGTCACAAAACCATGAACGTTGACACCTGTGGGCTTTCTGAATCCTGCGCCTTCAAGCATGGCTGGCCAGAATAAACAGTGAAAATAAGTAATGTCTTTACCAATAAAATGGTATAGCTCGGCATCGGAGTCTTTATTCCAATACTCGTCAAAGTGTAAACCTTCGGTTTTATCGCACAGGTTTTTAAAGCTGGCCATATAACCAACAGGAGCATCTACCCATACATAAAAGAACTTGCCGGGAGCATTTGGAATTTCAAAACCAAAATAAGGGGCATCACGGCTGATATCCCATTGGTGCATGCCTTCTTCAAACCATTCTTTCAGTTTGTTAGCAATTTCTGGTTGTACAGCGCCACTTTGCAACCAGTCTTTCAACATGTCTTGGAACTGGGGTAAATCGAAAAAATAATGTTCAGAGTCACGTAATACCGGCTCTGCACCCGATACCACCGAACGTGGATTTTTTAACTCAGTGGGATCGTAAGTCGCACTGCACACATCACAGCTATCGCCATTTTGATTTTCTGCAGCACATTTGGGGCAAGTACCTTGTACAAAACGATCAGGCAAAAACATCTGTTTTTCAGGATCGTATAACTGACTAATAACGCGTTTACTGATAAAACCTGCATCGTCTAAACGGTTGTACACCAGCTCGCATAGCTCTTTGTTTTCATCAGAATGAGTGACATGGTAGTTGTCATAATGCACCCCAAAATCCATGAGATCTTGATGATGCTCGTCGCGAGTTTGCGCCACCATTTGTTCAGGTGTAATGCCTAGCTGTTGTGCTTTAAGCATAATAGGCGTGCCATGGGCATCGTCTGCACATACGCTGTAACAGCTATGGCCGCGCATTCGCTGAAACCTCGTCCAGATATCGGTTTGAATATGCTCTAAAAGATGGCCTAAATGAATAGAACCATTGGCATAGGGAAGGGCACTGGTAACAAGAATTTTGCGAGTTTTTTGCGGCATGGTCACTTATGTTTAATCGATTTGTAAAAAAGGTCGCAAATAGTAGCGAAAATACGCCATCATTGCATTACGAAATTCCCTTTCAATTAGACATAATTGAGGCCCAGTATGTTATTTGGCAGTAAAGACAGACAAAAAGGACTGGCAGAGTCTGTTGTTACCTTTTAGCATGCCCTTGGGGAAAGCAGTTCAATAACCGAACCTATCGACAATTAGCCAGACAAACGGCAAAATATTGTTACTCACAAAGTGTGTAAATAGCGTAAGCTCTGGGCACAAAAAATGAATGGCTAATGGCCTTCATTACAACCAATAATGAACGAGCTAATCCCTATGCGATTGTGTGACAAAGATATCTACCAATATCTACAAGACGGAAAAATAAAAATATCGCCGCAACCAGGCTACGAAGAAATCAGTGGCGTGACAGTGGATATTAAACTGGGTAATAAATTTCGTGTATTTGAAGATCATCAAGCACCATACATTGATTTAAGCGGCTCAAAAGAATCGATGCAAGCCGCGTTAAACTCAGTGATGAGTGATGAAATAGTGCTTGAAGAAGGCAAAGCGTTTTTCTTGCATCCCGGCGAATTAGCGCTGGCAGTGACCCATGAGTCTATTACTTTGCCGGCCAATGTGGTTGGCTGGTTGGATGGCCGTTCGTCTTTAGCGCGCCTTGGTTTGATGGTACATGTGACGGCCCACAGAATTGATCCAGGTTGGTCGGGTAATATAGTGTTAGAGTTTTTTAACGGCGGTAAATTACCTTTGGCTTTAAAACCTATGATGAAAATCGGCGCGATTAGTTTTGAAGTATTGTCAGATCATGCCGAAAAACCCTATAACTCAAGGGTAGATGCAAAATACAAAGATCAATCGGGCGCGACTGCAAGCCGTATCAGTGCAGACGACAAATCCTGATTGAAGATAGTCATATTTAAGAGGAGATCCTGTGCCAGATAACCCCCATTTTTACCAACCCAAAGACGGTCATGCGCTACCTCATGATCCGTTTAATGCCATTATTGCTCCACGACCAATAGGTTGGATATCGAGCAAAAGTAAAACAGGGCGGGTGAATCTTGCCCCTTATAGCTTTTTTAATGCGTTTAACTACCATCCCCCAATCATTGGTTTTTCCAGTATTGGCTACAAAGACAGTGTGCGAAACGCAGAGGAAACAGGGCAGTTTTGCTGGAATCTGGTGACCCGATCTCTGGCTGAATCAATGAATCAAACCAGCGCCGCGGTAGACGCAAATGTTGACGAGTTTGAGCTAGCTAATCTTGTAAAAGGACAATCCAGAGTAATAGATGTTCCTCACGTAGCGCTTAGCCCAGTGGTGATGGAATGTAAAACATCCCAAGTGATCCAGTTGCAGTCTGCCAGCGGTGAAAAGTGTGAAACATGGATGGTCTTGGGTGAAGTCGTAGGTGTACACATCGCGAAATCAGCAATTCAGCATGGGATATACAACACCGGTGCGCTGGAACCCGTCATGCGTGGTGGTGGGCCCGCTGATTATTTCTCTGTTAATGAGCTACAAAAATTTCAGATGTTTAGACCAAAATAAAATTTAAGGCTGAAATTGCAAGTAAATAAGCCATTCTTGGCTAAGGAATGCGCAACTAGTACAAATTAGCGCTATTTTGCGTTGCAAACAAAAATAAATTACGTAAACTGCGCAGCTCGGTCGGTGTGTAGCGCAGCTTGGTAGCGCACTTCGCTGGGGGTGAAGGGGTCGTAGGTTCGAATCCTATCACACCGACCAATTAAATTTTTTAATGTCCCCCATACCACATCAATTGTTTTAGATTGAAGTAGAGCAGTCTGGTAGCGGCTGTCATTGGCTGGGGGTGAAGGGCTCGTAGGTTCGAATCCTATCACACCGACCAATTAATTCTTTTAATATCCCCCATACCACATCAATTGTTTTAGATTGAAGTAGAGCAGTTTGGTAGCGGCTGTCATTGGACGGGGGCAAGGGGTCGTAGGTTCGAATCTTAATACACCGACCAAATAACTCTTTTGATGTGTAAGACATGTACGTTTCAACTCCCCCAAAAAACCATATTACACTCCATAAAATATCTATAGGTTAGCAACGACTTATATTTAGATGACTCACTCCGTGTATTAATTGCTTGAATTAATTTCGAATATCTCATTTACATCAACTAATTAACTCTCAAAATTTTGACTTGTCACAAGGAGCAATTCTTATGTTTGCAGGATTAGATTTCGGCACATCCAACTGCTCAATCGGTATCATTGAAAATGATCAGCCTGTGCTGGTTCCACTAGAAGATGGCGAAACACGATTATCTTCTTGTATCTTTTTAGAGCATGGCGTGATCCAAGCTGAAGAGGTGTCAGAGTATGAATTATCTAAGCGAATAAGGGCAGAAAAAACCGCGCAATCACAACGAAATAGTAGTGCTGACAACTCCAAACATGCACGTATATTAAGTGATGAAGAACTGGTTAGTGTGTTTCGTAAACAAATACGCAAAGAAAATCGTGAGGATGGTAAAACCAGCCAAAAATCACAATCTGTGATGCAAGCCCTGCAATCCAACCGCGAGGTCATCTTTGGTAAAGAAGCCGAATTAGCCCATATTGCTGATCCTGAAAACGGCTTTTTCATTAAGTCACCCAAATCCTTTCTTGGGGCTAATATTTCTGCTGCTCAACAAGTTGTGTTTTCAACGGTAGTTGAAAAAATGTTGTCTTTTATCAAACAAGAAAGTGAGTATGTAAAGAGTATTGAGTTAGACCAAGTGGTCATTGGCCGACCTGTTAATTTCCATGGTTTACAGGGAAATGATGGCAACAAACAAGCCTTACAAATCATCGACAAAGCCGCTAAAAAAGTGGGGTTTAAAGACGTTGAGTTTTTAATGGAGCCTGTTGCAGCAGCCTACCATTATGAAACACAACTGACGAAAGACACAGTAGTGCTTATTCTCGATTTGGGAGGAGGTACCACCGATTGTTCGATGCTAAAACTGGGACCCAGTTATATTCATACTGACAGCAGAGAAACGGGTGTTTTAAGTTATTCGGGTAAAAGGCTAGGGGGCATTGATCTTGATAACAAACTGGCCCTTATGACAATAATGCCCCACTTTGGTAAAAACGCCATGTTAAACAACGGCCTACCAGTGCCTATTACCTTGTTTAGCCAAGCGGTCAATATCAATGATGTACGGGCGCAACAAGAATTTAGTGCTAATAGAACAGGCATTGAATTAGCTAGATTCTGCAGCATGTGCGAAGACAAACGACTCGAAAGATTACGAACACTAAGAGATCGTAAACTTGGCCTTAGACTCAACCAAAGTGCGGAGATGGCTAAAATACATCTGTCTGGTAATGAACATATAGATTTGCCACTTCACTATATTGAAAATGACCTATTTGTTCCTGTCAGCCGAGAGGCATTGAGTGATGCCATTGCCGATGAATTAAGGCAATTTGAAATATTAATTGAAGAATGTGTCCGTCTCGCGGGAACGCAACCCGACAGCATATTTGTTACCGGAGGCACCGCCATTTCACCTGTCATTCAAGGATGGATAAACTCAATTTTCCCAGATGTTGAAGTGGTGATAGGTAATCATTTTGGTAGTGTGACATCGGGGCTAGTGACACATGCGCAGCGGGTTTTTAGGGGGTAACATATTAGGTTATGTGCCGCAGTGGTAGCGCAGTTTAACAATTGAAATTGTATCATTTTGCTGTTTGTATACGATGCGATGTTCATCATTAATTCGACGAGACCAATACCCTGATAATCCGTGCGTTAATGGCTCAGGTTTTCCAATGCCCTCATTCGGGGTTCTTTGCATATCTTTTATGAGTACATTGATTCGTATGACTATTTTTTTGTCTGTGATTTTCCAGTATAAATATTGTTCCCAAGCCTTAGTTGAAAAGGTGAGTTTCACTCTATAAGCTCTCTTTGGGTCCCATTGCCAGCTTCAAGTTCGGCAATAGAATCAAGCAAGCTTCTAGCATTAGTTGGAGATCTGAGTAGATATGTGGCTGTATACATCGCGTATGTATACAGTCTATAAAGATGTACTTTTAAGTTGTTGATGGTTAAACAATAATTCCGATAGTGCGTCTTCTGGAATAGGTTTAGACCAATAATATCCCTGCCCAATGTTGCAACCCATAGCAACTAGCTTGTTAAGAGTGGCTTCATCTTCTATGCCCTCAGCCACAGTTTTTAATCCTAAGCTCTCAGCCATACTAATGATGGCTTTTACAAGTGGCTCGTCATGTTCAGCAACACAAAGAGAGGCAATAAAAGAACGGTCTATTTTAAGTGTTGTTGCGTTGAAATTTCGCAAATAACCAAGGTTTGAATAACCCGTGCCGAAGTCGTCAATGGCGATAGTAATACCTAGAGCACTTAACGCATTGAGTTGTTTTTGAATTTGATCCGTATCATCAATTAACAAGGACTCAGTTAACTCTAATTCTAATGCGTTTGGGGGTAAACTAGCGTCTTGCAATGCACTTTCAACAATATTTTGTAGATGCCCATCTTTGAATTGTATTGGAGAAAGATTGACCGCCACACGCAGATTTGGAAAACCTAGTTTGCGCTGCTTAGCGCAGCTAATACAGGCCTGCTGGATTACCCAGCGGCCCAATTCATTTATTAAACCACTGCTTTCAGCTAAGGGGATGAATTGATCTGGACCTATCATACTGCCATCGGGTTGCGGCCATCGTAATAGTGCTTCAACCGTGGAAATTTCACCATTGTGCAAATTCACAATGGGTTGATAGTAAAGTTTGAATTGTTCTTCAATTAGTGCTGGCCGTAATAATTGCAATAATTTGAATTTATCATCGCTGGTTTTATCTAAACTCTCATCGTAATAGTGGTAGGTATTACGACCATCCTTTTTGGCTTGATACATGGCAATGTCAGCTCTGCGGCACAGTTGCTTAAAGTCTGTGCCGTCTTTTGGCGCGCAAGCAATTCCTATTGAGGCTGAAATAACAATCTGATTTTGTAATATTTCGAATTTAGAAGCACACTGTTGTATCAATGTTTCGGCTAGTATATCTAATTGCCCGCGGTCATCGGAGCATGGAGACAATAACAGAAACTCATCGCCACCAAAGCGAATAAGATACTGTTTTGGTTGCAATATTTGGCTTAGTCTCTGAGTTAGTTGCTCCAGTAAAAGATCTCCTGCGGCGTGACCCAAGGCATCATTGACAGGTTTGAAATTATCCAAATCAATGAATAAAAGGGCAAGATTGTGTTGTTCTTGCTCGCAGGTAACTAAGGACTGTTTAAACAACTCTTCGCCATAAAATCTGTTCGGTAAATTGGTCAGTGGATCATGGTGTGCTAAATGCTGAATTTCTTCCCTGCTTTGTTGGACTTTGATATTTTCTCGTTGTAACGACAGCATTAGACGTTTGATATCATGTACTAAAATATAAACACTGAACCCAGTCACCACAAAAATAACCACTATAAACAGTAGATGTGACCAACTTAGTGTCGGAATATTTGGCGTAATAAAACCTCCTAGTGTTAACCAACCAATACAAACACACAGAGTAATCACAAATAAAAGAACGGAAACAAATAAACCAACACCGCCCAAGATAGCGGCAAAAATTAATAACCCAGGGTAGCCAAGGATCGCCAAATCAAATAAGCCCGCACCTGTTAACGCCAGTGCAAATAACATAGCCGCCATAGATCCTATTAAGGTATAAGCTGAAGCTAACACTTTGTGTTTGAATGCAAAGCCCAACGCCATAATGAGGAAACCAAGACCTACGGTAAAAATGATAAAGGTAATACTTCTAGCCACAATAAGTGTAGCCATTAGACCTAGTGCGGTAACCCCACAAATCTGCATTAGCCTGTGACGACGTATCTGACTGAACACATCTTTTTCACCAAAGTCCTGGGACATCCTGACTTGGGCCTTTTTGTTCGGGGTCATTCTTTATCCTATGAATGGTTATAATTTACTTTAACGCCTAAAACTAAAAAAACCAAACTAGAATACTAAGGCTGTTCTTTTTGTTCTGACAACAAGGCCAAAGTTCATTTAGTGACATGATTCTTCATCACATGAATTGAAAGATAGGCTTTTAAAAATTAAATGGTAGATAAGGACATAGATCGCGATGAACTAACCCTAAGTTTTTCAGTTGGGTGATCTAAATAAAGGGCTAGTTTGTTTCAATTTCATGCTCTATCTGAACCCCATATTTCTAAAAAAAGCTTCGCTGGCTTTTCATAAAAATGAAGCTTATTGTAATTAATAGAATGAAATAGGGCGCTATTTATGCAATTAATTACATTAAGTTTTTTGTTAAGTTGACGAATGTTAAAGATTTTATAACCTCTATTCTAAGTTGATTAATTATAAGGCTATGGTGAAATGAAGCATTTAGTACTCTCTATAGGTATTATTTTTCTCATACTGAATACTAGTATTGCTCATGCAGAAAACATTCGCTGGGTAACTGAGTCATGGGAAAATTATACTAATGAAGACGGTAGCGGTTTATATAACGACATTGTGGCCGAGGTTTTTGTTGAACATCATCTTGACATCGTTAATATGCCTTGGAAAAGAGCATTGCTTGAAGTAAAAAATGGTAGCGCCGACATGACTGGCGCAACAAGTTTTGTAGATGGATATATTACTTCTCACCATCCTATATTAGCGCCACCTATCAGTATTTTGTTTGTTAAAAAGAAAATGAGCTATAGGGATCTACCATCACTGGAAAACTATGTTGCAGTATGGGGAGCTCCCTATGAAGATGAATTGATTTCGAAATCTAACAAAGCCTTTATTAAAGGTTTTTCAGTACAAGAGCGTAAAACTGCATATAAATTACTGGTATCTGGTCGCGCAGATTACTTTTTAGATGCCAAGGGATTGCATCAAGCTTGGTTAGAGACTCTCGAAGCTCAGCCCCATGGAGAATTGCACGCAACTGATTTTCAGCTTGAGGATATTGGTCAATCGAATCTATTTATGATTTTTAGTGATAATGCCCGAGGACAGCGCTTAAAAGGTATTTTTGATAGTGGTATAGCTAAACTAAATCAAAAAGGTCAATTGCGTAAAATATATGAAAAATATCATTTTCTTGAACAAATGCCGACACTGGCACACTAATATTATTGTCTGCTAGACTTTTAGCTCTGAACCTAATATTTTTAGCGTGTTTGCCTCGCCCATAGCTTAGTTAACAAGGATCTCTCTCCGTTTTGTCAGAATCACCCGTTGAAACGTCTGCTGTCGCCAAATTTGCATTAATTATTGTTTGTCTGGGCTCCATTATCGGGCCTCTGGGCATGGCTTCTGTGAATATCGCTATTCCTGATTTGGCGGCTGATTTGCAGGCAAACGCCAAGATGGTTTCGTGGTTGCCTACATTGTTTATCTTGAGCAGCGTGATATTTATGCTGCCTGCGGGCAAGTTGGCAGATAATTATGGTAGAAAACGAATTTATGCCTATGGTTTAGCCTTAAATGCCTTTGCATCTTTTATGTGTGGCGTTGGCACCAGCATTGAGTGGGTGCTGTTTTGGCGGTTTGTGCAAGGTGGGGCGTCAGCGATGATATTCGGCACCGGAGTCGCGATTATTACCTCGGTTACTCCGTCCCATAAAAGAGGGTCTGCACTAGGAATTGCCGCGGCATGTATTTATGTTGGATTAACCGTTGCACCTGCGGTAGGAGGATGGCTAACCGAATTATGGGGCTGGCGTTCGGTATTTTTATTTCAAGTACCTGTGGTTATTGCACTTTTATTGTTGATTAAAATGCGCCTTTTAGGTGAATGGAAGAACGATAAGAAAACCCAATACGATTGGTGGGGAACGGGTATTTTTGGCATATTTTCATTATCCTTGGTATATGGATTAAGTATCTTACCGAATAGTATGGGCATAGTGGTGCTTGGGTTATCGGCGATCAGCTTGGCGCTTTTTGTGCTGCATCAGAGTCGTAGTCGCCGGCCGCTTATTCGAGTGCAAATGTTTCGTGAAAGTCGGGTGTTTTCTATGTCATTGACAACGTCACTGTTGATGTATGCCAGTAATTTTCCACTTATATTTATAATGAGTTTATATTTGCAATATGTAAAAGATCTTAGCCCTTTGCATGCTGGACAGGTCATTATGGTTCAGGCTTTGTCGATGGCGATAATGGCCCCCTTGTCTGGTAAGTTGGCCGATAGATTTCAACCAAGGCTGATAGCAACGCTTGGTTGTGTCATTGTTGCTTGCGGCATGCTGGTGCTAAGCCTGATGGATACCGCAACCACTATTACTTATATTGCCGGTTCGTTGTTACTGATTGGCGTGGGTTTTGGATTGTTTTCAACTCCAAATAACAATGCCATCATGGGCGGGGTTCAGCTTCACGAGGTGGGGGTGGCTTCAGCATCGATGAATCTTGCCCGTACCATAGGTAATTTATTTGGTATGAGTCTGGTGAACCTTATGGTGCATTATTATTTAGGTGACGCACAATTTACCCAAGAGCAAAACCCAGCACTGATTAAAACGGTTGAAATGGCATTAAATATGTCACTAGCATTTGTTGTAGTAGCTTGCGGGATATCGGTTTTTCGCGGCAGGTTGCATCCAACCTCATAAACATAGCTATCACTACGCCATTCTCAATTCGTTGGCCAAAATAGGCACTTTTATTAGTGTAGTTAAATCATACAATCCGCATTTTCAAAGTGAGTCTGACTTTGTGATGCTTTACTTCTGGTTGTGTTAACACTAGCCTGATTGTTTGCAAGTACATGGTCTTTGATGTTTAAGTCAGAGTGTGTTGGTTGTTATCGTTCTTTTACTTACAGCGGAAAAACTATTGATTGATAAAGATATAAATATTCAACGTCGAATTGACATGGATCTGTTGAGTCGTTCAATGAATGGCACAGTCGTTTATGCGGTTATGTTACCCATGGTTTTTTGGCCTTTTGATTTTTACCTTTTGCAACCTATGTTGAGTACAGTGTTCGCCTTAAGTATGCTTTTAATCAGTATTCTGCGAGGTTTTCATAAATTGCTAACAAAGCAGCTTTACCGATATTCCGCTAATTTATGGCGTAATTTATTTTTCTTTTTATCCTTATGTCACGCTGCTACTTTAAGTACGTTTTTTGTTTTTTCCATATATGATGAGCGATTTACGCCAATTATTCACGTAACTATGCTGGCTATAGGTGGGATTTCAAGTGGTGCCGTTGTTGCCCTAATTCCAAGAATCAAATTTTGTTTAATTAATTTAAGTGTATTGCTTATTCCTTCAATAGTAGCCGGCGTCATAATCAACGACAAGTTTCCCTATGAGGGTATGCTTACCTTGTATTTTGGATTTATTGCGATGATTGGTGTTCGTTCATCTGAGGAATATATTCGTTCTTTTAAAATAGAATTGAAGCTTGACGAACAGAAAAGTGAATTAGAAAGACAAGGTAAAATCGATGCTCTGACGAATATTTATAATCGAGGGTATTTTAATATTGAGTTAGAAAAACAATGGGAATACGCCAGCCGGTTAAAACTTAGATTGTCGCTGTTACTTATTGATGTGGATCATTTTAAGTCAATTAATGACAATCATGGGCATTTACTCGGCGATGCCTGTCTAGTGCATATTGCTAAGATTATTAATCAAGTAGGTAAAAGAGAAACCGATTTAGCCGCTAGATTTGGCGGCGAAGAATTTGTTTTGTTGATACTCGAAAATGAAGGTGATGATGCCGCAAAAATAGCTGAGGTGTTACGCCATAAAATTGAAAATAGTCCTTTTCAGGTTGACGGTAAATCGTTTCCCGTTACCGTGAGTATTGGCGTGGCAAGTATTCAACCTAGTCATAAAATCGACTCTAGGCAACTCATTGAGTATGCCGATATCGCTTTATATAAAGCAAAACATCAAGGTAGAAATCTTGTTATCGTTCATACAAATTAATTTGATATAAATCATGTGTGGATATATTGAAGTTGACGGCGAACGCCAACAGCCAATCATGCAGTTTCCAGAGCGTGAAATTGCCAATCAATTTTCTTCAAACGTTTCCAAACGTTATTACCCCGCTTTTGGTCAAGACCCCAATAAAACCATCGATATCGTCATCGAGGAAAACGGCGAGCTAAAACAAGTGGCTGCAACTTGGTGGTTTGACTGCGCAGACTCTTTTGAAGGTTTGCATGTTGGGACTCGCACAACATTTAATGCCCGCAATTTAGATAGCCCTTATTGGCAAGGTGCACTGCACAATAATCGCGCCATTGTTTTAGCTACGGGCATAGGTGAGTCTAAAGTTGTGGGAAAAACAAAACATCAATATTATATGCAAAGTGATGAGGTGTTTGTGATTGGCGCGTTATATCGCAAATATAGCGAGGGTAGATATAGCTGTGCAGTTATCACCAGAGATGCACATCCTAAAATGCAGCCTTATCACGATAAAGCTTTTCCAGGGTTTTTACCCAATCATGACGAGTTTTTGAAACTATGGCTGAGTCAGTCAGTGCAACAACACTTAGAAATAGATAGGTTGCTTAATAATGCAATTCTACACCCAACCCTTAAAGTACAGCGAGTTAAAACGTACAAAGATAAAGTACCTTATAAATCATTTGATCCGGTGATACTGATCTCTGACTTAGCCTAGTCTATACATTGCCAAAGACATAGGTTTTTCCGATGATTACTACTTTATTGGATCTGGCCCTGCAGGCTCCTATATTTAGGCAAGTTCGGTGAGACAATAAAAGTGAATTCATGGTTAATTTTCAAAATGCGTAGGTCAATAAATATGAGTGTTTTTTTATGTATGACATCTAGTCGTTCACAGCTGAAAGGTTTTGGCTTGACCCTTTTACTAGTGTTTGCACAAGCCTGTCATTATGACGGCGGCCGAGATACAAAAATTAAGGAACATGCCCCTAGTCCGCTTAATACTCGTTTTAATATTAACCAAAGTGATATTCAACTGGTTAATGGTTATGCCGAAAAAAGTGCCGCAGCAAGTTATTCCAATAAGATCACCACCCAAGTTTGGGGAGCACCCAAAGTCGCTGATTTAAATGCAGATGGCCAACAAGATGCTGTTTTAGTTTTGAGTCAAAATACCGGAGGTAGTGGCACTTTTTATTATTTGGTTGTGGCTATCCGCGACGGTAATATATACAAAGGGGGGAAGGGATTATTATTAGGTGATCGCATTCAACCTCAAGATATTCGAGTCGCTGACAACCGAGTGACAGTCGAGTTTTTAGATCGTTTAGAGAATGCTCCCTATACAACATCACCCACTATACCCACAAAGCAGTTGGCTATTTACGATGCCGACAATAAGCTACTGGTAAAAGCGCAGCAAAATTTTGCAGGCGAAGCCGACCCTTCGATCATGACACTAGGGATGAAAACCTGGTACTGGCAACAAACTCAATACAATAATGACGCTGTCCACCAACCCAAATCATCCAAAGTATTTAGTCTTATATTCGAAAATGATGGCAAACTTTTGATTACCACTGACTGTAATACTATGCAGGGCAAATATAGCGTCGCAGACAAACAAATAGAATTAACCAAAATGTTGTCAACGCGGATGTATTGTAAGGACTCTCAAGAACAGGTTTTCGCTAAGATGTTAGCTAATGTCAGCTCTTACCTTTTTACCAATAAAGGACAGCTTGTATTAGAGCTAAAAAACCACAGTGGTTCGATGATCTTCCGCTAACACCTGCTATGTTTTACAAACATTCTAATCATCGTCCATCGGCTTCACTGAATTTATGCATGAGAGGCCTGATAAATACTATCGATAGACTCATTAATGGTCGACTCAAATTCATCGTGAGACATGAGTTCGAAAAGTTCTTCAGATAAGGCTCGGGAAAAACTAGCAATCATGCCCTTGTTTTCTGCTAACAGGCGGTTGGCTTTTTCACGACTATAACCCCCAGACAATGCAACCACTTTTAAAACCCTAGGATGAGTGATTATTTTTTCGTAAAAACCAGCGATTTTGGGCAGTGATAATTTTAATATCACTTGTTGGTGTTCGGGTATTGCATCTAATTGCTGCAACAATTCTCCACGAAGTAATAGCTCTGCAGCACCTTTTTCTGGACTATTAATATCAATTTCAGGTTCAATAATCGGCACCAAACCCTTGGCTAATATCTGCGCTGCAACGGCAAATTGTTGTGCAACAATTATATGAACGCCACTATTATTTGCTAATTTTATAACTG
>Ga0115567_10003142_pt1 | contig 16351 bp, 21 predicted proteins | sample COGITO_mtgs_1204_2_FD_88679 | JGI IMG/M metagenome (GOLD analysis project Ga0115567, IMG submission 88679) | Pelagic marine microbial communities from North Sea - COGITO_mtgs_120412 | ecosystem: Environmental > Aquatic > Marine > Epipelagic | place: Germany:Helgoland, sampling site Kabeltonne... | reverse complement strand
TACAGAGGAACACGAAGACCAAAAGTCTGGCTACAGCATTGACATGCGGGTGGAGGGCAATCATGCTGGCACTGACGTTGTCTGGGCTGTGGAAGTGGACGGGCCTTCGCACTTCTTGCAGGTACGCAGCACCCTATCTTGGGCGGTACTGCAACAGATCCCACAGTGTTCATTCTTTTCGAGACCGTATCACTAGCTTCCAAGAAGTGAATTGCATCCATGCACGCAGGGGCCGAGCGGCCGCTTGCCGACTGGCAGCACACTGCTCAAGCAGCGGCAGCTTGGGCAGCTTGGCTACAAGGTGGTGTCGGTTCCGTGGTGGGAGTGGGTCGCACTCCGTCGAGACAAGGACAAAGAGCAGACTTACTTGTTCAGAGCACTTGCAGAGTGTGTTCCCCCACAGGCCCCGAAGAAGGAAAAGAGGGAGGCCGAAAAGGAGGTGGTCCCGAAGAATGAGGCGGACAAGGAAAACAAGGATACGTTGCTCGACGAGCGACTCACGTCGGTTGACTGGGACGATGATGCTGCATTGAAGAAGTTGACCAATGAGGTGCTGAAGCAATACCGCAAGAAACAAAACTTGCGTTCGTCGGAGTTGAACAAGGCACGCGCCCAACTTCTTTGCAGCCCATTTGTCTCGAAATGCATTTCCCAATTGTTAACCCTCTGAATATTGCCCCCATGACGCAATATGAGAGCAAATCAATTTCTGCGTGCAGGCTGGTTTGGTAGAACGCATCAAGCACCACCGCAATGGAACGTAGGAAGAAAACTTTGTAATCTGATGTGGATAGGGTGATGTGGATAGGGCAAGATAGGATGCTGCGCACTTCTTGCAAGTGCGCAGCACCCTATCTTGGGTGGTACTGCCACAGATCCTACAGTGTTCATTCTTTTCGAGACCGTATCACTAGCTTCCAACTTCACACGCTCGCACGCGTGTGCAAAGATGCCGCGCGCGCACGCGTGTGCAAGGATACTCATCCGTGCGATTCAAGCTCAACTCGCAAAACGCGTTGGTCGCCCGCTGCCCTGCCCCGCCCCTTGACCCTAGACTCACTCTGCTACCATCCCACTGCACCCCCTCAGCGCCCCGCCGAGCCGGCTACTCGCCTTTGTGCGCGATAAGGCGCGTCCTTCAGCATCGCGCGCGCGGCTCCGAGCCTAAACCTAAAATTCATTTGAAGTGCTCACAAATTTTTCTCTACTCTTCTCAGTAGCTGCTCAAGCAGAAAACAGTCACCCGAACGACCTGCCCGGCATGACCCCTACTGTACAAGCGCATCATTGCCCCGGGCATTTCGCCTGTTCTCGACCTCGCTTACGTGTCTCGGTAGTGAAGGAGGTTACCGTCACCGTTTTATCCGCTACGCAAGGGCAACCGTCATATGGTCAGAAAAAATGCAAGCACGATCAAGCCCACAGTTCGGGACGCCAAGGCCCAGAAAAACTTGGCAGGCAGGTCACAGCGCAAGTGGCGGCACTAGCGGCGGCACACAGGGTAGCGGAGCACCATCATGAGCACGAATGGTTGCAACACGACAGCGAATGCCTGCTGCCACAAAGGAAAACCGCTCTTCCGCGAAAGTTCCAGCGTACGCTCTGCCGCGGGCAGGCCAGGTCTCAGGAAAGCGGGGCGCCGTTGGCTCGGAGCGTGGCAGCCTGGCGGTGCTCGCTCACGTCGTGGTCAAGAACGAGCCATCGTCGCACATCTCCCACCTTCCCTCTGCTGGAACAGCTTCCGCATATCCCTGCGAGCGAAGCAGCCGTCCATAGCGCGCGTTACCTGGCGCCTTGACCAGGGCAACAATCGTGCTGCCCTCTGTCACGCTCGCAAAACCGTCCCAGTCAGAGGTCCCCCGCCACGACACACGCAGTGCACACGCCACTGACTGCACACCAAATGCGACACAGAGCTGCTGAAGCTCCTCATCTGCCGCCCCGACTCTTGCGATGCGCAAGTCCGAGTGCACGCGCCCTGAAACAAACGAGGCCGCCCAGCGCCCAAACTTGTCAGCCACCGGGCCGAGATCATCTCAAGCGCCCGCATCACGCATGAAGACCGAGGGCACGAAAGCGGCGAAGGAAGAAGCAGCCTGCGGGCTTTCTACGCGTCTCGTCTAGTAGCAAAAGTCCCTGGGCCTTTTGCGCCGCGGAATGACAAGACGCGCATGTGGAATCCGGTGATTCACGGAGCTATCATGAGACACGAGGTCTCGGAGGATGGGACATACTTGGCAGGTCGTATCCTCCGGGGCCAATGCCGGTCATACGACCATCCTTGCCAGCAGGCCCTTGGTACGCGAAACGACTGCCGTCTGGGGATCAAGAGACATCAGCATGTTTCAGCCTGAAAGTTGCGCCTGAGCGGCAACTGCGGTCGCGGCAGCGCACAGTGCGCGGTTCCAGGTGAGCTCTGTATCCGCACGGTCCGGGTAAATTAGATCCTCCCTGTGTGGGGCGTCACCCGCGATATTGTGGCTTGACCTCCGCGAGTGCCAGTCTCCCTCGGAAAGCGCCCAGAATTCCTCCACGCTCATCCCGGCCGGTGAGAATACTGGACCCGACCCCAGATTTTCACCCACCCGCAGCCTAGGGTTGTGAAGTGGCCCCTCACGCTTGGCAGAGTCGTCATCTTCAAACTTTCCCCGCGGCTCGACAGCGATTGCGCACAACCCGGCTGGCCCAAGGCGCCTCCACGGCGGCTGTTCAACATGCCCCCAGCATCGAACGGCGTGCACGACAGAGGAAGAGAACGCAGCAGCACCCTGGAATGACAGTGCTGCAATGAGCACCATGCCTGCTGCGCCCCCGCGATGCCTGCCGTTGTTGCACATTTCCAGGTCGAACTGTAGAGACCGCGCATCGCGCATTACAAGCAAGGTCAAGCAGGGAGGAGACGCAAGATACAAGGGCCCTGCCAGTGCGGGCAAGCCGAAACAAGAGCGTGAATATTCGAAGGGGAACCTGCGACCGTGAACCACGCCGGAACAGCTGGACGAGCAGCCTGATCGTCCGGACGGTCGACTTGGGCCAGGGAAATTGCCGCCCCGGCGAGTTTTATGGGCGGAGCAACTCATGACCTTTTGGAATATGAAATTTCATTTCACATTTTTATTGGCTTCGGAAACGAAAAAGGCGCGGGATCGCCGGACCACAAACTGATTCTGCAGGGAACGTCACGGCAATCTAGCGCGGCTGTCCATGCGTATCCTTCGCAGACACATATTTGCTGCTACCTCCAAGAAGGTATTGCTTCTTTCACCTGGATCTTCTTGAGTGACGACGTTGAAGTGGCTTGATTGAGCGCCAGAGATGGGTTCGGAAAAGAAAATATCGCGGCTTTCGCGGCAGCTGGAGATCGACATGGTACCGTCCGAGGTGCCGGCTCCGTTCGACGACATACTGTCAGCAGAAGGGCAAGCAACACGACGGAAGCGCCGTGGAGCCGCAGCAGAGGCATGCAACCCAACTTCTTCTGCCGCGGTTGCTGCGGCTAGAGATTCAGATCGACAGACCGCGATGAAGGCGCAAGCAGAGCTACTCGTGGATTCAAAGCCGGTGCAACGCTCGTCTGGACGCGACGGAGTAAGGTCAAACGGGGTGCTGCACGCCAAGTGCGCTGAGGCAATGTGGTCGCCGCGTAAAGGATTGGACGTTGAGGTTCCGCGTCCACCAATGCAATCTTTTTCAGCAGGGAGCCGCGCTTGAGGCCTAACGGCACGAGGGATTCTTGTAGAACACTGAGCACACAGCTGACAGCTGACAGGGTCCGTTCACAAAGCTGACGGGGTTGGATGCCGCGGCTGGCGCAGGTCAGGTTCATTGACCGCGAATGGTACAAAGGGACGGTGGACGAGCCCGGGGACGGAGCTGGAAGCTGGCGCGTCATATTCAAAGACGGGGAGGAGTGGGAGGTCATCCCATAACAAGGCCTGAAGTTTTACAGATTGATTTGGATCTGATTTTCGAAACGCCTCCTCGTTTGGTTGGCGATTCGCGCCAGCGTGAGCGCCTGGGTGGGCTACGGGCGCTGCGGGCGCCAAACTCATTCGAGCGACTTGCTGCAGATCAAGATGCCGGGAGAAGGTGTTTGTCTAGAAGGCTGCGCACACACATGTTGCCATGGGGGCAGGCCACGGGCTGCCAAGGGATTCCAGATGTTTCACGGGCGCCACAGCAAACAGCGTGGCAGACCCAATGCCGAGTCACCTGCGTGTTCGACCAAGAGCCCGAAAGCAGCAATTCCGCGAAAGAATCGAGCTAAAGGCAGCTCGATGACTCGGGGTAGTATGCACACGCCTAATGCAGGGGTCGCGCCCAGGGCGGGGTCGACACCGCTGACCGTTCCTAGAAGCTTCGTAGCACGGGCGCGGGCAGAGGTGCGGGGCGGCTGGCGCGAAGGGCAGTGGGCAAACCAGGAGGGATGGGGCGGTCAGTGTATGACAGGTGACGTCCATGACGCATCTAACCGTGCCGGGGAGGCACCGTGGTGTGGGACCCTCCTGCTCAGCATGGCACAACCGATGACCGGCTTTTGCTCCGCCGACTCCCTGCCGCTGCCCTCGCCCGCTTCTGCCGTTGCGGCGATGGCGACTGAGGGTCATGCTGAGTTGTTGGTGTCAGGTATTGCCACTCTCCTGCGCCTGAGTCCATTCCTGGCGCCCCAACAGGGTTTGCAGTTTTTGAGCTGAGCCCTTGGCTCGCACCTGATTCTGCTACAGGCGTGCTTCGGACAGGCGCAGCTGGCACCGAGAGAGCGACTGCTAATCTGTTCGGCTCACTGTCTGCCACTGGAGGGCGAGGAGAATTCAAGCCCCTCAGTACAAAGCGCAAGCATGAGGCGGCTACCTCCTTTTCGGAGTGCTGGGCGCCGGAGCGTTTTAAGCTCCGCCGCAACCTTGCTTGCGCTCTTGCAGTCGCAGGCCCACGTGGTGGTGCGCTACGCTGCCTCGGTTCGCCAGACAACGTTGTCGCATTGGCCACAAGTGCGTGCGAGGAACTTGCCGCGGCAAAAATGGGTGGGAGCGGCTCGAGAATGTCAAGATCTGTCTCTCTTTGGTTGCCTGCTTCGCTGCAACTATCGGCACTGCTTGAGGCCCTCGAGACGCACCGAGACGAGGCCCTGCGTCGGGAGGTGTCAAGCATCGCTGTAGCTCCCTTCGCGGAGCTTCTCCGCGCCTGTCAGGAACCGGCGCGCTGCGTGAAACGTCTTGTGCGCGCACTGATTGATGCCCTCGCCACCGCTTCCGACGAGCGCCCCGCCGAAATTCCCATCCTGCAGCGCCTCATCGCCCAGGTACCCTAGCAAAACTCGAAGAAGGAGCTTTCACTGCTAGCAGACGCCGTGGCTCGTCGTTTTTACTCTCTTTTGTGCGCAGCTCTCGGACGACCTGTCCACTGGACTTCCGGCGCTTGACCCTCTCCACGTTCTCGTGTCTGCGTACTCGGCAGCGCCGAATCCGCTCCGATATCGCCTGCTTGCCGTGCATGCAGGCCTCAACCCCCGCCACGTCGCGAGACTCGGCGACGCCGTGCTGGCATCCACCTTTTCTCGTTCGCCGCTGCCGGCTGGATGCGTTACCTCCTGGAGCGACCCGCCGTGCTGGCGCAAGTTATTGTCCCATGCGTCCCTGCCCTTTGCTTCTTTGTTTACTCTGCCCTTCTGGGCTGCCAAATTTGTTGAAGTAACAAGAGATCCCAGAAATGATGTGATTGAGGCATGTCGTGCTCACTGCGCAGGTTTGCAGAGGCCTATCCCACCCTGGGAGCAGCGCCTGCCGAAGAAGCACATCTTGAGGTCTATTTACCCCACGCACCCGGGGAAGAAACTTTCTTTCGATCCTCCGAATTTGTTAGTCCTTAATTGTTTTCGCTTGCGCGACCTCTACTTTTTTGACTGGTTGTCCAAATATTGTGCTGGGAGACTTATGGCCTCCTCATCTGTGTAGATGGTGCTTGTTGCTGTAGCGCAAGCCCTTGCGGCAACGTCGGCCGACCTGAACAACATCTGGGTTGCGAAAAGTGCTTCACGGCTATCGCGTTCCACTAGCATTCTGATGAAGAAAGGAGATGATATTCATGCGGCATCAACTGCATCCTACTTGCGATTTCTTCTTCCCCGTCTCCAAGGTTTTCGACATCCTCCAGCTATTCCTTCAGAGAGCCCGAAGGCATGCTACTTCTTTAGCTAGCACCACAAAAGCATGAAACTCGATTGCGCCAAATCATCAGACAATAAATCAGTCGCTCTGAGCTTAAGCATGCTTCAGCTGGCGATGCAGACCATGCATTGAAGGCTGTAACTGTGCGAAGTGGTGCGGGGAAGAAGGACGATCACAATTGAAGATTTGCAGACCAAAGTTCCTGCATGCCAATGTGCTGAAAAGTCGCACGAGAAGGAGATGCCAACATTCATTTGTACTTCAGGGTTTGCTCTCTTCTCGTAAGCATTCTACAAAGAGCGGCATATTTCCAAAACCGTTTCTTCTTCCACGTTGCAATGGAAATTCCAATTAGCCAGCGAGTCGCACGATTCATGCGTCAACTTTATCGGTGAATGGCTGGCTGTTTTGCAAGAGCTGCTCAAGGTGGACGCAGCATTTTTTGAAAGCATGCATCCATCGTCGTTTCTCCAGACTTGAGCGGGCATGTGTGTTCGCTTGTTGCATGACAATATACTGAATACATTCGCACAAACGAGCAACTTTACACGAAACAACCGCAAGGGAGGGAAGCGCAACTAAGAATCCACACTAGATCTGCGTCGCAGCCGCACAGCCTAATTCCGTGCATCACCACAACCGGGATCAGGCTGACCATTGGCGCCACCATTTTCTGACAGCGGCTGCGCAGTGGTCACGACTTATCGAGTCTCCAGCAAGCACACGATGACCACATTCTTTGCGTGGAGAGAATCACCGGCCTCGGGATCGGAAAGGATCGTGCCGTAGTGCTTGACCGTCCACGCCTTGGTCACCTGATCCTGAAGGTCACCTGATCCTGTTTGAATAAGCCCGTAAGGATACCACAAAAGGCCAGGGGTCCCGTCCCCTCGGGAACCTACGGGAGCCGCCGCAGCACCAGCGAGGAGAAGGATCACCGCACTCACAACCGGAACAGCGCCAGGGTCCAGAGCGCACACAGCCAGACTCGCAGTGACGCATGTTTTTACCGCATTTGACTTTCTCTTTTGGCATTTCGTACGCACCACGAATAAGCACGAATAAATATGGTGCTAGGTCACGTGGATTTTCCGTCCATAAAAAGATTCCGTCCAATATGACTGTCATTTTCAGGGTGACCCCACGTCTAGAAACCATGGCTTGCGGCTTCCTTGCCGTGGTCTCCCGGCCCCTGCTCGCCCACTGTTTTTCGCTCTGCGATCTGCGACTGTTTGTCATTGAACGGATGCTTCTCTCTGCTTGAGAATGTGGGACTCGTGCGACCCTTTGCGTCGCCGTCGCGAATTCACAGCTTCTCTGCAATGCCAAGAGGGCCCAGCGACATCGCGATTCGCTCTTCGCCGTTGGGCTGCGATTTTTGCCCCTTTCGTTCTTGTTTGTGGCCACAAGTCGGAGAGTCATTCGCGTCTGCAAGGTGTCGGGGGTTTTCCCTCGCGACCATACACGATTTCAGAAACTATCGAGATGCAGAGCCGTGTGGGCATCAATCAATCGCACTCCATGCCGATGAAATCTTTTTCAGAGAAAATACCGGTTCACTGAAAACAGTCACATACCGCAGGGCGAAGAACATCAGAGTAGCAGGGCCCGGGAGACCCGAACCGGGCGGGGACGCGGCCGTCCCAAGTCGCCCAGCGGGCATGGGCTCAGTGTCGCCGCCACACCGCCGCATGGGCGGTCGCATGGTCAATGTTCCAGGGGAGAAGGCGCTTACGCCCGCTGATGATAGAGGCGAGGCAGTCTGACGGCTGTGAGAGAAAGAACCCGCGCAGGGTTTCCACTCTGTGAGCCTAGGCCGTGAGCCTATGCCTCGACGTAGCCTACGCCTAACCGTGGCTTCACCCGCGGGCACCTACGCCTGGCCCTTGGCTCTGGTCGATGACCAGCGCAGCCTCGACAGCGCGCTCTCTACTGGAGCTTTGCTAGCGATGGCAGAATTCCATCAGCCAACTCCTGTGGTGCGCCACACCCGCACGAGTGACCAATGGGCACCAAGCGCACAATTTTGCGCGACAGCCTGGTTGGATGAGGCGGGCCGGGTTGCTCAGGCTTACCTTGGACAGCGGCTTAGCGCCTAGGTAGGCGGAAAAGATGGCTTGCGCCAATGGCTCCGACTTGATTACCTTCCGCGCTACCACTTTGTCTCTGCATATGAATCGCACATGAGCACATCGCACCTCGGCGCGGCTCAGTTTAGAGGAGCAAGTGCAAGTGAGGCGTGGGCCAGAGTTCAGGGCGGAGCAGGGACCTGCGGCGGAACTCGGTGGTGAGCTCTTCGCGGTCGCGCCAGGTTATCCGTAGCTCGATGTTCTTGGGGAGCTTCATCTTGTAGCCACCCTGGTCAACCATCCAGGTGCGCCAGATCTCCAGGTGTCCGAGGTCCTTGAAGGACTCTCGTGCAAGGTCTGCTTCGATATGGTCGTTGATACGTGCGGTTAGTGCAAAGGTGCTCGTCTCCTTGGCCAGAACGATGCGCAGTGTTTTGGCGTACGTGCTGTCCCCCAGGACAGACGCTTGCACCACGTCCAACTTCCCCGCCGCCGGTTTGAGAGCGGTCCTCGCCGCCGCGCCGTCGACGTAGAGCCCCAGCGCGTAGTCTGATTGAAATAGGCCTTCCCAGAACTTGAGTCGCATGCTCTTCACCGCGCCTGCCCCCACCAAGCGCATGCCGGCTTCCTTGTCATCTTCTTCCAGCCTGCCGCACGCGCGCAACCAATTCCCGTGAGCCACTCAGCTGCTGCGCGCTTTCACAGACGCTGAAATGATCGCGGCAGGTCTCGCGACTGAACAACTGTTACTCCTCAACACCATCCAAAATCCGTGTGCGGTTTGGAAGCGGGAGAGAGGACTGGGAGCGAACTTGATCGCAAAAGGGAAGCGGATGCCCGTCTCGGCCTCTACGACCGCTTTTACACGCCGCACGCCGCTAGAAGACGCCTTTGGCGCTGCTTTCGGCGCTGCCTTTGGCGTTGCCTTTGGCGCCGCCTTGCGCGCTGCTTCCTCGGGCGCCGCTTGCTTGGCCTCTTCAGACGCTGCAATCGGTACATCCCGCGGCTGGGCGGGCGCGGGCGCTGGCGCTGTCTGCGACCCGGCCGTAGATGCAGGCACAGGACCCGCAGCCTCCTGCGACCCACGATCAATGATTTCAGCTCGCCTCTCAACGAGTCTGTGGCGCACAGTGCCATGCATGGGGTCGCGTCAGGCTGCAGCCCCAGCCCACATTCCAGCGCTGTATCTTCGAAAGTCAAGTGCAGGAACCCTCGATATTCGGAACATCTACCTCAGCGGCCTCAGTCGACTGCGCCCCACTCAGCGCAAGTCCCGCTGCTGCCGCGGCCAAACAGCCCAGCACAGGGCGGTGGTGCCCGCCCCCACCATCTCCGCCTCCCCACCGCCCGAACCATCCACGTCCGCCACTGCTTCCGCCAGCACCACCGGACCCCAAGTCCCCGCCGTTACCGCCGGCGAGCTGAACTGGACCCTGCGCATCAAAAAGGGCCGTGTCAGGCCCTGCCGTCCAGCGTGCCTGCGGGATGCTATGCGGAGGCTGGGACAAAATAACACGCTGGACGTTGGCACACGGCACAACCCAGTGCCACAGATTTCTAGGGTATCAATCCAGAGCCAGTGCTCAGAGGGGATAACCTGTTGGAAGATGGGAGACGCGCGGCGGAATAGAGGCGTGGCCGAGGTATGCACGGAAATCGCTGGGAGAACGGATCCTCGCAGCACGGGGTGGGACACGGGGTTCGGGGAGAAGGCAAGGGAAGCAAGCGGTAGACAGAAAAGGATGATGAATTGCGCCATATCAGAGGACATCTCAAGCCCCGTCTGCAAGAACGCTGCGTGGCCCCGGCCGAGACTGATGCGCGGATTCGGCCCCGGGTTTCGCCGGACCGGGCGCGAGAGGGTCCGGGGAGCCGCAAAGAGCCTCTAAGGTCTCAGCGGACAGACCAGAGATTAGCCTCAGGTGCCGTGTCGCTGCTCGCGATTCGCGTGTGGCGCCTAGCCGGCGACGAGGTTGGCACCCTTGGGGAGAACCCTGGTCGACGACGAGCGAGAATGAGGGTGTTACTGGGAAGCCCCGTATTCCCTGACGCGTTGACTGAAAACACACCGTCCTAAAAAATTCAGCCACTTTCGATCTCAAAGTACTCTCTGCTCAAATCGCAACGGACTGGCGCCCGAAAGCGGGGGCTTTACAATCCGGGCAGGGCTCTTTAATAGCCGCTGAGCGAATTAGACAACTCTGAATTCGAACCCGCTGGCAGCGGTCTGCGTTGGACCAGAGAAACCCACGATGGTGAGCAAGCCGCCTTCCGCCCCGCCCCGCCCGAACGAAGCTGCAAACGCCATGACCATGCGTATTTCATGGCGTCACTGATGTCTCGTGCCTTGAAACTGCAACATCTCTCCGTGGCTGTCCATTCGCTGAGCCCGATGGGCGCTGTTCCCACGGAGTGCTGGGCATGGCCAGCCAGCGTGGATCCTGGGAGAGGGTTCGGTGAGGTTATGCGTTAGTCGCGCAAAGGGTTCGCTGTTGCACGTGCCAATCCCAGTCAGGACTGCGGCAGTGGTGTGAGGGGTCAAAATTGTGCGTGGCGCGCGCGTTTGAACACAGCGTCACGCGCCATCCTCTGGTCCGTGCGACGTTGTGGCGAGGCTTCAGGATTTCACGCGCGGGCCGCTGCTTTGGTATTCCAAGGGCTGCGTAGCCACAAAATGCGCTGATTTTCTCGCGGATCTCTATTCCTCGGTGGGTAATTGCGAGGGAAGGCGGGCTGCCGTGCAAACCGCCCGTCTTCCCTCGCTGTGTGCATCAGACCGTTGCTTGGACCTCTTTGTTGCTGGAGTTGAGGGAGTGTGCCGTGCACAATGAGTTCGACTTGGATGCATACATCAAGAACCCACACCCTGCACTTGAGTCATGTAGCCATCGTCCTCGTTTTCGTGTGAGTGAAGGGTGGATATTATGGGCAACGGTCAAGTAGCATTGTATGGACTTGAATGCTGAGTCCCTTTCCTCTGTGAAAGAACCAGCACCTAGAGCCGGACAGTGATTTTCAGCCGCTGGGTGTGCAGACGCACAAGCTGTCGGAGCAGGAGGAGAGCGAGATCCGCGAATGCTTCGCTCTTTTCGATCGCGACAAGGATGGCAAGATCAAGGTCGAGGAGCTGGGTCTGATCATGCGCTCGCTTGGGCGGGCACCTACGGAGCTCGAGGTCAAGGAGTACCAGAAGAGCGCAGACAAGGGTGATGGGCACTTCAACATCGACGGGCTGATGGACGTAATGACTCGTTCGTACAAGTCTCTGGAGGAGGAGAAGGAGGCCATCCTCTCTGCCTTCCGTGTGTTTGACAAACAGAACACAGGAAAGATCGACGCTGACGAGCTGCGCCACATCTTCGTGACTCTCGGTGACGCGCTGACCCAGGAGGAGGTCACGGAGTCTCTCAAGCTCGCTAACATCGATAAGGACGGCAAGATCGACTACAACGAGTTCGCTCTTGTTCTCCTCCCGCAGCCCCTCCCACGCCGGTAGAGCGCGCACCAGCGTGGTGGACGGCTAGACTTACATGGTGGGGTGTAGTGAGAATAAACGGGAGTTGTGTGATGGGACGGGTTTGTTGGTCGGTCGCTTTCTACGTCGCTTTCTACGTATGTGGCGTCCACGGAACACCTCAGACATTGCAGTCACACTGCACACCAGCGGCTCAGGAATCACGTCCACTTGTAATGGATGATCATGAGTGCGGTGAGCGTGACTATGCCGTTGAGGACCGCGACGGTGGCGCCCGACAGCGACCAGCGGGACCCGTTCTTGCCGCTCCGCTCCATAGCGAAGCCAACGTAGCCCTCGGTGTTAAGCATCATTGGAACGTCGTTGACGGAGCGGTAGTGAGCGGCATTGGAAGTGTACTCGTATTCGATGCGCAGGAGCGACCATTGCGCGCGACGAAGGATTTCGATGATGGCCATGGCGGTGGTGGAGATGCCCCGCGGGACGCCCTCGAAGACTCCGTGCGGGGTGATGGTGAAGGCCCAAGCAAGGCGTCCGAGCAGGTTGGATGCCGCGGCCCAGAGGTAGAATGTGCGGGAAGGGTAGATGCGATGCTCGCGGAGGCGCCAGGGGAAGAGCTGCGCGCGCAGCGGCGCGCCTGCCGAGGGAGCTGGCATGCGCTCCAAGAGCCCCCAATCCATAGTGAGGTCCCAGATATAGGCATAAGCGGTAGAGAGGACGAGGACGGCGAACCAGAGCGCCTTGCCAGGCTCCCAGGTGGAGATGTTACGGAAGTCGAGTGTGGAGTAGTTTCCGACCGCGGCGGACGTGGTGGCCGCGAGCGATAGAAGATACTTGAACGCATTGGCAAGGTGGACGCGGCGCTCGGTCGCCCCGCGTGGTGCGTCATAAAAGCGGCGGATACACTGCTGCAGGCGAAACCACGACGGGATAGCGGTGATGAGGGGCGCTGTCAGCCAGTAAGAGGCGTCGAGGCTCTCAGAGTCAGGAGAGGCGAATGCTCCTGAGAGATAGAACTGGGCGGCGTAGTCGACGTCGCGGAGGAAGACGGTCATGGAGGTCAGCACGTCGGCGATGTAGTTTTCGACGAAGCGCACTTCCGGGCCGAAGGGCGCGACCACGATACGGGCGAGGGTTGAGAGGAAAAAGCGGCGCGACTTGAAGTGGAAAGAGCCCTTCGGGCTGACACACGCGATGAGAGCGAAGAGCACGAGGGCTAGGGGATAGAGGTAGAAGGGCACCCCGAACGGCTCGAACCTGCTCAAGTATACTCAATACGACTTCCAGCCGGCTGGCTGAGGGTTTCAAGAGATCCTAGCGGCAGGGTCGGCAGGCAGCGCGCCGGTGGAGCAGCGGGGGCTTGCCCCGTGCGGACGGCGGCGAGGAAGAGCGCGAAGTCGGCGAGGAGCGCGAGCGAGAAGAGCGACGCGAGCCCTGCCCCCGCGCGCGAGCCGCGGGTGAGCTCACGTGGGGGCACACTTGGCTCTGGGTTGGCAGGGGCGGCCAACGGCTGACCGGGTACGGACGCAGCGCGCGGGAGCAGAGCGGGGTCAAGCACGAATGCAGCGGTCGTAGCCGAGCTCGGTGTAGGGGTTCATCGAGAGCATGAAGGGGTAGTTGACCGAAAACTCCTTGAACACATACGTAACGCCAGCCCTGAATCGAAAGGCGTGAGGAGTTGGCCGACCGGCTGGCAAGTCGGTCGGGCGGGACGCTCACCAGGCCCAGAGCCAAATGAGGGGCATGAGGAGCACACGGTAGACCGGGACGGCCGAAAGGAGTGAGGCGGTGCAGAAAGGACAGGTGTCCTGTGCCGGCGCGTACACAGCCGCCCACGCAATCGCCAGCAGCGCCGACGCGCAGCCCCCCAGCAGGAAGCCGACGTAGCCCGTGCTGTTCCCCCGCGCCCCAACTCGTCACGCGCCGAGTCGGCACGAAAACGAGCATGCGCGTCGGCGCAAAAGACAGGCAGGGGTCGGGACGGGCAGGGGGCGCCTTGCGAGGCCGAGTCGGTGCAGGTGGCGCAGCTGACGCTGCGCTCGGGCCATGTCCCTGTCGGTGTAGAGCTTCGCAAAGCTTTCCTCGATCCCTCCCGCCACCTGCCCGGCCGGTGCTTGGTATCGGATTAGCTTCAGGAAACGATGCGCACAGCCGCACGGACACGAGCAGCACCCCCTCTGCTCGGCGGTGTCTCGCGCCAGCGACATGCCGCGGAAGTCGTTCCATGGCACGGGCCTTTTCTGGCACGGGCACGACCTTTTCAAGCCGCTTGATTCCGATGTAGAAGGGCTGCTCCTTGAGGTTGGCTGAGTAGGTCACTGCCCCCGGCCCAGCTGCTGCCGCAGCATCGTCCCCGCCCCCTTTCGCGAGCCGCCGCATGCTCTTGGTGTATTTTTTTAGGGCCTTGGAGAGTCCGGTAAAGTTGAGGTCGCAGACCTGCTTGAGCGTGAGACAGTCCTGGTAGAGCTCCTTGCACACGAGCTGGAACTGCTCCTTCTGCAGCTCGGTGAGCCGCGCCATCTTCTCCGACTCCGACACCCCGCGCCCAACCGACGCCGTCGGCGACCTCTTCGGCGATGCGCTCCGCGAACGCTGCCGCCAACGCAGCTCCAGGTGCCGGGGCTGCGCCCCCCGCGCCCCACCACCACCACACGAGGCCGACGACGAGGGGCCCTCGTCCCAGGCGCCGTCAGGGCGGTGGGCGTCCAGCGGCGGCGCTGGTGGCGCAGCGCGCGCGTCTGAGATGCGCTCCTCCTCGCTCTGCATGTCCTGGAACCGCTGCTCAAGCTCCGCCATTTTGCGGTCGAAGGCGAGGTTCACCCGCTCCACCTGCTGGATGAACTCCGCCGTGAAGTCCTGCGACATGAGGCTCTCCGCCTCTGGCTCCGCCTCCGGAGAAACCTCGTCCTGCCCCGACCCGCAGGCAACAACTGTCAGCGCGTCGTGCAGCTGCCTGTAGAATGAGGATCTGCAGCCCATACAACCGGGCGGATGCGCAGAGGGGCAACCTTGATGGTGCGAGTGAGGTGCTTGTAGTCGATGTAGTACTCCTCCCACCCAATCACCCGCGATGCAAGGAGGAACTTGCCGAACTTCATCCTGCTTTGCTCACGACCACAACCGTGCCCACGGACACACTCTTCTTATCCAAGCGCCTCCGACCTCAATCTTTGCAGAAATTAGTGCCCGTGCCTGTGGCGGCCGCCAGGGCTCAGATGTCGCGCGGCCGCGCAGTGTCTTCGCAGGTGGTTCCAGGGCGGTGATGCGCCAAAGGGGCGGATGGAACACCCAAAGACACTCGCCCCAACATCATCCTCCAACCATTCTGCACAGACCGTAGAAGGAGCGACAGGGCTCTGCTAAACCACCAACGGGTTCGGTTGGCACCTGCACCTTTCGTTTGGAGAGGAATGGGCAGGCAGAGCGACTGCCTCACTTGCCCTTCCAGCCTAGGCGCGTGCGGGACTGATGCTCGCAGGTAGCACACAGGACGGGGCGCCCCCACGGGGATTAGCAAGTATCGTTTGCAACAGGACGCTGACTCTCCGCGAGACTCCATTATGGACTCGATTTCAAAGCCCACAGCCCCCGTTCTGTCCGAGGATGAACGCCGACGCCCTCGCAGGCATTTGCCGTCCCGTAACCGCCACCCAGCCTTTCCGCCAAGCCTTTGACTTATCGATCATATCATCACCGAGAAGAGTGGTGCGATCTGCCCAGGCGCTGCGTATCAGTGGGTTGCTGGTTTGTCGCCTGTTGCGATCTCCGTCGCGCCCATGCGCTCGCTCTTGCGAACACGCGTGTAGCAGCCCCCGAAGCGGATTACAGTGCCTCACACAATGAACCATGTATAGCCGTGGACTCCGAGCCGGCATGTCGGCACTGAGAAACTTGTGTCACTGGGGATCATGCGATTTGTGGATTCTTCCTGAGATGCGCCTCCACATAGGAGTAGGTGGCAGGTGGCCGCACCGATCGTTCGGCACCTACTGCAGTTGCCGAATAGGGGCAGTATAGAGAGACTAGGACTTGCAGGCGCTGTATTGCCTCCAGACGCTGTGGCGCCTTCGAAACGTGGGGCCCCAGCAGCCGCCGGCCAGAGGACAGACGGGCTCAGTCAGCCCACGGAGCAGCAACAGGCGCGCGGTAGCGCCCCTGATCCGTGTGAGGTGGGCCGCTGACATGCGTGCGTGTTGCAACGGCAGAGGCCATTTCGGCTGGCGTGGGCGGGGCGTTTTCCTCCTCGGTGCCACCCCCTCTTCCTCTCGCCATTGCCCCACAGGAGACCAGGAGACAATATCGCCCACAGGAGACCGCAGGCAGAGGACACGCCGAAGGGGAAAATCAGAGATAGAGGGGCGGGTAGCGCAAAGCACACTGGCAAGTGACTGCAGCGAGTCTCGTCGCAAGCTCCTTCTGGAAAGACCTGTTGCCCAGGGTCAACCCTGGTGCGGGCGGTGACTTAGATTTGCCTCCTCCTCTTGCAGGCCCTGTATCCGATCGAGATCTGCAAAAATCGCCTGCAGGCGCTCTCGAAGAGTCCTGCTCCCGCTCTACCGCTGGGCCGTTGTCGCCCCTGAAGCGGGGTCCCCCGCTCCACTGACCCTGGGAGGCACTGCGCGACGCCGGGGCTGAGGCGCGTG
>Ga0115567_10003134_pt1 | contig 16372 bp, 10 predicted proteins | sample COGITO_mtgs_1204_2_FD_88679 | JGI IMG/M metagenome (GOLD analysis project Ga0115567, IMG submission 88679) | Pelagic marine microbial communities from North Sea - COGITO_mtgs_120412 | ecosystem: Environmental > Aquatic > Marine > Epipelagic | place: Germany:Helgoland, sampling site Kabeltonne... | reverse complement strand
GAAAAAGCAGTAAGCACTTTTCCACTGGCAATCACTTTAATCTCATCCCTCAATCCATATTTCTTCAGCGTACTTTGTACAAAAATCAGTGCTGGTTCTAGAGGAACGCCCACTGAATCGGCAAATTCTAGTGGGGCCGCACCGGTACCCCCTTCAGCTCCATCTACAGTAATGAAGTCGGGCCAAATTCCTTCTGATTTCATTACCTCGCACAACTCTATAAATTCCTCAGTTCTACCAATGCACAACTTAAAACCAATAGGCTTGCCCTCTGACAGGTCTCTCAATTCTTTCACAAAATGAACCAATCCTTTGGCATCGTTAAATTGATTGTGACTGGGCGGAGAAATTACCGTTTTATATGGCTCAATATCCCGCATTCTGGCGATTTCAAGGGTATTTTTTATTCCGGGTAAGACCCCACCGTGGCCGGGCTTGGCTCCTTGAGACAATTTGATCTCAATCATTTTAACATTGGGTATCGCGGCCTTTTCTTTAAATTTTTTTGGCTCAAATTTACCTTCTTGCGTACGACATCCAAAGTAGCCTGTTCCCAATTGCCAAACTAAATCTCCTCCCGGTTCAATGTGATAATCAGACAACCCCCCTTCACCTGTGTTATGGTAAAACTCTCCTTTCTTTGCCCCCTTATTAAGGGCTATGATCGCATTTTTACTTAGCGAACCAAAGCTCATTGCCGAAATATTCAAAACAGAAGCACTATAAGGTTGCTTACAAAGACTACTTCCCACCGTTACCCTTGGAAATTCTTCTACAGGCTCCTTGGCATAGATAGAATGTCGTAATCCCTCGTAGTGATCATCTAAAATCTCTGCCTGAGTACCAAAGGGATAGGTATCATTGACCCCTTTAGCTCTTTTATAAACCAATGCTCGATGATTACGACTGAACGGTTTACCATCGGTATTTCGCTCAATGAAATACTGTTGAATTTCTGGTGCAATCAATTCAAACAAGTACCTGAAATAGCCCAAAATTGGGAAATTTTTCAAAATAGCATGCTTTCCTTGCATCGAATTCATCAACCCAACAAGAATAAGTGGACCTAAAAGAGCAAAGATCCAAAGAATATTGAGATTATCTAAAAAGAAAGCCAAAGCACCCACCAAAAGGCTGCTGACCATTGCGAATTTATAAAAAAGGTGTCTCATTGTATGGGTATGGTTTCAGTCAATCCTTAAATTTCGAACTCTTTTGGGAGAATTTATTGAAAATGTGGAATTTATTTTTATAAAAGTATTTATTTAATCAAGGGTGGAAACCCACAACAATGGTTTGGTAATGTATCTGCCGAGATTGCTGGGGTCCATAGGTTTCTAGCACAATCAAATAACTCCCCACTTGCACCCGCTGGCTATCAACATCTGTACCATCCCAAATCACCACTCCAGCACGGTCTAATGAACTGTTTTGAAGTAATTGTTTGATCAATCTGCCACGATGATCATAGATCATCATATTTCCATAAGTCCCCGAAAGATTCATTTGATAGAAAATACTACCAAACGAAGCATAGGCCGTTGTACTCGATCCTGGGACAAAAACTTTAGGCGCTACGCGCAATACAAAGGAGCCCATAGAAGAATCTCTGAACTGACTGTTTTGATAGCCTGGCGTAGCAAAATCCGAAGTACTGGCAGCAGAATGCCAATTTCCCAAAAGTGTTCCTGACATTTCAGGTGTCAAACGTTCTAAAGAGATCCCCTCGGTACTGGCCAGTAAAGAAGAATGCATCCCATCTTCGTAATTCATTACATCGATCAAAGTATCCCGCCGTAAAAAAAGCATTCCCCCTTCATTAGGCATGGAGGGTAAGGCAAATTCAAGTAACGTATTCAAAGGTGTTTGAGGAAATTCTAAAAGATGTTTTAAGGTGTCAGGTGTGAGTAAAATATAGGCAAATGGTCCTATTATGGTTCCAACAGGCAGCATGACCTCCTCATCACCATTACCGATACGCAATCCATTGAGTGACATGTACCTGCCCGTATGATTGTAAAGTTCTAAAAAATCTACCCCACCCGGAACAGGATCGTACAAAATTTCATTGATGATCAATCCGTTCGACACAGGTTGGGGTAACACAAATCGGGAAGTAAGGTCATCTTTATTTTGATAACAATCCGATACTCCAAATAATTGAATAGACATTGATTCATTGATGAAAAGTGTATCTGATAAGATCAGGATCAACTCTGCAGGACGATGCACATCATAAATAAGGGTATCCCTCTTTTTATCCGGTATCAATTGGACTTGGACTTGAAATGGATCCATGATCGTTTCATCAAAAGAAATAAAAACCGAGTCAATGGCTGTGGCCCTCACCGAAACCAAAGCAGGTGGCTGATCATCTGTTCTGCTCCCAAATATCGTATTTGGACGACCGGGTGTTCCTCCGCTTACATCCTTACTTGAAGACCAATTGAACCCTCCATCACAAAACTTATGAGGATCTATGCTCTCAAGCGCAAGCCCACCACTTGATGTAGTGGGCAATCTATGCCAATCAGAAGTATAAGAAAGGCGAGAAATAAGATTACTCCCCTTTGATAAAAGTAATAGACCTTCTTTGTTATCCAGTGATTTAAAATTCGTTTCTATAATGTTTTCTAGTTCAAAAGCAGCTGCTGATGGACTCAAAACTAGATAAGATCCCACTGATATTTCTCCACTCAAACGGATACTGTCCCCTTTATAAATGAGCTCAACCTCATTTAAGTCGATTAATAATTCAGTAGTATTAAACAATTCAATATATTCTTCTTCTGGCAACCCTTGGCTTGGTGTAGGATCATACATAATTTCGGTAATCACAATATCCCCAAAGATTGGCATCGCTCCTTTTGGAAGCACAAGTGTATCTGGATCGGTTAAGTTACCCCAACAACCTTTAATCCCTTTTACAATGATTTCATGATGATATCCAAAGGGCAAAGAATCCAATTGAATCCATAACTTATCATTTTCACTTGAAACCGTTAATTCTCTATTATTAGCTTTTTGAATTACCTTTACAACAGCTGTATTTATGGCCTCATCATAAGTTAATTCCAGAAGATTAGGGCTTAGCTTTTCCTGTTTAATTAAATGAGGTGGTAGCGCATCTTCTCGTAGATCATTGACACTGTTGCGTCTACCTGGAGTACCCCCGGTATCGGCTAAGGATGCATGCCAAAGCCAAGTAATACAAGTATCCAATAGTTCTAATTTTTCAATACTGTAACCTCCCTCTTTTTTTCCTAAATCAATATATGATTCTGGCGTATAGGCAACAAAATCTATGGTATCCCCATCAATAGAAATGAGGTACAAGGTTTCTCCTTCGTTATTCAAAGAGGGAAATTCCGAAAACCAATAAACGGAAGTATCCGAGCCTATGGGTCCCGAGGCGAGGGTCAAATAAGCCCCCGAACTAAAGCCCCCGACCGGCAAATGGTGATCTGTCTTTGAATCTGCCAACCGCAACGTTGAAAGCTCAAAGTCGTAAGGCGAGGCATTGTACAGTTCGACATACTCGACTTCTTCAAGACCATTAGATGGCGTGGGATCGAACATGATTTCGGTAATGATTATTTCTCCCGGTGCTGGTATTTTTGGTGGGCAATATTCAAAAAAAAGCGAATCTCTAAGCATTTCATTCCCCAAAGAATCTACTACGCCTTGTGCGATAAGTTGGTAAGTTTTACCTGCAATGAGTTGGGGATGCGTTAATCTAAGGGCCCCTTGAACGAGGTGTACTTCCTCCACAATACCACCTTCTGAAATTTCAAATTGGGCATTTTGGATCATTGAATGATGTGATATAGCCTCATTAAATTGTAGATCAATACTCCCCGTTTGACTTTGAATGGATTGAATAGCTGGCCCTTCGGTATCTCGGATGATTTTGAGCTGATGATCGGGTCGCGACTGTCCGTATAAGTCTTTTAATTGAATCCAGCCTAAGGGGAGATACTCATTTTGAGGAATACTTTTTTGAAAAATAGCCCACAACTCCCTTTTATTTTTCACCAAAGAGTACACCGGCTCATCTAGACCTAAATAAACTATAGGTACAGATTTTGTTTCCAAAGGAAGCTCAAATGTCAATTTTAAGGTCACAGAATCTAGAATTTCCCATTTTTCTAAATCATGAACATGGAGATACTGAGCACTCAATAGTATCCTATCAACTGAATCCGTAAGGGTAACCCTTATGTCGTAATTTCTCCCTGCTTCCATTACATTCCCCAAATCAAGAAGCACTTCATGCGTATTGATCCAACGATAGTCCATCGGCTTTTTTTGATCTACAAAAATATCCTCTATTGAAACCCCTGTTGATTCGACCGCCATCGAAAACACCAGTCCAAGGGTACTGTCATTTTGAGCATATACTTCAGATATGATCAACGAATCTATAGTGATTCCCCTACGGATACTTCTGCAATTATCCCAGAAATCACACCAAGAGGATAAGTAGAGTTCATCAATAACTTCATTAGGTAAGGCCTCATAATGAAGCCTGATCTCTAGAGAATCGGGACCGTGAATGGAAATAGAATCAATAAAGGCACCCGTCAAATCATAAAGATGTATTGGTTGTTCTTCCCAAATGATTTTTTCAGATGACCACAGTGATAATATGCTGGGTCGATAAGGAAGTACTTCCCTAAGAAAAGGGGCCGTTTTATCGTAAAAAAAGCCAACATACTGCAGCTTCATGGAGTTCTTTGATAAATCCTGAATGTGATTTACCTCCAAAATTAATTTCTGCTCTGAGATAAAAGATTCTGAAAATTCTAGCAAAACCGTGGTATCATCTAAGAGGATGACTTGGTATGGATAAAACGCATTATCAACTAAATAATTATTTGAATTGACCGCCGTACCTGGGTCAATCATCTCACTAAAATGTACATGGATTGTTTTTTCAGACACCACATCAATAGCTACTACTTCTGGGCCCTGCGTATCCCAATTAAAAGATATCTTAGGCGTCGGTAGTAGGTGTCCTTCTTTGGACTCCATATTTCTGATGATCGCATCGTATGCTTTGTTCTGGCGAACGACTTGATCCATAATCAAACGATAGCTGTACGGGTCTGATCCAGATTGAAATACCTCTTTGGGTTGACCCAATGGGTCGATCGTGTAATTTTGTGGGTTAAGTGCCGTCATAGGTGTCGGTGCCTTATTGAATTCAATCACAATCAATGATTCATTGATTACTTTTATCGCTTCAATCGACTGCTCGAAAACAAAAGAAATAGAATCCCCAATTTGTTGATTTTCTAAGGTGTCCGCAAGTCCTAAAGTCCGCAATTGATAGCTCCTATTGATTTCCATTGGTGCCCCGAAATTCAAGTAAACTTTATTTAAGGCCGAGTCTTGTCTCATTGCGCGCTGGGGTGGTCCAAAAGAAGATAGCCAAAAATTGGACTCAAAATTAGCTGGTGCAGCTTCCAAAGGCTCATCGAAGATAAGACCCAATACGTCATTTGCATAGAGATCCCATCCTATCAGTTTTGGGGGGAGGTTGTCGAAATAAAAAGTAGCCTCTACTTGAGTTGTATTCCCCGCACAGTCCTGAATCAGTAAATTACTAAGTGCATAGGACTGACCCGAAGTCAACGCACTAGATAATTGGATCGTAAGCTGTCGTTGTGTATTCATCCCTACCACAGTTGCCGTTAAGGGTCCAACATTTAAGGATTGAGAAATTATTTTAGCATCAACGGATTCGTCAAAAGTCAAAAAAAATGTATCGGCATTCAAAATATGTAAGTCGATTAACCGAGGAGGTAAAAGATCGAGTGCATAGCTTACTTGTGAGTTTTCGAAGCCTGGCGTACCGCCTAATGGGTCTATAGCCGCTGAAAAATTAGCTTCCCCAGCACACAATAAATTGGGGTTAATCTGTTCTAAAGTAATCCCTTCTCTGGGCGATTGAGTATACACTAGACTATCTATCAACTCATTTGATTGATTCAAAAGCCCTACTTTATCAGGTGAACTTGCATTGAAATTAGGGAAATTTGAGAGGCCCAAGGTGGCTCCAAAAGGCTCAAAAAGTCCTTGCGAACTTGACTTAGTCAAAATCAAATATTGATTCGGTGCCAAAGCAAAAGCGGGCATTTCAGATGAAAAAGCCCGGTCATCTGCAAGGCGCCACCCTTCCATAGCTACATAATAATGAGAGGTATTCCATAGCTCTACAAACTCTGCATTGGGCATCCCAGACATGGGATTCGGATCGGTCAATAACTCATTGATCTGTACATCCCTAAACTTTGGCACCTTATAAATAATGGCCTCAAAATCTAGTTTTTCATCCGTCGAAAAACCATTTAAGGCCGTATCTAATACCTCTACAATCTCCAGTGCATAAGTCATCCCCACCATCAAGGTATCTGTCAATAATTGTACACTTGATCCCTCAGGTAAAAGCAATACTTGAACCACCTCAACCTTAGGAAATAAAGAAAAATTACTTACTTTCAGCGCGTCCCCGAGCAGCGGTTCATTAAAAATAATCCTGATTTCAACTTCTGATATCACGGCAATATCTAGTACATCAGGGGCCATCAAATCAGGGATTTGATCTGCCTTCACCGCGACCTCATCAAAGAAAAAAGCTTGTCTACGCGAACTGGAATGCCGCACCAAAAAGCCGAAGTATCCACTTGAAATCGGACGGGTATCTAAGGCGGTTCCCAAGAGGGTCGTATCTGATGGTTCAGAGGAGTGGGTCTTCAGTGTCCATTCCCCAATTGAGCTCCTAAATACCTGAATATGTACATCTATGCCCTCAGCAATGCCGTTCATCGGATCACTGATCAGGGGGATGTTGGAGGAAGTATGGTATAAATCAATTCCATCATTGGATCCAGATTCTCCCATTTGTAAATAATACCCCTTGGGATCATCATTGAGATCCACGCGATCGCTGAGTAAAAAAACCTTCACATAATTACTCCCACTAGGTGGACTTTCATAACGTACATAAAACTCCCAACTCAATTCCATAGGCTGCGATGAGATGGCGAGCTCGGTGGCAATGAACAAAGTGCCCGAACCGGAAGGCCCATCCGAATTAAGTTCGCCATCAGTAATTACAAAATCCATTCCCCTACCAGATTCATTGGAAGCGGTCCATAAGGAATCCATTGACAAATCCCCACCCTCAAAATCATTGATGATTTGTGCCTTAATTGTGAAGATCCAAAACATCATGAGTATCCCAATCAAATCTTTCATAAAAAGATCATTTTATTATTTTTGGCAGGCATAAGTTAGAAAAAGCCTACTTGGCTTAAAAAAAGAAGTGAATGAACCTGATTATTTTTAACTTGAAATGGGCTAGAGATGTTTCAATTGAATAAACCGCCCTCGCAACCAATAGAACATTCATCTACCCCACTCTCGCGACCTTTGTGCATCTCTTTAAGAAAGCACCTCTACTCAAAATTCCATGCTCCCGCATCTGCTGCTAGATTGGAATTCACTATTTTAAAAATCCTCATAAAAACAATATGAGTTGGCAGGTCAATGGCTGCCTATTTTTTCTATCGGAAAGGTCAAAAAAATTAAATGTTATAATGACCATTTTAATTTTTGCCCTAAAGACCGCTTTCTGTGATCCCAAAAGTTACGTTTGATTGCAGCTAAAGAAAAAATAGCTAAATTTGAATTCTTAATTTTATCTTTTCATAAGAATTACACCCCCATCAAATTCAAAGAAACAATAAGATAAATTTAAAAATAAGTTACCAAGTCATTAATAAAATTATATGAAAATTGCAGTTATAGGTGCCTCTGGGTTGGTTGGGCAGGAGGTTTTACGCTTACTTGAAATGAGAAATTTCCCATTTCATGATTTAATTCCTGTGGCCTCCCCTAAATCTATGGGTAAAATGGTTCAGTGTAAAGGCCAATCCTATCGCATCATCGGTATGGAAGATGCCATCGCATTGAAACCTGAAATAGCTATTTTTTCTGCAGGGGGAGAGACTTCTCTAGAATGGGCCCCAAAATTTGCTGAAATTGGTACCGTAGTTATTGATAATTCCTCCGCTTGGAGAATGGACCCAACAAAAAAATTAGTGGTTCCCGAGGTCAATGGACATGTCCTTACTGCAAAAGATAAAATCATCGCAAATCCCAATTGCTCGACCATTCAAATGGTTTTGCCTTTATTGTATTTACATGAACATTATCGTATCAAACGTATTGTCGCAAGTACCTATCAATCTATTACAGGTACAGGTAAGGCAGCTGTGGATCAAATGGAAGATGAACGGGCAGGTGTCAAAAACCCTAGAATGGTATACCCGTACACTATAGATAAAAATGTATTGCCCCACATCGATAGGTTCCAAGCTAATGGTTATACCAAAGAGGAAATGAAAATGACCCTCGAGACTAAAAAAATCATGAATGATGATCAGATTCAAGTAACCGCTACCTGTGTGCGCATACCTACCATAGGGGGGCATTCTGAATCCGTCAATATTGAATTCGAAAAAGATTTTGAACTCGCCAAAGTCCGCGAACTCATTGCCCAAACGCCTGGTTGTATTGTAGCGGATGACCCCAAAAATAACCTCTATCCCATGCCCATCAGTGCCTATCAAAAAGATGAGGTTTTCATTGGTAGAATTCGTAGAGACGAGAGCCAGAAAAATAGCCTCAATATGTGGATTGTTGCAGACAATTTAAGAAAAGGTGCCGCCACAAATGCTTTGCAAATTGCCGAATATATTGTGGCCAATCAACTGATATAGCATGTCCCTTAACGGTGAATTTTATGACTTTTTAATCAAGAATGAAATTCAACAGTTTATACGTGATCATGAATATGCCGACATCAATACTTTATTGCTCAATCCACCAAAGCTTATTCAAGCCTGGAAAAAAGAAATAATAGCTCAACTCGTCGCTCGTAAAAAATGCAAAACTAAACTTCCACTTTGGTACCAAACACCAAATATTTATTACCCACCCCCCTTATCGGTTGAGCAGTCCTCCTCTACCATAACCGCTCAGCATAAAGGGCGATTGGTTAAGGGCAGCGTTCTTTATGACCTTACCGGTGGCATGGGTATTGACTGTATGGCCCTTGCCATACATTTTGATACCTCATATTACGTCGAGCAAAATAAAGATTTATGTCACCGATTTTCGGTAAATCAAGAACTTTTAGGGCCGGGTCACATCAACATTCAACATCAGTCTGCCAAAGAAGCTTTAGCTCACATAAAAACTTCAGACGTTATATACCCTGATCCAGCACGACGAAACGTTGATCAAAAAAAAGTATTCCAATTTGACGATTGTACCCCTAATATTAAGCCTTTACTCTCCGAGTTAAGAAAAAAATCACAATCAATCATGATCAAAGCTTCCCCCATGATTGACCTTTCAAAGGGCCTCCTAGACCTTGGGTCCGTGGCTGAAATACACATCATCAGTGTCCGCAACGAATGTAAAGAGATCGTCTTCATACTCAACAATGAAAGTTACACCCCCCCCACGCTATATTGTGTTAATCTAGACAGTCTTCATCCACCCCTACAAGGAAATCTTACTGAAGAAAAAAGCCTGAGTATTGAATACTGCATGCCGAAGAATATTATTTTAGATCCCAATACTTCCATATTAAAAGCAGGTCTTTTCAAAACTATAGGGCATCACTATGGCCTTTCCAAAATTGCTATTAACACCCATTTTTTTACCTCAGAGGAGAAATTAAAAGAATTCCCTGGTAGGCAATTTGAAGTAATCGGTCCCCTAAATAAAAAAAACATTAAAAAATTACTCCCCGCTGGAAAAGCCAACGTCATCACAAAAAATTATCCCCTCTCCGCTGGGGAGCTCAAAAGCCAATGGGGCCTCACTGATGGTGGAAATTATTTTATATTAGGATTTAGAAATCAAGAAAACGAGGCCCAATGTTGGTTGACAAAAAAAATAGATTAACCCATAAACTGATCTTGCCATAATATTTTTAACCACCCCCCATTTGCTCGGAACAAAGACTATTACTATTTAGTCGGTATTGATTTTAGTATAACCCTTTGAAAAAATCATCCCATCTTTTCGGAAAAGATGTGCACTGGTTTCAAATTCTTTAGCTAAAATTAATGTATTTAAGGGCGCCAGTTGACGTGCTGCTATGCGTGTGCTCATCCCAAAAAAGACATACATTAATTTGATGAGTTGCTTACTCCACCAGGTAGTATACTGAAAGTCTGAAACAAAAAGAGTCCCCTTTTGTTTAAGTATCCTAGCTATTTTATCCAGCACTTCTCCCAATTGAAAAGGGGTGAATATATCGAGAAAAAAAGGACATATTACTATATGAGTGCTTTCATCCTCCAACGCATATTCTAAAAAATCTGCACAAATAAACTGTACGTTAGCAGGGGCCGAAGCCTGGGCTAATTTGATCATTTTAGCAGACTTTTCAATGAATATGACGCGATTTACATGCGTCAACTGTTTTAAAATCTTACCAGATCCTCCACCTAATACCACGACCGTATCTGATTTATTTAGGGTCTCCAGCCACTGGATACTCGCTTGATAAAGTCTTTCTCCAAAAATGAGTTTCCCCATAAAGTCATAGCACCAGGCAATCCCATCAAAATCATTCTCCTTCACCATAAAAAAATCAAAGGATAAAAAAATATAGCATCTGCATAAATACGATAGCGCTCGGCCGACACAAACCAAGCCGGCCGCAATAAGATGATCGCAAGTTGTAGAGAAGCAAATAGGTATATGATCTCTAAATGCATAAAATAAGGATAATAATAAGCGATAATTATAGTAGATAGTGCTGAAATAATAAGTAATCCTCCCAGTAATTGGGACGTGCGTCTTTTACCCATCGACAAAGACAAAGACCCAAATCCATTAAAGCGATCTTCCTCTAATTCAAACGTAGAGATTAAAACGATATTGACAAATGCCAATAATGAGAGTTGTATGAAAAGTAGGCCATGGATTCCCTCTAAGGGATCTATTTGAATGAGGGGAAATAAAAATATACCTCCACCATACAGCAGTGCAACCATTACCTCTTTGACTAAAAGAGATGATAACCCTGTGGATAGTGTTATATATATCAAGCAAACCAGCGCTACCAGCAACCCCCACTGGACCAATTCAAGTGGTAAAAAATAGAGCAGCACCAGACCCAATAGGCCCATAAAAAGTGCCGTTAAAATAATCACTCTTTGATTTTTTTTATGAAAGATCCGTCGCGCACCCTTTTGATATGATTTAAGGGTCACATCTCGCTGATGGTCCAGCGTATAAATGAGCCAAATACATAAGGAGAGGGCCAGTGAAACCACGATGGGGACCTCCACTTTGAGTTGGTCTCCTATAAAATTAAGAAAGATGACCCCACCCAGCACAATATCCAGCGAAAGCCATCTTATATATTTTACCATTTCCATCATCTCAGTTTTACCTGAAGTTCGGAAATAAAACCTTAAGATTCTTTGGCAAGTGCTTCTGCACCACCAACAATCTCCAATATTTCCTTTGTAATCGCCGCTTGCCGCGTTCTATTGTAAGTTAGTTTAAGCTCCTTCAACAGGTCACCCGCGTTATCCGTGGCCTGGCTCATTGCAGTCATCCGTGCCCCATGTTCGGAGGCATTGGACTCCAATAAACCTTTGTAAAATTGTATTTTTAAAGATTTGGGAATAATTTCATTGAAAATGGATGCCCCATCCGGCTCAGCGATGAAGTCAATGTTTTGGTCATTGGTTCCTTCTGAGGGTTCACTAGGCATAATCGGTAAAAACTGCTCGTTTCGTATGATCTGTGTAGCTACATTTTTAAACTCATTATAAATGATCTCGATCTGATCGTATTCTTGGTCTACAAACGACTTCATGACATGCTCCGCAGCTGCGCGCACATGATCAAAATCTAGGGAATTAAAAAGATCATAATACGTGTCTATGATCGAATAACCTTGTTTTTTATAGTATTCAAAAGATCTTTTACCTATGGGTAGAATGTGCAAATCACCAGAGGCCTCAATATGGCTGTATTTCTCTGCAATCAAATTTCGTGTATACTTGAAGATATTACTATTAAACGCTCCACACAGCCCTCTATCAGAACTGATCACGACTAGGAGTACCGTATTGACCTCCCGCTCCTTTCCATAAGGATTATCTACGAACTGCGTATCTACGGCACTCGAAACGTTCTGCATGACGCCATCCAACTTCTCTGCATAGGGACGCATCTGCATGATCTTGTCTTGTGCCTTACGTAACTTTGCCGCCGCAACCATTTTCATAGCTTTAGTGATCTGCTGCGTAGAAGTAACCGACTGAATCCTACCTTTAACTTCTTTTAAATTTGCCATTGACCTCTATTACACTATAATTTTGGATGCAATGTCACGAGCTACTTGCTCAATAGCTACCGTAGCTTCATCGGAGAGCTTACCTGCCTTTAAATCCGCCAGCGCTTTGGCGTGACTCCCTAACATGATCGAGGTGAATTCTGCCTGAAACTCCGTGATTTTCTGTTCTGGCACTTTATCTAAAAATCCCTTTGTTGAAGCATATAAAATAGCTACTTGAAGTTCTACGGACACGGGTGAATATTGTGGTTGCTTTAGTACCTCTTGATTTCTTCTTCCCCGATCAATCACTAATTTGGTTGCTGCATCTAAATCCGATCCGAATTTTGAAAATGCCTCTAACTCCCTAAATTGTGCCTGATCAAGCTTCAATGTTCCCGAAACTTTTTTCATCGACTTAATCTGAGCCGATACCCCTACTCTTGATACAGATATCCCCACATTAATCGCTGGTCGAATACCTGAGTTAAACAAATTGGTCTCTAAGAAAATTTGACCATCTGTAATCGAAATCACATTGGTAGGTATGTAGGCCGAAACGTCCCCTGCCTGCGTCTCAATGATCGGTAATGCCGTCAACGAACCTCCTCCTTTTACAATTCCTTTTAATGATTCTGGTAAATCATTCATCTGGGACGCTATTTCATCATTATTGATGATTTTAGCTGCACGCTCCAGTAAACGAGAATGTAAATAGAATACATCTCCCGGATAGGCTTCCCTACCTGGAGGTCTCCTGAGTAGAAGTGACACTTCCCTATAAGAAACTGCTTGCTTAGAAAGATCATCATAAATTACCAGCGCAGGTCGTCCCGTATCACGAAAGAATTCACCAATCGCCGCACCTGTAAATGGAGCAAAAAATTGCATCGGTGCCGGATCAGCCGCTGAGGCATTGACGATCACCGTATAGTTCATTGCTCCGTTCTTCTCAAGCGCCGAATAAATCCCTGCTACCGTTGATGACTTCTGACCTACCGCAACATATATACAATATACAGGCTCCCCTTTTTCGTAAAACTCTTTCTGATTGATGATCGTATCAATGGCCACTGCGGTCTTACCCGTCTGGCGATCTCCAATGATTAATTCTCTTTGACCTCTACCGATAGGAATCATGGCATCAATCGCTTTTATCCCTGTTTGCAAAGGCTCACTTACCGGTTGCCTGAATATGACTCCAGGTGCCTTCCTCTCAATCGGCATTTCATAAAGATCTCCTGTAATCTCTCCCTTGCCGTCAATAGGATTACCTAGCGTATCTACTACACGTCCAATCACACCGTCGCCTACTTTTACAGAGCCAATACGCCCCGTTCTTTTGACGGTATCACCTTCTTTAACCCCGCTAGATTCTCCTAATAAAACAGCACCCACATTGTCTTCTTCTAAATTTAAGACCAATGCATTAAGTCCATTCTCTAGTTCTAATAATTCGCCTGCTTGAGCATTAGACAATCCATATATTCGTGCTACACCATCGCCTACTTGAAGGACGGTGCCCACTTCTTCTAATTCAGCTTCTGACTTAAAATTTGAGAGTTGCTCTCTTAAAATTGCTGAAACCTCATCGGGTCTGACATCTGCCATAATTCTATTTTTTATAGCCTAAAAGACTAATTTTATGATTATTTACTTTCTTGATCAAATTTTAATTTCAATTTATTCAGTGCACCTTTCACACTTTGATCGATCTGACGATCATCCATAGTCAAGATATAGCCCCCAATAATATTTTCTTCGACTTGCGTAGTCAGTAAAGGCTTTTTACCTGAAATCCCCTTTACCAATTCCTCCACAGAGGATTTTAATGTGGCAGTCAAAGCTACCGCTGTCGTTACGTGCGCAGGCTGAAAACCCCGCTTTTCATTAAATGCATTGATAAATTCTCGTGCAATCTGGGGTAATATTTTTTCCCTGTTTTTACGAACAATGAGCTTAAACATCGCTAGAGATAATTTCGAAATTTTACCTTCAAATATTTTTACTAGAATCTCGCCCTTTTTAAGATGGGGTATTACCGGGCTTTTGAGCATATTTAAGAAAGCCCTATTTCGTTGACAAACAGCAAGAAATTGCTCCATATCTGATTTCACGATATCAACCGAGTTTTGCTCATTGGCCAAATCAAGCAATGGTGTAGCATAACGTTTGGCTATCCTGCTTTCAGACATATTAATTTACTTTAACTTCTTTTAAAAAATTTTCAACGAGTTGCTGCTGCGATCGGTCATTATTTAACTTTTCGCGAATTAATTTTTCAGCTATGTCCAGAGATAATGAAGAGACGAGGTTTTTGACTTCAGACAAGGCCGCATTCTTTTCACTCTCAATAATACTTTTTGCATCCGAAATCATTTTTTCAGAAATTTTTGCCGTTTCCGATTTCGCATCCTCTTTTATTTTATTGGCAACTACAGTCGCGTCTTTTAGCAATTGATATCGTTGAACCCTTGCTTCTTTTAACACCATTTCATTGTCTGCTTTGATCTGCATCATCTCTTCTCTGGCTAATTCAGCAGATTTAATGGAATCTTCAATCATGGATTCTCTAGTACGAAGTGCCTCAGTCACCGGCTTCCACACAAATACTGCCAATATGGTCAGTACAATCGAGAAAACAATCAACTGCCAAAATAACAAACCGTAATCGGGTATTAAAAGATCCATATTTTTATTTTTTTTGTTCAAAAATAAGGAATTAACCAACACCTAATGTGAATGATTAATTCCTTTAAATTGTTAAGCCGCTGCGGTTCCTGCTGTATAAATTAGGAAACATACGACTACGCCAAATAAGGCGATAACCTCAACTAGAGCTGCAATGACAAGCATAGCTGTTTGGATTTTTCCGAAAGCTTCAGGCTGACGTGCCATGGCTTCCATTGCGGATCCTCCTATTTGACCGATACCGATACCCGCGCCTATAGCGACAAGACCCGCACCGATACCAGCGCCCATTACTGCAAACTGCATGTCCATTAACATTGAAAGTAACATATTTATATATTTAAAAAGTGAACATTTTCTTTAATGATGCTCTTCCACCGCCATGCCTATGTACAGCGAAGTGAACATCGTAAAAACATATGCCTGTATCGTTGCTACAAGCAATTCTATTATGGTAATCAAAGTTACAATGACCGTACTACCAAAACCTACCATCCAAGAGTGAAATATGAAAGTCAGGCTCACCAAGCTTAGCACGACAATATGGCCTGCTGTTATGGATACAAAAAGTCTAACCATCAAAGAAACAGGCTTCGTAAATACACCTATAAGCTCCACAGGTAATATAATGGGCCTCAACCACCAAGGTACCCCTGGGGTCCAAAATATGTGCGACCAGTAGGCTTTTTTACCACTAAAATTGGTCATAAAGAAGGTTCCAAGAGCCAATACGGCTGTGACAGCAATGTTCCCTGTCATGTTGGCTGCACCAGGTATGAGTCCCAATAAATTTCCGAACCAAATAAAGAAAAACAAGGTGAGCATATAAGGTAAATATGTTTGGTACTTTTCTCCTATACTGGGCTTCACTACTTCATCCCTTATGTAGATGATGACCGGCTCGAACAATGATTGCACGCCTTTGGGTGCCTTACCTACGTTTTTCTTGTATCCACGGGCAACCGCGAAGAAGACCAACAACATGATGGCTGCATCGATAAAAATAAACAAGACATTTTTAGTTATTGAAAAATCAAAAACGGACTGCCCATCTGCTCTTGAGATGTGTTCATGCGATAATAAGTAACCCAAATAGGGAACCTCTTGATGCGCTTCATTGAAAAAATTTGCAGATGAAAAAATCACCAACCCGTCAGATTCAGAATATAGGATGACCGGAAGCGGTACGACCACCCCATGAGTGATCTCCCAACCATGTGCATCTTTGATGTGGTGATTGATCATGTCTCCTGGATTGAAACTTTGCGCATCCCCCGCATCAGACGCATACGCTTGCTGAAG
>Ga0115567_10003133_pt1 | contig 16375 bp, 13 predicted proteins | sample COGITO_mtgs_1204_2_FD_88679 | JGI IMG/M metagenome (GOLD analysis project Ga0115567, IMG submission 88679) | Pelagic marine microbial communities from North Sea - COGITO_mtgs_120412 | ecosystem: Environmental > Aquatic > Marine > Epipelagic | place: Germany:Helgoland, sampling site Kabeltonne... | reverse complement strand
CGTAATGTCATCCCATTTCCCCGCACGAATATATCCAGCGGGCACCATCCAGGAGCCGCCAATCGCCAGGACGGATGGCAGCGCTAGATACGCTGCCAAGTTCCCCGCATGGATCCCACCGGTTGCACAAAACTGAAGCTGGGGTAACGGCGCGGACACCGAGTTCAAAAAACGCGTCCCACCCAAGGCTTCGGCTGGAAAAAACTTTTGCACCAGAAACCCAGCATCAAACGCGCGCATCATCTCGCTTAACGTTGCGACGCCTGGTAAAAAAGACTTCGGATCCGCTGCCGCTAACAAACCATCGGTTGCCCCAGGCGACACAAAAAACGTGGCGCCAGCGGTTTCAGCCGCCTGCAAAATTTTGGGACTGGTGACGGTGCCGGCACCAACGGTCACCGCCGGCACTTGATCACGAATGGCTTGGATCGCCGCTGCCGCGGCTTCTGTGCGAAAAGTCACCTCAAGCACATCCAGGCCGCCGTTTGATAATGCCTCCGCTAAGGGCACCGCATCTTCAACCCGATCGAGCGTAATCACCGGGATAATTTTTTGATGCGTGAAAATTGCCTCAAGCATGATGTGTACTCTCTAAATTCAGAAAATGCGCAGCGCCAATAAGCCCTAAGTCGGGCTGAGTCACCAAAAAACATGGGATTTCGCTCAAGTAATCTCGAAATCGGCCCTTGTCTTCAAAGGCGGCGCGAAAGCCGCTCTTTACCAAAATTGATGCAAAGCGCGGGATCACACCGCCTGCAATATAAACCCCACCCTTGGCACCAAACGTCAAGGCTAAGTTCCCAGCAACCGCGCCAGCGACTTCGCAGAAAAAATCCAACGTTTCCAGGGCAATCTCATCTTGATCTTCCAGCGCGGCCGCAACAATTTCGGCGGGCGTTGCAAACCGCTGAGTGCGATGTTTGAGCGCACACAACGCGCTGGCAATATTGACCAGCCCAGGACCGGACACAACCCGCTCGACGCAGACACGATTAAATTGCGATCGTAGCTTTCGTTTGACTTCGATCTGCAAATCCCCGATCGGCGCATAATCGGCATGCCCACCCTCACTTTCAACCACCACATAACTGTCCCCCGCCGGGATGAGTGCGGCAACACCCAGTCCGGTGCCCGCGCCAAGCACGACGCGAGGTCGATCATTCTGCACCCTGCTGCCACCAATCTGGCGCGATTCCCCATCCTTCATTGCGGCCACGCCATGTGCGACGGCGACAAAGTCATTCATCACCGACACTTGGCTAGCACCCAAAGCCATAACCAATTCCGAACGGGTAAAATTCCAATGACTGTTGGTGAACACCATTCGATCCAGATCGGTAGGGCAGGCAACCGCAAAACACGCCCGTTCGGGTCGATCGCTCAGCGCTTGATGCACGTTGAGATCAATCAACACCTGATCGAGCACATCGGAGAAATTGGGATAGTCACCAACCAAATAATGTCCCTGCCATAAGGGCGCCACAGATTCGGGCGACACCGCCCAAAACCGGGCATTGGTACCGCCAATATCGGCAATCATCCACCAGGGCTGGGGCATTTAGACCGCCTCAAATAAATAGGTGGCGCCGGCTTCAGCACAGTTGAGCTGCGCCCGATTTAAAGAGAACAACTGACGGCCACAGGTATTGGCTAAATTTTGACTGGGCTGCCAGTCCGCGCGATTGGCGCATTCCTCGGCGTCGACCTGCAACGTGAGCACCCCTGCCTCTGAATCTAGACAAATCATATCGCCGCTTCGAATTCGACCAATCAAACCGCCATCGAGCGCTTCGGGTGTCAGATGAATTGCCGCCGGCACCTTGCCCGATGCCCCACTCATCCGACCGTCAGTGACAAGCGCAACGCGATAACCCTGATCTTGTAAGGCGCCCAAAAAAGGCGTTAGTTTGTGCAACTCGGGCATGCCATTGGCCTTGGGACCTTGGCCGCGCACCACCACCACGCAATCGTGATTCAATTCACCTGCAGCAAACAGCGCATCAAGCTCGTCCTGATGCTCAATGACCACCGCGGGCGCTGTAATGACGCGGCGATCAAGCGCAACGGCGGAGGTTTTAATAACACTTCGACCCAGATTGCCTGTCAACAGCTTAAGTCCACCCTCGACGGAGAAGGGGTTATCCCCGCCTCGCAGCACCTTCTCATCCAGCGAGCTGCTCGGCGCTTGCTGCCAACTGAGTGCGCCGTCGCGCTCGCACGGCTCCTGGGTGTAATCGCTAAAGGAGGCACCCCAAACCACTTGGGCATCAGCGTGCATCAAGCCTTGATCTAGCAAAGCGCGAAACAGACAACCCGTGCCGCCAGCAGCATGAAAGTGATTCACATCGGCCTCACCATTGGGATAGATGTTACATAGGAGCGGCGCAACAGCGGACAGTTCAGCGAAATCGGACCAATTCAGGATCAAGCCTGCAGCACGCGCAATGGCAATCAAATGAATCGTGTGATTGGTCGAGCCGCCTGAGGCAAGCAGCGCGACCACGGCGTTCACGATCGAGCGCTCATCGACCACGCCGCCAATCGGACGATAGTCCGACCCAAGCGCCGTAATACGGGTCACTTGTTCCGCCGCAGCGCGAGTCAATTTCTCGCGTAGCGGGTCTTCAGGGTTTATAAAAGAGCTGCCTGGCAACTGTAACCCCATGGCTTCCAACATGACCTGATTACTGTTCGCCGTTCCATAAAAAGTACACGTGCCGGCACTGTGATACGACGCCGATTCCGCCTCGAGTAGCGCGTTCCGCGAGATTTCGCCACGGGCGAATTGCTGACGAATGCGCTGTTTTTCCTTATTCGGTAATCCAGAGGGCATGGGGCCCGCGGGTACAAAAATTGTCGGCAGATGACCAAAGCTCAAAGCCCCCATCAATAACCCCGGCACGATTTTGTCGCAAACCCCCAAGGCCAGCACCCCATCAAACATTTCATGGCAGAGACCAATGGCGGTGCATTGCGCAATGAGATCGCGACTCATCAAACTGAGCTCCATGCCAGCACGGCCCTGCGTCACCCCGTCACACATCGCCGGCACACCCGCGGCGATTTGGCCCGTACAGCCGATCTCGGCCAGCGCCTGCTTAATTTGGCTTGGATAGGTTTCATAAGGCTGGTGCGCTGACAGCATATCGTTGTAAGCCGTCACCATCGCGATATTACTGCTTTGCATGAGTTTCAAACGTTGCTTGTCTTCGGCGCCACAGGCCGCAAAACCATGGGCAAGGTTGCCGCAACTGAGTTGCTCACGACGAGGCTGATCTCGCTTGGCATCACTCATTCGTTGCAGATAGGGATCCCGAAACGGTTGACTCCGGTCTCTAATCGCTTGAGTGACGGCAAGAACGGTTGCATTGAGATCAGTCATTTTTAGACTCTCTGTGTCAGGAAAAGGTGCTGCGTCGGGGAATGGTTCATTCCTCGTTTTGTAATAAAACTACAATTTTAGATCTTATCCGTATTTTTTAGCAATTATTAAGTAGTTTAATTACAAAACTACCGCGTTCCGCCCATATTCCCACGTCAACACTATTTTAGGCAACCTAAACTCAGCGAGCCTCCGCCCGTTCGCGATAAGCGGCTACCCCAAGCCGTCAAAGCGGAAGCTTCGGATATCAAAGGCGAAAGTCACAGACAACTCGGACTGATTTTCAATCGCTTGTTGTTGCGCCTGCGTCGCCGACCAATAGTAAGGTGTCATGCCGAATAGATCCGTAATCGCGGGCGGCACAAGGCGGGCCGCTTGCCGCACCGTCGAAGTCTCAATTTCTTGCCAAACGCCCGATGTGAGCCGCGGATCAAAGTTGCCCGCATGAGGCTCGACCCGATCATAAATGATCTGCTTGAGCGCCTGAAGATGATCGACCGCCGGACCAATTAAGTGAAATATTCCGCCCGGGATCAGCACCCGCTCAATCTCCGTTAGATCAAAGGGCGCGAAAATGGACACGACCTGATGAACACTGTTCGCAAAGAATGGTAGCGCGCGGCTGGCTGCCACGCACAGATGGGCGCCCGTCTTGCGTTGCGCCGCTAATCTGACAGCAGCTTTGGCAATATCTACACCCCAAAGCGCGTCCGGGTTTAAATCTGACACGCCCCTTAGGTAGTGCTCAAGGTAGTATCCCTCACCACAACCCACGTCTACCAGGTTAGCGCCCGCGGTATGATGCACTGCGATGCGCTCAGAGACCGCTGCTGCAAGAAAGTCATACGCCTTGGTTGCGAAAAATCGTGACCGACTCGCCAACATCGATGACGAGTCGCCCGGAATGCGACTCCGACTTTGATGCGCCAACAAGAGGTTGACGTAACCGAGCTTTGCGACATCAAAGCTATGCCCGGCAGCGCAGCTTAGCGTTTGCGCGGCGAGCGCCTGAAGCGCCTCATGGCAAACTGGGCATTGGTACTTCACAAGGCGGCGCCCAAGCCCCTTAAATTACCGCACGCCCACCTTGGTGCAAACTGAGAGATCGCGGCAGAACCCATTGGCTTTGTCGCGATCAACTTGAAGACAAGGCTACCAATCGTGGCTTTCACCATTCCACTTCCAGAAACCACCGGTGTTCTCGATCGTTAAGGCGTCTGACACGGCGGCCACACCGTCAGCACTTTCCCGCGGTGTTAGATCCGCACGGGGGCCACCCATATCGGTTTGAACCCAACCCGGATGAACTAAACCAACGGCAATCCCTTCCTTCTTTAAGTCGACGCTTGCCATGCGCATAAACTTATTCACTGCCGCTTTCGAGGCGCAATACGCATGCGCTGCAATCATTTCAAAAGACAAGGCGCCCATCTGTGAGGTGACCGTCATCACCTTGCCCGCCTCGGCGAGTCGAAGATTCGGTATCAGCGCTTGCAGAACCCGCACAGGCCCAATACTGTTCACATTGAAGGTTTCCGCCCAACCATCATAGTCCATCGCGTACGTATTCTGTTGATCAAAGGCTGGACCGGCCATTCCAGCATTATTGATCACCATATCAATGGCAACACCTGCCAGCTTTTCAGCCATCTGTGTCACCGAGGCGGTATCGCCCACCACCACTTTAATCGGATGAACATCCCCCTCAACTGCCTTTAAATCGGTTGCCGATTCCGGATCCCGACACGCCGCATAGACTCGGTCACCCCGCCCTGCATAAATTTTTGTCAGCTCCAGACCCACACCTTTATTCGTTCCCGTTATCAATACCGTCGCCATAATCTGCTTTTTCCTTAATCTTTTGTTTCTGAATTTAAAACTTCGTAGACTCGGCGTTTGAAGTACCAGCGGCCGTCCTGCTTGATGTAGTCGTCTTGATAACGCCCCGTTACATTGCGTTGACTACCATCCTTACCATGCAAAAACTCTTGCTGATACCAAGTCCCGGTCGCCGTATCGCCGTCGACGTGAATGGGCCCAGCCGAGGCAAAAAACCCAACATACCCAAAGGCACTCATCGCGCCCTGCCAAACCGTTAAGATCGTCGCCCGACCCTGAACATCCCCCGCACCGGGCAAATGCCAAACCGCGTCTTCCGTCCAATTACTCGCCCATGCTTCGCCATCAAACCGCATTACCGCATCGTTATACGACTCAACCAATTCCCGAATTAACCACCGATCTTCCATCGATCCCGAACTTAACATTATCTTCTCCTTCTTACGGTCGCGCTCATCCCGATCTAAATCGGCAGACGCTTTAACCTTAAAACCACCACCTAGATGGTCGCATTTACCCTCAAAACCTCACGTATCAATCAAGGCTGCCTTCACAGCCCCCATTCAAGCGCGATCGACCATGACTTGGCAAGCCTCCCAACCCCTTGCCACCTAAATCAGCGAGCCCTGGAACCCAAATTTCAAGCGCCACACCGAACAACTGGCGCAAGGGTCCTAATTCCGATAGGTTAATCTGAACGCCCCATCAACTGCGGCACTGTCCATAAAGGTTTAAAATAAGGATCAACACCATGCAAAAACGAAGAATGGGTCGCCATGGCTTAGAGGTCCCGGTCCTGACCCTCGGCACCATGACTTTTGGGCTTCAGGTGGATGAAGCCGGATCTAACGACATCCTCGACCAAGCCGAAGCCTATGGCCTGACTTTTCTCGATACGGCGGACGCCTACCCACTGGGGGGCACCCTTGAAACGGTTGGTGAGACGGAGCGCATCATTGGCCGTTGGCTGCAGCGACGCGGCAACCGGTCGAACCTGCAAATTGCGACCAAATGCTTTGCCCAAACGCGCCAGGGTCCAAATGGGTGGGGACTGTCTCGACACCATATTATGGAGTCCATCGATCAAAGTTTGCAGCGCCTCAAAACCGACCATGTCGACCTGTTTCAGGCACATGGCTTTGACCCCAATACGCCGATTGAGGAAACCTTACGCGCGTTTGAGGACGTTCAGCGGGCAGGTAAGGCGCGCTATATTGGCTGCTCAAACTATCCCGCCTGGCGCCTAGCTGACGCCTTAAGCGCAGCTGATCGCTTGGGTGTTGCGGGCTACATGAGCCTACAACCGCGATACAACTTGCTCTATCGTGAAATCGAAACCGAACTGCTGCCCCTTTGCAGACATCAAGGATTAGGCGTCATTGTTTACAACCCGATTGCAGGCGGCTTTCTTTCAGGTAAATATCAGCCCGAACAAGACCCAGAGCCCGGCACCCGCTTCACCCTCGGCACGGCCGCCGAGCGCTACCAACATCGTTACTGGCAGAGCGCACAATTTGAGGCTGTACAACGTCTCAAGGCGCTGACCGATGCCCGAGGTATCTCTTTAGTCACGGTCGCCGTAGCTTGGGTGCTGGCTCAGCCTGGCATTACCAGCGCCATTATAGGCGCCTCGAAGCCTAGCCAGTTAAAAGCCAATGTTGAGGCGGTGGGTTTTGAACTGGATGAGGAAATGATGGCTGCGTGCGATGCCGCCTGGTGGCAGTTACCGCGCCGACCCATCGCCGAAGGCTACCGATAGCTTTTGGGCCCGACGATCACGCCTGTTGCCGGGTTGACCCGTTGATCCCGCATCCGCCTTTAGCAGGCACCAAAAAAACGCGCCGTCCAACAGCAAAGCCCATTAACGCTGTGAGGGTCCTTTTTTTGAAATCCCGATCGGTATGCCGCGGCGCGCTGTGTTACCAGCGCCCTTGCAACGAGCAATTACCTACCCGACAAGAAACGATCTGCCTAAACATCAAAACCCTAAGCACGACGCGCACGCGACAACCAGCCAGACACTGGGCTCGTTACCTCATGGCCTTGCGCCGGATGCCTAGGAATCAATTGCGCGGCAATGAGTGACAGCAGCGCAAACCCGGCGCCAAACAGAAACACCATTGATGGCGAAAACATCCAAACCAAGCCCAACGCAGCGGGCACCACAACCGCTGCAATATGATTGATCGTAAAGGAAACACCGGCTGAACTCGCCATATCTTTGGGGTCAGCAATTTTTTGAAAATACGTACTGATTGCGATCGCAAGCGCAAAGAACATGTGATCAATAACGTACAGGCTTGCTGCAAGCAGCGCATGATCGACCCATGCATACGCCACAAACACAACAATCAGCCCCACATACTCAAAAGTGAGCGCCCAGCGTTCACCCCAGCGCGCGATCATGGCGCCAATGCGTTCCGCAAAGAGCCAGTTAAACGCATAATTAATCAAAAACAGAACGGTTATTTCTGAAGCGCTGTAACCGAATTTCTCGACCATCAAGAACGCCGCAAACACCACAAAGATTTGACGTCGAGCGCCGGACAAGAAGGTCAGCAGGTAATACAACCAATATCGCTGCCGCAGGATCAAACTCTTATGTTGTACCGTCTTCGAGGGAAAATGCGGAAACGCAATCCACATCACGACCGAGAGCACCATACAAACGCCGCCGGCCAGGGCAAAGTTGGTTTGGTAGGACAGCGCGAACCATTCAAGACAGATCCACAAGACCCCATAAACCAGCAGGGAGGTGATCGATCCAACAGCGATCAATCGGCCCAATACCTGAGGCGCTTCTGCTTTCGATAACCACTGCAAGCTCAAAGACTGCTTAACCGCTTCGAAGTAATGGAAACCGATGCTCATGAGGACCGTTGTGAAATACAGCCCATACTCCGTCGGGAAGAACCCGGTCAGCGCGACCCCCAAACCCAGCAATGCCAGCGACAAAACCGCAAAGGTTTGTTCTTTGACAATCAGCAGCACGAACACGGCGGTGAACGCAAGAAACCCTGGAACTTCCCGCAAGCTTTGTAAAATGCCGATTTCAATTCCGGTAAAAGCAGCCTGCTCAACCACAAAATTGTTGAGCAGCGCAGACCAAATATGAAACGCAACGGGCATCGCAATCGTCATCAGCGTCAGCAGCATGATCGGTTTTTGCCGCCAACTTGTTCCGTCGTTCACCACAAACCCCCTTAGGCCAAAACCCTTACGCCAGCCCCTTACGCCAAACCCTGGCAATTTTTGCTCTGACGCCGTATCCCAAGGCCCAACGCCAGGGCAGATTAGGCACTTCTTTCGGCTAAAAAAAAATGCGGTCATTCACGCCGACTGTTTAGGTCGGTCCAAGCTGCATCAAGAGGACAAAAGAGCGCTTTTTGCGCACCGGGTTAAAGCCCCCTCCTCAAGTTTCGAGTCCGAGGGCCTTAATTGATTGTGCTCGCATCTCAACCTTGCGAATTTTACCGGTCACGGTCATCGGAAACGTCTCAACGAATTGAACGTAATGCGGCACTTTATAATGAGCAATCTTGCCCGCACAAAAGGCTTTAAGATCCTCTCGGCTGACGAGTTGCGGCTTGGCCAGTTCCGGTTTCCGCTTAATCCACGCCATCAACTGCTCGCCATAAACCGCATCCGGTACCCCGATGACCTGAACCTCTTCAATTTCCGGATGGGTGTATAAAAATTCCTCAATCTCTCGTGGGTAGATGTTCTCTCCACCCCGAATCACCATATCTTTGATCCGGCCGACAATCTGCACAGTGCCATCGACGTCCATCACCGCGAGATCGCCAGTATGCATCCAACCGGCTTCATCAATTGCCTCGGTCGTTTTAACCGGGTCCTCCCAATAACCGGTCATCACCGAATATCCCCGAGTACAAAACTCTCCCGTTTCACCCCGCAGGAGTGTCTCGCCAGTCTCCGGGTGCGCAATGCGAATGTCGACGTGAGGATGTGCTCGCCCGACCGTTTCCGTGCGGTGGGCCAACGAATCGTCCGGTAGCGTTTGAGTCGACACCGGCGAGGTCTCGGTCATGCCGTAACAGATAGTGACTTCCAAAAGATGCATCCGATCGATGCATTGTTTCATGACCTCGACCGGACAGGGGGCACCCGCCATCACCCCTGTGCGCAGCGAAGACAAATCAAACTTTAAAAAGTTTTCGAGCGCCAGCTCCGCGATAAACATCGTGGGCACGCCATACAACGCGGTGCAACGCTCTTGACTGACCGCCTCGAGCGTTCGCTCGGCATTAAAGCCATCACTCGGAATCACCATGGTCGCGCCGTGGCTGGTGCAGGCCAGATTGCCCATCACCATACCGAAGCAGTGATAAAACGGCACCGGAATACACATTCGATCCTGCTCAGTTAAACGTTGCAATTCACCGACGAAATAGCCGTTATTTAAAATATTACGGTGGGTAAGCGTCGCGCCCTTCGGGAAGCCCGTCGTGCCAGACGTATATTGAATATTGATCGGGTCATCCGGGTCGAGCTGGCCACGCAAATCCTCGATGCCGGCTTGATACTGCGCATCACCCGCAATTAACGCCGTCCATTCTGGCGTCCAAAAGAAAATCGTTTGCTTCAGCGCCGGCGTTTCATCTTGAACCGCCGCAACCATTTCCTCATAGTTCGACGTTAAGTACGAGGGCGCTGCAATCAGAAACCGACAACCGGATTGATTCAGAGCATAGGCCAATTCGTGGGTCCGATAGGCTGGATTAATATTCACCAAGACCACACCAATCTCCGCCGTGGCGTATTGCACCAGGACCCATTCGGCATAATTCGGGCTCCACAGTCCCAGACGATCCAGGGGTTTTAATCCTTGCGCCAAAAGACCGCTGGCGAGACGTTGTACCCGAGTATAGAAATCTTGGTAGGTCCAACGCAGATCTTGATGCAAAGACACAATGGCGTCGTTGTTTGGAACCCGCGCTACGGTTTGCCTTAAGTTGTCGCCAATGGTTTGCGCCAAGAGCGGTTGATCTCGAGAACCCATTTCGATTGCAAGGCTCGGCATGGTAAATCCTTTGATTGAACGATGACGCTTAAATTTTCTGTTTTTTAATCCATAGCGCTTGGGTGCTGACTCAAAGCCGTCAAAGCTGTCGCGCTAAGATTTGCTGCTGTCGAAGCAGAGCTTTATCAACCGCCACGACCGCGCCTGCCTGATCGCCGCGCAAGCCCTGACACCACTTGTCGCGCTGACGCAGATTCACAACACCAATAGACCAACCTATCACGCGCCCTTAGCCGCCTTGCGACTGATTTCCAACCTTTGAATCTCTGACCCTCACAACCAACCGCCCGCTTACCTCTCCGCTAGGCCCACTTATGCCGCCGAATCTCAACGCCGCTTCGGCCCTAACGCAAAACAGGAGCCGCCTACCATGCATCCACGTGCATAACCGTTTCGACCGGTGGACGGTAAGCTGGTTTAAAGTCCGTGCCTTTGGTGTAGGCCATGGGAATTAAGGCCACCTGCATAAAATCGTCATACGGGATCCCCAGCAGATCAGCGATTGCTTTTTCATGCATCAAATGCAGGGTCGTCCAAGCCGTACCAAGACCCCGGGCGCGCGCTGCCAGCATAAAGCTCCAAGCCGCTGGCACAACGGAGCCCAAGGTTGCGGTTTGTGACAACACATTGGCGCCGGCTTCGTTGTCCGTTCGACCGGCAATACAGGGGATCATCAGCACCGGCGCCCGCCCCATATTCTCGCCCAAGAAATCTGCCGATGAAGCAGACCGAACTTGGCTCGAGGTTAAATTGGTGTCGGCGCTGTCGGCATGCAGTTTATGAATCGCAACCGGCATCTCTTTGTAGATCTCGAACGCCTGGCGATAATACTCGCCGATCTGAGCGCGCTTATCGGGGTCTGTTACAAACATAAATTGCCAGCCCTGGGCATTCGAGCCAGAGGGCGCTTGCACGGCCATCTCCATACATTCTTTAACAACGCTCATCGGTACGGGACGTTCGAAATCCAAGCGCTTGCGAACGGCGCGGGTTGTGCTGAGCAGTTCATCATTGGTTAGGTTTAATTGTTCATGGGACATTTACCGCTCCTTGGGAATTGGATCATTTCTTGCCATCATTCTATGCCGATTCGGCGGCACCAAGCCAGCCATGCCATCCGCCCAGATTTCGTCATAAAAGCGCCTTCAAACGGTTCATCTGAAGAGACAATGGCTTGGGCAGATTGTCTTAAGTCGTTAGCGCGGCGAGGGGTCTTTCACCACGACCAGTGTCTTACCGAAATTGCCGCCCCGTAACATCTCACCAAAGGCGGCGGGCGCAACTTCAAGTCCAGGTCTAAAATCCTCCAAATAAATAACCTTTTGTTGTCGCAGGTAATCTCCCATCAGCGCGAGGAACTCAGCTTGATGGCTGTCCACAAAATCGCCAACAAAGAGCGGATGGATCTGAATTTTTTGAGCCCTAAAAAAAGGCTCGCCCGCGGCCAACCAGACATCTCTCGGCGATTGCCCTCCGCTATCACCATATTGGGCAATCATGCCGCAAAGGGTGATTCTTGCCTTGGTATTTAACCGCGGCAGCACCCCTTCAAAGACCTTTCCACCGACATTTTCAAAATACACATCAATCCCATCGGGACACGCCGCCCGAAGGGCTTCTGGATAGTCGGGATCCAAATGCGAGACACACTCATCAAACCCTAATCGCTCTTTACAGAAGGCGACTTTTTTGGGGTCACCTGCAACACCGACCACCCGCGCGCCAGCAAGCTTGGCCAATTGACCTGCGATCTGACCAACGCCCCCTGAGGCCGCCGAGACCACGACCGTCTCGCCAGCATTCGGTTGACACTGCACGATCATGCCGGCGTACGCCGTTAATCCAAGCATACCCATCACCCCTAAGGCTGAGGATAACGGCGCAAGCTCAGGGTCCAAGCGCCGAGGATGCATGTAGCCAAAATCGCTTATCCCAGCACCGGTTAGTCCAACGCGTTGCCAGCCGTTGGTGTTAAAAAGATAGTCGCCGGGTTGATAGTCTGGGTGGCGCGACTGCAGCACCCGAGACACCGTGCGACCATGACACACGCTGCCGGGCGACTCCGTGCCGCTGCGCCTTCTTCCCCATTGATAAGGGTCCAACGAAAGATAGAGCGTTTCCGTCAAACATTGCCCAGGGCCGGGTTCCGGTATCTTCGAGGCAATCCATTGAAAATCTCCATCCGTCGGCCAACCCGCGGGCGGCGTTCTGGCCAGCAACCACTGCTGATTCATCCTCAAAAAGCCTCGGTAATTTTGTACAGTACTCGATTGGATTCGCCCGGCACATACAGCGCGCCCTGATCATCGATCGCAATGCCATTGAAAACCTGCGACGGCGGTTGTGCCGGGCTTGCTGCTTGCGACCCCTTAGGCACATCCGCCAAGGCCAACCGTTCGCCTGCTGCATCAATTCGAGTTATCTGGCCCAAATCCGCCTCGACCACAACAAAAAACTGATCTTTCACCACGAAGCCCTCAGGCGTTGTCAATCCTGAAGCCACGACACGATGGGGCGACAACATCGAACCCGCCTGCGTTAACTGCAGAATCTGCCCGAGGGTACGATCACTGACATAAAGATCGCCGCCGCTTGACCACAAGCCACTCGGCGCTGGGAGATCTTCAGCATAGACCACAGTTTCGGCACCATCAGCATCGAATCCGACCACCCGACCCGCACCATGCTCGCTGACGACAACTTCAGAACCAAAGCGCACCGCCGCAACGGGACCAGCCAGACCTGCCTTACGAAATGTTTGGCGCTGCGCGGCTTGATCCCAAATCCGAACATCACCATCAACCCACGACGTGAGGATAAGCTGCGCCCCATCGCTGGCAATGTTAAGCGCGCCGCCCATAACGCCGGTGCCTAAAACATTTCGTGTTATGTAGACCTCCTGTCCGTCAGGTTGAAACGCTCGAATACTGTGCAAATCTGCCACGACCAACAAACCCTCATGAAAGGTAATTCCGCCCACATGCGCCATGCCCCCGGGCAGCAATTCAGTGATGGTGCCGTCGACATTTACTCGCTTCACAAAACCATCGACAAAGCTCGAGACAAAAAAGCGCCCGTTCGGGTCAATTTCGAAGTTATCAAGCCCAGGCGCAAAGCGCGCGACGAGCTCGCGAGCTGATCCTCGCATCCGAAAGAGTTCACCGGTACCGGTATCCAGAACATGGAGCCTACCGGCTGCATCAAATTTTACCGCGGCCGGCGTATTAAAGCCTGTGGCTTCCGTTCGCATCGAACCCGTATCTACGTCAAAACTCACCACCTCATTTTGAAACCATCTGGGACCATACAGCCGGCCATCCGGTCCCCAGTCCATGCCATTCAATCCACAACCCGGCCCGAGGGTGTCACTTATTAAGCGTGCATCAACCACACCCGCCGGATCAACTTCATACAAGTTGACGCCAAAAAAGCATTGCGACACGAACAGGCGACCATCATCCGAAAACGTTAGCGGGTTCACGCCGGGTGTCAGATTCGCCGCAATGACTTTGTTACCCGAAACATCAAATCCGGCAACCTCACCGGTCATAATTGAAGTCCAATACCAGGCGCCATCGCTCGAAAAGGCGATGTCATCCGGCCCAATTACCCCCTCTGATTCTCCATAAATCCTTTGGACCGCGCCGCTCTCAGGATCCAAGGCCGTTATACTTGAGCCAAGGACTGATGCGACATAGAGCAACCCATCGGGACCCAATGCCATTCCATTTGCGCCGGCAATCTCGGCGCCCGTTGCGATAATCTCAACTTTAACGGCGGGCTGGGGCGCGGAATTCACCACCTCACTTTCCGTATCGGGCTCAGCGCAACCAACCGCCATCAGCGCCCAAAAAACCAGAATCAGCCCGCTTGAGTAAGGCCCTGTCACCCGCAGGGTTGTCTTCGTCATGATCACGCCCTCCCTTTTGTACTATTGCTTGCTCTTGAGTTGGCCTCAACGCCCGGCCAAATCACGCATTCAAAACACAACCCTGACCCGTTGCTTGTGCGCTTCAGATCGTAGTCCCGACCATTTTTTCTGCCAAGATGAATGATCGGTCAGGCCAAACCTTTGCAAAAAATCGATTTAGCTTCGATTCAAGTTATTCCCCCGACCAATGCCGAACGCCCCGGCAGAGCGCTAAACCGGATCCTCAAAATCGAGCTATGTCGGGCCGATTTAATCGATAAAACTCGCCGTACCAACCTTGTTTGAGCATGAAAACCTTGGATCCACTTCTTTGCAAAACCTCTATGACCGGTTTTCTCCATCGCACCGCGCAATCAATTCATTCCTCATCGATAAAGGACTGCAGTCGTTCTTTCGCGGCTAAAAAATCTTCCATAAAATCAAAAACCACCTGTTTCGCCGAGACGGAGTGCGTCATAAGACCCACACCCTGTCCAACCCAATAGGTTGCCAACTGCCGGGCGCCCGCATGACCCGCCTCAGCAAGTTTATTGACGCGGCTTAATGCGGGCTCACTGACCAAGGACTGCAACGGCATCGGCAAAGGGTCCGGCGCATCCTCGCTATGTTCCCAAGCGTCGGTCCAGGGCGAGCGGACTTGCCTTGAGTATTTACCCGTCCGACTTTTTGACCGGACCGTTTGATTCGATGCCGCGGCCAGTAACTTTTCTTTAATGATGGGCGCGGTTTCTGACTCGATCGTGGTTAACCAAACTGAACCCGTCCAAACCCCATGCGCACCCATCGCCATCGCAGCCGCCATTTGCCTGCCCGTCACTATGCCGCCGGCAGCAAGAATGCTAACGTCTTTAAAATTTGCGACGGCAGCCGCCACTTCGGGCACCAACACCATCGTCGACACATCACCGCAATGACCCCCGGCCTCTGTGCCCGAAACGATTAAGATATCGACGCCCGCTTCAGCTTGCTTCACCGCGTGCTGCTTGGTGCCAACCAAGGCGCCTACCGGCACGCCATGCTGTTTGCCAAGCTCGAGCATATAAGCTGGCGGCACGCCGAGCGCATTCACGATAATGCTAATCGGGTGTGAAAATGCAACATCCAGAATATTGGCAGCGCGACCTTCGCCCAAAAAGCCACCCGAGCCCCCCGCCGCCTTGTCGTAGAGGTCTTTCGTGTCAATGTCATGTCGAGCGAGAATGCCTGCAGCAAACGCCTTGTGGTCATCCGGCACGAGGGCTCGGACCTCCTCGGGCGACAGCTGCTCATCTTTATTGGCCATTGTTGTGGGAACGATCAAATCCACGCCATAAGGCTTACCGTCAATATGGGCATCAATCCAAGCCAGCTCGATTTCAAGCTGCTCGGCGTTGTAACCCGCCGCACCTAACACGCCCATGCCACCGGCTTTTGAAACAGCACAGACCACATCCCGGCAATGGGTAAACGCAATCAGCGGAAACTCAATACCCAATTGTTCACAGATCGGTGATTTCATTGTGACTCCTAATTCGATTGTTTTGATTTTGTGTCGCGTCTTTATTTCCGTTTTGGGTTCGGCTTTAGCTCTATAAGGCTCATTGCTTTTATGCCTGGCACATCTGTTTTGGCGGACTGCTGCCAAGCTTGTCCCCATTCATTTTATTCGCACCGACGGATCCATGACGGGATCACCTTGCATTGAAATACGCGCCATAGCTCACAGGCTTACTCCCGCGCCAGCAAAGTAGATGGTGCTCAATCGCCAGCCCGTCAAAACCATCAGACCTGAGGCGCCGCTTTAAGATCATCAAGCAGGTCGCCCAATGCGGTCTCTGACAAACCTTCAGGTTGAATGGATAATCGATCTACGATGTCACCGTAACGCGCCAGAAGCTGCGGACCAATTTCATCCGGCGCGCCAATGACTGCAAACTCGGCTAAGACCTCATCGTCAATTAACGCTGCCATCTCATCGGTGCGTCGCGCTTTCATCAAGCGGTTAAGCGCCGCTTGAAGATCCCCCCAGCCATGGTGGTCGAGCACCATCTTGTATCCGGGTGTTGAACCGTAGAAAGCAATCCGGCCTCTTGCCTGCTCAATCGCAAGCTCAATCGCTTCATCGGACTCTCCCGTTGCGATCAGTGGCGAAAAATCGATCGTATAGTCTGCGCGCTCGAGCTCAACGGCTGCTAACCCT
>Ga0115567_10003131_pt1 | contig 16385 bp, 16 predicted proteins | sample COGITO_mtgs_1204_2_FD_88679 | JGI IMG/M metagenome (GOLD analysis project Ga0115567, IMG submission 88679) | Pelagic marine microbial communities from North Sea - COGITO_mtgs_120412 | ecosystem: Environmental > Aquatic > Marine > Epipelagic | place: Germany:Helgoland, sampling site Kabeltonne... | reverse complement strand
TGCGATAACTTAAAGGATGAAGCCCAAAACTTAGATGAAAGTTATTTGTATCTATGTCTTAAAAGTATAAGACAGAAAATACGAACAAAACCTCAGGATTATACTAAAACTATAAAAAGACTACTGGATCTACCTGAGCACGAGCAAGAGTTTGCTGCAGCTGTGTTTACTGGCTACGGTGAAGGTAGAAGTGAAGCTGATAGGGAAGTGGCCTTGATCTTTAAAACCATTGAAAATCGAACCAACTACGCTCACTCTAAGGCTTGCACTAGAGCAAACCCACTAGATGTCGTTCTCCAAAGATATCAGTTTTCTATGTGGAATAAGAATGATCCAAACTGGAAAAAAGCACTAAGCCTAAAAGAAGAGGAAAACTCAGAGAAGAAAGATTTAAAAAGAATGATAAAGGTTTATAAAAATTATAAAAATAAAAAATATAGCTTCTCTCCAGTAAGTACAACAAATAAGATCTATCACTATAGAACAAAGAATATAAGAAAAATTCCTAGTTGGGGATTAACCTATAAAGCGCAAAAAACACTAAAGGTTAATGGTGAGAACTTTGGTTCATCTAATCGAAATAAAGGAATCTCTCATTATTTTTTTAAAAGCGTGGCATGGTCTTTTAAGTACCATCCATATAGAAAAATGCATCAAGGGGAGAAAGAATGTTATTAAGAATCTTACTTATTTTTTCTTTTAGTTCTTTGCTTTTCGCTAAGGCGCAGTATGAAGTAAAAAAAATTGACGATAAATTTGTACTAGTTTCAGAAAAGAATAAGTTTCAGTTGAAGTATAATGGTAAGCCTAAATTTGAATCTGTTACAGTGAAAGATGGAATCACTATTATTGAATACTACTCAGGCGAATTCGGAACATCAAAGATTTTTAAAATATCTAATAGGATGATCATTAATAATAACAATAATGAGCTTATCATTGATGCTCCCTATAAATATGAGAACCAAGAAAATCCTAAGTGGATAATCGATACGAAAAAGAAAAAAATTATTATTAGTGATCCAAATGGAATAGATCAAAAAAAGAGTTATCAATGAATGATGAGTTATATTTTCTTACAAGGTACACCCCGTTTTGGGCCATCCCACTTCTTTTAATTTCACTTGAGTGTGCTTATTTGTTTTGGATTAGAAAGAAGACTAAGTTTATAGTACTATGCATGACTCTTGCTTTTATTTCACTTTCTTCTGTAGGCTTTTACTACTGGGCCGGAGGTCCAGAAAAATCAGTTAAAAGAGTCAAAAAAACCGTCAGAGAGTATACCGAGTAAGCTAAGTGCTTTAAATTATTGATGTCGACTATTCTTCCCTAGGTGTCTAAAAATTGACACGCCACAATCCATTAGATAGCATTTTACCTGAGAGAGATAATCAGGAGAGACTGACATGGAAGATCTGAACTTTTTGCAAAACTCAATGATGAGTAATAAGCAAGTTATAAAACAAGAAGATAGTGACTCAATTGAGGCATTTGGATTAAACCCTAAAATTATTGTTGTTGAAGATGATAAAATTTTAGGACTTAGTATCAAGAAATATTTCACAAAAACAATTAACTGCGATGTTAAACTCTTTAACACTTCAATGGACTGTTTAGCGGATCTACTTAATTGGCCAAATCGTAAAGAGAAATTTTGTATCATTACTGATATAAGCCTTGAACAAGGTGCTGATGGACTTTTATTAATTGATAATTTAAAAGAGAAAGGCTTTGATTTTGTATCAATTGCAATGACTGGTTTCGCTTCAATTGAAAATGCAATTAGCGCTACTAAAAAAGGTGTTTTTCATTACCTTACAAAGCCATTTGAGTTAGATAATTTAAGTAAGTTGGCCATCGATGCCATCTCAACTAAGTATGGAATAAGTCTTCAGTCTTTATCAAGCTTTCATGCTGAGAACTCTGAGTCATTGAAATCTAGAGTTATTAAAAATATTAAGGTCGAAGATCCGACAAGTGATGATATCTTTTGCGGAATGATTGGTAGAAGCGAGGCCATGAAAAATGTCTTTGAAAGAATTCAAAAAGTTGCTTTAACCGACTCTACAGTACTTATAACAGGACCATCTGGAACTGGTAAGGAGCTTGTCGCTGCTGCTATTCATACGCTTTCATCCAAAAGTACTCATCCAAAGGTATCAGTCAATTGTGGTGCAATTCCTGGAGAGTTACTTGAGAGTGAGTTATTTGGCCATGTTAAAGGATCTTTTACTGGTGCCATCTCTGATAGGAAAGGAAGATTTGAGCTAGCTAATAATGGAACAATTTTCTTGGATGAGATTGGAGATATGCCATTGGTACTTCAGGTTAAAATCCTAAGAGCACTTCAGGATCAAACTATTGAGCCAGTAGGAAGTACAAAGTCTATAAAGGTTGATACGAGAGTTATCACGGCAACACATAGGGACCTAGAGAAAATGGTTTCTGAAGGAAGATTCAGAGAAGATTTATTTTATAGATTAAATGTAATACCAATAATTATTCCAGCTCTAAAAAATAGAAAAGAAGATATACCTCTTCTTATTTCATATTTTCTAAAAAGATTTACATCGGCCAATAGAAGTAATGCGATCAGTTTCTCTGATAAAGCTCTAGAGATGATGATTGACTATGACTGGCCAGGAAACGTTAGAGAACTAGAGAATATTATTGAAAGACTTGTTATCTTAAGAGGTGGGAATGAAATTCTCCCTGAGGATCTTCCTGCTAAAATCTTTAGACACAATCCTCTCTCTACAGATCACTATAAAGAAATATTTGAATTACCTAAAGATGGAGTTGATCTTAAGAAAGTTCTATCTGATATTGAGGACTCGCTTATTATCCAAGCTTTAAACTTAACAGATGGAAATAAAAATCAAGCTTCAAAGCTTTTAAGTCTAAATAGAACAACTCTTATTGAAAAACTTAAAAAGAAGGCGCTTCAAATTTAGATGAATATTCAAAAAAGTTTAAAATATCTTATTGGCCAGAGTGAAGACTCTGGCTTTTTTAATGAAGTCACCGCTTTAGATAAGCAGCTCGACTCTTTCTTTGATATTAATCGCGATGAAAGTAAGGTTCTGAATCAGTCTAGTGATGTGTACGCAGGTCTTACTATGGAAGCCCTTTCAACAAGCTACCTAGACTATTATAAAGTTCTTAACGATTTAGGAGCGCAAAAGTCATTGCTAGATATAGGGTCAGGTTATTGTAGAGGAACATTCCTAGCAAATGAGTTAGGCTTTAAGTGCCAAAGCATAGAGCTTGATGAGCATAGAGCAAGCTTTGCTAAAAAGAGGTATCCAAATCAAGTCTTTATACAAAATATATTTAAAAAAGAAATTTTTGTTAGTGATGCCTATTTTTTATATATTCCATGGTCAAGTATCTCTAATGAAGTCTTAAGATTTATTTATGAAAAAAATATTGAGTGTATTCTTTATGTTATTGAATCTCATGGAGACTTTATAAGTAATATGAACTTATACAAAAACTTTCATTTAGTAGAAGACTCATTAACGACATCAAATAAAAGACACCTTAATAAAATCTTTAAGTATAAGTTTAAACCAAGTAATGAGTTTCAAAGTATAAGAGCCGATGACTATAAAAAGAGTGAGTCCTTTCCTCTTTGGTTTTTAAAGTATGCCCACAATGTGAAGTCTCTATATATAGACACAAATTCAGTTGATGGAAAAAAACTTAAGTGGAGTAGTCCACTAGTAGGTTCTTATTGTTGTTATTATAATGGCAGACGATCTTTGTACTTAAAGGCAAAGTCTAGATATTTACAGTATCACTTTGACACCATTATTGGTGTTGAGGTCTAAAAGCTTGATAGAAGTATTTTAGTCTAGAAACTATAAGTCATTAAAATTTCAAGTGACAGTTAATTGACATCGAAAAATATGCCACATGAGTAAAATTTTCCTTTTTTCTTTTGTAAATTCGTGTAAACTTAGTACATAAAAGCTTAACAAGGAATGTATAGCTTTAAAAACCAATGGGACAGGATGTTTCGACAAATGCAGAAAATTTTCAAAATTCTGACATTAACTCTTCTAACTTTATGTTGTGCTTTGCATGCAGCAACAGTAGATCAAAAAGTTTTCAACACTCATTTAAGATGGATGGTATCAGCGACTCAAGGTCAGGTAGATATTAAACAAAAAGGCACTAAGCTTCTTGTTAAAACTCTAGATGCTGATCTTTATAATAGTATTAAAAAAGACTTAGTTCTTCTTAAGACACAAAGTAACTATATAAAGAGTATGAAGTTTGACTCTAAGGGACTTCCAAACGAGCCAGCAGTGATAGACGTTGATTTAAAAGATCAATCAGTTGAGTTATTCTCATTCTATAAGAATACAGATAGAAACTATATTATTGATTTTTGGATTAACGAGGACCTAGTTGTTAAAACTGTTCAGCCTAAAAAAATCAAAAAGAAAATTGTTAAAGCTAAAAAGGTTAAAAAGAAAGTTCAGAAAGTTGCAAAGAAAGTAACCACTCCAAAGAAGAAAAAGATTGTTAAAGCAAACTTTAGAGACTTTAGATATGGAAGCTCATTTATATGGGATAAAGCTGCAGATCTTCCAGAGCTTAAAAATGACATCAACCTAGCACTAAAGGCCCCTAATTTTCTTTATAAAATTAAGGATAGAAACTTCTCTAAAGACTCTAGAGAAGCGCATATGCAACTGAGTATAAACTTCTACAAGCAATCTAAGTGGGGATTGATGACGAAGTCTATCAGTCTTTATGAAAAGAAGTATGGCACAGATCTAAATAAAGACACTAATGACTTTATGAAAGCTGTATCTTTAATTAAGAATCAGATTAATCCAAAGGTTAAGGCCAAGAATATTAATGAGAGAGGAACTTTTGAAGCAGCTTTAAATATTTTAAGCTCTATTAGCAGTAGATCTTCAAACTATGACTTAAAAAAAGCGACTACAAGATATGTACTTCAAGCAAGCGTGGATAAAGAAGACTATGTAAGTAGCTTACAGTTAGCTAAGAGACTTTATGTCCTAGCAACTGAAGAGTTAGATGATGAAGCGATTATTCATAGCTCAAAAGTTATCCTAACTAGTCTGGCCAAGCTAAAACAAGTCGAAAAGATTAAAGAGTTTTTAGAAAATAAAGCCGTTGCTAGAGTTCTTCCAAAGCAGGTTGGCTTTGCTTTTATGAGCTATGTAAAACTCTCTAATGGAGATGAAGATAAACTAATAAGTGATTATGAGAAAAGAGCATCAGCACTTGTAAGACCAATTCATCCATCAATCATTTATAATGTTGCAGAAGCTTACTTTAGAGCAGCTAAATACTCTAAGGCGATTGCACTTTATGATGACTATGTTGCAAATTACTCTCATTTAAAGAATAGCTCGATTACAAGAGGTCGATTAGCTCTTAGTTATGACTTAATGGGAAAAAATTATAAACAAGTATCTGAGCTTTATAAAACGGCTATCAATAAGTCTTCAGATGTAAAAGCAAGATATGAAGCAAAGATAAGATATGTTGGACATAGATTACTTAGAAATTACAAACCAGAAGAGAAAGATTTTGAAACAGTAGTATTTCTAGATCAAAACCAACAAGAAAAAGCTATTTTAGATAAAGAACTTAAAAAGCTTCTTTGGTTAACGAGATTAAGAGTTTTAATTGTTTCAAAAAAATACAATGAAGCACTAGCTTATTTATCATCAGTACCTTTAGTCATGATGCCTTCAATTGATAAAAATGTGTTTGAAGCTGATGGAGCAGAAATTGTTTTAGGTGTTATAAAGCAATCTTACTTAGATCAAAATTATGCTAAAGCTATAAAGGTTTGGAATGTTTATAAAGCTAAGTATGTTGATAATATTGCTAAAAGTCCTTACTTAAGATTTTTAGTAACAGACTCCTATTTAAAGTTAGGCCTTAATAAGTCTTTTAACGACTCTATGGCCAAGTTAAGCCTCATGGGTGATATTAACGCTAGATCGTACCCAAGATGGGTTTCACTACATAAGAAGATTGAAACATCAGATTTCCTTATTGATATTAAAATTTCAAAGTTAGTGGCAAATAAGCTTTGGACTGAATTAGATAAGTACTTAGAGAGCGTAAAAAGTAATGAAAATATAAACTATAATTTTTACAAAGCACTTGTTTCGTATAAAAGAGGGTTCTATAATAAAGCTATAGGAAACTACGAAAAAGTAATCGTAGCTCCAAACCTAACAAATACTCTTTCACCATTAGAGAATCAAACAATGCTTTCAAACTACATCGAATCACTTTATGAGGCAGCAAGCCCATCAAAATTCAGAAAAAATGTAAAAGCGATTGTGGCCGATCTAAGAAGATCAGATTCAGCAGTTTCAGAAATAATTGAAAGAAGTGACTACTTATTGATTGAGTCATTATTTGATAAAAAGAGTAATTTAACAGAACTTGCTCTTAAGACATCAGAGTTTTTAAAGGAATTTAAAGACTCAAACTATAAGTCGAGAATTAAGTATGTAAGTGCAATTACGCATTTAAATAGAAAAGAGATTAATGAAGGAAAGATAATTCTAGAAGAGCTACTTAAGGAGAAGGATACTCCTGAGTACTTGAAAGGATTAGCAAGGTCTGAGCTAACTGGCCTTGTGTTAGAAAATAAAAAATTGTAAATAAAAAGCAAAATTAAAAAAAGACAGGAGGTCTAATGTTTGCGTCTAAAGAATCTTTAATAGGAAACCACCCTAAATTCGTAAAAGCGGTTGAATTTGCTAACAATGTAGCCGTTACTAAAGCACCAGTATTAATTGTTGGTGAATCTGGATCTGGAAAGAAAACTTTTTCTCAGTTCATTCATGACAACTCAGCTAGAAAGGAAGGATCTTTTCATGTTGTTAACTGTAATGCAGATGCCAAAGCAGTTGAAAATGAAATCTTAGGTCACAGAGATGAAGCTACAGGTAGCTTTAATAAAGGTGTACTTGAGAGAGCGAACATGGGAACAGTTGTTCTAGAAAACATAGACGCATTAGAAGATAAATTTCAAAAAAGATTATTTAATATATTACAAGAACTCTCTGATTATGACTTAGACGTTAGAATCGTTGCAACAACATCTAAGAACTTATCTAAGTATGTTGGAGCTGGAAGATTTTATAGAGCTTTATACACTCACTTTTCTGGATCACAAATCAACTTAATTCCTTTAAGAGAAAGAGGAAGTGATATTGAAACTCTTGCAAATCATTTTGTAGCAGCTTGGGCCTCTGAAAACAATAAAGAAGCTGCAGCTCTAAGTGAAGAAGCAAAAACGAAGATCACATCTTTTTATTGGGCACATAATGTAAATGAGTTAAAAGCTGTTATGGAAAATACAATGGCAAACTTAACTACAGACCTTATTGATGTAAACGCAATTGAGTTAGGTGAGAGAAAAGCTGAAGTAACTTCAAGTGATAATGATGAAGATGGTTTCAAGTTAATGTCTCTTAAAGAAGCAGAAAGAGTTCTTATAAGAAAAGCACTTATCCATACTTCTGAGAATAGAACTCAAGCGGCTAAAATTTTAGGAGTGTCTATTAGAACTCTTAGAAATAAGATCAATGAGTACAGAAATAACGGTAATAACTACTTCGTAAACTTAAGGTAATACCATGAAGGTCAACGATAAAACTCTACAAGCACTAGCTTCAGGATTAAAGTTTAGAGAAATGAGACAAGAGATCATTTCTTCAAACGTAGCAAATGCTGAGACTCCAGGATATAAGGCCAAGAGATTGGACTTTGAATCTGCGCTTCAAAGAGCATTAGATGTTGATGGAAACATGGGAATGAAAGCTACTGACGAGAAACATTTTGATGTTGGAAGTGGTGGGTTTGATAATTTAGAACCAGAGGTTATTGAAGATCCAAACGGTGTGGTAAATGAGAGTGGAAACACTGTTAACCGTGAGGATGAAATGGCAAAAATGGCAGAGAATAAAATTATGTACGATGCACTTGTTCAGTTAATGAATAAGAAGTTAGCGCTTAAGAAGTATATAATTAACTCAGAAAGATAGGAGTAAATAATGGATTTACTAAAGTCGATGAAAATTAGTTCAAGTGGTCTCGCTGCAAATCGTAAAAGAGTTGAGGCAATATCTTCAAATATTGCAAATGCTCAAACTACGAGAACAGCAGAAGGTGGGCCATATAGAAGAAAAGAGGTTGTCTTTGGATCTGAACCAGCAAGAGATTCTTTTAGTGATATTCTTGAAGGTGAAGTCGATCTAGACGCTCAGACAGTTCATGCGACAGAAGTAGTTAATTCAAATGAGCCACCTATCTTAAAGTATGACCCAACTCATGTAGACGCAAATGATGAGGGTTATGTAGCAATGCCAAATGTAAATGTCATGAAAGAGATGGCCAATATGATTTCAGCTCAAAGAGCTTACGAAGCAAATATCTCTGCACTCAATACGAGCAAAGGGATGGCGATGAAAGCACTAGAGATAGGAAGATAAGGAAATAAATTATGATTAAATCAATAGGAAACATGCAAAATACGCTTAAGTCATATGATATGGACTCATGGTCTAAAAGTGTTGATGTTGGTAAAGAATTAAATTTTAAAGAACTTCCTTCGGAAAAAGCAATTGGATCTGAAGGGAATGAGAGTTTTGGTGATTTTTTGGCCAATTCAATTTCAAAGGTTAACAACTTACAACAAGATGCTGACTTTGCTATGGAGAAATTGGCCAGTGGTAAGTCTCAAAACTTACATGAAACTTTGCTTACCGTAGAAAAAGCAGAGATTGCATTTAAAACGATGAATCAAGTTCGATCCAAAGTTATAGATGCCTATAAAGAAATAATGAAAATGCAAATTTGATTTATTTTAGTTATTAAAGCTTTTGAATCAGGAGGATTCTTTTGCAAGATTTTTTTGAAAATGTAGTTACAAATTTTAGAGAGTTTTTTGGAGCACTAGACACCAATAGAAAGGTGGCGTTAGTTGCAACAAGTGCAGTCTTAGTTGCAGTTATGGCATCTTTGATCATTTGGGCCGCAAAAACTCAGTACAAACTTCTTTACACTGATCTATCTAAAGAGGATGCAGCAAGTATCTCCCAGATGCTAGAAGGTGGTAAGATTGCTTATCAAGTAAAAGATGACGGGAAAAGTCTTTATGTTCCTGAGGATCAAGTTGAAAAATGGAGACTTGAGATTGCTAAAAAGGGTGTTAATCTAACTTCAACTTTAGGGTATGAAGTTTTTGATAAGCAAGCTTTTGGAACAACAAGTTTTGTACAAAAAATAAATCGTCAACGAGCAATTGAAGGCGAACTGATGAAAACTATTAAGCACATTAGGGGTATTAATAGAGCAAGAGTTCACTTATCTATTCCTGAATCAAGTCCTTTTATAACTGAGAAAAAACCACCAGGAGCATCTGTTGTTCTTGATTTAGATAGGGGTTTTAGCTTATCTAATGAAGAGATCAAAGGTATTCAGGCCTTAATCTCTGGATCGGTTGATTCAATGAGAGTTCAAGATGTTGTTATCATCGACTCTAAGGGTGGAAAGCTTACTGAGAACGTAGGCGATGCTATGACTCAGCATACGGCCAATAGACTAGCTCTTGAGGGAAAAGTTAATAGACAATATGAAGATCAAGTTGAGAGCATTCTAAGAAGAGTTGTTGGGCAAGGTAAAGTTATCGCTAAAGTTAATGTGAAAATGGACTTTACTGAATCAATTCAAGAAAAAACAAATTATGACAATGAAAACGCTGCGGTAGTATCTGAAGTAGCTAATAAACAAAAATTTGAAGGTGTAAGACCTTCTCCTCAGGGAATCCCTGGAGCTAGAAGTAATATTCCAGGTGAAAATCCACAGCCAGGTATTCCAGAGACAAGAAATAATACTGATAAAAATTTAACGACTAGAAATTATCATGTACCTAAGACTGTAACAAAAAGTAAAAAGCCAACTGCTGATATTCAAAATCTAAGTGTGGCGGTTATGATCGATGGTAAAAGAGTAAATAAAATAGATGAAAATGGTGAAATTGTAACTAATGACGATGGAATGCCAGTAACAAGTTATGAGCCTTGGAGTGAAGCAGAAATTGCTAACTTTAAAGCAATTGTAGCCTCTGCTATAGGTATCAGTGATTCTCGTGGAGATACAATTGTTATCAAAAACATGGAGTTTGCTAAAGAAGATTTATCTGCAGCTGAAGCTCTGTTAACTCAAAGAGAAAATAGAGAACTTAAGAAGAACCTTTTTAAATATTCAATGATCGGTATTCTTATCTCACTATTATTCTTCGTAGTTGTAAGACCATTTATTCAGTGGGTAACAGAAAATACAAGTGAATCTATCGAGGATTTCTTACCAAAAACAATTGAAGAGCTAGAAAAAATACAGGCCAATCAATCTCTACCTGGACTAGAGGATGCATTGCCAACACTTGAGGATAAACTCAATCCAGAAAAGATTGAAGGGAATATGCTTAAGGAGAGAATTATTAGCTTAATTGAGGCGAATCCATCAAAGGCAGCACAAGTTGTACAAGAGATGATTCACCATCAAGAAGCTCGTGATAGCGCATAAAATTAAGGGAGTTTTATAGTGGCCGACATGAAAACATTAGATCCAGAGGTAGAGTACTCACTCTTAAGCGGAATTGATAAAGCATCAATCCTTATGAGTGCACTTGGACCAACAGCAGCTAAAAAAATCTTTAAGCACATGAAAGATAATGATGTGAAAAGACTTATTAGCCAAATGTCCTTAGTAAATAAATCTCCAATCTGGATGGTTAAGAGAGTTCTTGAGGAATTCTATGCCGCTATAAATGAAGATAGTGATTTCTTATTTTCAGAAAATAAAGGACGTGACTTTATTCTTGATGCCCTTGGTGAAGATAGAGCAAAACAACTCCTTGGGAATACTGTCGACATTGGGAACTCACAAAAGTTAGAGTCACTTGAACTTGTCGACACAAGAACACTTGCAAACTTTTTAATTAACGAACACCCACAAACGATTGCACTAATAATTGCGCATCTTCCTACTGAAAAGAAGGTTGATGTTTTAAGAAAGCTTCCTGAAGGCTTACAAGCTGAAGTTGTATTAAGAGTCGCAAACTTAGATTTCGTTTCACCTGATCTTATATCTCAACTTGATGACGTTCTTAAAACAGAGCTCTCAACTCTTGGATCAATTGATACTCAACAACTGGGTGGAGTTGAACCGATTGCAGATATGCTTAATCAAATGGATAAAAACTCTGAGAAGAACGTTATGGCCAGAGTTGAAGAGAAAGATCCAGAGCTTGCTGAAGAGATTAGAAAACTCATGTTTGTATTTGAAGACCTTGTTTATGTTGATGACGCTGGTATGCAAGAGCTTCTTAAAGTTGTTGATAATCAAAAGCTTACAATTGCTCTTAAAACAGCACCTGAAGAAGTTAAGTCTAAGATCTTTGGTAATATGTCTAATAGAGCTTCAACACTTCTCATGGAAGACCTTGAGGCGCTTGGACCAACAAAACTCTCTGATGTTGAAAAAGCTCAACAAGAGATTGTTCTTATGGTTAAGGATCTTGAGGCCAAAGGTAAAGCAATTGTATCTAGAGGCGGCGAATCTGATGCAATGGTTTAATGAAGTAATGATTGGAGCTTAAATGGCAATTTATAAAAATACAGATCAAAAAGTAGAAAAATTTGAATTTAATCAATTCTCAACTCCTAGTCTTCAGGAGAATGAGGCCCGTAAGTTTGATTTCGAAAAAATTGATCCAAATACTGTAAAAGAAAGACAAATCGATCCAAAAATTATTCGTGAAGAAAGAGAGCTTGCAACTAAAAACGATTTTAAAGTCGACTCACAAGTACGTGAGTATAGAGGCCTTAAGAGCCAGGAAGAACAAGACTTTCAGGATAAACTCGATCAAGCTTTGAGTGCAAAATATGAAGAACTCTCAAAGAAAGCTTATGAAGAAGGACTGGAAAAAGGTAGAGAAGCTGGAAGACAAGAAGCCCTTACTCAAGCAAACTCTGTTCTAGAAGAGAGTATTGGCAATATGCAAGCTGCAATTGAAGATATTAAAACTCATAAAGAAGAGTTACTCATAGATCATAAAGAAGATGTTTACTCTATTGTTAAAAGTATTTCTAAGTGGGTAGCTTTAAAAGAAATTCGTGAGGATGAATCCGGTTACTTAGAGAAATTATTAGTTAAGTTAATTGCTGAGATAAATGTAAAGAATAGCTTGAACATAAAAGTATCACAAGACACTTATAAGCTCATGCCTGAAGTAATAGAAGCCGTACAAAAAAGAGTAGGCGAGTTAGAAAATGTTAGGTATGAAGTCTCTCCTGAAATTCAATCTGAAGGAATTATTATTGAGTCTAGCAATGGTATCATTGATGCCTCTCTAGAAGCTCAGTTCTCAACGATTGATAAATTTTTTGAAAATGGAAACTAAATGAAATTAGATTTTTCAGATATTCACCAAAAGGTATCATCTGAAACACCTTATCAAAATATTGGAAAAATAATTTCCAGTAAAGGGATGATCTTCGAGGCGACGCTGCCTAGAGCTGTTATGGGCTGTTGTGTTGAGTTTGTGACTCAAAATGGTGAGTCATGTCTAGGTGAAGTCGTGGGTATTGATGCCAATAAATGTAAGGTTATGCCTTATGATGAAATCTCAGGTATTAACTCAGAGACAAGAATTTATCTCAAAGAATTAACTACAACAATTAAAGTCTCTGAAGGTATGCTTGGAAGAGTTATTGATTTTCAAGGCAATCCAATTGATGGAAAAGGTCCAATCATCGACGCTCATGAAGTTAGATCGATCTTTGGAGAGGAGTTAAATCCACTACAGAGGCCAACGATTCGTGAACCCTTAGATTTAGGTGTTAATGCAATTAACTCTTTCATGACTGCAGGTAAAGGGCAGAGGCTATCAATTATGGCCGGGTCAGGTGTTGGTAAATCTACTCTTATGAGTATGATCGCTAGAAATACAAATGCTGATATAAATGTTATCGCTCTTATTGGAGAGCGTGGCCGTGAGGTTCTCGAGTTTATAGAGTCAGATCTAGGTGAAGAAGGTTTAAAAAGATCTGTTATTGTTGTCGCGACTAGTGAGAAGTCCGCTCTTATTAGGGCCAAGGCTGCCTTTGTTGCTACAACAGTTGCAGAGTATTTTAGAGATTTAAATCAAGATGTTATTTTAATGATGGATTCAATCACAAGATTTGCTATGGCCTATCGAGAGATTGGTATGAGTACTGGTGAACCACCAGGACAAAAAGGGTATGGGCCAAGTGTATTTGCTAAACTTCCTAAATTAATGGAACGAGCAGGTACGAAAAAAAATGCTGGATCTATTACTGGTATTTATACAGTATTAGTTGAAGGTGGAGATATGGATGAACCAATCGCAGATGCTGTTAGGGCCATCGCAGATGGACATATTGTTCTAACTAGAGAGCTTGCTGCTAGAAACCATTACCCTGCAATAGACGTACTAGCATCAGTTTCAAGAGTTATGTCAAAAGTTGTCCCTAGAGAGCATACGATTGTAACCTCTCATTTAAGAGATCTTATGGCCTCTTATAAAGATAATGAAGATCTTATTAATGTTGGAGCTTATGCTCAAGGAACTAATGATAAGGTTGATAAGGCAATAGCTATAAATGAAGATATGAACGAGCTTTTAAAACAAAGAATGGAAGAGAATGACTCTATTGAGAACTTATATGACCGAATGGTAGAAATTGCAAGAAAAGGCGAGTATGCAGTTGGCGGTGATCAATGAAAGGGCATAAGTTTAAATTAGATGTTGTTTTAAAGCTTAGAAAAATGAAAGAAGACATGTGTAAGATGGAACTTGGTTCTCTTCAAAAAAGAATGAATGAACTCAATAACTTTATTTCTGGGCACGAACAAGATATTGAAGAGGCCTATAAAGAGCAAGAAGATGCTTTAAAAACAGGTCTCTCAGCTCAAAATCTACATCGTTATCCAATGATGATCAGTGAGAAAAGAGATCATATAAAAAGAATCAATCAAGAAAAAGAGCATTTAATTGAAGAAATAGATCAAAAAGTTCAAGAACTTACAAAGCTTAAAGGCGATGTTAAGGTCATCTCAAATATGAAAGACAAGTCTCTAGATGAGTATAAGAAAAGAATCAATAAGAAAATGAATGAAAATCTAGAAGAACAAAATCAAAACTGGAATACTATTAAGGATATAATATGAAAATTTTAATTTTAGCTATGGCCTTATGTTTAAGCTCTTTTGCTGCAGATAAGAAAATTTATACTCAAAAAGAATTTGATGCAAAAATAAAAAAAGAAGTTGAAAAACAAATTAAAAGAATTAAAAAGTCTTCTATTGCAAATCTAACCTCTGAAGTTTTAGAAAAAGAAAATGCTCTTGAAGAAAAAGAAAAAAAGCTAGTAAGACAAAGAGAGCAGGTGAAAATGGCCGAAGAAACTCTTTCAAATAAAATTGCAGACTTTGAAAAGCTACAAGGTAAAGTACTTGGCTGTATCGATGATAATAAAGATCAGGCAAAAAAGAGAATTTCAGCTCTTGTAAGCATGATTTCTAATATGAAACCTCTAAAGGCCGCAGATGTCCTTACAGTTCAAGACTCTAAAATATCTATCCAAATACTTGAAAAGATAGAGCCAGAGAGGGCTTCAAAGATTTTTAACCTCATGGATAAGGAAGTTTCTGCCCGACTTCAAAAACAGTATCTAAATATGAGAAGATAGTAGAGTGTATAAGGGATAATTATAAAAATGATTAACAATTTAAACTCAAATTCACTTATGAAACTACAGGCTCAATCAGAGCTAGGTGGTTCTAATGATCTAATGAGCTTAATTGGTAAGAACTCTAACGGTGCAAACCAAGACCTTATTGGTGAGTTTGCAGATGCTCTAAATGCTCAAGAGAATTTGAGTCTTGAAGGTGAGTCTCTTGAGGGGCTTTTAGAAAAAATCGCACTTAATCCAAAAGATATTCAAAAGATTGAAGATCTAACAGTAAAGCTAGATTCATTGATTCTAAAGACTGAATCTAATCTTGATATTAGTAAGCTAGTAGAACTCGTTAAGCAAAAGCCTGAGCTTCAAGAAAAAATCAGCTCTCTTTTAGAATCAAGTGATAAAAGTATTAAGGAACTAAGTATTTTAAAAGAAGTTACAAAACTTCTTATAAAGGATGCTAAGACTCCAACTACTGTAGATAATATTGATGCCAAGACTCAAAATAAATTAAAAATAAATAAAATCTTAGGACTAAGCTCTGAAGAAATTTTAGATAATAAAAGTACAACTAAAGCGGTTGTGGCAAAATCTAATATTGCCCAAGCAATGAAAAACTCTTTTAAAGCAGATAGTGGAGTTATAAAAAGACCAGTAGACCAAAACATTGTTACTTCTGAGTCAGCTTCAAAGTTAGAAACACAAAAAGAGATGGCAGCTATACTAGATAAAGAATCATCTAATGATGATTCACAAGGTGAGCAAAGTGTTAAACTCGACTCAAGTACAATTATTAAAACAAATAAAGTAAATGAAGCTTCTAAGTCTATGGATATAAACCAAATCCTTAAATCTTCAGATACGACAGAAACTGTTATTGGAAAAATCCAAGACTATATTATTCAATCTAAAGTTTCTAATGATCCTAACGTTCAGTTAAGATTTAATCACTCCGAACTTGGAAATGTTGATCTTCAAGTTCAGAAAATGAGTGGAGAGAATATTTCTGTTACTATTACATCTAATAGCGCTGATGCTGTTAAGTTCTTTACAGAAAATAAAGCGCAACTACTTCAGACTCTTACGAATTCAGGTCTAAATATTTCGGACTTAAAGTTAGAGTCAAATACATCTACAAATAAAGATCCAAATGCTAATCAAAATCAATCTTTTGCTGATTCAAAGAGTGAGTTCTCTAACTCAAAACAAGGTCAGCAAGACAAAGAATCAAGAAAAAGAGAAGAGCTTTGGGAATTATTCGATAAGGAAATAGCTTAATGCCAACAATGGGACGTCCATTATCTAACGAGCGCAACAGATTTGCCAATGTAAAGATGGCAGATAAGAAAAATGAATTAAATTCAAATGAAAAAGAAAGGCTCGTAAATAAACTCACTGGTTACAAACCTAAAAGAGGCGAGTTTGTCGACGCTAAAACACATAATAAAATGGGTAAGGATGAATTTCTTAAACTTTTAACTCACCAACTTACACATCAAGACCCAGCAAAGCCTATGGATCAAAAAGATATGGCCGGTCAATTGGCCCAATTCTCTCAATTAGAGCAACTTGCAAATTTAAATAGTAAATTCGATAAGTTTG
>Ga0115567_10003130_pt1 | contig 16387 bp, 13 predicted proteins | sample COGITO_mtgs_1204_2_FD_88679 | JGI IMG/M metagenome (GOLD analysis project Ga0115567, IMG submission 88679) | Pelagic marine microbial communities from North Sea - COGITO_mtgs_120412 | ecosystem: Environmental > Aquatic > Marine > Epipelagic | place: Germany:Helgoland, sampling site Kabeltonne... | reverse complement strand
GCCCTAGAAGATGCCTTTGATGAAATGGAATTGCTGGGTTATCCGTTGTGCAATCCCTTCCATCTATTGATAAATCCTCCCGAAGGAACCCTCCGAGCGAAGCACCTTACCCATTTTGTGGATAGATTGGTGAAAATAAACGGCTATCTGGTCACTACAAAAAATACGAAGACATCCAACGGAAAACGCATGCAGTTCGGAACGTTCCTAGATGAAGACGGTGATTTTATTGATACCGTACATTTTCCTCCGGTTGCGGCCAGATATCCTTTCCGAGGAAAAGGAATATATCAGATTATTGGTAAAGTACTGGAAGAGTTTGATTGTATCAATATTGAAGTCACACAACTGGAGCGTCTTGCAATCATCCAAGACCCCAGATATGCTGAGGGAGCCGTACAGACAAGAATACATGGAAAACGGTATAAAAATGAAACGGTAACAGATAATAAGTAAAAATAAATTTTTGAATTCTAAACTCTGAATGAACAATTGAAAAACCGTAACATCGTACATATGGATTTGGATACCTTTTTTGTATCCTGCGAGCGCCTTCTAGACAGCAAACTCAATGGAAAACCTGTGCTTATTGGTGGCACAACAGATCGTGGTGTAGTGGCTTCCTGCAGCTATGAAGCACGCAAATTTGGAATCCATTCTGCCATGCCCATGCGGCTCGCCAGACAATTGTGCCCAGAAGCCATCGTGGTACGTGGTAATTCGGGTATTTATAGTAAGTATTCAAATGAAGTGACCGAAATCATCAAGGAAAGCGTCCCGTTGTATGAAAAAACTTCAGTAGACGAATTTTATATAGATCTTACCGGGATGGACAAGTTTTTTGGATGCCAGCAACTGTCTTCGGAAATACGGGATCGGATCATGAAAGAAACGGGATTGCCCATTTCGTTTGGACTTTCAGCCAACAAAACAGTTTCTAAAATTGCAACAGGCGAAGCAAAACCAAACAATAAAATATATGTAGATCGAGGTACCGAAAAACCCTTCCTCTCCCCACTTTCAGTAAGTAAAATACCTATGGTGGGCAAAGTAACCTACAGGCAATTATGCGATCTGGGCATTAAACGTATACAGACCATACAGGAAATGCCCATTGAAATGATGAGCAAAGTGTTTGGTAAAAACGGACAAGCCATTTGGAAAAAAGCCAACGGAATCGATAATTCTCCTGTGGTACACTATTCAGAAAGAAAGTCCATTTCCACCGAAAGGACTTTTGACAAAGACACCACCGATATAAAAAAATTAGAGAGCATCATTATCGCAATGTCCGAAAACCTGATCTACCAATTAAGACGGGGCAATAAGCTAACAGCTTGTGTAACGTTTAAGATACGATATTCAGATTTTCAGACCTATACACAACAGCGACGTATTCCGTATAGCGCAGCAGATCATAAAATTATGCCCGTAGTGATGGATCTTTACAAAAACCTGTACCAACGTAGACTTTTAGTGCGATTGGTCGGTGTTCGGTTTAGCCATTTAGTAGCGGGCGGACAACAAATTGACTTGTTTGACGACAACGAAAAAATAATCAACCTATACCAGGCCATGGACAAAATGCGGGAACGCTATGGTGACAGGGCAGTTATAAAAGCTGCTGGAATGGGCGCCAAAAGTATTAGCCGTTGGAACCCATTTACAGGAGAACCGCCGCCGTTATTGGCGAATAGAAGACAGTGATTTTTCAGTAGGCAGTAATTATATTATCTGCTAATGACTATTTAACTAATTACCTAGTTAACTAGGTACCCTATCAATTATTTCCCCACCAACTTAACAACTAAACTTAGTTTTCCTTGTAATTAATCACTATTTTTAACCCTTATTCAACGAGTAAACCTGAACAATAAATTAAATGGAAAGTATTAGTGTTTTTGACATGTTAAAGATAGGTGTAGGCCCTTCAAGTTCACACACTTTAGGCCCTTGGCGTGCCGCAAATCTTTGGATAAAACGATTACAACGGCTTGAACACTTTACAGGAGTTGCCAGCGTAAAGATCCAATTATATGGTTCCCTTTCGCTTACAGGCAAAGGCCACGCTACTAACATTGCTGTTGTGATGGGTCTCATGGGCACCGATCCCGTGACATTTCCAATTGAGGATATACAGACTGTAATAGACGAATTAAAAGAGAATAACGTACTCCTACTTAATTCTGAAAAGAAAATACCTTTTTCTTTTTCTGAAGATATAATATTCAATAGAAAATTTTTAGACTTTCATCCCAATGGGATCACCTTTGAAGCGACCCTTCGCAACGGCTCAAAACGAAGTGCTACCTACTACTCTATCGGTGGCGGATTTGTAGTTCAAAAAGAACGGCAACGTGCCGCACGACAAAAAGAAAAGTTTGGTAATTTTCCCTACCCTATAGAAAACGCAGCGCAAATTTTAAAGTTCTGTAACCAAGAAAATATTACGGTCAGTGAGATGGTTTATAAAAATGAACTCTCCCTAAGAGATCCCGAACGCATTGATGAAAAACTAAAGGACATATGGGATGTCATGCTAGACAGCATGTACGTAGGCTGCCATACCGAAGGAACACTTCCTGGAGGTCTTAATGTACGACGACGCGCTTTTGACACCCACGAAAAATTAAAAAGTGAGATTCCGTATAGCAACCATGCAGAGTGGATACAAGCCATACGGGGGAGCGAAGTGAAATTTAGACAGATCCTAAAATGGGTTTCTTGTTTTGCCCTCGCGGTAAACGAAGTAAATGCCTCGCTGGGCAGGGTTGTGACCGCGCCAACCAATGGTAGCGCAGGTGTGATCCCCAGTGTTTTGATGTATTATTTGGTCATCGAAAATCACGATGGAAATTTTAATGATATAAAGAAATTCTTACTTGTTGCTGGCGAAATTGGTAGCCTATTTAAAAAGAATGCAACCATTTCTGCTGCTATGGGTGGCTGTCAAGCTGAAATAGGCGTTTCTTCTGCGATGGCAGCTGGAGCCTTAACCGAACTTATGGGTGGCACGCCTGCTCAAGTTTTAATGGCTTCAGAAATTGCGATGGAACATCACTTAGGCCTTACCTGCGATCCTATTGCAGGATTGGTACAGATACCCTGTATAGAACGCAATGCGATGGGCGCGATTAAAGCGATCAATGCTTGCGAATTAGCATTGGATGCCGATCCAAGCCACGCTAAAATTTCGTTGGACAATGTCATCGCCACCATGTGGGAAACCGCTAAAGACATGACTAGCAAGTATAAAGAAACCAGTGAAGGCGGCCTTGCAGTTCAAGTAAATATGAGTGATTGTTAATCGTATGAAAAAAGTAACCGAACATTCATCTTGCGATTAATTTGATTATCAACTTTGTCACGAATCAGCGACTATTCTTCACATTTACCAACTCTTCGTGAGTCAAGTACCGAATATATTTTCCAACCGTCATTTGTATTGACAATGGTAAATGCGTTGGCTCCGCAATGGGCCAATTCCTCATTTACATAAAAACTGTAAGGAGTCCAAACCGTAGCGAGATTACCGTCAATTTGGACGTCATAGCCTTTTAGCGCTTCTTTCCATACGACATCTGCCGGTCGAGAAGCTATAATCTTCAAGAAATCCTCTCCCCGCATATACGTTATTTTATTCCCTTCATCTGTAGAAGTATACACCGTCTGCATCCGCATGTTTTTCACCATAATCGAACGCATAAGCGTGGTATCGCCCTTGTGAAAACCATCAAAAAAAACATCGATCATCATTTTGGCATTGTCTTTAGACAGCCCGCTTTGAGCAAATGAAATCGATGAAATAAATACCGCTATAACTAATAGTGCTGCTTTCATAATCGTAAATTTAGTTAGTAAGACCACCAAATTTAGTATTTTTACAGCACTTAATAAAATTTATATGAGCGTAGCTAAAAAAGAATACAAGCGTATCACCACAAAGACTCTAGTGGATATGAAAAAGCGCGGAGAAAAAATCTCCATGCTAACAGCTTATGATTTTACCATGGCAAAAATAGTAGATGGTGCAGGTATCGATGTGATACTTGTAGGTGATTCTGCTTCAAACGTTATGGCAGGACACGAAACGACCTTGCCCATTACCTTAGACCAGATGATTTATCATGCATCTTCTGTGGTAAGGGCGATAACCAGAAGCCTTGTGGTAGTCGATATTCCTTTTGGTAGCTACCAGAGTGATCCCAAAGAAGCATTACGTTCGGCCATACGCATCATGAAAGAAAGCGGTGGTCACGCTGTTAAAGTAGAAGGCGGGAAAGAAATCAAAGAATCGGTTAAACGAATTTTAAATGCCGGAATTCCTGTGATGGGACATTTAGGGTTAACACCACAATCCATTTATAAGTTTGGTACCTATACGGTACGTGCAAAGGAAGAAGAAGAAGCTGATCAACTCAAAGAAGATGCCTTATTGCTGGAGAAGTGCGGCTGTTTTGCAATCGTACTAGAAAAAGTTCCGGCAAAATTAGCAAAAGAAGTAGCCGAAAGCTTGACGATTCCCATAATCGGCATTGGCGCCGGTAACGGTGTGGACGGGCAAGTCCTCGTAACACACGACATGCTGGGCATGACCTACGAATTTAACCCAAGATTTTTGCGCAGGTATCTAGATCTGTATACTGAGATGACCAATGCTTTTGGGCAATACAGTAAAGACGTTAAAAGTGGTGATTTCCCAACAGACGAAGAGCAATATTGATTGAAACTGAAATCGAAAGTAATTCAGAAATTTAAAACAAAATCTCATACAATAATCTACATAGCACCAAGCACAACCTACAAGTACTCTACGAAGACAATCACTTACTTATTGTAAATAAGCGTCCTGGAGACATTGTACAAGGGGATAAAACAGGCGACAAGCCTCTTTCTGAAGTTGTTAAGTCTTATATAGCCGACAAATACGATAAACCCGGAGCTGTCTATCTAGGCGTGGTGCACAGACTCGATCGCCCTACCAGCGGAATAGTTGTTTTTGCGCGTACCTCGAAGGCGCTCTCCCGGCTCAATAAAATGTTTGCAGAACGAGAAACCAAAAAAACATACTGGGCTATCGTTAAAAATCTCCCCGAAAAACCGAAAGATCGGCTAGTCCATTTCCTAAAACGAAATCCTAAGCAAAACAAATCCTACGCAAATATCCATGAAGTGCCAGATAGCAAAAAAGCGATTTTAAGTTATGAAGTGATTAAAGAATTAAACAACTATTATCTCTTAAAAGTAGATCTCGAGACAGGAAGACATCATCAAATAAGAAGTCAATTATCGGGTATCAATTCCCCCATAAAAGGAGACTTAAAATACGGTTTTGACCGAAGTAATAAAGATGGATCTATACACCTTCATGCACGAGAATTAACCCTACTACATCCAGTCAAAAAAGAGCGCTTGAGTATCGTTGCACCTCCTCCAGATGACCCAATCTGGAATGCTTGCCTCTAAATAACTATATCGAAACTATTACTTTATATAATCAAACATAAAATACTGAAATACAAATTATTAATTTATATTTTTAGATTAGACTAAAAAATTAAATGACGTGTTTATTCGATTAATAATTCAAATTTTATACTTTCTTGAGGACGTTTTTGAGCAAGTATGTTTATGGCATTTTCTGTTAACTGTAACACCCTAGCATAGCCTCCAGTGGTCTGTGAATCCCGCATCAAAATAATCAGTTTTCCAGAGGGCGTTAATTGCACAGTTCCAGGTTGAACAGGAGCCGTTATAATTTCATTTGCACTCAACTCCCCTATTCCATTTAACAACATTGCCATTCTATTACTTTCTGAAGAAACGGTGTATTCATTTTGCAGTAATTGCATCTTGACAGCTTCAGATAACGCTTCAAATTCAGGTCCCTTAAACACCTCTATTTTATCTTCAGAAAAAGAAATAGGCGACATTTTTTCTGAAACTTTTATTTCACCCGGATTCTTTTCAGTAGTAAAACATAAAGTATCTCCTTTTTCAAGTCGCGCTTTATGAGTGATACCGGTATAATAACTCGTGCTTCCCAAAACATTCTCACTTTTAAACCCACCTTTTATGGCAAGATAGCCACGAAGTCCGTGTATCGGCTTGTTAAAAGTTAAGGTGGAGCCTGCTGTGATTTCTAAGGCATTATTGAGCGGAACTTCAGTGTTATTAACTTTAGAAGAAAATGTGCCTCCTGTAATCGCTATGGTAGCGTTTTTTTCAAAGTATAGCGTTGGGCCCATGAGTGTAAATTCAAGTACAGTTGTGTTTTCATGGTTCTGAACTAGCTGATTGGCCAATTTAGCAGCATGTTGATCCATAGCACCGCTCAGAGGAACTCCCATGTTACGATATCCAAATCTACCTAAATCTTGTAATGTTGTGTATAATCCCGGTGCTACGACTTTAATCATAATGCCAGCCCTCCTTCTCTATTATGTGAATTTTATTTTTGAATTTAGGTTTATTACGCTCGAACTCTTCTTTTGAAATAGGTTTAAATTTAATAAAATCACCTGCTTTCAGTAAAAATTTAGGGTCGCTCATTATATCAAAAAGATGGAGTGGCGTTCTACCTATTATATTCCATCCACCTGGAGAATCGCTTGGATAAATTCCTGTTTGTGATCCGCCAATGGCAACCGTTCCTCGTTCAACACGTTTTCGCGGCGTATTCAATCTTGGAGTACTCAACCTCTCGTCAAGCCCTCCTAAATAAGGAAATCCAGGAAGGAAGCCTAAAAAATAAACTTTGTACTCGGTTGCTGAATGGATTTTTATGACTTCCGTTTCAGAAAGTTTATTCATTTTTGCAACGCGCTCTAGGTCTAATCCAAAAACAGCATCGTAACAAACGGGAATTGTAATTATTTTTTTTGCCACCGCTTGATCTTCTAATGAAAGTGTTTTTAGGTTTTTCTTCAGAATAGTAATAAACAAGGAGGGTGTTATTTTTTTCTTGAGATATATGGCTAGTTCGTTATAGGCAGGTACTGTTTCTAAAACAACTTCTTTAAAGCGTTGCTCAATATATTTTTCTGCAACAATAACTTGATTGTTAACGAGAGGATCAATCTTATTTTCCCATGTAATAAGCACTGCATTTGCGCCAAATTCTTTGAATACGGGAAATTTTTTCATGCTACTGCTATGTTTTTTTCTTTCAGTTTTGAATGGATGTACTCTAAGGTGGTTACAGCGTGCTCATTGTCACTATGAATGCAAAAAGTAGACGCTTCCAAGGGAAAAAATTTCCCTGAAACGGATCGCACTTTTCGGTTTTTAACTAGACTCTCTAATTGATCCCATGCCGCTGAATCCACTGTAATTACTGCGCCTTCCTCGCTTCTTGGCACCAAAGTTCCTTGCGCTGTGTACCGCCTATCGATAAAGGCTTCAAAAACCAGAGGTAATAAATTTTCGGCTTTTTTATGCAAAATACTGTTGTGCTGTAAATATAGCTTCGGTCGTTTCTTTGATTCTATAATCGCTTCTACCACAGAGTCTGCGGTAGGCGCATCAATAGCAGCATAATTATAGAGCGCTCCGTGTAATTTTATATGATGGATTGGCATTTCTTCAGCCTCACAGATTTTATAAAAACGGATTAACTGTTCATATACAGCCGTTTTTAACTCGTTCTTGGTCAACGTTAGTACTTTTCGTCCAAAATTATCAGTATCTGGAAAAGATGGGTGTGCGCCCACTTTAACGTTGTATTTCTTTGCTAATCGAATTGCCTGGCGCATGCTCGTATCATTTCCATAATGTCCCCCACAGGCAATGCTACACGATGAGACGAGCGGCATGAGCTGTTCGTCAAGGCCACTACCCTCTCCTAAATCTGCATTGATGTCTATTGTTATACTCACTATTAAATTTTAATTTTCAGTAAATAATTAAAGATACCCAAAAACCTTTAAAAGTGTCCTAGCCCCCAAAATAATGGTGGTGGCCAAAATTATGATTCCCATAATGTTTTGAGCCCAGGTGTTTTTATAAGAACCCAAAACTTTTTTTCGGTTTACAACCCAGAGTAAAAATCCAGCGATGATGGGTAATAATAATCCATTGGCTACTTGTGCAAATTGTATGAGCTCGATGGGGCTGATTCCAATAGAAGATAAAACGACGCCCAGCCCTAAAACCAAGATCCACACGCTTCTAAATTTAGTTGATTTTAGTCCATCCTTCCAGCCAAAACAACCTCTTGCAACATAGGCAGCTGCCATGGGCGCGGTAATCGCAGATGTAATCCCAGCAGCAAAAAGCCCTAAACTTAAAAAGTATTTTGAAAAACTGCCATACAAAGGTTCGAAACTTTTTGCCATATCTGCGGCGTTCTTCACTTCAACCGAATTTATGGCGGCTCCTGCAATGATAATAGCCATAGATACGATACCACCTAAGATAATGGAAATATAAAGATCTTTTCGGGCTGCCTTTAACTGCTCCTTTCCTTGCCATTTTTCTCGCACTAAGGATGCGTGCAAGAATAAATTATACGGTACAACGGTAGTACCTACTAAGGCTATCACTGTTAAAATATTTTCGTCAGAAGGTGACGGGATAAATATTCCTTTCAATATGCTTAATAAATCAGGTTTCGTGAGTAAGGCTGTTATGATAAACGAAATACTCATAACCACTACTAAACCGATTAAAAAACGCTCAATAACCTTATAATTGCCTATATACAGTAGAATGAAAGCAATTGCTCCAATGATGATACTAGGATAATTTATTTCTAAAGAACCAACTAAAATGGTTGTGTCCTTAAAAATAGTTTGCAATCCTAAAACACCTCCACTTATATTACCGGCTTCATAGGCTGCATTCCCAATTAAAATAGCCGAAAGCATCAGTATAATGGCCGCAATCCTAAAAACCGGAAGTTTAATCTGCTCCTTTACTGTTTCAGCCAGGCCTTTACCATAAACCAATCCTAAGCGTGCAGCCATCTCCTGTAAAACAATGGTTGCAACTATAGATAGCGCCATCGCCCATAATAGGGTAAAGCCAAATTCTATTCCTGCTATCGTACAGGTTGTGACGGTTCCAGGACCAATAAATGCTGCTGCTACCAAAGTCCCTGGTCCAATATTTTTAAATGGGTTTTTCAATTATGATGCTGATTTAAGGCATAAATAGCAAAACTACCCAACCAGTGCCCACCTTCATAGCTATCGCCCACTAAGTTAGGGTATGAATACTGTATATGCTGATTGGCAACATTAGTTACATGTTCATATTCTGGGTATTCATTCGCTAATCCATATAAAACCCAAGCACGACTGAAGTTAAGTCCGTCGAGATGCACCAACTTGCCATCGCTCCGGTCGCTTACTTCGCCTACAGCAATGGAAAAATCTGCTGCTACAAGTTGCGGCATAAAGTTCTTTAACCACGTTTTAAAATCTTCTTTAGGCATCACTCGACGCATGATATCAATTTCTTCAAAGCAGGGCGATAAAAAATCATAGCCACTCGGCTCCCATGTTATAGGGCAATTGCGGTCATTGCTATAAAAATCTGTTGCTCGCTTTTCGATTAAATTTTTCAATTCCATATTATTCACAGAAACGGCATAATCGTATGCAAATGATAACCCGAAAGCCGTATTGGTATGTTCTCCTACGCGAATGGGATATACAAGCTTTGGTAAAAACACAAGGTATTTAGCTATGATGTTACTAGTTAATGGCTGAAGTGTTTCTTCCAGTTCTTTAGCAAAGGGATCGTCCCACTCATGTAAAGTTTCTGCGAGTTTTAATAGCCACGCCCAACCATAGGTACGTTCATACGATTTACTGAGTTCGCCTTCAAAATAGGCAAGTTCGGTGGCTACATATTCTTTCGTAATATTTCTTTTTAGAATAGCCCGGACTTCTTCGGCCTTCTCCATTTCTGGGAATTGCTGTAACAAGGTAACCATGGACCAATACCCATGCACAGCGCTGTGCCAGTCGAAACAACCATAAAAAATAGGATGTAATGCTTGAGGTGTTTGTAAATCCTGTTCCCCGCCAATGGTCTGTCCTAATTTGTTAGGGTACTGCGTTTCTACACAGGCTAACGGAAGTTCAATGAGCTTGTTGGCCTCTTCTAGTGAAAATTTGGGATTTGGATACTTTTTAATGGTTTCAGTTTTAGGTGCGGTTTCAGTTTCTGATGATTTTTCTTCTTTTTTTGAAGTACAGGATATTATGAACACACATAAAAGGAGTACTACTGAAAATTGCTTCATGTTCTTAATTTTAATCTTTCAGTTAAAGGTATAAAAAAAGGGACACCCATTGGCATCCCTTTTATCAATCTATTTTTCCGAAGAAAAAATTCTTACATTTTTACATCTTTCAACTTCACTTCTTTAGCATCTTTATCTACTAATTTCACTTCGTCAAAATCCATATCCTTAAACTGTGCAAATTGTGTTGCAGCATCACCAACGACGATATACGCCATTTTAGACTCATCAAGATATTTATTAGCCAATGCTTTGTGCTGTTCTAGGGTCATGTTTTTAATGGTTGACTCTTCTCCTTCAATATAATTAGGATCAAGGTCATAGCTACTCATTTCTTGTAACATACCCAACAGTGCACCTTGTGTTTCAAAACGACGTGCATTTGACTTAATCAAAGCATTTTTTGTAAAATCAAGATCATCCTGAGATATCCCTTCTTTATATTTAGAGATCTCATCTTTAAAAATCTGTACTGATTCTCCCGTAGTATTTGTTCTTACACTAGAAGATGCCGTAAAAGTACCTGGAATTTTAGATCCACTAAAGCCAGATCTTGCTCCGTAGGTATATCCTTTTTCTTCACGTAACACTAAGTTTACATTTCCTGAGAAAGAACCACCTAATTTGTAGTTCATTACTTCTGCAGGGAAGAAATCTTTATCTGTTCTTGGCATCGCTATGTATCCAATATTGATAACAGATTGCTTTGCACTAGGTACATCTACAAAGTATAAACTCGCTTTGTCACGATTGTTTGCTACAGGATATTCTGGTATGGTCACATCTTTTGCAGCCCAACGTTCTTCTAATCCTTTTAACTCCTGAAGAACAGAAGCCTTATCAATTTTACCTACAACGTGCATTTTGCTTATTGAAGGTGAGAAATTAGTAGTATAAAAAGACTTAAGATCTGCCATCGTTATTGATTCTACAGATTCCTCATCACCACTTGTTGGGTAACTGAAAATATGATCCTCACCATAAAGTAATGTATTATACACTTGGTTCGCTACCACATTAGGGTTCGCTGCATTTCTTTTAATACCATTTACGGTAGCTGTTTTAATGCGCCCTAATTCTTCTTCATCCCAACGAGGCTCAAGAAGGATTTCTTCTATAAGATCCATTGTTTTACCAAAGTTACGTGTAAGAGTATTACCACGAACAATAATCGACTCGCGTGTTGTAAACATATTAATTGAAGCCCCTAACAACTCAATCTCTTCTTCCAATTGCTCCGGTGTCTTGTTAGCCGTACCTTCCATTAAAATGTCGCTCATTAAGTTTGCTACGCCATTTTTACCTTTATCGTCCATTAAATGACCTCCTTCGATTACTAAACTAAAGTTTACCGTAGGAATTTCATTTTGTTCGATACCATATACTTCAAGTCCGTTAGACAATTCTGCCGTCCAACTTTCTGGAACATTCAACTCTGGTGTTTCACCTTGCTCTGGTGCTACAGAACGGTCAAAATTAGAAGGCGTTTTAGCAACTTCGGTAGTTGTTTCTTCCACTGTTTTAGTAACGTTCTCTTTTATCTCTTCTTCTACCACAGCTGCTTTTGTACTGTTTTCAGCGATCAGTTCGGTTTGCCCTTTTGGCACAAAGCTCGTCATAACGTAAGGCTTATCTTTAATATACTTATTGTAGACAGCCATTACTTCTTCTTTTGTAACTGCTTTGATATTTTCGATGTCTTTTTCAATAAATCCTGGATCTCCAGTATAAGTATTGTAGTTAGCCAATTGGAACGATTTTCCTAATACACTACTAATTCCATTATAAAAACCTGTTTCCAGACCCGCTTTGATACGCTCGATATCGCGATCTGTCACTCCTTCTTTTTCAAATAACCTGAAAGCCTCATTAACTCCAGCTTCAATTGAGTCTAAATCCTTTCCACTGTTTGCCGTTACGTTAATATGAAACTCTCCAGCAACCACCTGAGAACTGTTATAAGCAAAAGGTCGAGAAGCTAATTCTTTTTGTTTTACCAATACTTTGTATAAGGGTGCTTTTTTTCCGCTTGAGAAAATTTCAGCTAAAAAATCCAGTGCATACGCATCCTCTGTATATTCTTCAACTGTAGGCCAAACCATGTTTAATTGTGGTGCCGTTGCAAAATTATCTTCGTGATATAAACGTTTTGTTTCAGTAAGATTTGCCGGTTGTGCCTCTAAAGGTGTTACTTCCTGACGTTTTTTAATTTCACCAAAATACTTCTCTACTAATTCCTTCGCATTTCCAGTCTCAAAATCTCCTGCGATTACTAAGGTTGCATTGTTAGGACCATAGAATTTATCATAAAATTCTTTTACATCATCAACCGTTGCATTTTGAAGGTCTTCTAACTCGCCTATTACCTGCCAGTTATAAGGGTGTCCTTCTGGATAGAGGTTTTTATCGAGTACCCAACTTGTATGCCCATAAGGGTTATTATCTACACGTTGTCTTTTTTCGTTCTGAACCACTTCCTGTTGGTTATAAAAAGCAGATTCGGTAACTGTATTAATTAAAAAGCCCATACGGTCACTTTCTAACCAAAGCACAGTTTCTAATGCATTTTTAGGCACTACTTCGTAATACGTTGTACCATCTCTTCCGGTTCCTCCATTTAAAGTTCCTCCAGCATCTTGGATTTTTTTGAAAAATTGATCCTGTGGTACATTTTCAGATTCCTGAAATAACATGTGTTCAAATAAGTGTGCAAAACCAGTTCTTCCCGTTTTTTCACGATTAGAACCTACATTATATTGTATTGCTACAGAAACGATAGGATCACTTTTGTCTTGGTGTAAGATCACGTCAAGACCATTTTCTAACTCGTATTTTTCAAAATCAACAGAGAGTTTTGCCGACTCTTCTGTTGTTGTTCCTTCTTCTTTTTTGTCACAGGATACAAACAGAAATGCTGCTGTAAAAAGTGCAATAAAAGAGGTTTTCATAATTTTTTGTTGTTTCATTTGTAATGGATTAGATTGGATATATGTATAAGACCCCAAATGTAGCAAGGTGTTACGTACGTTTTCTTAAAGTAATGTTAAAAATTGGTTTAGATAATTAGAAAACTAGGTAATTAGTTTGCTGGACATCTGAATGATTTTATCCTTATTGAAGTTTATACGCTATATAAATCCATAGCAATCCTTTTATTTTTTCTTCGGAACTGTCTTATTTCTGTTTTAAAATAACCTTCATGGTTATTATCCAAACCAACCATCTCTATCTAAAGAACGGTACTGAATGGCTTCGGAAATATGATCACCTGTAATATCTGGAGCTCCTTCAAGGTCTGCGATGGTTCGGGACACTTTTAAGATACGATCGTAAGCTCTCGCCGAGAGATTTAGGCGTTCCATGGCAATTTTTAATAACTGAAGGGATGATTCCTCCAGTTTGCAATAGTTACGAATTTGTTTTACACCCATCTGTGCGTTGTAGTGAATGTTTTCAAAAGCAGCAAAACGTTCGGTTTGTCTTTCTCTGGCTTTGCTTACACGTTCTCTAATCGAAATACTGGATTCACCACGTCGTTCCTCGCTTAACTTTTCAAAAGGTACAGGAGTTACTTCTATATGTATATCGATACGGTCTAATAAAGGCCCTGAGATTTTACTTAAATACCGTTGCATTTCGGCTGGTGAGGATGTAACAGGCGCATCTGGATCGTTAAAATAACCTCCCGGACTTGGGTTCATACTTGCCACCAACATAAAACTTGCCGGATAGGTAACCGTAAAACGAGCTCTTGAAATGGTTACATCACGATCTTCTAACGGTTGCCGCATCACCTCAAGTACACTGCGCTTAAATTCTGGTAATTCATCCAAAAACAAAACACCATTATGTGCTAAGGAAATTTCGCCAGGCTGTGGATATTGTCCGCCGCCAACTAAGGCCACATCGCTAATGGTGTGATGTGGACTTCTAAAAGGTCGCGAAGTCATCACTCCGCCTTTCTGCATGGTCCGGCCTGCAACGCTATGTATTTTTGTAGTTTCAAGCGCTTCACTTAAACTCAAGGGCGGTAAAATGGAGGGCAATCGTTTTGCCAACATCGTTTTACCAGAACCAGGGGGACCGATTAAAATAATGTTGTGCCCTCCTGCCGCTGCAATCTCCATACACCGCTTTATTGACTCTTGCCCTTTTACATCGGCAAAATCAAATTCTGGATTTTCTAGATGTTCATAAAACTCGGCTTTGATATCAACTATGGTTTGCGCTAAGGGAATTCCGTCGTTAAAAAAATCGATTACTTCCTTTATATTTTCTACGCCGTAGACTTCTAACCCTTCAACTATGGCTGCTTCTTTCGCATTTTGTTTTGGTAAAATAAAACCTTTATAGCTTTCCGTTTTTGCGTTTATAGCGATTGGTAACGCACCACGGATGGGCTGCAGATTTCCATCGAGCGATAGTTCGCCCATGATTACATATTCATCCAACGGATTTTTCTCCTGAATTTGCTCTGTAGCAACAAGAATGCCCATTGCTAATGTAAGATCGTAGGCAGAGCCTTCTTTACGGAGGTCTGCGGGAGACATGTTTAAGATTAATTTTTTACCAGGAATTTTAAAACCATTGTTTTGCAGTGCGGCGGCAATTCGAAAATTACTTTCCCTAATGGCATTATCTGGCAACCCTACTAGGTGATACCCTACTCCCTTATCTACATTAACCTCGACGGTAATGGTTGTGGCTTCCACGCCAAAAACAGCGCTTCCATAAACTTTTGTAAGCATATTTTGAAATTAAAGTGCGGGGAGTTTAAGATCAATGCTTGAAGATACTAAATTATTATTGAGTCGCTTACGCAAGCTGAATGAACATATTATTCTTCCGAAGAAATATTGAAGTACTCCATAAGTCGCACCCATTGCACCCTGTTAAAGTCTTGGTGTTTATTGGTTCTCTTTAAAGCGATTTTTTGAGTCCCTAGAATCAAAATTGGATTTGTGGTTTGAAAGGGAGCAACACGAGAGGTCGTTCCTTTTAAAATGGACATCGCTTTAAACCATAGATCATCGGCTTTTGGTGCTAGTGATTCTAATAGTGGAACATCTGTTACCCGAAGATCTAAGGACTGTGGCGGATATAAAACGCCAAAAACACCCAAAGGCATTATGAATTTTGGATTTTTAGGCTGTTCTGTTTGGTGCTTCCATTGAACGTAAGGCAACGGATCCCCTTCTTTATCAAATGTTATTTCTCTTACTTGATTCGAAATAATAGCATTAGGATACTCTAGGTGTGATTTGTACAAAAGCTTAAGGAAATCTGGAGGATACATAAGATCATCATCAATGGTCACAATAGCTTCTGAAGGGAATGCCAGTAAGGATTCTACTAATTTAAGATGTGAAAAATCATGTTTGGAAAAGCGTATTTCAAAAATAGCACCTACTAACTTTTTTAGCGACCTAGGTAATTTGCCTTTAAACTGCTCATGCAGCCACAGTACGATTTTTTTAGGTTTTTCTTCTTGCGCCAAAATGCTTCTTATAGTCAAGTGAACGATACGAATACGGGAAGGTATGGTGGTAAGCGAAACGACAACTGGCAATTCGGTCGCTGAATCGCGAACGTTTAATTTTTTGGCTGACTTAAAACTAAGTCTAGTGCCGTGATATAAGTAAGGAGGAATTTCTTTTAGTTTCAAAAAAATTAAGTTTTTTAATCATTGATAATGATAGGGGGTACCAATCCATTCTGAATGGCAAAAATCACTAACCCTGCTATATTTTTTACTTCGGTTTTATCAATAATGTTTTTTCGGTGCACTTCTACTGTTCGTTTACTAATGTGCAATTTTTCAGATATTTCTGATGAAGTTAGCTGATCACAGATAAGTGCTAAAACTTCCGATTCACGTTGCGTTAGAAAGTCGCTATCAAAATGTGTTTTTACACTCCCATTCATTTTGCTCGCAGCATTTTCATTGATAACCTGTAAGGCATCATTATCATAATAAAACCCATTGTGATATACCTGCTTGACGGTATATACCACTTTTGCAGGGGGTGAGTTTTTTACCAAATAAGCACTTGCGCCTACGGTGATCATGTTGCGAATAAATGGTTTTGTGTTATACGTAGTTAACGCAATAATACCAATCCCTTTATATGCTTC
>Ga0115567_10003127_pt1 | contig 16391 bp, 21 predicted proteins | sample COGITO_mtgs_1204_2_FD_88679 | JGI IMG/M metagenome (GOLD analysis project Ga0115567, IMG submission 88679) | Pelagic marine microbial communities from North Sea - COGITO_mtgs_120412 | ecosystem: Environmental > Aquatic > Marine > Epipelagic | place: Germany:Helgoland, sampling site Kabeltonne... | reverse complement strand
GGCATCGCCCGCTGCGCCTGGCGCCGTGCGCACGGCCCACGTCCGTGCGCCCCCCCTGTGACGCGCAGCGGCGCGGGGCCGGGACAGCAAGACCTGGGAGAGGTTGAGGCGCCCGACGCGCGCGCGGTATTCGGGGCGGGGCACGCGCGGGAGGCGCTGGAGGGTCGCGCGCCGCCGCCGCGCGCCGCGGCGAAGCGCAGCTGGCGCGACTACGAAGGGCGGTGGGGCTGGACGCCCCGCGGGCCGCTCGAGGCGCTTGGCGACGACGGCGCGCCGTTCGCCGCCCGCGGGGCGCAGGGGGCGCAGGAGGCGCAGGGGGGAGAGAGCGACGACGACGACCCCGCGAGCATATCGTCGCGCCGGTTCTGGGAGCAGGGCGCGGGCGCGGGCGCGCGCCCCGACAGCGACGCGTGACAGGGCAGCGCGGGCAGCCGCAGCACAGGCTGCGATAATGCTGCTGTAATGTACGGGCGGCGGCCACGCGCCCGCGCCCGCGCCCGCGCCCGCGCCGCGCGTCACTCGCCCATGAAGCGCGCGTGCGCGCCGCTGAGGAATTCGACCAACGGGGTCTCGATCATCGCGCCCGCGCGCGTGGGCCGCCGGAGCTCCACGCGGTTGAACGCGCCACCCTCCACGAGCCCCGGCGCGTCGCGCGGGACGAGTGGGGCCCCCGGCGCGGCGACGACCTGCACGAGCGCGTCCGGTGATTCAGTATGCTGGTGCTGCTGCCTCTGCTGCTGCTGCTGCCTCTGCTGCTGCTGCTGCTGCTGCTGCTGCTGCTGCTGCTGCTGCTGCTGCTGCTGTTTGATCGGGACTGCAGCTGCTGCTGCAGTTTGATTGGGAGCCGACCTGCACGAGCTCGTTGCGCGAGTGGAGGAGATTGGCGACGACGAGGTCCACTCCGTACTTTTCGATTGCGCCCGACGCCTTGGAGAGCAGGATCGCGTCGTCCGTCTCGAGCTTGAAGCTCGTGACGAGCGCCGCGGGAGCCCACTCGGCCTTGAGCGCGCGCAGGCACTTGGGCGTGGAGCGCAGCGTCAGCGCGAGGTCGCCGGAGGACGACTGGATCTTGTGCTCGGCGAGCTCCGCGTCCGGCACAAAGTAGTCGGACACTGCCGCGGCGAGGTACACCATGGCGCGCGCGCCGGCGGGCTGCAGCGCGGTGCAGGCGTCGCGCAGCATGTGCAAGTACTCGTGGACGGACGTGAATGGAACCTTGAGCAACCGGCGCTCCTCGAGCACGGCGCCGCGGTAGAGCGCGAGGAGACGCCCGACTAGCTCGCTCTCAGCGGGGGAGAGCTCGGCCACGACGTTCCACTTGCATCCGTCGCCGGTGGGCGGGGTCGTTTCTGGCGAGTCGAGCACTCCGCGAGAGAACAGGTCGCGCGCCTGCTGGAACGGCTCGATCGACCCTGCGCGGTGCAGGAAGATCACTGCGTAGCCCTGCTCGAGGAAGCATTCTGCGCTCTTTCCCCCCCGGCTTCCGGTCGAAAAGTTGTCGATGAAGCGCACTGTGTTGCGCTCGAGCGGCACCGTCGTGCCGCCGCTCGTCACAAGGACCAACCGCCTGCCCCCCACCGCGCAGTGCGACTGCACAAACGAGGTGATTGTAGACCGTGCCGCCGCACAGCTTGGAGGCGCTGGCGAAGCAGAAAAGTAATCGGCAACGCCCGCCGCGCCACCCGCGGACGACATTGCGGCGACCAGCCCCAGGGCGTGGATCAGGACGCCCAGAGCTACTGCGTTTGACAAGTGCGGCGTCACGGAAATCGTTTGGCAGCGCCGGGCGCTGCACAATCTCTCGCAGCTCTCGCCACCGAGAGCTGGGTGTAATGTGGGGGCCGAATCGCCCGGCGATAGAACTGCGGGCCCCGGGCTAGTTGAGTACAAGGACTGGATTTCTTCCGCTTCGAATGCGATTTGTGTGAGATGGGTGTGAGAGTTCCGGGGGCAGCCGTTGGTCGCAGCCTCGCGATGGCTTTCGCTCCGTCGTTCAAGCTTGCATACGAGAAGGCGTGTGCCGACGGCGGATGCGAACCTAATGGGAGGTTGATCGCAGTGCTCGATGCTGCAGAAGGAGGCGCAGAGTTCACCGAGGTCTGCTGCCACCTCCTCCCCTCCAAACTGCACCCCCGCCGCCGGAGCCAGGGTCCCAGGGCGCATCGCGCCGGCACAGCACCAGCCTCCACGCAGCTCCACGCGTTCCAAGCATTGACAGCTGACTCCTTCTCAGGTCGTGATCAAGGGGAATTCCAAAGACAACTTCCACAAGCGAATAGGCGATGCAGACGTTATTGCCATCGTCGCAGCGTTCACTCAGCTGGGCTGCGGGAGCGTGCACACGCTAGATCTTAGCTGGAACGACATAACCGATAAGGGGTGCGGCGCCATTGCGGAGTTGCTGCGAAGCAATGCCACGGTCCTCTTCCGTGCCGCAGATCCAAACCGCAAGGCAACCCAGTGGCTGCGCGGCTGCGCAGAGTGCCTCCTGTGCGCTTCAGCCCTGACCACAGGCGGGGCACCTGTTTCCTCAGCTCGCACGACTTAACTTGGCATACAATTCGATCGGGGAGGATGGGGGCAAGAGAATGGCAGAGGCTTTGCTCTCGAACACGCAGCTCACAGAGATCGACCTCCGCGGGAACAAGGCGCGCCGCGCCTCAACACCCGTCCCAACCCGTACATGGTGGACGCGACTTGCTTGTGCCAGGATCCTCTGGCACGAATGGCTGCGAATGATGCAGGGCGCGTGAATCTCGCGAGTCAGGCAACCGCTCACGCTGCGGTGGGCGTGGTCAGGTGGGGGACCACGGCGGGCTCGGGATCGCACAGATGCTCTGCGAGAACAGCACACTACTCTCAGCAGAGCTAGGGAATATGGACTTGGGGCACCGCACCCTGACAATGCTCGGGGAGGCACTGAAGCGCAACAGCACGCTGGAGGTGCTGAGCATCGACCGCCCACTGCTCTTCTCCGCGCAGGAGGAGGCGATCGAGCACGTCGCGATGGGTCTGCGCGAGAACACCGGTCTGCGCGCGCTCTCGATCAAGCACGCAGGGATCCGTGAGCGAGGTTGCTATTTTCTCTGCGACAACCTCGCGCTGAACCACACGCTCAACACGCTCGACCTGTCCTCAAACAAGCTCCCAGAGGATGCCGGCCCTTCGCTCGCGAAGCTGTTGAACCTGTCACAGGGCCTGTCGACGTTGCTGGTTTCTAACAATCAACTTGGTGACCGCGGGTGCACTGCGCTGGCGGACGCGCTCGCGAGAAATCAAGGCATCACAGACCTGGACGTGGCTTACAACGATATCGGCCAGGAGGGGTTGATCCAGCTCGCGGCTGCAATCCAGGAGCAGGCCAGCCTGGTCAAGCTTTGCGTGTGGGGCAACGACTTGCAGGCTGAGTCAACATCACAGCTGGCGTTCGCGTGCCAGCAGTGTCGCAATCTCAAGGAGTGCGACATGCTAGTGCAGATTGTCGATGACACCCCCAACGCTGTTCTCAAGATCACACCAGAAACCCATTCCTACCAGACTGGCAAGGTGTAGAAGCGTATTGGCAGGATCAAGCTGGAGCACCGGTCGCAAAACTGAAACTTGGAGCGTATGTGGTTGACGGGTAGGGAATGAGATGAATAGGTGAACTTTTACGTTAGATCTCTGGGTGACAGGAACATGCGTGCCATTGCGATAGAGAAACCGTGCCGGGATAAATAGGCCCGTGCGCCCGTCTGCCCAGATGATTTGTTCGTACAGATCAGCAGCACAGATCATCAGCAAATCATCTGGGCCGCATTTCTGCAAAACCACGATTTTCTAGCAAGTTCTTCGACGGGAGCGCTTTCATACTGGAACAGCATGAAATTTCACCCGTAGTAAGGTCCTCGTACTCTGCTTCATGGGCATGTGTCATAGATTCCACGTGGGTGGCAAACGATTGCGAGACAGGATCAAGTTCAAAAGCAAAGCGAAAGGGAGTCCCGACTCCCCTCGTCCCTAGTGCTGTCCACGGCCATCGATCTCCTCTGCGAAGGCACAGGGGTCTACCTAAGTCCACAATTCGACAACCTCGATGCTGCGCCAGCCGTCGACACGCCTCGCACCCTCAGATCTGGCGACCGCGACAGCCCAGCCCCATCGAGAGAGATGTCACCCGATCACAGTGTGTGTCCAGCACGCACATACATACATATTTAGTAGTTGGTACTAGTACTACATTGAACGAGCGCACTGGCACGGTAGCCAGGGCCCAGGCCCGGGGCAGCACTATCCGACAGGAAGCGCGCTCGCTGTGGTGAGTTGCAGAACCGCTAGCTGGTAGGACGTCGGGCGGCTTGGCCGATCCGCACGCGTGATGGGCTCTTTGGAAGGCGAAGGGATCTGAGAACTGCGCGCGAGAAACTACCAAGGCCATGCCCAGGAAGCCAGGAGGGCTGGAAATCACCGCGGTGGGGGGCTTCTTGGACGAAGGAAGCAACGATGGAGCGATGGATATTGATATGCAGGCATCCATGGAGTTTACCGACAACGGGTCGCTCCAGTACAAGGGTTTCAAGATCAACGTGCGTGCCAGTCGCGCGACCCCGCTTCACTGTTGACCATGCCGACGGTTGCGGGATGCATGCACGCTAACTTGTGGCGCTTAACAGGACAAAGGAGTGCAGGCATCACCCGATGGAGCGTACCCTCGCTCGGGGCTCACAGTCCCGGACCTTGCCATGGGGGAGATCATCGGAAGGGGCTCATCGAGCGTCGTGCGCCAAGCAGAGGTGGCACCGAGCCCCTCGACAGGGGGACGCTCAATGACGGTTGCAGTGAAGATCATGGAGACAGTGCACAATCCTGAATTGCGCAAGCAGCTGCTGTCGGAACTTCACCTGCTCCTGCCGCGCTTGCGCGAGAAGCACTGCCCATACATAGCCCGCATCTTTGAGGTCATGTACGAAAAGCTTGACGACCGCCTTTACATCGTGCTTGAGTACTGCCACGGTGGATCGCTTGATGCAGTACTGCGCAATGCTGGACCGGTTGCCGCCCGCCCTGCTGCTCAGCCAGAACGGCGGGCTCCGTAGGAAGGGGGAACGGGGTAGTCGGAGGGCTGCACCTACTCGTCGGCATGCCTTGCAGCAATAGCCTAGCGTGCAACTTCAGAACGTCTCTCTGACACACAGCTGCGGTCCAGGCACCAGAACCAGTGCTGTCGGTGATTGCTCGGCAGGTCCTTCTAGGTCTGCGATATCTCTTCGAGCAGGGGATCCAGCACCGGGATATCAAACCCGCGAACCTGCTCATGACGGAGGGGGGTGTTGTGAAGATCTCAGACTTCGGCTCGAGCAAGGACGATCCACTCTCGAGCACCTTTGTCGGGACCACTCGCTACATGTCGCCTGAGCGGCTCAACGGCGAGGAGTACGGCTGGGCGGCAGACCTCTGGGCCGCCGGGATCACGTTCCTCGAGGCAGCCATGGGGGAGCACCCGTACCGTGTTGCGTTCGGCGACGACTCGAGCTTCGTCGCCATGATCGAGTATGCGTCACAGCGCGAGACGCCGCAGCTCAGCCAGGCCTTCTCCGACCACGCGCGCTCCCTCGTGAACCTGTGCCTCGCCAAGAACCCGCGCGACCGCCCGTCGCCGCTCGCGCTGCTGCGGCGCAGCGACAGCGGCGACGATGAGGACCTCGGCTGCGCGCACCCGTTCGTCGCGCTGCACGCCCACGTCGGGCCCAGTGCGGTTGCGGAGTGGGCGTTCCGCAACGGGGGGGGGCACGCAGGTCCCCGAAGACGAGGGGGCTTCGCAGACTCCCCGGATGCGCGGAGCCTGCGATAGTGCGCGGCTGCCTGGCGCTGGGGGAACGTGTGTGCTGTCGCATGATTTTCGAAAATATAAGCGTGCAGTGCAGCCGCACGCTGTTGTGTCTGGACGAGTTCTCGCACCACGGATCAGGCACGGGGAAATGATTCAGGGTCAGTGTTGTATTACAGGCGGGAGGTCGCGTCCCAGCCAGGAGCAAATTTCTCTGCCGGCCCGTCCCCGACACCGCGCAAGGACCATGTGCCACTCCAGCTGATTCCTGCCAGCCGCGATCGGCTGCGCACGAGTCGCGCTCGCGCGGGTAGCGCACCTTCTCAAGCACGCGCCCACGTCCACGCGGCCTGGCCGTTGCGGAGCTTCTCCCAATGAACCACAATCTTCTCCGCAAGAACACCACCCCCCCATCTCAGAACCTGCACCACAATGGTACCCGCGCCTAGCGCCCACCATTCTCGAAGCTGGCCAGTAGCTGCTGCTTGCCGCTTATGAGCGGGCAAGCATACGCATAAGATTTTCCTCTGGCTCAGGCGCCACGAGGGTGCACACACATGCACACCGTCAGGCGTACAGCTGAGTACGATTTAGAAACCGTGGACCTTGACGTCGTCCTTGCCCGCAATCTCCTCCTTGACCAGGAAGGAGCGGACAGCCTCGCGCTGGTCGCCCTGGAACTGGAGAACCTCCTCCTTGCTGTCCTCGTCCTTCAGCACCGTGCCGTTGCAGCAATGCTCTTTCTTGATCGCCTTGAGGATCTTCTTGAGGTCAAGCGCCTTCGCGAGGCCAGTCACGGTGGTGATCGACTTGCGCCCGTTGCGCTGCTGGATACGAATGTGGATGTAGCCCTGGTCGAGCTTGCCGCCGGATTCGGTGTTCGCTGCGTCCGCAAAAGGATCTGCACGCGCGGTGATTGTTGATTTGGACTGCGTGCGCGGTTACACCACAGCAGCCACCGACGTGATTTCACCACAGAGGTCACCCAAGCGCGATTTCACCACAGTGCCAACGTATATTTCCACTGGCGCTCGAAACGCCTAGTGCTGGCGCACTGCGACCCCAAAGAAGGGGACCAAGGGCACGGGAGGCACCAAAAGGCGCGCCGAGACCGCCAAGGTTCGACATGCAGAGTAGTGACTTCGGAGGTGGTTGACCGTCCGCGCGCTGCCGCCGCACGCCCAGTGAGTCGGCGCCCGCCAACAGCCCGCACAGAGCTCACTGAACAAGATACTCAGCGGGCCGCGCGATTCGCTGCAGCAATCACATGGACCACAGAGACTGCTGCGCTTGAAAGATCAATCCGAGTGGCGACAGATGTAAAGCGCCGCAACGCGCCATGCGTAGCGCAGCCAACGCAGCCACTCTGCTCACCTTGAAGCTTGCTAAGGGGAGAGGAGGTGAGCTGTGCCAGAAAAAAAGCCCGCCCGCGCTTGGGTGATCTAAAGTCATCACGGTGTCTCCACTTTTGAAGCGAGACTGAAAGGACGTTCATCGCCGCGGGGGCAAGTTGGACGGGTCATGTCGGCAGAGACTTCTCCGCTGATGACTACCACCAAGGTTAGATGATGACTCGCATTGTTTTGCAAGCACCTGGTTGCGTTTCGATGGAGGAGCCGTGTGAATTGCCTGCTCCTTGTAGTAGTCTACTCCCGGACTCCTGCAGTGGGCGCAGCCGGGACTCATGTGCGTCACGGTCGCTGTGCAGGTGGAGCGGCCAAGGAACTGGCAGGAGGCCAAGGACTCAGGATGGCAGCCCCCGGTCTACGACAACGAGGAGGTGAAGCGACAGGTGCAGAAGGGGTTCCTGACCAAGGTGTACGGCATCCTGGCGATTCAGCTGGCCGTGACCACAGCATTCTGTGTGCTGTTTGCGTCAGTGGAGGCGATCCAGTACGCTGTGGTGGGGAATCTCTGGGTCACCCTAGCGCTCATTTTCCTTCTGATACCAGTCCTCATCGGCCTCGTGTTCCTGAAGAACTCGTACCCATGGAACATGGTGTTGCTAGCAGGTGAACTCCCTCCACAGTTCTGTCTCCTCCGTCTCAGAGCAGGCATCGTGAGCCACTAGCTGTTGCCTTGACACTGATGGCCACGTTTCGCAGCGTTCACATTGCTCATGTCGGTCATGGTTGGAACGATGTGCGCTGCCTACGCGATGTCAGGGCATGCAGACGTACTCATCATGGCTGCAGCGTCCACACTCTTCATCTTTGTCTGTCCCTATGCCCCTTCCCGACGGTGCCTCTGAGCTATTCCGAAGGGCAGAGTCAAGTACATTCAGGGAAAAGGACGGGCCTCCAGTGCTGACATCGATAACGCGAGCAGGTCTCTCTGACAATTTTCGTTCATGTTTCGGAGATCGACTTCTCAATCTTGGGACTGATTCTGCCCATTTGCTTGCTCATTTTCATCCCGTTCATGTTCGTCTGCATTATCTTTGGCTTTCAGTGGCTCTGGCTCATTGGGGCAATCGGCGCGCTGCTCTTTTCGCTTTTCATAGTATGGGACAGGTCTGCCCCGCGCCGCTGCACTTATCACCCTCTCCGCATACAGCTCATCTGAGTTGCGTGGTGGACTCAGCATCGTCCCTGCTTCTACTGAGCCCGTGCTGACAAAACGCACCCTGTCTCGCTATCAGCTACATGATCATGAATCGCATGGGCTGCGACGACTACCCGATCGCGTGCATTGAGCTGTACCTGGACATCATGAACCTTTTCTCGTTCATCATGCTTCTCGGCGGCGGCGGCGACTAGTGATCCAGGAGCGGTGAGGGGCGTGAGAGAGTGAGGATTTGAAAAACAGATGTAGCTAGCAACGCAGCGTGCTGCCTGCCTACGAGCCTCCCTCGCGAGTCCGATCCGCCTGCCCCGGACTACCTGCTGCCGAGCGATCGAGCAACCCGCGCTCCCTGCGGAGAGCCAGCAGCTCATCGCGCGCTTGCGCCGCCGAGAGCGGCGCGGCCTCGCGGCACAGCCCTTGCAGCACCCCGTACAGCCGCGCGGCGCCCTCAGGCGAGAACGCAAAGCGCGCGGCTCTCGGCGGCGCCGCGAGCGCAGCGCGGAGGTGCTCGTTGAACCTGCCGCCCGCGCCGCACGTCACAGCAAGGCCCCCGGCCCTCGCGCCCATCGGCCGCTACGAAAGTTCCGGGTGCCCGAACACGCGATTTTGCAGCCGGGGGGGGCGGGGAGCAAGCGCACCCGGCCACGTCGCGCCAGTCGAGCGCATTCTCAAGAGCCTGCATGCGCGCCGGATCCTTCTCGGCGGCCTGGCCCTCGTACCCGAAGGCCACCTCCGCGAGCGTGCGCCCGAGCGCGAGGCCGTCGCCGCGCTCGCAGCCACGGAGCGCCCGGAGGTCCCGCGCCTCCATGTACCGCAGCTCGCCGCGCGCGCGTGGCGCGCAGCCCCCGGCGCCTGCCTGCAGCCGCCGTGCGTTTGGCGCCGGGCTCAGGCACGAGAGGCGGAGAAGGAGGAGAGGAGAGAGCAGAGCAGGGGACAGAGGGATGCAGGGAGATGCAGGGTAGGGGAGGGGTCGGGGAGAGGATTGGGGGCCTTCGGCTGGGGGGACGGAGGGTCGGACTTGCGCCGCGAAGCCGAAATCGATGAGCAGCGCGCGGCCCCCGCTGACCATGGCGTTCTCGGGCTTGATGTCGCGATGCACGAGCCCCATGCGGTGCAGCGACGCCGCCGCACTCACTAAGTCCACGGCCTGGGAGGGCGCCAGGTGTCACGGGGCTTCCTCCGCGGGGCTAGCAGCGACGAGGAAGGTTGGTGCGGACCAGAGACAGGCCGTCGTTCTCACTGCTCGTCAGAGATGCGACCCGGGCCCAGGCCGCGGGCGCGCCGATTGGGGCGAGCGGCGCAGTCGCGCAGAATCGCCGGAGGTCAGTTTCGTACACAGGGTGCGCAGAAACCTGCCGCGATGCCGGACGGGGGCGCTTTTGCAACTAGAAACTCGGCAAGACGCGCGCGGAGCTGCAAGCTGCCAGGTCCCGGGTAGGGATGTACCATCCAGAGGCCTCCGAGGAAGCTTCCGCTTGGGGGCGAGACCACCGCGCGCGCGGGGTCGGAGAGGAGAGGGCTGCCCGCGGCGAAATCGTCGAGCGGGCGACGAATGAAAGCGGCGCCCTCAAGGCTCTCCAGCAGCGCCGCCTCGTCAGGCGACGCATTTTCCCTAATGTAGCGGGCGACTTCGAGCGTCGCGATCGCGTCCCGTACGCGTTGTTTTCCCATGAGCTTCTCGGCGCCCACCGCCAGCGTTCTGCCGCCAGGATCCCCCAGATCCTTCACCTCAAAGACAGTTTTGTACCCCCCTTTGCCCAGCTCGCGAACATACAATAACCGATCTAGCTCCAGGGGCTGCATCCAGCTTTCTATCTCTGCAGCTCCTGCTGGCGACTCCCATCCTCGGATTAAAAGCGGGACGAGTGCGAAAGTCGCCCGCCGCGTGCACTGCAGCGTGCCTGGGCCTACCGGTGCCCTCCCAGCTGTCGCCGCGAGGCAAGAGGCTGGGTGCTGTTCCAGCGCTTGGGAAGGGACATTGAAAATTCGTGGGACATGCATCTGTGCGATGAAGGTAGAGAGTAAAAGGTGCCCGTTCCTTCCAGAGCGCCGTGACGGCTGGCGAGCTGCCAGCCGGTCCCGCCCGCGCCCAAAGGAGTCCATCGCGCAGCGGCCGCCCACTTGGAGTTCCCCGAAAATTGAGACTGGTCAATTCAGTCGGAGTTTGTCATCAAAAGTGATGCGCAACGGCGCTCGGCTATTGCACGCATTCGGGCGCGTAATCAGACAGTCGCAATTCTTACGTACGGATCTGCAATCTGCGGTACAGCGGCGTTCTCGACCAACGTGTTCTGGCCGGAATTCTACCGAAACTAAAAGTACGAGACAGCGCCGCAGCGTACCTCGGAGATCTTGCGCTTCTTGTGGACGACCAGAACATTTCGGTGAGGGTTTCGGCACGCTGTACAGGTTGTCACTTCAGCAAAGATTCTGATCTCAATCCATGAGAAGTATCCCCTGTCCGGGGAGCCAGCATGTTTGCGCCGGGATCGATTGGGCATGCGCTCAGGCGAGCACGTTGGAAGAGTGATCGAAAAGACGCCGAACAAGGTGGTTTTACACATTACCTGGGACGACCCTGACGGCGGAGAGCTGAGGGAAACGTTTGAGCTCACAAAGGACGGGCGCCTTAAGCACTCGACAGACATCAAGGTCAACCACGACTGCACTACAGGTCTCAACCGGCAGAAAGTCTTGCATAATGGAATCGATCATCGCGTGGGCAAGGCGCTAACTCAACACGGCGGACAGGTAAGCCTGGAGATTGGTACTCATATCAATGCTTCTACGAGCGCGCTGCATGACCCAACTATATCAGAGAGTGGCCGCGTCTCCCCAAAGTGTCGAGACTGGCGACGAACCGGCCGATTCCACCACCTGGACATGGCGCGCGTAGCAGCAGTAAGGAAGAGCACTTTCGATGGCTGTGCAGGCCGCATGCATGGTGCACGTTCCCAAGCAGAAACCGCTTTGCAACAGCGCCAGCACAGTTGGCGCGGCGCACCTTCATCGCCTCCAACTCGATGACAGCTCCCACCTGGTCGAGTCCTTGGTTCGCATCCACAACCTGTGCGGAGGGCACTGCAGCGTCGGTGTCTCTGACCAGCACGCACACAGAAAGGGTGGTTCTGCCATGCGAGGAGAGCTGCAAGCGCAGCACGAGAGCGGCTCCAAAACTATGCAGTTCACTCTCCTGCCAGTTGGTGTCGGCGTCGCCCGCGCGCAGCGTCTCAAAGGCCTTCCGCACCCTTGCCTGGAATTCTTCCTTCTCGTAGCGCTCCTCTCCGTAGCCGCCGCGCGTCTTCGCCACTTCTGCCGAGACGTCAAGAAAGAGCACCAAATCTGGCTTTGGCAGCCCGCGGTCCGGTGCTTTGCACCAATCCATGCTCAGGGTGCCCTTAGCAGCGCTGAAGGCCACGCCTGAAAAGGCGTAGCGGTCACACACAAGAGTCTCTCCCTCGCTCAGCCGCGTACGCAGACCCTTGGCAGCCTCCCATCGGTTGGCCGAAAACAGAAGGTGGATTGCTGCGTCGTCTGCCGAGCAGAAGGGGTTGGCATGACATCAGCAGACGCTGCTGAGCAACACGTTGGATACCAAAATTGCTTTGTGGCTGGGCGCACTCTGACCAAGCTCCTTGCCACTCTGAAGGTATGCATTAATAACCGCGCCGGTATCAGTCGTGCGATTCGGGAAGTTCAGCGATGTCGCCTTGTGCCCTTTGGCGTTGAGGAACTCTGTGAGTCGTTTTACCTGCGTACATATCAGCGTCCGCCGTGAGATCTCGTCAAATTGCGAGCGGTAGCGCGGCCGCAGGTGTACCCACGCCCTCCGGTTGCCGCAAGAATCCCATTCCGGCCGGGCCACGGCGGCAGCAAAACTGCGTGTGTCAAAGAGGAAAGATGGGATTCGACCTGCGTTGACTTCCCTGAGCGGTCGAGCCCTTCCAAGACAATGAATGCGCCGCGTTTGGTGGCCATAATGGACCGCGTGGGGGCCTCGGGACCTCGGCTGACTACTAGGAATCTGGCGGGAATACCACCGAGGCGGGCCCAGAACCGTGCGACCCCTGCAGCCTTCGCATTTACACGGGTCGCGTCCGGGAAATTGCTAAAATGCAGGGGTTCCCAGTGAAATAAACTTCGAAGAACTCGCTTGGGATCATGCTGCGCGCGGCAAGACCCCTGCTCGGGGCGTTCCGCAATGCGACAGGACGGCGTGCCATGTCGGCCGGTGCCGCCACATCCGATGTTGTGATCATTGGCTCGGGTATCATGGGGCTCAACATCGCGTACCAGCTCAAGAAGCGCGATCCTACTCTGGGTGTTACCATCCTCGAGCAGGCTGCCGACCTGGGCTTCGGCTCGTCTGGCTATTCTACGGGTTTCCAGCGCATCTTCTACACGTTTGACGAAACGATGAAGTTTGCTGTCACGGGTACTGAGGCGTACAAGAACTGGAAGGAGTACCTCCAGGATGATAAAGCGGAAGCGTACTTCACTGAGACTGGCGCGTTGTGGATGATCGGCAAGCCCAAGGAGGATAACCTCGCCATGCAGAAGCGCCTTGCCAATTACGGTGTGGCCTCGGATGTCCTCGACGAAGCTGACTTCCGCAAGCGCTTCCCGATGATGAACCCTGAGCCCTTCCCGAAGTTCGACGAGGACTTCAACGAGGTTGATCAGAACCTCGGGCCTTTCTCCGTTCTTTACGAGGCCGGGTACCTCCCCTTTCCTTCCTGTTGAACCGTTGAAGGTCGCGTAGATATGTAGCCCCACATGAGCACCGCTTGTTAGGACCTGAATGGATTCGTCGCACTGCTCGCGCCCATCAATCTGAGGATTCGCAACCTGACTCGTGCCGTGCCGCTGCAGCTGTGGTCACCTCGACTCCTCGACGTGCCTTCTCGACCTCATGCGTGTCCTCAAGGCACGCACGGACGTCAACATCCGTTTCAAGACCAAGGCAACCCGCCCGCACAGCATTACGCCTCACACGCGATGGGCTTCCTGCCCTGCTTCCATCTCAGCAGCAGCAGCGTCACCAAAACTCGCGGGGCGCTGAATGCGTCTGCTGTATTACAGGTTGAGGAGGTGATGACCAAGGACAGCCAGAAGGGTGATGGTGCTCAGATCACGGGTGTCAAGCTCTCGGACGGGTCGGTCATCTCGAGCAAGGTTGTTGTCAATGCTGCAGGCCCGTGGTTCAACAAGTTCAACGAGCAGGTCGGCATCAAGCTCTCAACGAACGCGCTTCCGACGCGCATCCAGGTGGGGCACAAGTACATCGATGGCGAGTACCTGGACATGCCCTTCACGGCCGACACGTGGGGCCCCTCGGGCATTTACTTCATGCCGCGCCGTGCAAACAACCAGCTCGTGTTCGGCTCAGTCGACCACCGCTTCGAGTCGGAGGTTGTCGACCCTGACAACTACAACCACGAGCTCGACCCGGATTTCAAGCAGGAGTATCTTAATGCGCTGTTCCACCGCCTGCCGGGCCTCCCGCAGAGCGGCTCGATCGTCGGGTTCTCGTCCATGTACACCGTGAACCAGGAGGACGTGCACCCGATGATCGGCGAGACCAAGGTCAAGGGCCTTTGGGCATGCAACGGCTTCTCGGGGCACGGCTTCAAGCTCGCGCCGGCCGTTGGTTCGATGGTCGCGCAGCAGATCACTGGGAAGTGGCTCAAGGGCGAGATCGGTGAATCCGACATCTCGCACGACTTCATGGGACCGTATCGCAAGCCCCTCATCCAGTCTACCAACTGGGAGGACAAGACGCACTTCGCATGAGCACTCCAGCGTGGAGTATTCAGGGGACACGCTTTGTCCATGAGCACCCCTTCGATTGTGAGCGCGCGCGCGCGCGCGTGTGTGGCGGTGTGTTGTGATTGAGATCCTGATGGAATCACAAGACTGTTTCACCTTGAGATGCAGAAGTTCTGTTTCGGGTCCGAGCACGTCTTGCGAATGTTCCCTACTACCTCACAGATTGAGAGAGTTTCTTGGTCCCAATTTTCGGTGTGTGTGTTGATTGGCGGGGGTAGTATCGAGTAGACTGCAATGCGATACAACAAGCTCTTCACTGGAATCCTTCTGACGAACCGACCCCTTCACAAGTCATCGTCGTCCCCGTCGTCCCCGTCGCCCCCGTCGTCTGACGCTCCAGCGTCATCCACTCCTCCCCCGCGTGCGTCTCCATTGTCGGTGATCTTGTCCCAGATTGAATCCGTGGACGATTCTTCGTCCAGTGGCGCATCCCATCCTGTAATGTTGATGCCGAACTTTGCAGCATACTCTGGATCGGCCCCGATCGTGTCGAGCAGTGAGCCGCGTCGACTAAAGCGCACCTTACTGGCTCGCTGCTTCTTCTGTTTCGCCCGAGTGGCGAGCATTTTGATCATTTCGGCCTCTGTAACCTGTCAAGAAAGGAACCTTGGTGAATCTCCACGGGATCGGCAGTTAAGCGGTGCTAGCTGTGAGCCGGTCGCATTTTTGTTCATGCATGTCACTTGAGGGAATTCACAAGACCCTGACCTGCTCCAGGATCTGACCGGTCCGCGCAGCATCAATCAATTGGTCTTCAAGCTGCCGCATGCCCTTTGGGTCAACTGCTGCGATGGTGTACACTGCGAACCCCGCACAGGTGATTTTGTCAAAATGCCGCTTTGCTCGCCTGTGTCACACTGTTGTCCAGTTTCTTGACCTAGGCATCGGTACCAAGCGGGACTGGAGGGTCAAGTCTGGTCTGGGATTTTCACATCGACTCCGCGCTCCCTTATCCAGAATCGCGTCAACCATCTGCCTCCGCTGCTCCTCCTGCGCCCTGAGCCAATAACGCAGAAAATGACCCAGCTTCAGTCTTAAAGAACGGCAATGCCCGGCTGCACCAAGAGAAACATGTAGCATAGGGTCAGTGCGTCTAACCTTCGCGCTTCAGCTTCCTGCTGTTCCTTCAACATGCGATTCTCCAACAGTTCCTGGTTTTTTTGCACCCCCTCAAAGCCAGCTTTCGGATCCGCGAATCGTGTGGCAACCTGTGCGCAAAATCATGCGTTCAACGTCACAACGCGGCGTAGGGGGGCGTGTCTTGTGATTATTTTCCCCCTCGGTTTCCGCGAGTCGCCATGACTCCGGGTGTCAAAGAAACTGCCCCATCCCGGGAGCATACCGGCAAGTTGTCTGAGGCACCTTCCCCAGCTCCCTCGCCATCTTCAGAGTGGTCCTCAGCCCGTCCGCCGCGAAGGTAAAGCTCGATCGGTCTATCGGCAAAAGTCGTTTTGCGGCCTTTGCTTAGGCACGGCAGCTTGGGAGCGCTCTGCCGCCCGCAAGCACTCGGGATCGCATCAATCGTCGGGTCTCTGCCGATAATTTCAGTCCTTTCCGCCGAAGGCTGAATCGAGAGCGTTTCGCTGCAACTGCGGAGCAAGACGGCTAAAACGCCCGCTGTACACATCACCAATCTTGCCATCGATGCCGGTCTTGCGCAAGAAGAACTTCTTGCGCCCCTCCTCCGGCAGTCACGCTGCGGGATTATTAACTTGCGAAATCCCAAAAAAACATTATGCAAAGTCGTATTTTTGAAAATACACAAAACTCGGGCGGGCCCGGCGCCCATGCGCCCGCGTCACGTTAGTGGTGTAGGCCTACTAGGACTTATCTTATGTGCGTCTTTCTAGCGCTGTCTCCCGCGCCCCGTTACTCTAGTTCTTCGTTGCGGTATGTCACTGTTGTCAGTGGAGTAACTATCTTTTTCTTTTCTATCCTTCTCTCTCGTCCGGCGCCCGCCGCTGCGCACGAACCAGTCGCGCAAGCGACGACCTGAGCTTGCGATGAATACGCAAGCTCGCGCCAAGACTGGGTCGAGCAAATCTGGCAAATGTGTGGAAAAACGATTACAGCACTGAGAAGCATCTAATGTATTAGTGCAGCTGAGTCACATAAGCTCCACATTAGATCATGAGCTTAGTAGGCACTCTCTCCACTTTCGTGGAAGTTGCCTCACGTGTGTCCCTTCCTG
>Ga0115567_10003125_pt1 | contig 16397 bp, 20 predicted proteins | sample COGITO_mtgs_1204_2_FD_88679 | JGI IMG/M metagenome (GOLD analysis project Ga0115567, IMG submission 88679) | Pelagic marine microbial communities from North Sea - COGITO_mtgs_120412 | ecosystem: Environmental > Aquatic > Marine > Epipelagic | place: Germany:Helgoland, sampling site Kabeltonne... | reverse complement strand
CGCGGCAGGTAAGTGAGTCATGTAGAATTCAGACAAGCGCGCGACGGTACGAAACATCTGCCGCACATCGTCGAGAGACGTCATGCGCGACAGGCAGGCGCACATCGCGTTGAGCGAACCAGACGGCAGATCATCAAGGCCGACCGTCATAACCTCGACATCATCGGGAATGCGCGCAGTCAAATCAGCCGGTCCTATGACGACGGGGCGGTGACCCGCATCCTTTAACGCACGCGCCGCCGCCATCATCGGACGTTGGTGGCCGGGCAAAGGTAAGGTGATGAGGGCGAGCGTAGACATGATTCTAATACGCATCAGCGTGCAGAAGTGTTCGGCCCAAGTGAAATAAAATAAACCGGGGTTAACGCCCCCCAATAAAGTTACGCGCCTAGACGCCGCTCAATCGCGTCCCAACACAGCGCCGCCGCATCAACACCGGTAAAACGCTTTAGCTCATGCACGCCCGTCGGACTGGTCAGGTTGATTTCAGTCAGTTTGCCAGCAATCACATCAATACCGACCAGAATTTGCCCGCGTTCACGCAGCATCGGGCCCAGCTCTTTGGCAATCGCAATATCGGTTTCCGTCAGCTCTACGGGCTGGGCCGAGCCGCCGACATGCATATTGGAGCGGGTCTCACCCTTTTGTGGCACGCGGTTAAATCCGCCTGCCAGCTCTCCGTCAATGATCAGGATACGTTTGTCGCCCGCGCTCACTTCCGGGATAAACGCCTGTACCATCACGGGCTCGCGGCTAATTTCGAAGAAGGTCTCAAGCAGAGAGGAATAGTTGGAATCGCCCGACGCAATCTTGAAGATCCCGGCCCCGCCATTGCCGTAAAGCGGCTTGATAATGACCGTGCCGTGCTCGGCGCGAAAACCGTCAATGGCGCTTTTATCGCGGGCAATCATCGTCGGGGGCATCAGGTGCGCATAGTCCAGAGGCACAATCTTTTCCGGGCAGGAGCGGACCCATTCCGGATCATTGGCGACCAGAGTCTTGCCCTTGAGCCGTTCAAGAAGGTGCGCGGCAGTAATATAAGCCATGTCGAAAGGCGGGTCCTGCCGCATCCAGACAACATCCACATCGTCTGCCAAATCGATCATGCGCCGCGGTTCAAAAGTGACATGGTCGCCCTTAACCGCCTGCACCCGCATCGGACGGGCATTGGCCATCACGCGGCCTTGGTCATAGACCAGATGCTGCGGCCCATATTCGAACAGGGTTGCCCCGCGCGATTGCGCTTCCAGCGCCAATGCAAACGTTGTGTCCCCAGCAATATCGACGGTTTCCATCGGATCCATCTGGAAGGCGACGCGGTAGGGGGCTGAAGTGGTCATGGCCGCGCTTTGCCGCAGCCACGCGCGGCGCGCAAGCCAATGCGACCGACTAGACGGCGTTCATCGCATTATATCCCAATAATCGAATTGATTGCCGCATTGGCCAAATCATGCCAAACGAATGCTATGACCGACGATATTTTACTGACCAATATGGACACTGTGCCCGGCCGCGCGATTGTGCGCCATATCGGGCTGGCGCAGGGCAATGTCGTCCGTGCGAAACATGTCGGCCGCGATATTGCTGCGGGCCTGAAAAACCTCGTCGGCGGAGAGCTGCGCGGATATACGGAACTGCTCGAGGAAGCCCGCCGGGATGCCCTTCGCCGCATGAGCGAGGATGCGCGGGCCCAAGGCGCCAATGCCGTCGTCAATGTTCGCCTCTCGACCAGCTCCGTCACATCCGGCGCGTCAGAGCTTTACGCCTACGGTACAGCCGTCATCGTCGAATAGGCGCCGAAGGGAGGCTGCTGAATGAGCGATGTTCTCATATCTTTGCTGATCTCGTTTGGGCCATTCGTTGCCCTGATCATTCTCGGCTTGACCGTTGGCAGCATCGTGCAAAACCGCCATATCAAGCAATTGGACGCGCGCGAGGCCGCGCTAGGCGGCTTCATGCTCAGCAATATGAAATATGCAGGCGGCAGCCACGGTGAATTGGTGACGGGGTCAACCGTCGTTGCCTATGATTTCTTTCGCCGCATTGCCGTCCTGTTGCGCAAGATCATTGGCGGGCGCTTTCGCATGCATGAAGTCATGATGATGCGTGCCCGCCGCGAGGCCGTCCTGCGTATGGCCGAAGACGCGCAGGCGCGCGGCGCGGTCTCCGTTCACAATATCCGGCTGGTCACGTCCAATCTCGGCGACAGCGGATCCGCGCTGGGCGGATGCGAAGTGCTCGCATACGGCACGGCGGTCTGGACCTGACAAGGCGCGCGCGCAGGAAGAATTTCGATGGATGATTGCCACATATTTCAGCTCACCTCTGCAGACGGCACGAAGCTACATGCCAGGCACTGGCCCGCTGCAAGCCCGCAGGCGACTCTGGCGCTGGTGCACGGCTTTGGCGAACATTGCGCGCGTTACGAGCCGATGGCGGCGCATCTGACTGCGCAGGGCGTACAAGTCGTCGCATTCGATCTGCGCGGACATGGCCGCAGCGAGGGCAAACGCGGCGTGATCAGCAGTTATGATGATTACCGCGCCGATCTGGCCGCGCTGCTGACGCGCGCGCGTCAGTTGCATGCCGACGTTAAAGGCCCGCTGGTGCTCTACGGTCACTCCATGGGCGGCGGAATCGTGCTGGATCACGGCTTGAACGAGACGCCGGGGGTTGACGGCATTATCGCCTCCGCGCCGCTTATCGCCCTGCCCGATCCAATCCCTGCGCCGCTCCGTGCGATTGTGAAAGTACTCGCGAAACTCTTTCCCAATGGGGCGATGAAACAGCCGATCGATGGCGCGAAAGTCTCGACCCTCCCGGCGGAACAGCGTCAGTATAACGAAGACGCGCTTAATCATGGGCAATTGGGTTTCAGGACCGCGCTGGCCATTGTTGAAAATGGCGAGGCGCTGACGCGAAATGCAGCGCAGTGGAAAATCCCGCTACTAATGTTTCACGCCCAGCAGGACCAGCTTACCGACTTTACGGCCAGCCGCGAATTTGCGGCTGCGGCTCAAGCAGAATTCCACGCCTTTCAGGATGTCGAACATGAAATGCATAATGATGCAACGCGGGCAGAGGTTTATGCGTTGATGAGTGGCTTCATCGACCGATTATCGGGCCGCGAATAAGGAGACCAACTGTGAAAGTCTTTGCACTTAAGAACTGCGACACATGCCGAAAGGCGATCAAGGAAATGAAAGCGGCGGGTCTGGAATTCGACGTGATTGATGTGCGTGATGACGGTCTGGAGACCGAGGATATCGCCAAAATCGTCGGTGATGTTGGCTTCGAAAAAGCCCTCAACCGCCGCTCGACGACATGGCGGGCGCTCGACGAGCCGACCCGGAACGGGCTTGATAACGTCAAGGCTGTGACAATGATCAAGGAGTTCCCGACCCTGCTAAAACGCCCTGCCATTACCGACGGCGAAACGACAACGGTGGGTTGGAACCAGGCCGCGAAGGACGCGTGGCTCTAAAAGAGCGCTTTCGCAATCATCCACACGCCCATCGCCATCATCGCCAGATTCTCGCTGAGTGAGACAAATCCCAGCGGCACATTCATGCCGCCGCCGACACACGCGCATTTCAAATCGCGTTTGTCGATATAGACGGCCTTGATCACGGATACCGCGCCGATCGTCCCTATAAATAGCGCAATCGGCGCCGCGATCAGGCCGAAAAGCCCGCCCGCAATCATCAATATCGCCGCCAGCGCTTCCGCAAAAGGATAGGCGTAGGCATAGCGCACAACGCGCCGCGCCAGCAGGTCATAACCAACAAACATATTGGTAAAACTCTCAAGATCGCGCAGTTTGAGCATGGCAAGCATTGCCATAGAGAGAGCGACAAACCACTCGATCGTACGAATTTGAAAGACATCCCCCGTCAGCGCCCAGATCGCTGCCATAGCGAGCAACGCCGCAATGGCAAAGACGACGAGAACAGGCGTATAGGTTTTCGCATCGGGGTCGCGAACGCTCAGCCCGAAATAGCGCCGGACATCATCATATCCGCCAATCCGCTCGCCATCGATAAAGGTTTGCGGCGTCGTTTTCACATCATGCTTTTCCTTGAACGCATCCGTCTCGGCGCGCGTCGTCAGGTGATGATCCTCGACCGCAAATCCCTTCCGCTCCAGCAAATCCACAGTTTTAATGCCGAACGGACAGATATGGCTATCCATGACCATGCGGTAGGTGATGGCTGTGTGAGAGGGGGTGTCGGTCATAACACAGTATAGCATTTTCCCGTCAAAAGCGCGACCCCGACCGTGTCAATTTCCTGTCATCCAGAACAAGACAATTCGTGTCCGCACACTAGCCCGGCGGCAAATCATATCTCTCTGGCTGCGTATAATCCGGTCTTTGATCCGGCTGATTATCTGGAATCCAGTTTTTCACACGGATCTGCTCCCCTGTGACCGGGTCGATATAGAAGGGCGCGTCTGACTCGCCAAGCTCATAGGGCGCCGTCGGTTGCGGGTCGCGATAGGGCACGGATTCATCCATGGGCGCATTGCGCATCGGCGCCGGCCTATCAGCGCGGTCTTGATCCGGATAAGGCTCGGCGGTGAGGAAATCAGGCAATTCGCGTCGGCTGGCCGTTCCAACCTCTCCATTTTCCTGCATCGCGATCTGATCTTCAATCGGGATGCCAGCGAGTCGGACATAGGACACAACTTCGCGCGCGCCCATTGTCATCGCCGCGATCTTCGCAGCGCGGTCCAGTTCAGCCGGATCACGGGCCACGCCGAGCAGATAGACAATCCCCTCATGCGTTTCGACATTGAAATTGCGCCCGTGCACATATTTGTCAGCGACCAGGCGCGCCCGCACGGATTTTTCCAGTAGGCCGTCCTTGGTATTGCGGATCAGCCCCTGCTTATTCTGAATCATGATTTCATTGCCGACCTGAATGATGTTGGGCGCGGACCAAGCGATGCGGGCGGCCTCGATCCTGTCCTCCTGACGCGGTACATAGCCGGATAAAAGCACGACACCCTCTGACACTTCGACATCAATACCGCTGAGCTCGTACTGATAGGCGCGTTTCAGCCGGGCTTCGACGGCACGGCCAGCATTGAGATCATTGAGCGAGCCAACAAAACTGCGTTCGTCCCCTTTCTGCAGTCCCGCTGTCGCAATGGCGCAACCCGATAGATGCGCTGAGGAGAGCAGAAGAGCCGTGAGGAGCAGAGCAGGTCTAAACATGAGGAAAGCCTAAACAAACAGCGTCACCAAGCGGTTAACGGACCTGTCACCCCCTGATCTGTCACCCCCTGGTCTGTCACCAGCCGCGAAAAGCATCGGCGTGATAGGCAATCCGCCCGCGCCCGGTCACAATCGCCATATCATAGCGTAGCGCGTAGCCCTTATCGACATAGGCCGGATGCCGGGACATGAAAATTTCGGCCGCGCGAATAATTCGTTCTTCGGACCGCGCCGTGACGGGTTCAATGGCGTGCTTGGCCTTGGCCCGCTGTTTGACCTCGACGAACATCACAGTTTTACCGCGCCGGGCAATCAAATCGATTTCACCGGACCGTGTTTTATAGCGTCGTGCAAGAATGCGGTGGCCTGTCAAAATAAGACAGAGCGCTACCCAGTTTTCCGCATAACGGCCTGCGCGTTCGGCGCGCTGTTTACCGGCTGACGGGCCGCGGCGGATCATTTCAATGACAGGCCGAGCGCATAAAGTTCCCGCTTGGACCAGCCGGACACCTCGGCCAGCTCTGCGCAGGCGGCTTTCAGCTTCATTGTCTGCAAATGGTCGCGCAGCGCATCGCGTACCACTTCGCCGTCCCAACGACGCGACTCCGGCCCATGAACCAGCAGCACAATCTCGCCCTTGGGCGGAGCGTCGACGATACCGTCCGCCAAGTCTGTGAGTGTACCATGCCGCGCTTCCTCATAATGTTTTGTCAGCTCACGCGTGATCACAGCGGCGCGATCGCCCAGAACGGCGGCCAGATCCCGCAAACACGCCTCAATCCGCGGCCCGGTTTCGAAGAAAATCAGCGTGCCGGGAATGTTGCGTAGCCTTTCGATCTCGCGCTGACGCGCGGCGGAGCGAGGCGGCAAAAACCCGGCGAAGAAGAACCGGTCACTCGGCAAACCGGATTTGACAAGACCCGCCATAACGGCGCTTGCGCCGGGCAGCGGGAACACATCAATCCCGGCTTCGACAGCGGCGCGGACAAGGCGAAACCCCGGGTCGCTCACGAGCGGCGTTCCCGCATCTGACACCAGCGCCATTGTTTCGCCCTTTTTTAGCGCTTTGATCAGTCCAGGAATTCGCTTGGCGGCATTATGGTCGTGATAGGCGGTGACGGAGGCTTTAATATCGTAAGCAGAGAGCAACTTCGCCGTCACCCGCGTATCCTCGGCCAGCAACTGATCAGCGGCGCGCAGCGTGTCGAGCGCGCGCAGGGTGATGTCGCGAAGATTGCCTATCGGCGTGGCAACCACGTAAAGGCCGGGCGCGAGCGCGATATCCGAAACGCCATTCGCAGCGTGTGCGTGTTGCGTGTCGGCGGGCGGGCTTATAGAGGATGTAGAGATAATCGGACCTTTGGACGTTTTCGGCCAGAGCAATACTCCGGGAGAGACTGTTGACCGTGACTATGCGCGAGCGCGCCCATAATGTGAAGTTCGCGCCTGCGCGCAATGTCAAACTGGCCTTGGCCGGATTAGCCGCCTTGCTGGCGACTGCCTGCACGACTGTTCCGATGGACCCGATGCCGCCGCAGCGCCCCGGCCCTGTCACTGAGCGCCCGCAGCCGGGTCCGGATCAAGAACGGCCTGATCTGAACCGGCCGGACGAGCCGGAAAATGTGGGCGAAACACCGATCATCGTGCCGGATGACGCACAGCCATATTATAATCATCGCGAGGGTATGACACCGCCGCATATGGCCGGACGCGACCTTAAGCGCTTGGCGCTGTTGCTCCCCTTCTCCGCTCAAAGCCCGCGTTTGCGCACAGAAGCCAATTCCATGTTCCAAGCGGCAGAGCTGGCTCTGTTCGAGCGGCCCGAAGCCGATGTCCTCCTGACCGTGCTAGACACGAAAGGAACAGAAGAGGGCGCGCGGTCCGCTGCGCGCGCAGCGCTGCAACAGGGCGCGGATGTCATTCTTGGCCCCATTATCGCCGGCAATGTGCGGGCGGCCTCAATGGAAGCGGCCCGGTCAGGCACACCTTTACTGGCCTTCTCCAACGACCAGTCTGTCGCAGAACGCGGCCGTTACCTCGTCTCCTTCCCACCGGAAGCGGAAGTCGACCGGATCGTTGAATATGCGGCGAGTACCGGCGTGCAGAACTTCGCATTTTTTGGCCCTGATGACGCCTATGGACGCCGCGTGCGCCGTGCCTACAGCGCCGCTGTCGCCCGGGTTGGCGGCGAGGTGACGGCCGCAGAAATGTACAATGGCGATGATATTTCCGTCATGCAGGAGCCGGCGCGTCGTTTGGCCGACTACTACCGCTCCGGCAGGTCATCCCGTGATATTCAGCGCGATTCCATAGAAGCGATCCTGCTTCCTGAAGGGGGTACAGCGCTGCGCTCGCTGGCGCCGCTGCTTCCTTTCTACGGCATCGACCCGTCCCGCGTCCTGTTTATGGGCACATCGCGCTGGGATGATCGCGACAGTGTGCGCGAACCTGCCTTGCGCGGGGGCGTTTTTGCCGCCGCCGACAAAGAGGCCCGCGAAACGTTCCTGAGCAATTTCGAACGCGCTTATGGCGACGCGCCGTCCTCCTTGGCCAGCCTTGCCTATGATGCGGTGCAGCTTGGCACCATTGTCGCGGACGGCGATCCACGCCAGCGCATCAATCGTGTTGAAAGCCCGCTCGGCTTTTACGGCACGGACGGATATTTACGCTTCGGTCCGGATGGACGCCCGGAACGCGGCCTTGCCGTCTACAGGATTCGCGATGGCCAGTTCCGGGTCGTCGACCCTGCACCGCGGGGGCCAGCACCCGACAGTTGATCGTTTTGAGCCGCCAAGAGATTAACATTCCTTGACAAGATCACAATGCGCCCAGACTGTCCTTATGTCTGCTTAACCACGCTCCTTAGCGCGGATTTAGGCTGGCCGCCCTAGAGCCTTTCCAACGACCGTCGCAAAGACGGCGGTGAAAGGTTGGTTTTATGAGCGCGCATCCCCCCGCGACTTCGAGCAAAACATACGGCGCGGCAACGCCCTATGTTCCGGCTGGCCGACTGGTCGGCGTTCTCTGCGCGGCGGAGGAACCATCCTGTCACTCGCAACTGTTGGGCGCGACCTTGCGGCTCGCCCGGGAAGCCGCCAGCCGGGGCGAAACCGTGCTGTTGCTGGACGGGACCGACGGCGCCTTGATGGAAGCGGCGGGCGTTTTATATTCACGCACGCTGGATGATTTTATTGATGGCCGCTGCGAGCTGCGCGACGCCTTATTCGTCACATCCAATGAACATTTCTCGGCAGGCGTCATTAGCCCGGACCGATTGACCGACGCGCTGGGTACGATGGCGGGACTGTCCCTGGCCTTTGACTGGGTCTTCGCCGTGGGGCCGGCGGGTCTGTCCTCAGCGCAGGCCTCGCTTGCCGCGGGTTCGGACATCTGCCTGCTTGGTTATGATACACGTGTTGACGGCTTTATGCGGGCCTACTGGACCGTGGATTCTGTGCGGCGTCGCAACCGTCTTTGGGATCCGATCACCCTCTCTCTGGGTCCAATGGAAGATGCCGCCGTCACCGCGCTGATGCTACGCGATGTCGTCCGCGATCATCTTGGCGCGCCAACGCCCTATGGTGGCCATGCAATGGATGCGGGTCTTCCCGTCGCTGTGCTGGATAAAATGCGCGCCGCCACAGATCGCGCCCGGATGGCTCACACCGCCTAAACGCTTTGTAATGTCAATCAGCGCAGGAAATGGCGCGCTCGTCCGTTGGAGTGTATGACGAACACATTCCAAAGGAGATAACGTCATGCAAAAAGCTCTACTTCTCTTGGCCGCGACAGCCCTCATCGCCGCCGCCCCTGCCGCGGATCTGAATGGCGATGGCGCTGTCAGCTACGCCGAATTCAAGGCCGCTGGTGATGCCCGGTTTGATGCCGCTGATAAAGACTATGATGGTCAATTGACGCGCGAAGAAATGAAGGCGCTTGGCGAGGCCAAACGCGCAGAACGCGCGAGAGAACATTTCTCGAAAATGGACCTGAATGGCGACGGCGCCGTAACCGAAGACGAAATGATGGCCGCGCGCGAGGCTATGAAGGACCGCCACAGTGATCGCAAAGATGGCTGGCGGGAGAAAATGCTCGAGCGTTTCGACACGAATGCTGATGGTGAATTGTCAGACGCCGAACGCGCTGTCGCGCATGAGCAGGCCAAGGCCAAGCGCGGCGAGTGGCAGAAAAAATGGAAAGCGCGCAAAGGCGACAAAGCCAAACGTCCACGCCTCGACACGGATCGCGACGGGATTGTCACCCGCGCGGAATATGACGCGATGGGCGAAGCCCTGTTCGCGCGCATGGACGCCAATGGCGACGGTATGCTGACCAAAGGTGAAGGCCGGCGGCATAAAGGCCCACACCCTGAAGGGGGTCGCCGCTAGGCCTCACCTTCATGAGCGATCCTGACAGCGATCTGATCCCTGACCTCCTTGCCGGGGATGAGCGCGCGCTACGCACGCTCATGGATCGCCGTTTGGCGTCGGTTCATCGGCTGGCCTACCGCCTGCTCGGCGATGAGTTTGACGCCGAAGATGTCTGTCAGGACACGTTCTTGAAGTTCTGGCGCGCTGCGCCGGGCTGGCGAACAGGCGACGCGCGTATTCTCACTTGGCTCTGCCGCGTTGCGACCAATGGCTGTTATGATCGTTTGCGCAAATCAAAGCCCGACTTGCCGGGCGATATGAGCGAACAAGTGGATCGCCGCGACGGGGCCGACATGCGGTTGGAATCGCGCCAGCGCTGGGACGCTTTGCAGACCGCCATGATGGATTTGCCGGAGCGTCAACGGGCGGCTTTATCCTTGCGATATGACGACGCTGTGTCGCAAAAGGACGCCGCACAGATACTGGGAATTGGCGAAAAAGCCTACGAAGCCCTGTTGGTGCGCGGACGAAAGGCGTTAAAAGCGCTGATGCAGGAGACTGAACATGTCTGAGGATATGCAAAATTTGTTCGACAGCAGCACCGTGCCTGCTCCGCGCGGCGCATTGACGGACCGCATTATGGCGGCGGCGGCCACCCAAACACCATTGCCGGCCGCGAACGACCGCAAACCGTGGCTTTGGAGCGCAGCCGCTGGCGTTGCCGCGACACTGGTCGCGGGATTTTTCGTGTTGAGCAGCCAACCGAGCGAAGCGGAGCTGTGGGCCGCACAAGCGGACGCTGCGGGCTTTGGCGAGCTTTACGCGTGGGTAGATGCCGAGATTGATTAAAACGTGTTCCATCGCCGTGGAGCCGCGTCTCAGCCGCTGACAAGACTTGCCATCACTTACGCGCTCCCCTACGCGCCGCCGCATCCAACCAAGCCTTATCTATCGGCGCTGCCATGATTTCTTCGACTTTATCAGCGCTTGCTGATCGCATATCCGTTCCCGCGCGTCGCCGCTCCGGTCCCATGACGTTCAGTTTTGGACGCACCAAGACCGAACTTCTGGCAGGCCTGACCGTTGCTCTGGCTCTGGTACCAGAAGCGGTTGCGTTCGCGCTGGTCGCGAACGTCGAGCCGCTGGTCGGTCTTTACGCTGCCTTTATCGTCGGCCTGATTACCGCATTGATTGGCGGACGCCCGGGGATGATTTCCGGCGCAACCGGCGCGCTCGCCGTTGTGATGGTCGGCCTCGTCGCATTGCACGGCGTCGAATATTTGTTCGCGACTGTCGTGTTGATGGGAATATTGCAGATTCTCGCCGGCCTATTCCGCCTGGGCAAATTCATCCGGCTGGTCCCGCATCCGGTCATGCTCGGCTTCGTCAACGGCCTCGCGATCGTCATCGGCCTGGCCCAGCTGACCCAGTTTCAGACGGAGCCCGCTCCGGCCACCGATCACCCCGGACCGTTCAACATGCTCAATGGCACCTGGATGGAAACGCCGCAGCTGCTCGTCATGCTGGGCCTTGTCTTTCTGACCATGTTCCTGATTTGGGTGACGCCCAAGGTCACCAAGATTATCCCGGCGCCGCTGGCGGGTATCGGCATTGTTGCCGCCATCGTCATCGGCTTTGGCATTGATGTGCCCAATGTCGGCGACATGTCGTCGATCAAAGGCGGCCTGCCGACCTTCCATATTCCGATGGTGCCGATCAATCTGGAGACGCTGGAAATCATCGTGCCATACGCTGTGATCCTTGCCGCCATCGGCCTGATTGAAAGCCTGCTGACGCTCAACCTTGTCGGCGAAATCAAGGAAGAACGCGGCGGCGCGAGCCAGGAATGTGTCGCGCAGGGTGTCGCGAATACAGTCACTGGTTTCTTCGGCGGCATGGGCGGGTGCGCCATGATCGGCCAATCGATGATCAATGTGAAATCCGGCGGACGGACGCGCCTGTCCGGTATTTCGGCGGCACTGTTTCTGCTCGCCTTTATCCTGTTCGCCAGCCCTGTGATTGAGGTCATCCCCTTGGCCGCGCTGGTCGGCGTGATGTTCATGGTCGTGATCGGAACGTTCGCCTGGCAGTCGCTCATGATCATGCGCCGTATCCCGCGCACGGATGCCTTCGTCATTGTCTTGGTCACGGTCGTGACTGTCTGGCAAGATCTGGCCGTCGCCGTGGTCGTCGGCGTGGTTGTTAGCGCCCTCGCCTATGCGTGGAATGCGTCGCGCCGTATTGACGCGCATAAGGAAACGGTTGGCGATACGAAAATCTATAAACTGGAAGGTCCGCTTTTCTTCGGCTCAGCCGATGGCTTTGCCGAACTATTCACGGTCACGGACGATCCCGACAATGTCATCATCGACTTCGATAATAGCCGTGTCGTCGACCAATCGGCCCTGCAAGCCATCGAAGCCATCGCCGCCAAATACCAAGCTGCCGGCAAAAACGTGCAGCTCCGTCACCTCACCCATGATTGCCATCAACTTCTGACCAATGCCGGACAGCTCATGGTCGATAGCGATGATGACCCAGAATATGAACTCGCCGTCGATTACGGGGTTAGGCTGGGACGATTAGGCAGTGGGCATTAGGACACATCTGCGCTAGCGTCGCTCCACAGACAGGAGCGATCGATGTGCGATGATATTACCGAGCTTGAAAATCAGGGCTTTTACAAGCGCCAGCTGACGCGGCGGGATTTCAATCTACTGGCGGGCGGCGCCGCGATTTCGGTTGCTTTCGCAGGCTGCGCGCCGGGCGAGCCGATGAGCGGTATTACCGAAACCGAGGTCATGATCGACACGCCGGATGGCGAGGCGGACGCCTATTTCGCGCATCCAACGGGTAAGACAACAGCCGCTGTTCTGATCTGGCCTGACATTGTCGGCCTCCGTCCCGCGTTCAAGATGATGGCGAAGCGGCTGGCGGGCGATGGCTACGCCGCGCTTGTCGTCAATCCCTATTATCGGCAAGTCCGCGCGCCTCTCGTCGAGGTCGGCCAGACCTTCCGCGACCCCGCTGTGCGCGAAAAAATCATCCCTTACGCCCGCGCCTTGTCGCAAGAGACTAACCGGACGGATGCGAACGCCTTTATCGACTGGCTGGACGCGCAAAGCGCGGTCGACACATCACGCGGCATCGGCACAACTGGCTATTGCATGGGCGGTCCCATGACCATGATCACGGCGCATGAACGCGCTGACCGCGTTCGGGCGGGGGCGAGTTTCCATGGCGGCGGCCTTGCCACGGAAGAGACCGACAGCCCGCACCTTCTCATCCCGCAAATGAACGCCGATTTCCTCATCGCCATCGCCGCCAATGATGACGAGCGCGACCCCGAGAACAAGACAATTTTACGCGAAGCCTTTGCCGCCACTGACAATTCTGCAGAGATCGAAGTCTATGAAGGCACCCAACATGGCTGGTGCCCGCCCGACTCCGCCGTCTATGATGAGGCAGCCGCCAACAAGGCATGGGCGCGCAAATTGGCGCTGTTTAGCTCGGCGCTTGCCTAAAGCTGCTGGACGGCTTTCACGAGCCGGTCGAGTTCCGCATGGTTATTATAATAATGTACACTGGCGCGCATCATGTCGGGCAGATTTCGCTCTGCCGCATCCAGGATTGCCGAATCCTGCGGGAGGGTTGAAATGTTGATTTTTGCGGCGCGCAAACGGCGCTTCGCCGCCTCAACATCAATCCCGTTTTTGCTGAACGTCACAATGCCGGAGCGGCGCAGGCCCGGATCATGGATGGTGACGCCGGGCAATTCGGTCAACTGCTGGCGTAGATCCTGCGCCACAGACTGAACGCGCTCTGCGATGGCGTCCAAGCCTATATTGAGTGCATATCGCACGCTGCGGGCAGACCCGATCATCCCCGCGATATTTCGCTCCCATGTTTCAAACCGCCGCGCCCCATCGGCCAGTCTGAACTGATCGGGCGACAGCCATTGGGCGCCTTGCATATCGATCATGGCGGGCTCGACGCGTTCGGCCAGATCCCGCCGCATATAAAGAAAGCCCGTCCCGCGCGGACCGCGCAAAAACTTGCGGCCCGTTCCCGTCAGCGCATCGCAACCGATCGCCTCGACATCCAGCTTCATTTGTCCCGCCGACTGGCAGGCATCGAGCAGGTAAAGCAGACCGTGAACACGCGCGAATTGCCCGACCGCTTCCGCTGGCTGAATCAGGCCCGATTGCGAGGGACAATGGGTGAGAAGGATGAGCTTTGTGCGGTCGCGAACGAGGTTTGAAAGCGCGGCGACATCAATCTGCCCATGAGGGTCGCTGGGCGCGAGATCGATGACAAGCCCCCGGCGCTTGGCCAGTTGCAATAAGGCAAGATAATTTGACGAATAGGTCGAACGATGGACAATCACCCTGTCGCCGGGCGCAAGCGGGAGCGCATAGAAGACCGCATCCCACGCCCGGGTCGCACTCTCCATGAAGGCGATTTCCAGCGGGTCGCAATTGAGCATCTGCGCAAAGGCGGCGTAAAAATCAGCAATCGCGTCCGCCGCATCCGCCTGCGCCTCATATCCGCCAACGGCTTGTTCCCGCGCCTGATGATCTGTCATCGCGCTATAGACAGGTGTCGGCATGAGCGACGCACCCGCATTGTTGAAATGCGCAAGGTGAGTGCAAGCTGGCGTGTCTGGGCGGAGGGCGGCGAGGTCAATCATCAGGGCGGCCGCCTTCATCAGCGAACAAAATCGATAGTAATATTCCGATCAAATATGGCAGACCAAATGTAAAAATTGATCCCAAAATGGCAATCGCAAAAGATGCAGGGACGTAGGTAAACCATTCTTTCCAGAATGTGGCTGTTGCGACAATTCCCTCTGCAATCGCTGAAAACAGGGTAGTGACCGGCAAGAATAAGAGGAAAGCCGAGAGAACAACGAGCACCCCTGCAATCGCCATGCGTCCGCGTGACCGATTCCAGCGCGGCCAATACAGCAGCGCGGGACCTGCGGCAGAAACAATAAGACCCAACGTCATCGCAGCCATACCTTCGTCGACTCCCAGGATCGACCCCGTCCAGAGCGATAGGAAAAGGATAACACCCAGCGCTGCGGCACCCGCATAGGTCCAGCGATTTCGAAAACGCTTAGGAAGTCTCACGAGTTATCAATCATCGGACAATTTCTCGCGAAACATGAAGCCCACGGCCGCGCCCATGCCAAGCGGGAGGCCCAGCTGTTTAATCACCGAGAACAGACCTATGACAGTCCCTATAATCAGTGACCCCAAAAAAGACATGACGCCATTGCCACCCGCCCCAGCCCGGGAGGTTATTTCGCGCTCACTCAAAAACCCGATCGCGGTAAACGCGAACCACACAATCAGCCCCATCAAAATAATGCCGAGTATGGTCATTCGGCTCGCGCTTCGGCCATGCCTTGGCCACAAGACAAGCGCGGACACAGCAGCGCCGAGACTAGCACCGATAATCCCGTTTACACCATCTTTTCCGAGCCAAAATCCCGACACCACCATTGCGAGCCCATACAATAAGGCCAGCAGAACGAAGATTATGATGAAGCCGATGCGTGTGCGAAGCCTATCTGGAAATCTCATGGATATGCGCCTTCCCTAGGGTCGGATACCACTAAGGCGGGGTCGCTGAAAGCATGAAGAATGACCGCAATGCGCATCTGACAGCGAGGCATCAATGATCAATCGCGGGCTAGATGGTCTCTCATCACGGCGTAATCGGGCGAAGGTATCAGCAAAGCACCCGCATTGTTAAAATGCGCGAGGGTTTCGCAGGCGGGCGTGTCGGCGCGGAGGGCTGAGAGGTCGATCATACTGCTGGATCTCTGAACAAGAGCGAGGTGACGATTCCCGCTGGCCAGTGCAGTCCGAGCGTCAAGAAGTTGACGAAAAACGGACCCGTAATTCCCGCCAAAGGGGCGAGGATGAGCACTTCCATCCATGATGAGCGCGTTGAATCCGCAATCACCATCAGGACGCCCAAAAGACAGCTTCCGAGACAGACCGCCGAAAGCGTTTCGCCCAGTCCCGTCCATTTCATCCGCCGCCGACTGCGTGACCCCTTGGGCCAAAACAGCATCCCTGACACCCATGTGGGCACAAGCGTGATGAAGACCATCAATGGAAATATCACGGTGCGCGGCCAGTCATAGCCTTCGTTGACAGCGCCAATCGCGATCCACGTTGCAATAATCAAGGAAAAGGGCAGCGCCGCCAAGGTCATGGCACAGGCATATCCATAGCGCGTCGCGTACCGCTTGGGCACTCTCGGCAAGCGTTCCGAATGCTTGAGATCGCTCTGGCGGTTGGAGTTTAGTCCCGCCGCAAACACACCGCTGTCGCTTCGCCGCCGCCGATGCAGAGGCTGGCCACGCCGGTCTTGGCGTCGCGGCGTTCCATTTCGCCGATCAGCGTGGCCATGATCCGCGCGCCTGACGCGCCGATCGGATGGCCAAGGACGCAGCCGCCGCCATTCACATTCACCTTATCATGGTCGATGCCCATTTCCTGCATGGCGATCATCGGCACGACGGCGAAGGCTTCGTTGATTTCCCACAAATCGACATCGGCCACGTCCCAGCCCGCTTTTTCCATCGCTTTGCGCATGGCGTGAACGGGGGCGGTGGTGAATTTGGATGGCTCATGCGCGTGGGCGGCATGAGAGACGATTTCGGCGAGGACTTTATGGCCTTCGGCCTCGGCTTGGCTGCGGCGCATCAGCACCATCGCGGCGGCGCCGTCATTGATTGAGGATGCATTGGCCGCCGTAACTGTGCCGTCTTTGGTAAAGGCCGGACGCAGGTT
>Ga0115567_10003117_pt1 | contig 16419 bp, 6 predicted proteins | sample COGITO_mtgs_1204_2_FD_88679 | JGI IMG/M metagenome (GOLD analysis project Ga0115567, IMG submission 88679) | Pelagic marine microbial communities from North Sea - COGITO_mtgs_120412 | ecosystem: Environmental > Aquatic > Marine > Epipelagic | place: Germany:Helgoland, sampling site Kabeltonne... | reverse complement strand
TTAGAAATTTACCAGATGTAACTAATGGGTATTATGTAGTGGCTAATGTTTATAAGGGAGGCCGTTATATGGATAATTTTATAAATACCTTGAACGAAAAAGGCTTTGACGCTTCTTATGTAGATAACACAAATAATGGATTAAAATATGTTTATCTAGATCGTTTTGAGACTTTAGCTGAAGCAAAAGAATCTGCTAAAAATAATTTTGACGGTAAATATGAAGGCGAAATGTGGATTATGAATGTAGATAATTCTTATACCAATGATGCTTACGCTGCTAATGTTAAGAAATTGAAAACGAAATCTTTACAATATAATACTAGCAAGCCTACGACTACTGGTATCGCACAAGATAAGCTAGTTGGTAAAGAAAAAGAAGAAAACACTTTCTCTAACGGAAACACTAACTATTACTTAATTGCAAACGTTTTTTCAAAAACTGAAAATGCTAATAAATTTGTAGCACTTTTAAATTCATATGGTCTTAGCGCAAGTTATTTCATTAACCCAAAAAATAACTATCGGTATGTTTACTTGAAGAAGCATGATTCTTGGAATAATGCTTTAATATCTTATTACACTAAATTGAATGAGGCCTATGACGAGAAAATGTGGATTATGCGTGTTTCTACAGATTTAGTTGCCTAGTTGAGGATCATAAATTTATCAAAATTAAACTTCAACTTGTAAGAGTTAAATATTGGTTTTAAAATTTAGACATCTTTAATTTCTCACTTTATTGTTACTATAACTTTTGAGTACACCACCATAACCTTAGCCTTCTAAATTCAGATCTCCTAAAAATTAAAAGATTTACCTCATGATTTAGTTTTATAAGAAATGTGAAATTGTTGCTTTTTAATTGGACTTCTTAGTTTGGTAAATTGGCGCAACACAGGTTTCACAACATAAAACAATACCTCTACAACAATAAATTTACAAATCTCATGTAATTGTCAATATTTGTATTCAACGTAAATCAGGTGTGAAAAACCTGCGCTATAAAAAGCGACTTTGTCAAATTGAATGTTTTGATTAAAACGCATGAGAGTTAATAAATTTGTAAGACTTTTATTACTGCCATTTTTGTTATTAGGATCGCTTGCCGCAGTGTCGCAAGAATTTACTCCTTTTACAAGAACATACCCTTCGGGCACAAACTTTAGGTATCAAACAAATATAAAAGGAGACTTAACTTTTATTGCTAATGATATTGTTAATAGAGATGGTGGCACAAATACAACAAGACCAGAAGACCCATATAACCTAACAGGTGATAGCTCTGAACCAAACGATCGGTTAAATATTAGATATATTGATATTGATAATGATGCAACTACCTTTAACTCTAGCTCTGCAACACTCTATTTTGACCAACCAGATTGTAATAAAATTATATATGCAGCACTTTATTGGACTGCTACTTATGTAGAGAACACAGACGGGACTAGGTCTGCAGATTTTAATCAGGTAAAACTAAAAGTTCCTAATGGAACATATGAAGATATTACTGCTAATGAAATTTTATTTGACGGAGGCACTAGTACAGACCCTACCATTCTAAGCAACAGCCCCTACGCATGTTTTGCAGATGTTACTACACAATTAATTTCGCTTGCAGACCCTACAGGATCTTATACTGTAGCCAATATAAGATCCTCTCAAAGCAGTTCTATTGGCGGAGGAATATCTGGTGGTTGGACATTGGTTGTTGTATATGAGAATCCTACACTATCTGGAAAACTAATAACTACTTTTGATGGTTTTGCAAGGGTAAATAGAGACAATTCTTCTATTAGTATAGACTACTCTGGCTTTACTACAATACCTGCGGGTCCTATAAACGCAACTATTGGCGCAGGAGTTCTTGAGGGTGATAATAGAATAGTTGGCGACCAAATGAGCATTAGGGCAGCCTCTAATTTTTTACAGCCCTTTTATCTGATTCGCAATAATTTAAATCCTGTTAATAATTTTTTTAACAGTAATATTTCAGTCAAAGGCGTTGCCCCTGCTGGAAGAGTACCTTCTAGTGAAAACACCTTGGGTTTTGATGTAGATCTCATAAACCTACCAACAAATACAATCCCAAATAACGAAACAAGTGCAACCTTTAGGTTCACGTCTCAAGGGGATCAATATTATCCGTTTTTTAACTCATTTAATGTAGAAATTATAGAGCCAGATATTATACTTGAAAAAAGAGTACAAAATATAGCGGGAGATGATATTACTGGTATGGGAGTATTTCTAGGGCAAAATCTTGATTACATGCTCTCTTTTGATAATATTGGAAATGATGACGTAGATGGGTATATAATTCGCGATGTTCTACCAATCAACGTTACGTTGGACGAAAGTAATTTAACGCTTCCTACAGGCGTAACTTATACATTTGAAGCATCAACAAGGACTATAACTTTTTCCATTCCTAATAATCTAGTGACCAAAACAAGTCCTGAATCTATTATTAGAATGAGGGTGAGGGTTGCCGAAAATTGTTTCGATTTTATCGATGCGTGTACAGACCTTATTGAAAATTTGGCTTATTCTACTTATAGGGGTGTAATCAACGACAACCAAATAACAGATGACCCAAGTGTTAGAGATTTTAATATTTGTGGTTTTGTTACACCAGGTGCTACTAATTTTTTGTTAGATGATTTGGATTCTTGCGACTTCAAAAGAACCGTACAATTATGCGGAGAAAATACTACACTTAGTGCTGGTAAGGGCTTTGATAGTTACACTTGGGTAAGAGATGATAATAACAATGGTATTATAGATTCTACAGATACAATTATAAATGATAGTAATCCAGATAATGATTCTAGTACTAGAATTGTAAATATTTCAGGAACCTACATTGTTGATAAAGTAGTAGCTGACCCATGCAAGGGATTTAAAGAAATTATTGTTGTAGAAAGATTTGGAGACGATACATCACACCCAATTATTACTTATTTAAATGAGATTAATTCAGATAGCAATGTTTCTAACGATATTCAAAGCACGGTAGTCAGTTGTTCTATAGATGGAGATTTACTTCCGAAAATTTTCCTGTGTGGTACAGATGATACTGCTAGCTTACAAGTAAATATTATAGATGCAAACAGTATTGTCTGGGAACAATTAAATGAGTCTTCTTGTGCTTCTTCTGGAGATGATTGTGCTAATAAAAATCTCTCTTGCTCATGGTCTCAAATATCTTCAGGACGCTCGTACACAGCCACAACCGCCGGCAAATTTAGATTGGTAATTCGTTATCAGAATGGGTGTATCAATCGATTTTATTTTAATGTGTTTCAAAATAATTTAAACATCACATACACAAAACGCGATGTTGTTTGTGAGAGCTCTGGAAATATTACCATAACAAATATTGGAAGCGACTATGGATTTCAATTAATTAACACCGCAACCAATACAATAGCAATACCATTTAGCGCTAATAATGGAGCTAGCTTTGACTTTACCTCTAGCGGATCTTATAGCGTAGAGGTTGCACAAATAGACAGTACTACGGGTATGCCAATTAATGATGGTTGTGTGTTTAGTACACCAGAAATTGGTATTTTAAATAGAGATTTAGATATGAATTTAAATACTTCTGCCGTTACATGTAACGCGCAAGGAAGTATTCAAGTAGATGCTCTAGATGTTTTCCCCAACTATAATTACGAACTCCGTTTAGATGATGGTACGCCTCCGCCGGCAGTAGGAGACCCTTTATACTATCCTTCTCACCCAGGCGGAACTTTTATAGACAATGCTGTTGCACAATCGCTAAACACGTATACCTTCAATGTAAGTGAAGGAGATTACTTCGTTATTACTAGAACAGATGATGATTGTTTAGATGTACAAAGTACAGAAGTAGTTAGAATACCAGATCCTACATTATCTGCTTTAACTGTAGCTAATATAAATTGTACCGCAGGCACTATACAGCTCACTAGAACAGGGGGACTTGGCAATCCTGGTTTTCAATTTGCAATTTGGAGCAAGGATGGTGTTCTGCTACATGATACAACAGGCACCTCAACAGAGGAAGAAATTGTGGCAAACATTGATCCTAACGCATTCCAAACAGAAGATATTTTTACATTTGGCTGGCGCGATACCGATAATGATTTTATAGATGAGTATTTCTCTGGTGAAGAGGGCACTTATTCTTTTATTGTAGTAGATGCTAATAATTGCTACGCACTTTCTAATGAAGCTATTATCTTAGACGAAGGCGACGTAAGTATAGATACCATAAGTGAAACACAACCGTCCTGTAATGGCGATAATGATGGGCAGCTCGTAATAAATGTAATACAAGGGGCCAGACCATACAGGTACAGCATTGATGATGGTGTAAGGTATCAAAATAGTAATGTTTTTGTTGGTTTATCTTCTGGGACGTTTAATATCCGTGTAGTCGACGCTAATGGTTGTGAAGTTAGCCAAGAGTATATTTTAGAGGAACCTACTCCTTTTAGCGCTTCTGCAGGAGTGTTAAGAAATGCTACATGCAACCCTGCAGGTGCCGAGGTACGTGTTACTAATATTGTTGGTGGTAACCTGCCTTATGAATTTAGTTTTGATGGTGGTAGCACTTGGGGTACAACATCAACAGCGATTTTACCGCCTGGAACCTATACTATTTTTATTAGGGATACATCTTGTACCTTTCCTATGAGTGTCACTGTTGAAGATATTCCTACGCCACCAGATGTTGCGCTAACCCCTGAGGTAGATTACAGCTGTGACGGGAATGGAATAATAACGGCAACCCCTAGCATAAGTGGTTACAATTATAGATTTGAACTTGACGGAGTTGAAAATACACCAGACGCTAGCAATAACATTTTTACTAATGTTGCCTCTGGTAGCTATACAGTTTCTACGTACTATACCTCCCAAGTCTCGCCAGCACCTAGTATTCTGCTTAGCGAAAATTTTGGTACAGGTTTTGGTACAATTCCAAGTCCTAATACCGTAGGGTACTTTTTTGAAGATCAAACAAGCAATTCAGTTGCTAATGGCAGGCCTGGCGATACTGATAACCGTATAAACGATTATGAGTATGGTGTTACAAATAATATTGTCGCACCATTTGGTCCATGGATTTCTCCAAATGATCACACAATTCCTACTAGTGCAGATGGTAGGTATCTTGTTATTAATGTTGGGACACCTTCACCTGGTCAGGTTATTTACTCAAAACCAATCTTAGATATTATTCCCAATAGACCTTTAAATATTTCTTTATACATATTTAATTTAGTGACTACCGATTTTTCTATACTTGATCCTGATTTGACTATAGAAATTATTGACTCCGCTGGTACGGTTATTGAATCTATTAGAACAGGAGATATTGCTAAAAATACCGGGCCTGATGATTGGGTGCTATTTACAGCTGATTTAAACCCCGGAACAAATACTACTTTAGATTTTGTGATAAGAACTGAAAAAGTCGGGAACAGTGGAAATGACCTCGCTTTAGATGATATTACTATTTTACAACTCCCTGAGGTTTGTGAACTTTCTGTAGAAACCCCTGTAATTGTAGCTCCTAATAGAGAACTCAGTGCTGTTGTAGATACATTTACAAACGCATCGTGTAATGGTGAAACTGATGGGACTATTACTTTTAGCGCATCTAATTTTGATAGTACAGAAGGCTTCGAGTATACCTTAGATGGTGGTACAGTTTGGATACCTTCTACCAACGCTACAGTAACAACAGGGGCTGTATTTGGTGCAGGTGCACAATCTATAATTATCAGAAAAGCAGATGAAAATACATGCCAAATTACTATAAACCAAACAATTACAGCCCCACCAGAACTTATAGCTACAGCGATAATATCTACAGAATTAACCTGTACCAATAATGCAACTATTACCGCAAATGCAAGTGGTGGCACCCCTAGCTACGAATATCAATTAGAAGATACAACAGGTACAATTATTGGGGGGTATAGTTTTTCTTCCAACGGTAACAACCGTGTTTTTACTGGAATACCACCAGGAAATTATAGTATTGAGGTAAGAGATGAAAATGGTTGTGAAGGAGCAATAGCTATTAATGTAGCACCGTTGGAGACAGTACAATTCACAGCTACCCCAACTGCATGTTATGATGGTACAAATAATGCCACTATTATAGCTGATGTTACTGACGGTAACGGAGGCTATCAATTTAGAATTGATGGGGGTTTATGGATTTCGCCTAACCCTGTTTCTGCAACCACTTATACATTTGAAAATTTAGCAAGTGGTACTTACGCTATAGGCGTGCGCGACCGTTTAGAATGTCCTGTAGTTGCTAATACAATAAACGTTACAATCAGTCCTAAGCTCACTGCTACAACAACCGTTGTTCCAATAAGTGCTTGTGCAGAGGGTAGTATTACAGTAAATGCTTTGGGCGGAGATGGAAACTATGCCTATGCCTTTGTACTATCTGGCAGCACTCCCGTAATTTCAGATTTTGGTGCTTCAAATTCTATTACATTACCTGTAGGTGACGAGGGTGCTTATGATGTATTTGTTAGGGATAATAATGCCGCAATGCCCTCTTGTGTTTTTCAAGAAACAGTTACAGTAGCGTTAATAGATGCTATCACTTTTACCGCAGCACCCACAAATCCAGAATGTCATGGCGGGGTGGGTGCTATAGAAGTAACTATTACCGCAGGTAGTACACCGTACAGTATAGCTATCGTAGATATTGATAACTCTGGTGCTGCGGATGGAACAAGGACTAACGCGGTGACTACTACACAGCAGTATTTTAATTTAAATCCTGGGAATTATACGATAACGACTACGGATGCGTACGGGTGTACTACAACAATTACACCTATAACAATAGTAGAGCCAGATGAACTTATGGCAGAGATTACGCCCATGTTACCACCAGACTGCGGTGCAGATCCTAATTTATATGGATTCTCTTTTGATAATTACCCTACTACCCTAGGCACCCTAGAGTTTAGTGCCGATGGTGGTGCAAACTGGCAGGCTAATGATACCTTTTTAGGAAGTTCTTATGCTGGAGGTGCTACTGTATCGCCTTCTGTTCGTGTAGTGGGAAAAAGTTGTAGAATAGATTTACCACCCTATACTATTCCTTATCCATTAGATAACTTAGACATTACGATAGCTGCTGTAATTGTTGGCTGTAATGAACTACAGGTAACAGTGCAAGGTACAGCAGGTATTAGCCCATACCAATATACCTTTTCAGAAGATCCTGCATCTTTTGACCCAGCTACAACTACTTGGACTGTAGCCAAGCCTGGTGCGCATTTATTTACAAACCTTGTGCCTGGTAGAACCTATGTTTTTTATGTAAGAGATGCCACAGGACCTCCTGGTTGTGTAAGACAAAGTAGCGTTAACGTAAATGATGTTGCAAAACCACCTATTTTAGTTACTGGCGCTGCTACTCCGATTTGTAGTGGACAGAATAATGGTGACATATTATTTACCGTAACGGAAACTACCATAGGAGAATTAGGAGGTTCTTTTAACTGGGACTTATATGAGATAGGAAATACTACCCCTTTAGAAAGTGGTTCCGTTTCTCCTTTTTCGTCTGGTGATTCATTTATGGCACCCAACCCAGCTAGTCTTTTGGCAGGAAGTTACTATGTGCAGATTAGCGGTAGTGCTCCTAACAATTGTGTTACAGGTAGTGAGAATGTCTTAATAGAAGAGTTAGATCCAATAACATTCACACCCGTGGTTATAGAAGATATCAGCTGTGCTAAGGAGGGGCTCATTCAAATTAATACTATTGAAGGGGGTGGTACTAATTATACCTATACACTTACGAGTAGTAACTTTGTAACACCTATTAACACAACAGATAACCCAATAAAAGTACCTATTAGTAATTTGGTAGATAGCACTTTAGCACTATTTGATGTAGTTGTATCTATACAGGACGAGTATATGTGTACTTCGGTGCAAACGTCTGCGCATACAGTTTCTTTAAATGTTTCTCAAAGTCCAACAATAGCTAACATTACTGTAGATAATTGTACGGCTCCGTTTAGTATTGCTATTTCTGCTTCGGGTGGTACTGCACCTTATTTGTATTCTATAGACAGTGGAAGCACCTATAGGAACAATGGTGGAACTTTTTCTAATGTTGCTGTTGGCGTGTATACCATTTCTGTACTTGATGCCAAAGGGTGTACTGTAAGCGGTACTGCAACTGTGTATCCTGCGCTAGAGGCGAGTGCTACTATTACAAAACTTTTAGATTGCACCCCAAATAGTGATGCTATTATAACAGTAAGCGGCTTAAAAGGTTCTGGATCTTATGACTTTGATGTTACAGGCCCCACCCCTGCATCTAGTCAAATAAGAACCAGTATTCCTTCGCCAACTAATACAATTAATTGGGCAACAAATGTTACAGGAAACTATACCATTAAAGTATACGATAATAACACTCCTACATGTATAGAAAGAACATTTACAGTTACTATACTACCCGCAATACTCCCTATTATAGATACCATTTCTACTAGTGCTGTAGTTTGCGAGGGTAATAGTGATGGCACCATTCTAATTAAAGCATTAAATAATGGTATAGGCCCTTATACTTTTCAAATAACTAGTATAGATGGTACTACTAGTGTAATAAACCCAAGCATTACTACAAGCACTACGGCTACTTTTACAGGACTAGCACCCACTACAACTACTAGTGGTTATGTAGTTACAGTAACAGGAAATAGTACAAGCAACAACTGCACAGTCCTTAGTAATTCTATACTTATATCTGAACCAGATGCCATTACGTTTACGGCAGCTACTACTGCTTTTGCCTGTACTTCTGGAAATAAAGAGGACAGTGCCGAAATTATGGTGCAAAACATAATTGGTGGCTCCAATGCCTATTCTAGATATGTTTTTATAAATAATTTAAACCCAACTGTCATTTTACAAGATGGCACAAATACAAGTTATAAAGAAACAGATACTGATGGCGGTACTTATACTATTAAAGTGTATGATACAAATGGGTGTGAGGGATCAACCTCTGCTACTATTAATCCTTTTACGAGTATTAGCAGTCCTACTATTACAGATACTCGCGGTCTTACCTGCCAACCTGGAAATGATGCTCAAATTGATGTTTCCGTTACCATAAACCCAACCACGGCAACTCCTAACTTAGAATATACACTTGTAGGTTTAAATACCACATTTACTGCCACTAATCCTACAGGATCATTTTCTGGCTTGACTGATGGAAATTATAAAATTACAGTAACCAATCTAGATACAAATTGTATTGTAGAAACGGTACATACGATTGGTGCGCCAGAAGAAATGAGGGTGGTTGCTACAAAACTTACAGATGAAGAATGTTTAAATGATGGTATAGATGATGGTAGTTTTTCAATAAGCACCTCAAATTATACTGGTTCGTTTGATTATCAAATATATCGTCTAGATGATACTCTAGTAAGCGGGCAATCGGGTTCTGGAAATACCACAGGCACTCAGATTACTATCTCAAACATACCAAACGGTACATACTATGCAACCCTTGTGCAAACTCAGGCTCCCTTTTGTTCTGTACGTTCAAATACTGTAACTATAAATGCTCCAGAGGCTGCTATTGCTTTTACTCCTACAGAGGAAGATAATGTGAGTTGCACGAATGATCAGGGTAGTATTTTAGTAAACCCTAATGGAGGACTGGCTCCTTATACCATAAGTTGGCTAAATAGCACTACCGGTGCAACAGGTGTACAAACTAATGTAGCGGCCACTACTTTTACTAATTTATCTGCTGGAAACTATACCATTACAGTAACAGACACCTATTCTTGTACTGCAACGGAAACTATTACACTTACCCGACCAGAGAATATTAGCGCCACAATTACAGCAACTACCCTAGCTTGCACAGATGATAAAACAGCAACAGTAACGGCATTGCTAGGAATACGAAGCACTACTGCAAGCTATAGATATCAATTATTAGTCTATGAAAGTGAAACAGCTACTACTCCTATCCAATCTTCTCCGCTACAAAACACTGGGGTGTTTGAAAATTTAGGTGCTGGTTTTTATAGTATCATGATTACAGATAGTATTGGATGCTCTTTCGAGACTACAAAAGCTACCATAAATAGACCCTCACCTGTTTCCGCACAATTACGTGTATCTCAGCTAGCTAGTTGTAATACGTCTGCAAGCATAGAACTTAGTGCCTCTGGCGGAACAGCTCCTTATAATTTTAGCACAGATAATAGTAGTTATACTGCTATGAATATGATTAATGGTGCAAATACACACGTTATAAATAACGCAGGTACAGGAACATTCTCTTATTATGTTAAAGATGCGCTCAATTGTACATCTGTTATTTCTAATACCATCACACTGGCACCTATAGCACCCTTAACCTTATTAGTAGATACTTCTGCTGCCTTCATTAATTGTTCTGGAGATGCTTCAGCAATAATTTATGCGAAGGCAGATGGTGCCTTGGGTAATTACGAATATAGACTGTACGATGCAATGCCTATTAATCCTAGTTCTTTGATAGCTGGACCTATTAATACAGGCATCTTTGATAATTTAGGAGCAGGAACTTACTATGTACAAGCTACTAGCGAAGATTGTACACCCGTAAATACGGCAGTTGTAATTACAACACCAACACCGCTAAGTTATACTGAAACAGTAGTTAATGTTACTTGTTTCAATGAAGATAATGGCAGTATATCGGTATCCTTATCTGGTGGTTCTGGAGTGTATCAATATGCAATATCTCCAGAGCTTAACCAGTTTGATACTATTAATACATTTAACGATTTAAGTCCAGGATCTTACACGATAATAGCTCAGGATAGCAATGGATGTTTTGAACAGTTATTATATACGATAACAGAACCAACTAGATTAGTAACGACTTTTTCTACAACTCCAGAAATATGCTTAGGAGATTCAGATGGTACCATTTCATTAGAAATTACCGGAGGTATTGCGCCCTATAGTACTAGTATAAACTCCAATAGCACAGCTGACTTTGTTGCAGGTAGAACAACATTCTCTGGCTTGGCTGCAGATAGTTATATAATTTTTGTTAGAGACAGCAATGGTTGCGAAATAAACACCATTATAGAAGTTTTACCGGGAGTTAATTTAAATGCAACCGTTACTCCCATATATGAGTGTAGTGGATTATCACCGACAAATTATCTTAATATAACCTTAAATGATGCTGCTGTCTTGGGTGAGGTGCTATACGGATTAGACACTACAGATGTTAGTCAAATGCAAATAAATCCAGATTTTAGAAATACCCCTGCTGGTGAACATTACATTGCTGTAGCTCATGAGAATGGCTGCGTTCAAACATATAATTTTACCATTATTTCATACGAACCATTAGGCCTCGAATTAAGTCAAATAGGTCTAAATCAGATAACAGCTACGGCTTCTGGAGGTAAGAGTGAATACACCTATTACCTTGAAGATAAAAACGGTGTAAGCAGTAATGCCTTTACTATCTATAAAACGGGTACCTATGAAGTTAGCGTAGTAGATGAAAATGGTTGTACTGCTAGGGCTTCAATTTTTATGGAATTTATAGACATAAAGATTCCGAACTTTTTTACACCAGACGGAGATGTACTTAATGATTTATGGGTAATAGGGAATACGGAAACCTACCCCAAAATACTAATCATAATTTTTGATCGTTATGGTAGAGAAGTATATCGTATGGGGCTTAATGACAAGGGCTGGGACGGTAATTATAACAATACCCCTTTACCTACTGGGGATTATTGGTATACTATTCAACTTAATGAAAAAGAGGATACACGAAAAATAGTAGGGCATTTTACTCTTTATAGATAATGTATATGTTAAAAAATATAAGTTTTAAATTATTAAGCTTAGCGCTTATTTTAGGAACAACGCTTTTGCAAGGGCAAGAACTTACAATCCCGCAGCTATCACAATACCTAGCGGACAATCCCTTTGTAATGTCACCTACGTATGCTGGTATAGGAGATCACGTGAAAATAAGAGTCAATGGACTAACCCAATGGGTTGGCGTTAAAGATGCGCCAGATACGCAATCCCTTGCAGCGGATATGCGTTTAGGAGAACGTTCTGGTATTGGTGCGATGCTTTATAACGATAGCAATGGAGAAACAAAACAAAGAGGAGCAAGACTTTCCTTTGCCCACCATTTGACTTTAGACAGGTATAAGGATCAATTTTTATCATTTGGACTTTCCTATAATTTTAATCAATTTAGAATTGATATTGAAAATTTTGATGGCATTGACCCAAGTGTTACAGATGATAGGGCTACTACTAATCATAATTTTGATGTGGGAATGCTATACAGATTTGATAAGTTTTACATTAGCGCAAATGCTTCAAATATTTTAGAAAAAGATCTCTCTAAATTCAATCCTATATTTGAACCAAATACACTTCGTAATTACTATATATACACAGGTTATAGATATAGCAAAAGTAAAAACAGTAATTTGGAGATTGAGCCCTCTGTCTTCTTTCAGCTTTTTGAGAGTGATGGTAGGTCTGTTACCGATTTAAATGTGAAATTTAGATGGTATGATTTTGAAGATTATTACTATGCTGGTCTTACCTATAGGTTTCTTAATGACCAAATAGGGAGTCCCTTATATGTAGCTCCTATATTAGGACTTAAAAAGAATAATTTTTATTTTGGATATTCTTATCAGGTGATACTTAACGAAATTCTAGGCTACAGCAGCGGAACACATGTGGTAACGCTTGGTGTAGATCTTTTCCAAGGTATTAGTAATTGCAGATGTACCTATTAAGTAACATATTTTAGCATAATTTTGTAAAAAACAACAAATTATGGGTAAGGTATTTGTAAAAAATATTAGGGCGTATGCCTATCATGGGTGTCTAAAAGAAGAGACAGCACTAGGTAGTGATTATCTGGTAAACGTAACTATCAAGACAGATTTATCCAAGGCTTCAAAATCAGACGCTTTAAATGACACCGTAGATTACGTACATGTAAACAAAATTGTAGTGGAGGAAATGAGTATTCCTTCTAAGCTATTAGAACATGTAGCAAAAAGAATTATAGACCGTACGTTTATAGAAATTCCAATGGCTCAAAAATTAAAGGTAGCGGTTTCCAAAATAAATCCGCCTATAAATGGTGATGTTGAAAAAGTAACGATCATTTTAAATTTAAAAAGACCCTGATTATTTTCTTTAAAATAGAATAAGACAGTACCTTTACACATACAAAGGGCATCGTGGCCGAGTGGCTAGGCGCAGCTCTGCAAAAGCTTGTACAGCGGTTCGAATCCGCTCGATGCCTCTAAAACCTCCGTCATTCAAACGGAGGTTTTTATTTTTATAGCTACTCCTTGTTGGTTATTTAATTTAAGGAATATGATTTATCCGCCTCCCCTTACCTGTTTATAAACACTATTAGAATCACGTCACACTCACATTGCAAGTTTAAACTTATTATTTCTTACTCAAAAGTGCCTCTGCCGTAGCGATACTGCTATTAATTTTTTCCTTCACTGCTAATACTTTCTCTTCTTCCATATCAAGCAATATTCGCTTTTCTGCACTAAGTTCCTTTCCTTCTAAAATTTCTTCGGAGTTGAAGGTAGATCCAAAATTTTGCATCCATTGCATCATAGACTCGTTTGCGTCTTGTAACCCCTCCATTGCTTTATTTTCTGGAGAATCTGTTCCTAGCGAGTCTGCCATAGGCTTCAATTTACCTACTAAACTACTAAGCTTACCCATTTTTGGCATAACCTCATCGTGTATTTCCATAACTCCCTGCATTTGACTGGATTTTGGTGTCTCCTCCTTACAGGAAAAAAGCGTGCAAATGATAACAGTTGCAGTCAAGATTATTTTTTTTGTAATCATCATATCAGTAAATAATTTTCATGTTCAACAGTACTAAGATATGTAATCTAAGTAGGTTTTTTAAATAGCATATAGGATCATTTTACTGTGATCCGTATTGTTTTAGAACAACTCGATTATGAAGTGACTAATGAGCCAATTTATACTAACTAGTAATAGATCACTCTACGAGAAGAAATACCCTTTAGTAAATGCGCTTACTAATTAGCGAAAGTGTATTAATATTAATCTGATGCTAATCACTGCTAAATGCAACTAACTACATTTAAAGATAATAGTCGGATTGCTATTGAAATACATTCAAATCTACTATCCAATGAGATTTGTTTCTAATACAATAGTTATCTAGATTGCATAGACAAGAAAAAACGCACGTACAGATACATACCCATTTACAATAGATTTCGTTTTTTAAGGATCATATTACTACTACCAACTAGATAAAACATGGAAATATATCAGAAAAAAATAATAGAATCGCTTATTGTTATGTTCTTGTTTATAATAACCAGAGTAGCAGCAAGTAGATTTATAAAGAGAACCGTTCTAGAGAAACTTACACAAAATACTAGAGCCTTGATTATTAGTAAAACCATCAACTTTATTTCTTTAACCATTAGTCTAATTATTTTACTTATTATTTGGGGTGTTAAACAATCAGAACTTGCTGTATTTGTGGGCTCCGTACTTACCGTTGTTGGTGTTGCCATGTTTGCACAATGGTCGCTTCTATCTAATATTACGTCTAGCATTATTCTGTTTTTTAATCACCCAATAAGAATAGGAGATACTATTGCTATTATGGAAGGGAAGGAATATGAAATTCATGGTAAAATAAAAGATATCGGACTTTTCTTTATAACGCTAGAGATGACAGCACTAAACACACAGATTACATTACCAAACAACATCTTTATACAAAAGACAATTAAAAAACTTAGTAATGCTTCTGAAATTGAGCTAGATATAAAATAATTAAGTAGTATTTTATGAAAGATATACAGCTAATAAGCCAACAATACCAAGACAGATTTATAGCACTAATACCTAGTATAGTTACCTCTATTGCTGTTCTTATCATAGGGTTTATTATTGCTAAACTGGTAAAACATCTAATTCTAAAACTCTTTAAATACGTACACAAAATAGCTGAGCAGCGCGGTAATACAGCAGATTATACTAATGTGGCTTCCTTCCTATCCAAAACTCTTTTCTGGATTATTATTTTTACAACAGTGCTCCTTATTACAGATTTTCTTGGTCTTTCTTTACTTTCGGGTTGGTTCCAGTCTATTTTACATCATATACCAAACATACTTGCTGCTGTCTTAATTATATTTGCCGCCATAGTAGCTGGTAACTTAGTTTCTAATGTATTAAAATCTTTTGGAAGACGTACAGGTTTTCAGCAAAGCCAGACAATGATAAAGGCTGTCCGCTTTATCTTTATAGCGCTTGCTATTGTAATAGCCTTAGACCAAATTGGCATTGAAATTTCTTTATTAAAAAATATTATAGAAATTGTATTAGCCGCCCTTCTATTTGGTGCATCCTTGGCTTTTGCTTTAGGTGCAAAAACGGCGATAAGCAATATACTGGCAACCTTTTATATACGAAAAATGTATAAAGAAGGAGACCAAATACAGATAGGCGATAGTACAGGTAAAATTATCAGTATTACGGGAAGTGCGGTTATCATAGAAAATAACACAACACAAGTGTATATACCTGCAAAAGAATTTAATGAGCAGAAGTCTTTTTTAATAAGAACAGAATAATGGTATGAGCACAGACCAAATAATAGTAAACGACTTTATACAAAAGCACCCTTATGCGGTAGCAAAAAAATTAGAGATGCTCTTACCAGAAGAAGTGTCTAAATATTTATCTACATGTACTACGCAAAACTGCTTGAAGATCTTTTCCTACTTACAACCTAAATATAGCGCAGACTGCTTTTTGCTGCTCCCTGCCAAACAACAAAAAGTTTTGTTAGAAAGCGGAGATGCCGCTACTATGGCTGCCATGCTGAAGTTCATAGATGGTTCGCAACAAAGCTCCTTAACAAGCAATATGTCTTCCAATAAATTTAATTTGCTACGCCAAGCATTAGACTTTAAACCTAATACTATAGGTTCGCTGGCAAAGCCCGCTGTTACCGTTACTAAAGATCTTACTGTAGTGCAAGTTATAGCAATTCTTAAAAGGAACCCAACACTTAAAAATACAGATGTATTTGTTGTAGATTTTGATGGTTTATTTCAAGGAATAGTAACTATGAAGGGGCTATTATTATCTGAAGAAAATAATATAATGAGTACGCTAATAGATACTACGTGCCCAAGGTTTTCCGCAGACCAGTCTATTAAATACGTTTTGAAAGATAAGGCCTGGTTTACATACCATAATATTGCTGTCATAGACAGTTCTGAGCGGTTTATAGGGACGATTTCGTATAAATCTTTATTAG